>Ga0075424_100007804_pt1 | contig 10405 bp, 7 predicted proteins | sample SoiMethybrSBSTD3_FD_75301 | JGI IMG/M metagenome (GOLD analysis project Ga0075424, IMG submission 75301) | Bulk soil microbial communities from a Populus tree surrounding site in Tennessee, USA - Soil MetaG P. TD hybrid SBSTD3 | ecosystem: Environmental > Terrestrial > Soil > Tree plantation...
AGCGCCTTGGCACCCGCCGTCCCGTGGTGATCGACTTTTATCGGATGGCGGGCATGGCCGCCAACCGCGTCCACGCCGCGGTCTATTCGCTCGGTGCGCCGAGCCCGCTGTCGCAGCGCGTTCCGGTCCTGGAGAACCTGGGTTTCTCGGCCATCGACGAGCGCTCTTACGACATCCGGCCGCGGTTCAGTGAGGGCGAGCGCAGCGTCACGCTGCACGACATGGTTCTTGAAACGGCCGACGGCACGCCCATCGAGCTCGAACGCCACGACCGCAGATTGGAGGGTTGTTTCCGCGCCGTGGTGCGCGGTGAGGCCGACAACGACGGTTTCAATCGGCTTATCGTATCAGCCGGTGCGGAATGGCGCGAGGCCGCCGTGCTGCGGGCCTATGCAGCCTATCTGCGTCAACTGGGCTCCCCCTTCGGCCTGCGCTACCTTGCCGAAACGCTCAACCGCCACGCCGGTCTCGCGCGCGACTTGATCGAGCTGTTTCACCTGCGCTTTGACCCCCATCGCGGCCTCACTCCGGCGCAGCGTCAGGCTGCCGCGGTGCCGATCCAGCAACGCATTGGTGGCGCGCTCGCCGCCGTGCCGAGCCTCGACGAAGACCGCATCTTGCGCCAGTTCCACAATCTGGTCGATGCCACTGTGCGCACCAACTACTACGTGTCGGATGAGGAAGGTCGGCGCCCGGCCACGCTTGCGTTCAAATTTGACAGCAAGGCGGTGGAAGCAGCGCCGCAACCGCGCCCCTTCCGCGAGATTTGGATCTATTCGCCGCGTGTGGAGGGCATCCATCTGCGCTTTGCGGCCATCGCCCGCGGGGGCATCCGCTGGTCGGACCGGGCACAGGACTTCCGTACGGAGATCTTGGGTCTGGTGCGCGCGCAGCTCGTCAAGAATGCCGTCATTGTCCCCTCGGGCGCTAAGGGCGGCTTCCTGCCCAAGCAGCTGCCACGCACCGGCGCGCGCGAGGAAGTCCAGAAGGAGGGTGTTGCCGCCTATCGCATTTTCATCTCCGCGCTGCTGGATATTACGGACAACATCAAAGATGGCAACGTGGTAGCGCCGCGCCATTTGCTGCGTCACGACGGCAACGATCCCTACCTCGTGGTCGCCGCGGACAAGGGTACGGCCACCTTCTCCGATATCGCCAACGACATCTCGGCTGCGCATGATTTCTGGCTGGGTGACGCATTCGCTTCGGGTGGCTCGGCCGGCTACGATCACAAGCGCATGGCGATCACGGCGCGCGGCGCGTGGGAGTGCGTCAAGCGACACTTCCGTGAAATGGACAGGGACATCCAGAGCGAGCCTTTCCGGGTGGTGGGTGTGGGGGACATGTCCGGTGACGTGTTCGGCAATGGTATGCTGCTTTCCGAGCACATCGAGCTGGTGGCGGCCTTCGATCACCGCGACATCTTCATCGACCCCACCCCCGGCACCGCTGCCTTCGCCGAGCGCAAGCGCTTGTTCGACCTGCCCCGCTCGAGCTGGCAGGACTTCGATCGGACCAAGATATCCAGGGGGGGCGGCGTTTTCTCGCGCTCGGCCAAATCGATAGCGCTCAGCGAGGAGATGCGAGGGCTGCTGCAAGCCGATGCGGCAAGCCTCACCCCCACCGAGCTGATGCGCGCCATCCTGAAATGCAAGAGTGACCTTCTGTGGTTCGGGGGCATCGGTACCTACATCCGAGCGACCGGCGAAAACGACAGTGAAGTCGGCGATCGCGCCAACGACCCGCTCAGAGTGACGGCGCCGGAGGTGAGGGCCCGGGTGATCGGCGAGGGCGCCAATCTCGGCGTCACGCAGCGTGCACGCATCGAGTTCGCATCGCGCGGTGGGCGCATCAACACCGACTTCATCGACAATTCGGCCGGCGTCAACACGTCCGACCAGGAGGTCAACATCAAGATCGCCTTGGCGCCGGCCGTGCGCGTGGGCAAGCTCGCGGCCGCGGCTCGCGATGCTCTGCTGGCCGAGATGACAGAGGACGTCGCCGCCGCCTCGCTGCGCAACAATTACCAGCAGTCGCTTGCCTTGAGCCTTGCGGAGCGGCGCAGCGCACAGGAGCTTGCCGACTATTCCCTGCTGATGCGCATGCTTGAGGCGCGCGGGCTATTCGACCGGGCCCTGGAGGCGCTCCCCTCCGACATGGACCTGCAAGAACGCGGTCGCACCGGACGCGGGCTCACCCGGCCGGAGCTGGCCGTGCTGCTGAGCTACGCCAAAATCGCCTTACAGCACGATCTGCTCGAGAGCCGCCTCCCCGATGAACCGGGGCTCGAGCCGTGGCTCAGCGGCTATTTCCCGCCCGCCTTGCGGGCACGCTTCGCGCCCGAGGTGGAAAAACACAGCCTTCGACGCGAGATCATCGCGCTGGGGCTCACCAATGCGATCGTCAATCGCGGCGGCCCAGCCATGGCTGCGCGGCTGGTGGAAGAGACGCAGCGCTCGAGCGCCGACGTCGCCCACGCCTTCCTCGCCGCGCGCGAGGTGTTCGAGCTACCGGCACTCTGGCAGCGCATCGACGCGCTCGACGGCAAGGTCAAGGGTGCCGACCAGCTCGCCCTCTACCAGGTGATCCAAAGCCTTGTAAACGCACAGACGCTCTGGTTCCTGCGCGACGGGTCGGCAACATCGGACCTCGACGGCACCATCGCCCGCCATCGCGCTGGCGTCGCTGCCTTGAGGGGTGCGCTCGCGAGCGTGCTGACACCGGGGCGGCAGGTTCTCTTTGCCGCAGAGGCAAGGCGGCTCGGCGGGGCGGGAATACCCGATCAGCTTGGCTTGGATGTGGCAGCACTCGAGCTTTTGGGGTTTGCGCCCTCGATCACGCAAATCGCCGCGGAGACCAATTCGGCGGTGGCGGACACAGCGCGGATCTATCTTGCCATCGGCGAGCACCTGCATATCGGCGAGCTCGCAAGCAAAGCCGCGGGCCTCGCTACCCCCGACTACTATGACCGGTTGGCTGTGGCTCAGGCGCTCAACAAGCTGGCTGCGGCCCAGGTGGCCTTTACCCGCAGTGCCATCCGCTCGGGCAAAGGCGGTGCAGAGGCTTGGCTCGCCGTCCAAGGCGAGCGGTTTGCTCGCGTCAGGGCCATGCTGGCGGAGATCGGCGGCGAGGGTCCGCTGACGGTGGCGCGCCTGCTGGTGGCCGCTGGCCAGCTCGGCGACCTAATTTGAGCACGCTAATTTGGCCGCTCCCGCAGCATCAGCCAGGACGGGCCGAGCAGTCGATCGTTCCAAATCCGCCGCCAGCGGAAACCCGCCCGCTCGTAGGCGCGCGCGGCGGTCTCAGTCTTGACCGACACCACGCTCGAGCAGGCCACGGCGAGCGTGGTGGCGAATACCTCCGCCGAGAGCAGAGCCAATACCGCCGCACCCGTGCGCAGGTGGCAAATATCCCCCGCGGCCAAGAAATAACTGATGTGCCAGGTGCCAGGTGGCAGGTCGGATGGGCGCGTTTCGGTCCACAGGCCGATCTCAAGGGCGTGCGCATAGCCGATGGGTGTGCGATGGCGGTCGACGATGCGGCAAAGTGCGGTCTCGCTGGCCAGGGCCACGCTGATCTCGGCCTCGGCGCTGGCCGCGTTGCCCCAGGAGGCGGCGATCCGAGGATCGGTGAGCCACCGGCGGATGCGGAAGCGGTCCTCCGGCAAGGCCGGACGCAGGCAGACCGCAACCTCCTTCGTCATGGATGTCCCTAGCAAGGTCTCAGATTGGGCGGCAGCCCCGGCCTTTTGGCCTCTCTTCGAACTCACCCACCTCTGCGCAACCCTAGCCGATCCGCGCGGTCCGCGCTCGGGCCTCGTTGACGAGCCTCATTGCCGGGCAGCAAAATCTGTTCTGCGTGGCCTGCCGCAGGTGGCAGGCGAGGAGCATCGCCCGCGCATGGCGTCCAATTTGGCAGGCCGGGTATCGCCGGTCTCGGCGGGGACACGACGGGAGCGCAAGGCAACCGCCGTCGGTTGGCTGATCGGGCCTGCGCTGTTGCTGTTCGCACTCTTCTTCCTGCTGCCGTTGGGGGTGCTCGGCGTCATGGCATTCCTGTCGGGCAATCCAGTGAACGCGCCCGCTGTGCATTTCACGCTGCGCCACTTCGAGCGCTTCTTTGGTGACGACCTCTATCCCGAGGCACTATGGGCGACGTTGCGCATCGGTTTTCTCACCACCCTGGCTGCGCTGCTCTTGGGTTACCCGCTCGCGCATCTGATGGCGCGTGCGCACTCGCGGATCGGCCATGCGCTGCTGCTGATGGGCGTCATTGCGCCGATGCTTACCGGCATCGTTGTGCGCACCTTCGCCTGGATGACGCTGCTGCAAGATCGAGGCGTGATCAACACGATGTTGGTTGCCCTCGGCGTGACCGAGAAGCCGCTCAAGCTCATGTACAACGAATTCGGCACCATCGTCGCGCTCACCCATATCTATGTGCCGTTCATGGTGTTGACGCTGGCAGGTGTGATCGGCCGCGTCGATGAGCGGCTCGAGGAGGCCGCGCGCAGCCTCGGCGCCACGCGCTGGCGCGCATTCCGCGAGGTGACGCTGCCCCTGAGCCTTCCCGGCATCCTCGCCGGTTCGCTGTTGGTGTTCGCGCTGTCGATCAGCGCCTACGTCACACCGTTTCTCATGGGGGGCACCGACGTGTTGACGTTGCCCATGCTGATTTACCAGCAGGTGAGTTCCAGCTTCAATCCAAACTTCGCAGGTGCCCTCGGTCTTATTCTGTTGGCGGTGTCATTGGCCGTAGTCATCGCCTACAACAAGGTACTCGCTGGATTGGCAGGGGAGGGGGCATGAGGGCGAAGGTCGGCCTCGGTGCGATCGCCTACTTCGGGCTCAACGGCGCGATCCTGTTCTTTCTGCTTGCGCCCATCGCCATCGTGTCGGTGTTTGCGGTCAATCCGACGCCCTACATTTCCTTTCCCCCCGTGGGCTTCACATTGGTCTGGTTTGCGAAGTTCTTTGCCAACCCGGATTTCATCAATGCCCTTTGGCTTAGCCTCAAGGTGGCCGCCGCCGTGCTCGTGCTGTCGATGCTGATCGGCGCCACGGCGGCCCTGGCGCTGGCACGCGGCAACCTGCCCGGGGCACGCCTGGCGACCGCCTTATTTATGTCGCCCTTGATGCTGCCGGCGATCCTGACGGGATTGGCCCTGTTCCAGATTTATCTGCTGGCGGGGATCGGCCGGCCGATCTGGGGCCTCGTCATGGGCCATACGGTCGTTGCGGTACCCTACGTCATTCGCACCACGCTTGCCGTGCTGCACAACTTCGACCGCCGGCTGGAGGAGGCCGCCGCGGCGCTCGGCGCCAATCCCGTGCGCGTTTTCGTCGAGGTGACGTTGCCGCTCATCCGCCCAGGCGTGATCGCTGGCGGCATCTTTGCGTTCATCGTTTCGTTTGATCAGTTCCCGGTGTCGCTCTTCCTAGTCGTGCCGAAAGGTGAGACGCTGCCGGTCGTGCTCTTCAACTACATGAAGTTCGATCTCGATGGGGCCATCGCCGCCGCCTCGATGGTGTCGATCGCGCTGGCACTCTCCGTCGTGATCCTGCTCGAATGGATCATTGGCCTCAGGGCCTATCTCAAGCTCTAGCTGGCCCGCGTTCAATGGAGGAAGTCATGCGCAAGTCGCAAACAACCCGGCGTCGGGTGCTGCTCGGCGCCGCCGTCACCGGAGCCGCCGCTGCCATGCCGGCGGTGCTGCGGGCCCAGTCATCGGTTCTCAAAATAACGACCTGGGGCGGGAAGTGGGGCGAGATCATGAAGGGCAAGGTGCTCCCCGCCTTCGAGAAGGAGTTCAAGTGTACGGTTGAGGCCGACCAGGCCTTCCCGTATCTGCCCAAGCTGCAGGCGAGCCCCAAGGCCGAGCCCCTCTACGACGTGCTGCATTCCAACTCCAACGAGCAGTGGCAGGCGGTCGAACTCGGACTGGTCGAGCGCAAGATTACCACCAAGGAGGTGCCAAACATCGCGGACGTCTATCCTTATGCCGTATCTGACAAGATCGTTGGCGTGTCGATATTCACGAGCGCCATCGGTTTGGGGTTCCGCACCGATAAGGGACTTGTGCCACCAACATCCTGGAACGATCTCGCCGCCGCCGCGCTCGCCGGCGAGCGCGGCGGATACCTTATTCCCGTCAACAGCTTGGGTCAGGCGCACCTGATGATGCTGGGCAAGATCCACGGCAAGGGTTTCGAGGATCTCGACGCGGCTTATAAAGCTTTGGAAGCGCTGAAACCGATCAAGCTCTTCGACTTCACTGGCCAAATGGAAAAAGCGCTGCTGTCGGCAGAGGTGACCATGGGTGTGCTGCACGACAGCGGCATTTTCCGATACGACGGGCAGAACCAGCCGATCGAGTTTGCTGCGCCCAAGGAGGGCGTCCTCGCGCTCGAGCAGGTCCTCAACGTGACGCCTGGCAGCAAGGTCAAGGAGCTGGCGTTTGCCTACATCGACTACATGCTGCGTCCGCAGGTGCAGAAGGAGCTCGCCGAAGGTGTGTGGTATTCGCCCTCGAACAAGAAGGTGAAGCTCGAGCCCAAGTTCGATGCCAAGCTCTTCAACACCGAGGCCAAGGTGGCACAGCTGCTGCAAGTGCCTTGGCAGTGGTACAACGCTAAGAAGGACGAGATCGATGCGCGCGTGCAGCGCATTCTTAAGGGTTAGCAACCCTGCTGCGCGTGAAGTGGGGATCAAGGGATCGGGCGTCCTGGCATGACACCTGCTATGACCCTGGCGAGCAGCCCTGAACCGACCGCACGCCCGTGCCGCAGGAGCCCAGTGAACCCCAACAACAGTGACTCGGAGCTGCCGGGTTCCGCCTCGGTTCGTCTCCAGGGGCTCAGCAAGTCCTTCGCCGGCGCCATCAAGGCACTCGACAGAGTATCGCTCGACATCGGCGCGGGCGAGTTCTTTGCGCTGCTCGGGCCCTCGGGGTGCGGCAAGACCACGACCTTGCGGCTCGTCGCCGGCTTTGAAACGCCCGACGAAGGGCGCATCGTTGTGGGTGGCCGCGACGTGACGGAGATGCCGGTGCATCGGCGCGAAATGGGCGTGATCTTCCAGTCGTACGCGCTCTTTCCGCATCGAACGGTGGCCGAGAACGTCGCCTTCGGGCTACGCATGCGCAAGATCCCGCGGCAAGAGATCGACAGGCGCGTGGCGGCCGCCTTGGCGCAGGTCGCGCTCACGGGGCTTGAGGGCCGCCGACCGGCACAACTCTCGGGTGGCCAGCAGCAGCGCGTGGCGCTGGCGCGTGCCATCGTCATCGAGCCACCGGTGCTGCTATGCGATGAGCCGCTCGGCGCGCTCGACCGCAGGTTGCGTCAGCAGATGCAATTCGAACTAAAGCAGCTACAAAAGCAGCTGGGCGTCACGTTGTTGTTCGTGACACACGATCAGGAAGAGGCGTTGGCCCTGTCCGACCGCATCGCCGTGATGAATGCGGGGCGCATCGAACAAGTGGGCGCACCTGTTGAGATCTACGAGCGACCGAGGACGCGCTTTGTTGCCGGCTTCGTCGGCGAGATCAACATCATCGATGGGACCTGGAGCGGGGGGCAACTGCTGGCGGCCGATGGCCAGGCGATGCCGGCCCCAACTGCGCCGGGCCGAGATGGACCGGGGGCGATCGCGATCCGTCCTGAACGCACGGTCATGACGGGTCCGCACGCGGGCCTGCTGTCCGGTCCGATTGTGACGGCCAACTTTCTCGGCGGGCAGACGCTCTACCGCATTGCCGCGGATGGTGGTGCGTCGATATTCGTGAAGGAAGGACGCGGCGAGGGCAATCCTGCGCGCGCCATCGGCGAGCGCGTCGGCGTTTTATGGCGCGCGGAGGACGCCGTGGTTCTGGAGGCGTAACATGGCCACAACGCTCGGAGTTGCCACCATCGGCCAGGGGCCGCGCGAGGACATCCGGGGACTGTTCGCGGCCGCGACGCCGCGCGGCACGCGCGTCATATTGCGCGGTTGTCTCGATGGACTGAGCGAGGCGGAGGTTGGCGCCTGCGCCCCGACCGATGGCGACGACACGCTCTACACGCGGCTCAAGGGTCAACGCGACACGAAGATCTCCAAGGCGGCAGTCATCGAGCGGGCGAGCGCGACGCTGGCAGCGCTGCGGCGGGATGGTGCCACGGTGCTCGTGTTTGCCTGCACGGGTGAGTTCCCGCCCTTTGCTGGGGATGCCGGCGTCGTCTTTCCCTCAAGGGTGCTCAACGCACTCGCGGCGGCATTGCTTCCGGCTGGTCGCCTCGGCCTCCTCATCCCGCTAACGGAGCAGACGCGCAAACTGACGGCCAAGTGGGCCAGACCGGGCCTTGAGGTGAGGTCAGAGCCGCTCGTCCCGAGCGCGTCGGAGTGCCAGATCGCCGTGGCGGCCAAGCGTTTGGCGGCGCATCAACCGGACCTCGTGGCCATGGACTGCATGGGCTATGGGCCGACTGCGAAAATCATCGTCAAAGAGGTCTGCCGCGTGCCGACGCTCCTGGCCATCACTGCGGCGGGCCGGGTGGTGCGGGAGCTCATCGATTGACGCTGCGCGAGTTTACCCTCGAGGACATCGAAGCGCTTGCCGTCGGCGCCTGGATCCTGGGCACGGGCGGTGGAGGCAGCCCCTACCTTGGCCTTCTCAACATGCGCCGGCTCTACGCTGAGGGTCATCGCGTTTCGCTGATGTCGGCGGCCGAGCTCGCCGACGACGACTGGGTAGCGGCTGTGTCCAACATGGGCGCGCCGCTGGTCGGCCAGGAGCGCCTCACCGACAGCCGCACGATCGCGCGCGCGGTGGCATTGATGGAGGAGCACACGCAGTACCGCTTCCGCGGCATTATGGCGCTTGAGATCGGCGGCGGCAATTCGATCCAGCCGCTGATGGCCGCCGCGCATTTGCGGCGCCCAGTGATCGACGCCGACATGATGGGCCGCGCTTATCCCGAGGCGCAGATGACGAGCGTCGCCGTGGGTGATCTCAAGCCCTGCCCGCTCACCACCGTCGACGTGCGTGGCCTTGAGACCATCGTTGACAACGTGCCTAGCTGGAAGTGGATGGAGCGCGTGTCGCGCAAGATCTGCGTCGAATATGGTTCCATCGCCTCAACCTGCAAGGCACCGCGCACGGGCCGCGAGGTCAAGCGCTGGGGGATCCACGGCACCACCACCAAGGCCATTGTGATCGGTCGGGCCGTGCGCGAAGCGCAGCGCACGCACCGCGATCCCATCGCAGCAATCCTGACGGTGGAGCCGGGGAAGGTGCTCTACCAAGGCAAAGTGCGGGATGTGGCGCGCCGCGCCACCGAAGGCTTCCTGCGCGGGCGCACGCAGCTTGAGGGCAGCGGCGATTGGCGGGGTGCGGCCATGCGTATCGAGTTCCAGAACGAGTGGATCGTGGCCTGGCTTGAGGGCCGACCGATCGCCATGTCCCCGGACTTAATTTGTGTTCTCGATAGCGTCAGCGGTGAGGCAATCGGCACGGAGACGATCCGCTACGGTCAGCGCGTCACGGTGATCGCTCTGCCGCCACCGCGCGTGTTTCTCACCCCCAAGGGGCTCGAGCACGTGGGTCCACGCGCGTTTGGCTATGACATCGATTTCAAGAGCGTATTTGAGGCATGAGACGGATCGGCATTGATGTCGGGGGCACCAACACGGACGCTGTCCTGATCGAGGACGGTCAGGTCGCGGTCGCCGTCAAGGCGCCGACCAGCGAGGACGTGACGAGCGGCATTCTCGACGCGTTTGTGCGGCTGAAGGCGGCGGGTGGCCTCAGTGGCAGGCGCATCGATGCCGTCATGATCGGCACCACGCATTTCATGAACGCGGTGGTGCAGCGCAGGCATCTGACCAAGGTCGGGGCGTTGCGGCTCGGCATGCCGGCCAGCGCCTCGTTGCCGCCCTTCTGCGACTGGCCGCCGGAATTGGCGCGCCTGGTGGAGGGCGGCGTTTGGATGGTCGAGGGCGGACACGAGTATGACGGGCGGCCGTTCATGCCGCTCGACGGCGAGGCCGTGCGCCAGGCGGCGCGGGAGATGAGGGCGCAGGGGCTACGGTCGGTCGCCATCTCGGCCATCTTCTCGCCTCTCGATCCCAGCCATGAACGCGAGGCCGCGGCCATCGTCGCGCAAGAGAACCCGGGCGCCGCCATCACCTGTTCCAGCGACCTTGGGCGCATCGGCTTGCTCGAACGGGAAAACGCAGGCTTGCTCAATGCGGCGCTCGCCGATCTGGCGCACGACACGATCGCAGCGTTCGAGGCTGCCATCCGCGGATCGGGTTTGGACGCGCCGCTCTTTATTACCCAAAACGACGGCACGGTGGCGGAGGCCGCCCAGGCGCGACGGCTGCCAGTCTACAGTTTCGCGTCCGGCGCCACCAATTCCATGCGCGGCGG
>Ga0075424_100007808_pt1 | contig 10403 bp, 8 predicted proteins | sample SoiMethybrSBSTD3_FD_75301 | JGI IMG/M metagenome (GOLD analysis project Ga0075424, IMG submission 75301) | Bulk soil microbial communities from a Populus tree surrounding site in Tennessee, USA - Soil MetaG P. TD hybrid SBSTD3 | ecosystem: Environmental > Terrestrial > Soil > Tree plantation...
TTGCTGTAACTCATGCGGCCGCCAGGGTTGTCGTCGAGCGGTGTCAACACGATCCGCGCGAAGCTGCCGTGAAGGTCGCGTGCTGGCGGTCCTGGTCGCGCCTCGCGCGCAAGTCCGGCGCGGTGAGTCAAAAGCTGCTCGATCGTGATGGTCTTGAATCGGTGATCAACCGGCTCGCCGCCGCGCCTGAAAGCGCTGGCCAGCACCGTGCCGAGCGGCGTCGTAAATGCCAGGCGACCCTCGTCGATCAGCCGCGCAATGCAGACTGCCGTGATTGCTTTCGAAAGGCTCGCGATGCGGGCGGGCTTGGCCGGGCTCATGCCGCCATAGCCGAAGGAGCCGTTCAAGGCGTTGTCTTTCATCACGGCGAGGCTTGCGGCTCCGATCTGATGCTCCTGCATCCAGCTTCTGACGGCTGTATCGAGCGCCAGCGTGGCATCAGCGTTGGCGTTCTGCGTGCCCGTGCCGGAGGCCAGGAGGGCGATACCGATCAGGCCGACAGACATGCGGATCGGCAGCCTCGAACGCGACAGGCTCCTGGGACGTTTCATCGCAAGCGCTCCTCTGCACCACCTGCATTGGTCCACGCATGTGCGAGCCCGGTTCACTTCCCCTCCGGGGCGGTCTAACACCGAGCCTGCGGTCGACGATCAAGGAGCGGCAGGGTGGATCGGCTGTCTGCACTGGGACTGATGAGCGGCACGTCCTACGACGGTGTGGATGTCGCCCTGATCGAGACGGATGGCGAGAGCATCACCCGTTTCGGACCCACCGGATACCGCACCTACCGTGAGGACGAGCGCGCGCTGATCCGGCAGGCCATGGCCGAGGCCGTGCCGATCGGCAATCGCAGCGCGAGACCCGGCTGCCTGGCGCAGGCCGAGACCATGATTACCGCCGCCCATGCCGAGGCAGTGGAAGCATTTCTGACTGCCAATGGCTTGCGTGCGGGCGCGATAGCAGCGGTTGGCTTTCACGGCCAGACCGTGCTGCACGCGCCCGAGCGCCTGCTGACGGTGCAACTTGGCGATGGGCGGGCGCTGGCGGCGCGGTTGCGCATCCCGGTGGTGTTCGACCTGCGGGCGGCCGACGTGGCGGCGGGCGGGCAGGGTGCCCCGCTCGCCCCGGTGTTCCACCGCGCGCTGGTGCGCCAGCTCGGCCGGGCCCTGCCGGTTGCTGTGATCAATATCGGTGGCATCGCCAACCTCACCTACGTGGGCCAGCACGATCTCGTTGCCTTCGACACCGGTCCCGGCAATGCGCTGATCGACGATTTTCTGCGCCAGCGAACCGGCGCCGCTTATGACGATGGTGGCAGAATCGCTGCTGCTGGCGACGTGAACGAGGAGGTGCTCGCGCGCCTGGTGTCGCACGGCTATTTCACCCGCCGCCCACCCAAGTCGCTTGACCGCGAGGCTTTCGGCATCTGGCTCGCGAAAGTCGGTGGGATTGCCAACATGAGCATCGAGGACGCGACCGCGACGCTGACCGCATTCACTGCCGTCACGCTCGGGCGTGCCGCGATGCGGCTGCCGCGCCCGCCAGAAAACTTCATCGTTGCGGGCGGCGGTGCTCGTAACCCCACGCTGATGCGGATGATCGCGGAGCAGCTCGCACCGGCAAAGGTCGAGACTGCGGATGCGGTCGGCTGGTCTGTGGATGCCTTGGAAGCGCAGGCCTTCGCGTTTCTTGCGGTCCGCAATCTGCGCGGCTTGCCGATCACGTTTCCGGATACGACCGGCGTGCCCAAGTCCATGAATGGGGGCGTGCTGGTGCGGCTGTGATGCCGAAGCGGCCTGCCTGTTCGAACTTGCTTGTAGGATGGGTTGTGCTTGTAGGATGGGTTGAGCGCAGCAAAACCCGTCGATCATGCGCAAGAATCAAACGCTCGGCGTTGTGGTGTCGTGATGGGTTTCGCTGCGCTCAACCCATCCTACAGTCTGCGCCTCCATCGAACAGTCGATGTCTCTCCCGCGAAAGGGATCGGGCACATCAACAAACGCCGCGTCACGTGTCTGAGCTACTGCACCGCATCGCGAATGACGCGCTCCATCCCTTTGACCACACGGGCGAGGCTTTCCATGTCGACCTTGTCGGGCGTGTCGGTGAACTGGTGATAGTGCGGATAACGAAACGGCGCGGTGTCGGTCACCATCAGGGCCGGGAATCCCACCTGCTCGAAGGCCCAATGGTCCGACCAGTCGATCCCAGGCACGGCACTGGGAGCAACCCCGCCGATCGACGGGAACGCCGTGTGCGAGCGAAACGAGCGGATCGTCTCCCAGACCAGCGCGCGGGCATAAGGCGTGCCGACGAAGGCGACGAAATCGCCGCGATCGGGAAAGATCAGGTTGAAAGGCGCCGGATAGCGCTGGCTGCCAGGCTCGCTCGAATAGAAGCCGATGGTCTCGAGCGAATACATTGCCACCACCCGCTCGTTGCGCTGCTTGAGCGAGCGCGCATAGTGGAGACTGCCCATGTCCTCGGTCTTGAAATAGGGCGGCTCCTCGTTGACGAACAACACCAGCCGAATGCGGCGCGCGCCGGAGCCGGTGCGATCGCGTAAGAGCCGCGCAAGCTCGATTACGGCCGCGACGCCGCTGCCGTTGTCGTTGGCACCCGGTGTACCCACGCCACTGTCATAGTGGGCACCGACGACGATCACCTCCGGGTCGACGATATCGGCGCGCGGCTCGATCACCACGTCGATGTTGCGCACCGGGTTGTGATCGGCGACGAATTCCTGCCGGCCGACGGAATAGCCGTAAGACGTCAGCGTGGTCTCGATGTAACGGGCAGACTTCTCCAATTCGTCATAGCGATGAATATTGTGCTCGCGAGCCGCGATCGTTTCGATATGCCGTTTGAGCAGGCGGGCAAGCGCGCGCTCCTCCTCGGTGGCCGGTGGAAGGGGCCCGCTATGTGGGCGCCCAGGTACGCCCGTCGTGTAGTGCAGCGCGCCATAGGCGGCTGCGAGCATCAGGAGGAGAACGATTGCGGCGCCGAGCAGCATCGGCAACCCCGCGCCGCGGGCGTCCACCGCTATGCCGCGGTCGGCTTGCGCTCGATCTTGAGCCGTTTGTCGAGATAGAGGCTGATCGATTCCATCAGCGCCTCGATCTTGCCATCGAAGAAATGGTTGGCGCCGGTGATCACCTTCTGCTCGATCACGATGCCCTTCTGGGTCTTGAGCTTGTCCACGAGCCCGGTCACGTCCTTGTAGGGTACCACCGCGTCCTTGTCGCCGTGGATGATCAGTCCGGAGGACGGACAGGGCGCGAGGAACGAGAAGTCATAAAGGTTCGCGGGCGGAGCGATCGAGATGAAGCCCTCGATCTCGGGCCGCCGCATCAGAAGCTGCATGCCGATCCAGGCCCCGAAGGAGAAGCCGGCGATCCAGCAGCTGCGCGCCTCCGGATTGATCGACTGCGCCCAATCGAGCGCGGCCGCGGAGTCCGACAATTCGCCAAGCCCATGATCGAACGAGCCCTGGCTCCTCCCCACGCCGCGGAAGTTGAAGCGCAGCACCGAGAAGTTCCGGTGCACGAAGGCGTAATAGAGCTGATAGATGATCTGGTGGTTCATCGTGCCCCCGAACTGCGGATGCGGGTGCAGGATGATCGCGATGGGCGCATTCTTCTGCTTCGCCGGGTGATACCGGCCTTCGACCCGCCCAGCCGGGCCGGTAAAGATGATCTCGGGCATGCTCAACCTCAACGTGATTCCGGAGGGCCACTAAATTTCGAAGGGCCGCGAACGCCAACAACTGCCAGTGGGGAACGCTGCTGCACGCTTGACGCCACTCGTGAGCGCACGTAAGTATTTAGAACCATTCTACTTTTTGGCAATGCCGGCCAGCCAGGAGCGTTTGTTTGGGCGCACGCGTAGCCGATGGGCCGCGGCAGCCGCGTTTTAGCACGATTGCGGGGACGAAAATCAAGAGTCTGAACAGACGTTGGGATACGCTGTCCAGATAGGATAGAAGCACGCCATCATGAGCACGACCAAGACCGAACGCGCCTATCTTGATTGGAATGCAACCGCTCCGCTGCGGCCGCAGGCGCGTGCCGCCATGGTTGCGGCGCTCGATGCCATCGGCAATCCGTCATCAGTGCATGCCGAGGGGCGGGAGGCGCGTAGCCTGGTGGAGGCAGCGCGCGAGAGCGTGGCCTTGCTGGTCGGCGCCGAGCCCCGCCATGTGGTATTCACGGCGAGTGGAACAGAGGCCAACGTGCTCGCGCTCTCGCCGCAGACCGGCGGGCGCTGGCAGCGGCTGCTGGTGTCGGCGATCGAGCACCCGTCGGTGCGATCGGGCGGTCGGTTCCCGGGGGTCGAGGCTGTGGCGGCCACGACCTCGGGCCTCATTGACCTCGCCGATCTCGAGCGGCGGCTCGCCCAGGGTCCTGCCCCCCTTGTTTCGTTGATGCTCGCCAATAACGAGACCGGCGCCGTGCAGCCGGTCGCAGAGGCTGCCGCCCTGGTGCATGCGGCGGGCGGGCTCCTGCACGTCGACGCGGTTCAGGCGGCCGGGCGAATCGTATGCAATATCAAAGCTCTGGGCGCTGATCTGTTAACCCTGTCGGGGCACAAGATCGGGGGTCCGAAAGGAGCCGGTGCGCTGGTCAAAGGTGGCCCGCTCGACCTTGATCCGCTCGTGACCGGAGGCGGGCAGGAGCGCGGCGAACGCGCCGGCACCGAGAATGTCGCCTCGATTGCGGGATTTGGCGCAGCTGCAGGCGCGGCGGAGGCCGATCTGGCCGATGAGAGCACCCGGATGCGAGGCCTGCGCGACCGGCTCGAGGCTGGTCTGCGGGATGGGACGCCCGACGTGGTCATCTTCGGGGCTGACGCTGAGCGCTTGCCCAACACGACCCTCTTCACTGTGCCGGGCATGAAAGCCGAGACCGCCGTGATCCTGTTCGACCTTGAGGGGGTGGCGGTGTCGTCAGGGGCCGCCTGCTCATCCGGCAAGGTGCAGCCCTCGCATGTGCTGGAGGCCATGGGCGTATCGCCGCAGCTGGCACGCGGGGCGGTGCGCGTAAGCCTTGGGCCTACCACCACACAAGATGATATAGAACGGTTCCTAACAGCTTGGATTACGGTCTCGGGAGCATTACTTGAGAAGTCACGGGGAATGGCTGCTTGAGCGCCGACACACAAGGGTGATCCGCACCAGGAACGACCATAAACCGACCGATCCAACCCGCGGTCCTTGAAACCGCAGCGGAGGGAAGAATGCCGGCAGTACAAGAAACGGTGGAACAGGTCCGCCGTATCGACCTTGATCAATACAAATACGGGTTCGAGACCCAGATCGAGTCCGAGAAGGCTCCCAAGGGGCTTTCTGAGGACACGATCAGGTTTATTTCGGCCAAGAAGAACGAGCCCGAATGGATGCTGAAATGGCGGCTCGACGCCTATCGGCGCTGGCTCACCATGAGCGAGCCGACCTGGGCGCGCGTCAAATACGGCCCGATTGATTATCAGGACCTCTACTACTACTCGGCGCCGAAGAAGAAGGCTGGGCCGAAGTCGCTCGACGAGATCGATCCCGAGATCCTGAAAACTTATGAGAAGCTCGGCATCCCGCTGCGCGAGGTCGCGGTGCTCGAAGGCGTCCAGGCTCCTGTCAACGGTGACGGCATGGACGGGGAGACTGTCGCGAGCAACGGCAACGGTTACGGCCGGGTTGCCGTGGACGCCGTGTTCGACTCGGTCTCGGTCGCGACCACCTTCAAGGAAGAACTGGCCAAGGCCGGCGTGCTGTTCATGCCGATCTCGGAAGCACTGCGCGAGCATCCGGACCTGGTGAAGAAGTATCTCGGCACGGTGGTGCCGATCTCGGACAATTTCTTCGCCACGCTTAACTCGGCGGTGTTCTCCGATGGCTCGTTCGTCTACGTGCCGCCGGGTGTGCGCTGTCCGATGGAGCTCTCGACCTATTTCCGCATCAACGAGAAGAACACCGGCCAGTTCGAGCGCACGCTGATCATCGCCGACAAGGGCTCCTATGTGAGCTATCTCGAAGGCTGCACTGCACCGATGCGGGACGAAAACCAGCTGCACGCCGCGGTGGTCGAACTCGTTGCGCTCGACGACGCCGAGATCAAGTATTCGACCATCCAGAACTGGTACCCGGGCGATGCGCAGGGCAAGGGCGGAGTCTACAACTTCGTGACCAAGCGCGGCCTGTGCGCAGGCGCGCGCTCGAAGATCTCCTGGACCCAGCTCGAAACGGGCTCGGCAATCACATGGAAATATCCGAGCTGCATCCTGCGCGGCGACAATTCGCGCGGCGAGTTCTATTCCATCGCCATCTCGAACGGGCACCAGCAGGTCGATTCCGGCACCAAGATGCTGCATCTCGGCAAGAACACGACCAGCCGGATCATCTCCAAGGGCATCTCGGCCGGCCAGTCGAACAACACCTATCGCGGCCAGGTGATGGCGCATCGCCGCGCGACCGGTGCTCGCAACTTCACCAACTGCGACTCGCTTCTGATCGGCGACAAATGCGGCGCGCACACCGTGCCCTATATCGAAGCCAAGAACTCCTCGGCCGTCATCGAGCACGAGGCGACCACCTCGAAGATCTCCGAGGACATGCTGTTCTACTGCCGGCAGCGCGGCCTCTCGCAAGAGGAGGCAGTGGCGCTGGTGGTCAACGGTTTCGTCAAGGACGTGCTGCAGCAGCTGCCGATGGAGTTCGCGGTCGAGGCGCAGAAGCTGATCTCGATCAGTTTGGAAGGCAGCGTGGGATGACTTCCTGTCGCCCCGGCCGAGCGAAGCGGGGCCCCATAATCACCGGCGGTAGTTATGGGTCCAGGGTGGCGCCGCTGCGCGGCTTGCCGGGGACGACAAGTGGAGAGGTTAAGGAACAACATTGATGCCATTGCTTGAAATCAAGAACCTCCACGCCGAGGTCGACGGCCGAAAAATCCTCAACGGCCTCGACCTGACGGTCGAGAACGGCAGCGTGCACGCCATCATGGGCCCGAACGGCTCGGGCAAGTCGACGCTCGCCCACGTGCTCGCCGGCAAGGACGGCTATGAAGTGACAGAAGGTCAGGTCCTGTTCGAGGGCGAGGATCTGCTTGCGCTCGAGCCCGACGAGCGTGCCGCCAAGGGGCTGTTTTTGGCGTTCCAGTATCCGCTCGAAATTCCGGGCGTTGCCACCATGACGTTCCTGCGCACCGCGCTCAACGCGCAGCGCAAGAAGCGTGGCGAGCCAGAGCTGCTGGTGCCCGACTTCATGCGCCGTGTGCGCGAGGCGGCGAAACACCTCGGCATCGATCAGGACATGTTGCGCCGAGGCGTCAATGTCGGCTTTTCCGGCGGCGAGAAGAAGCGCAACGAAGTCTTGCAGATGGCGCTGCTTGAGCCGCGGCTGTGCGTGCTCGACGAGACCGATTCCGGTCTCGACATCGATGCGCTCAAGGTGGTCGCCGAAGGCGTTAACCGGCTGCGCTCGCCGGAGCGCGCCTTCGTGGTCATCACGCACTATCAACGTCTGCTCGATCACATCGTGCCGGATATCGTGCATGTGCTCTCTCGTGGACGCATCGTGCGCACCGGCGGCAAGGAGCTGGCGCTCGAGCTCGAGGCGAAAGGCTACGCGCAATACCAGGAGGAGATGGCGTGACCGCGCAGGCCGCAGTCCCGATCAGGACGGCTGCCGAGGAGCAGCTGGCGGCGAACTGGCAGCAGGCGAAGAGCGGCCTGCCGGGGCCGGTCTTGCTGCGCGCGACCGCGTTCGAGCGCTTCGCCATGGCAGGCCTGCCGCATCGCCGGGTCGAGGAGTGGAAGTACACCGATCTGCGCGCCCTGATGCGCGACGCCAAGCCGCTTGCGGGCGTGCCTGATGCGGCGGCGCGCGAGCGTTCGCGCAGCGCGGGTACCGCGTTGGCCTCGATCGAGGCGCGTCGCATTGTTCTCGTCGACGGCGCCTTCATGCCCGAGCTGTCGGATCTCTCCAACCTTGAGGCGGGACTGACGATCGGCTCGCTGGCGCAGGCGCTGGCGCAAGGCGATGAGGCGGTCGTGTCGCAGCTCGGCACAATCGTGCCGAGCGATGACGTCGCGCTCGCGCTTAATACGGCTTTCATGGGCGATGGCGTGGTGATCCGCGTTGCGCCGGGCGTGTCGCTCGCGCGCCCCATTGGGCTCGTGTTCTTCAATTCCGGAACGCGGCCGGCGTCGGTGTTCACGCGCTCGCTGGCGCTGATCGGCAAGGGCGCCCGCGCCATGCTGCTCGAGAGCCACGAAGGCGCAGTTAACGCTACGGACCAGGTCAATACCGCGCTCGAGCTCAAGGTCGGCGACGATGCCCATGTCGATCATGTGAAGCTCACGGCTGCGGGAGCGGGCGCGCTGCATGTCTCGACCCTGATGGCGGCGATCGGCGCGCACGCGAGGTTCAACGAGTTTCTGTTCACCACCGGAGCCGCTGTCGTGCGCAACCAGCTGTTCGTGCGCTTCGAGGGCGAGGGCACGGTGGCGGGCATCCGCGGTGCGAGCCTGCTCAAGGGCCGCGAGCACGCCGATACGACGTTGGTGGCGGATCACATCGGGCGGGCGTGCACGAGCCGCGAGACCTTCAAATCGGTGCTCGACGGCGAGAGCCGCAGCGTGTTCCAGGGCCGCATCACGGTGGCACCCAAGGCGCAGAAGACCGATGCCAAGATGGCAGCGCATGCGCTGCTTCTGTCCGAGGACGCCGAGGCCGACAGCAAGCCGGAATTGGAAATCTACGCCGACGATGTGCAGTGCGGCCATGGCGCGACCACCGGCGCGCTCGACGATGATCTTCTCTTCTATCTCAAGGCGCGCGGCATTCCGGCGAAGGAAGCCGAGGCGCTGCTGATCCAGGCCTTCATCGGCGAGGCGGTCGAGGGCATCGAGCATGCGGGCTTGCGCGACGCGCTGATGGACCAGGTCGCCGCGTGGCTGAAGGCACGAGGCTGACATGCACCCGGCTGTGACCAACGGCGCCTATGATGTCGCCCGCATTCGCGAGGATTTTCCGATCCTCTCGACGCAGGTCTATGGCAAGCCGCTGGTCTATCTCGATAACGCCGCCTCCGCGCAGAAGCCGAAGGCCGTGCTCGATCGCCTGCATCACGCCTACACTGCCGAATATGCCAACGTGCATCGCGGCCTGCACTATCTCGCCAATGCGGCGACCGAGGCCTACGAGGGCGCGCGCGAGCGCGTGCGCGCGTTCCTCAACGCCAGCCGCCCGGAGGAGATCGTCTTCACCCGTAACGCCACCGAGGCGATCAACCTGGTTGCGTATACGTTCGGACGCGAGCGCATCAAGGCCGGCGACGAGATCGTGCTCTCGATCATGGAGCACCATTCCAACATCGTGCCGTGGCACTTCCTGCGCGAGCGGCAGGGTGCCGTGATCAAGTGGGCGCCGGTCGACGATGACGGCAATTTTCTCATCGACGAGTTCGAGAAGCTGCTGACGCCGCGCACCAGGATGGTCGCGATCACTCACATGTCGAACGCGCTTGGCACCGTCGTGCCGGTGAAAGAGGTGGTGCGGATCGCACATGCGCGCGGCATCCCGGTGCTGGTCGACGGCGCGCAGGGCGCGGTGCACCTCGATGTCGACGTCAAGGACATCGACTGCGATTTCTATGTCTGCACCGGCCACAAGCTCTATGGGCCGACCGGCATCGGCGTCCTATATGGCAAGTACGAGCACCTTGCCGCAATGCCACCGTTCAACGGTGGCGGCGAGATGATCCGCGAAGTGTTCGAAGATCGCATCACTTATGGCGATCCGCCGCATCGTTTCGAGGCCGGCACGCCCTCGATCGTGCAGGCGATCGGGCTCGGTGCCGCGATCGACTACATCGCCTCGGTCGGCAAGGATCGCATCCGCACCCACGAGCAGGAGCTCGTCGCCTATGCGCACGAGCGGTTGCGCGAGATCAACTCGCTGCGCATCATCGGAACCGCGAAGGGCAAGGGCGCCATCGTCTCCTTCGAGATCAAGGGCACGCACCCGCACGACGTTGCGACGATCATCGACCGCGCCGGCGTCGCGGTGCGCGCTGGCACCCATTGCGTGATGCCGCTCCTGGCGCGCTTCGGTGTCACAGCGACCTGCCGAGCGTCGTTTGCGATGTACAACACCAAGGCGGAAGTCGATCGCCTCGCGGAGGCGCTCGTCAAGGCGCAGGAGTTTTTCGCATGACCGAAGACACCAAGACTGATGCAGCCGCGGGTGACGGCGCCACCTCGGCGCTGCCGGCCGACGAGATCGCGCGCATGACCGACGATATCATTGGCTCGATCAAGACGGTGTACGACCCGGAAATTCCGGCCGACGTCTATGAGCTGGGGCTCATCTATCGCATCGAGATCGCAGACGATCGCGCCGTGACGGTCGA
>Ga0075424_100007811_pt1 | contig 10403 bp, 9 predicted proteins | sample SoiMethybrSBSTD3_FD_75301 | JGI IMG/M metagenome (GOLD analysis project Ga0075424, IMG submission 75301) | Bulk soil microbial communities from a Populus tree surrounding site in Tennessee, USA - Soil MetaG P. TD hybrid SBSTD3 | ecosystem: Environmental > Terrestrial > Soil > Tree plantation...
GCCCGCCGGCGCACGCGGCGTACCGGCGGCTGGTGGAGACGCCGGGGTTCGCGGCGTGGTTCGCGCAGGTCAGCCCGCTCGACGAGCTGGGCAGCATGCGCATCGGCTCGCGGCCGGCGCGGCGGAGCGGCAGCCGGGCGCTGGAGGACCTGCGCGCCATCCCCTGGGTGTTCGCGTGGTCGCAGACGCGTCTGAACCTGCCCGGGTGGTACGGGCTGGGCAGCGGTCTGGCCGCGGCCGAGCTGGACGAGCTGCGCGAGGCGTACGCCGGGTGGCCGCTGTTCAACTCCCTGCTCGACAACGCGGAGATGAGCCTGGCGAAGACCGACCGCCACATCGCGGTGCGCTACCTGGACCTGGGCGACCGGGCCGACCTGGCCACCCAGGTGCTGGACGAGTACGACCGCACGCTGGCGGCGCTGCTCGCGATCACGGGGCGCACGCGGCTGCTGGAGAACCGGCGAGTGCTGGGCCGAGCGGTCGAGCTGCGCAACCCGTACGTGGACGCGCTGTCGCACCTGCAGCTGCGGGCGCTGCGCGCGCTGCGGGGCGGCGCGGCCGAGGGCGCCGACCGGGAGCGGCTGGAGCGGCTGCTGCTGCTCACGGTCAACGGCGTCGCGGCCGGTCTGCAGAACACCGGGTGAGGGAACGCGACAGGCGCGGCCGCCAATCGTGATACTTCCTGCTTCATGCGCTTCGCTACATCCGTCCTGGCGGTGACCCTGCCCGAGGTCCTGGGCCGCGGCGTCCTCGCGATCATCACGTACGCGGCCCTCGGCCTGCTGCTGCTCCTGCTCGGCTACTTCGTCGTGGACTGGACCACGCCCGGCAAGCTGGGCTCGGTCATCCACGGCGAGCGCAACCCCAACGCGGCGATGCTCGCGGCCAGCGGGGTGGCGGGCGTGACGCTGATCGTGGTGGCCGCCATCTTCACGTCCGGCGGCAACCTGATCGAGGGCCTGACCGAGGCGCTGGTGTTCGGCGTCGTCGGAATCGCGGCCCAGGCGATGGCGTCGCTGGTGCTGGAGCGGGTGATCGGCATGAATCCGAAGGCGCTGATGGCGGAGCCGACGCTGTCCCCTGCCGCGGTGCTGGTCGGCGTGACGCGGGTGGGGATCGGCCTGATCACGGCGTTCGCGCTGATCTAGGCGGACCGCGCCGCCGCCGGGGCGGCCGCGACCGGGACCAGCATGCGCTGGAGGTCGGCGAGATCGATCTCGAGCTGGGCGTCGGCCAGCTGGCGCAGCGTGGTCGCCACGCCGGCGTTCGGCGGGAACGCCACGATGACCCGGCAGCCGACGCCCTGCGCGACGCGCACCGCCTCTTCCAGGTCGCGGTCGCCCGACACGAGGACGATCGTGTCGACGGCGCGATCGCGCGCCAGGTTCACGAGGTCGAGGGTCATCAGGGAGTCGACGCCCTTCTGCGTGAGCTCCGGCCGGAACTCGAAATGCCGCTCGACGACGGCCGGGTCGACGCCTGAGGCTCGGAGCGCCTTCCGGACATGGCGCTGCCAGCTCGGGTGGCTCACCTGCAGATAGCCGAGCCTCAGGTAGAGGCCGGGCACCAGCGCCAGGGCATCGAGCCGCGCTCGCTGCGCCCGGAAGCGATGGTCCCTGGGGTCGTACGCGGCGTCGTACCAGTACGCGCGCAGCAGGGACGCGCGCTCGAAGAGCGGCGCGTATCCCGCGTATCGAAGGTCGCGGTGGAACCCCCGGCACCAGTCGACGCTGGCGGCGCCATCGAAGGCCAGTTCGATGCGGGGACGTGCCAGGAACCTGGCGCCCTCCGCCATGAGGAAGCCCGCGTCGATCATGACCGCATAGCTGGCCGGCACGTCCGTCCCTCCCATGCAAGGTGAGAAATGAGTGGGGCCCCAGAGGGGCCCCGTCACTGTGGGGGGCAACCAGGCCCCCGAAGGACTTCAGAGAAGCCCCACTATGCGCAACCCTCCTGGGAGGGCGTATCCGCCGGTCCTCCACCCGAGGGCCGTGGCCCGAATAATACCACACTGGTGGCCCTCACCGTAAAGCCACACTAATCATTCGTCGCCAACCCACCGCCGCGACACCGCTGCTCCGGGCCGGCCATCGCCCGCCCCCGGCCGGATAGAATTCCCCCTCGGCCGTGGACCTCGCCTCGCTCAACGACCCCCAGCGTCACGCCGTCACCCACCGCAGCGGTCCCCTCCTGATCCTCGCCGGGGCCGGCAGCGGCAAGACCCGCGTGCTCACCATGCGGATCGCCAACCTCATCCACCACGGCGTCGAGGCCGAGCGCATCCTCGCCCTCACGTTCACCAACAAGGCCGCCCGCGAGATGCGCACCCGGCTCAAGGCGCTGCTCGGGAGGGCGCCGGATGGGCTCTGGGTCGGCACCTTCCACGCGATCGCCACCCGCATGCTCCGGCCCCACGCCGACCGGCTCGGCTACCGCGCCGGCTTCACGATCTTCGACGAGGACGACTCCCGCTCGATCATGAAGCGCGCCCTCGCCGACCTCGACCTGGACCCCAAGAAGCACCAGGTCGCGGGCCTGCTCGCCGCCATCTCGCGGGCCAAGGCGGAGTCCCGCTCGCCGGAGGACATCACCGGCAAGAAGGCGTCCGACCGGGCCCTGCGCATGATCTACGAGCGGTACCAGGCCCTCAGCCGCGAGTCCAACGGCATGGACTTCGACGACCTCCTGCTCAACCTCGTCCAGCTCCTGAAGAACGACGCCGAGGTCCTGGCCGAGTGGCGCGGCCGCTTCGACCACGTGCTCGTCGACGAGTACCAGGACACCAACCGGGTCCAGTACGAGCTGCTCCGCCTGCTCTGCGACGGCCACCGCAACCTCGCGGTCGTCGGCGACGACGACCAGAGCATCTACGCCTTCCGCGGCGCCGACGTCCGCAACATCCTGGACTTCGGCCGCGACTACACCGACGCCACCGTCGTCAAGCTGGAGCAGAACTACCGCTCGACCCAGGCGATCCTGGACGTCGCCCACCACGTGATCTCCCGCAACCAGGAGCGCACGGACAAGCGGCTCTGGACCGCCCGCGGCGAGGGCCGGCGCCCCGTCCTGCTGCTCTCCCCCGACGACGAGGCGGAGGCCGCGTTCGTGGGCGACGAGATCCTCGCCCTGGAGCAGTCCGAGGGCTGGATCCACTCGGACTTCGCCATCCTCTACCGCACCAACGCGCAGTCACGCGCCTTCGAGAAGGCGCTGATGGCCCGGCGCATCTCGTACAACCTGGTGGGCGGGCTCCGGTTCTGGGACCGGCGCGAGATCAAGGACGTGGTGGCGTACCTGCGCTTCCTGGCCAACCCGTCGGACGCCGTCAGCTTCGACCGCATCGCGAACGTGCCCAAGCGCCGCATCTCCGAGCGGACCGCCCAGGCCGCGATCGCGGCCGCGGCGGACGGCGGCGTGTCGATCCTCGAAGCCTGCGCCGCTCCCGCCCAGGTGCAGGTGCGGGCGGACGCGCAGGAGGCCCTCGCCTCGTTCGCCGCCCAGGTCGGCTCGCTGGTCGCGGACGTCGGCAAGCGCAGGCCGCACGAGCTGATCCAGCTCGTCCTGCGCCGCTGCAACCTCTCCGAGCACTACGACGACGGCTCGCCAGCCGGCCGCAACCGCCTCGACAACCTGGTCGAGCTCCGCGAGCTGGCGCAGTCGTACGAGCGGTACTCGCCGGCCCAGGGCCTGGAGCGGTTCCTGACCGACATCGCCCTGACCGCCGGCGCGGACGACGTGGACGGCAAGCGCGAGCAGGTGACCCTGATCACGCTGCACATGGCCAAGGGCCTGGAGTACCCGGTCGTCTTCCTCACCGGCCTGGAGGACAAGATGCTGCCCCACGAGCGCGCCTTCGAGGAGGCCGGCGGCCTCGACGAGGAACGCCGGCTGTGCTACGTCGGCATCACCCGGGCGCAGCGCCGCCTGTACCTGACGTCGGCCAGCGTCCGCACGATCTTCGCCAAGACCGTCGCGCTGGCGTCCAGCCAGTTCCTCCACGACATCCCGCCCGCGCTGCTCGACATGGTCGAGCTGGAGGGCCATCGCTCGCACGGCATCGCGAGCCGCCTGCGCAGGGGATCGGTCGAAGCGACGGCGTGACGGCCCCCGCGGCGGTAGGATGCCCGCCGGAGTGTTCGGGATCCTGCGTCCCTGCCGCCATCGCCTGGCCGCCGACCTGCGGCGGGAGTGGCTGGGTCACCTCTGCGGCCTGTGCCTGGCGCTCCGAGACGAGCACGGGCACCTGGCGCGGCTCGCGACCAACACGGACGGGCTGGTCGTCTCCGTGCTGCTGGAGGCGCAGTCGGCGCCGGCGCGCCGCCGCGCCGGACCCTGCGCGCTGCGCGGGCTGCGTCCGGCGAGCGTGACCACCGGCGACGGCGCCCGGCTGGCCGCCGCCGTCTCGCTGGCTCTGGCCGCCGCCAAGACCAGCGACCACCTCGAGGACGGCGACGGCGCGCTCGCCCGCCGGCCGCTGGCCGCGGCGGCCCGGCGGGTCGCCAGGAGCTGGAGCCGGGCGGCGGCGGCGACGGGCTCGGCGGTCGGGTTCGACACGGCGGCCCTGGCCGCCGCCGCGGCCGGGCAGCGCGCGCTGGAGGCGGCCGCCGCGCCCGGCACCCCGCTGACCGCCGTCACCGAGCCGACCGAGACCGCAGCGGCGATCGCCTTCGCGCACACCGCCGTGCTGGCCGGCCGTCCCGCCGGCGCCGAGCCGCTCCGGCGGGCTGGCGCCGCCTTCGGCCGCATCGCGCACCTGGTCGACGCGGTCGAGGACCTGGAGGCCGACCGGCTGACGGGCGCCTGGAACCCGCTGCTGGCGACCGGCGCCCGGCCGGCCGACGCGCGCGAGCTCTGCGACCGCGCGGCGGCCGACCTGCGGTCCGCGCTGACCGAGGCCGGCCTCGCGGACGCCCGCCTCGTCCACGCGCTGCTGGCGCACGAGGTGGACCACGCCATCCACCGGACGTTCCCGAGCGGGCGGACCACGTATCCCACGCCGCCGCCGCCCGTGCGCGAGCGGGACCCGCTGATCGGGGACCGGCCGCCCGATCCGCCGGCGGAGCGCCCGGACGACGACCGGCGGCCCGACCGCGACGGCGGCCCCGGCTGCTGCTGGTGCGACAACGAGGCCTGCTGCTGCGCATGTGAGTGCGCCTCGTGCGACTGCTGCGGGGTGTGCGACGGCTGCCCGAGCCCGCCGTGAGCCGCCTGCGCGATCCGCTGCTGCTCGCGCTGACCGCGGCCGCCGGCTGGACGGACGCGCTGAGCTACGCCGCGCTCGGGCGCGTCTTCACCGCGAACATGACCGGCAACCTGGTGCTGCTGGGCCTCGCGATCGGCCAGGTCGCCGGCACGGCCGTCGAGCGGTCGGCGGTGGCGCTGGCCGGCTTCGCCGCCGGGGCGCTGCTCGGCGCGCTCCTCACCCGCGGGCGTCTGGCGGGGCCGTGGCCGCCGCGCGTCACCGTCGCGCTGGCCGTCGAGGCCGCCATGCTGCTCGCGTTCGCCGGTCTATGGCTGGCCGGCGCGGCCGAGGGCACGGCTGCCGGCCTGGACGCGCTCATCGCGCTGTCGGCCCTGGGCATGGGCGTCCAGAGCGCCGCGATCCGGCGCCTCGACGTGCCCGGCGTGGCCACCACGTTCGTGACCGGCACGATCACGTCGCTGATGGCCGGGCTGGCCGCGCTCCAGGCGGCGAGCGGCTGGCGGCGGCACGCCGCGGTCGTGGTGGCGCTGGTGGCCGGGGCGGCCGCCGGCGCGGCCGTCTGGGCGCGGTGGCCGCGGCTGGCCGGCGTGGGCCCCGCCCTCCTGCTCGCGGCGGTGACGGCGGCCGCCGCGCTCGCGACGCCGCGACAGAACGGCGGCTGACCAGACCCCTAGCGCTTCGCCCTGTGTGTGAGTCCGTCTTCCCGAGATCGCCAGGAGTCGGTTACAGGCCGGAGGGCTGCGCCGCAGGCGCCCCGAACGTCCCGGACAGAGGGGGGTTCTGGAAGGGGGGGCCCGCCCCCTCTTGCCCTAGAGCCGCTCGACGACGCCCCTGCCGCCGTCGACGCGCACCCGGTCGCCGGTGCGCAGGCGCATGGTCGCGTTGCCGCAGCCGACCACGGCCGGGATGCCCAGCTCCCTGGCCACGATCGCGGCGTGGGAGAGCGGCGCCCCGATGTCCGTGACCACCGCCGCCGCCCGCGGGAACAGCGGCGTCCAGCCGACGTTGGTGACCGTGGTCACCAGCACCTCGCCCGCCCGCAGCGCCTCGCCGTCCTCCACGTGCTCGATCACCCGCACCGTGCCCTCGACCACGCCCGACGCCCCGGGGAACCCGGTCACGGTCTCCGCCACCGGCGCCAGGTCGCGCGTCTCGTCGAACAGGTCCACCCGCCGGTCGGGGTCGGCCGCCCAGCGGAACGGATCGAACCGTCCCCGGATCAGCGTCGGGTACGCCGGCAGCGCCCGGTAGCGCTCGTACGCCGCGCGCCGGACCGCCGCCCGCTCCGGCGCCGCGCCGTCGCCCTCCAGCACGGCCACCACCTCGTCGATCGTGAGGAAGAACAGGTCGTCGCCGTGCCCGGTCAGCTCGCCGGCCCGCAGGACGAACGCCCGCAGCACCCAGAACACGCGGACCACCTCCGAGCGCGCCCGCTCCCGGCGCCTGGCCGCGACGACCCAGCGGTCCAGCCGCCGGCGGGTCGAGCGGGCGGCGCGGGGATGGTCGCGCACGAGCCGGTCCCAGGCCGCGGCGCTCGCCGCCTCCTGACCGCGGAGCCGGGTCAGCGGGTCCGCGTCCGCCGTGGCCAGGCCCGCCAGCTCGCGGTCCGGCCAGTCCGGCCGCTCGGCCGGCCGCGGCTCCGAGACCTCGAACTCGTGCGGCCCGCGGTGGCCCCACCGGCGCGCGTACGTGGCGCGGTCGATCTCGCCGCGCGCCAGCTCGGCGAGGCCGAGCACCGGCCCCAGGCTGGCCAGGGGCCGGCCGCCGGCGGCGCCGACGCCCGAGGTGAGCGTCACCGCGTCCGCCTCGCCGACCAGCCGGCTCAGCCGGCGCTGCACGGTCAGCATCGCCGTCGGGTCGCCGCGCGTCGCCGCCTCCAGCATGTCGCTGGCCGTCTCCAGCAGGGGCAGGACCCGCGACCGCCAGAGCTCGGCCAGCAGCGCCGGGTCGTCCACGACCGCGATCTCGGCCCGCAGCGCGTCGCACCGGTCCGGGTTGGACGCCACGAACGCGTCCAGCCGGGGCAGGTTGGCCCGCACCCGGCGGAGGACGCCCAGCACCGCCGGGATCAGCGCGCGCATCAGCCGGAGCCACGGCACCCGCACCCGCGGGATGGCCACGCCGGCCGGCAGCCGGCCGAACGCCGGCTCGATCAGCCGGACGAACCGCCTCCGGCCGATCCCGACCGCGCCGCTGAGCGCGGCGGACACGCTCAGGTTCATGTAGAAGCGGCCGCCCACCACCCCGTAGCCGCGGGTGCCCGGCAGCGAGGCGGTGGCCATCGCGTGGCTCATGAAGACCTGGACCAGGGACCACGTGCACGGCGTCATGACGTCGGGGATGGCCTCGCCAAGGTTGGCGTTGGTCCACAGGTAGTCGCCGGCCAGGCTGTCGTTCCACGCCAGCGGGTCCGGCTCGCCGCCCCCGGCGGCGGTGATCGGCCGGGCCTGGAGGATGGCGAACGCGCCGTTCCGGCGCGCCCACTCGATGTCCATCGGCCGGCCGTCCAGCTCGGCGATCCGCCGGCCCAGGACCGCCAGCTCGGCCGCGGCGGCCTCGTCCAGGACCGCCGCGTCGCGCCGGTCCTCTGGCACCGGCCGCTCCTCCGTGCCGCCCTCCGCCGCCACCGTCATGGCCGCCTTCTCGCCGACCCGCACCTCCAGCACGGCGCCCGTCGCCGAATCCAGCACCACCGAGTCCGGCGTCACCCGGCCCGCGACCAGCGACTCGCCCAGGCCCCAGGTGGCGTCGACCACCATCCGGCCGGGGTCGCCGGTGACCGGGTCCGCCGTGAACAGCACGCCGGCGGCGTCGGCCGGCACCAGCTCCTGGACCACCACCGCCAGCGCCACGGCGTCCGGGTCCACGCGGTTGCGCGCCCGGTACGCGATCGCCCTGGCGGTCCACAGCGACGCCCAGCACCGCCGGACCGCGACCAGCAGCGGCGCCTCGCCGCGGACGTTGAGGAACGTGTCCTGCTGGCCGGCGAAGGACAGCTCGGGCAGGTCCTCAGCGGTGGCCGACGAGCGCACCGCGACGGAATGGTCGCCAGCGCCCATGGCCGCGTAGGCCAGGCGGATCGCCCAGGCCACATCGGACGGGACCTCGCGCGACGCGAACAGCGACCCGATCCGGTGGGCGGCGGCGTCCGCGTCGCCGCCTCGGAGCGCGGCGTGGATCAGCGGCGCCAGCCGGTGCGCCTCCACGAACCGCCGGTACGCCTCCGTGGTCACGTGGAAGCCGGGCGGGACCGGCAGCCCGGCCGCGGCCAGGCGGGCCAGCGACGCGCCCTTGCCGCCGACCGCGGGCAGGTCGGCAGCCGGGTCGTCCAGCCCGAGCACGAACCTGGGGTCGGGAACGGCGCTGACCATGCCCGCCCCCCAAGATACGAGCGCGCGCGGCCCCTTAGACCGTGATGCGGCCCAGCTCTTCGACAACCTCCGCGACCAGCTGCCTGAGCTCGCCGGGCAGGCTGGCCTGCTCCAGGGTCTGCAGCAGCTCCTGCGCCTGGCGGCGGGCCCGCGCGGCCGGGTCCTCGCGACCGTTCGCCGCCGTGCGCAGCGCGGCCAGCGCCTCGCCGATCGCGGCCGGGTCGGACTCGTCGTCGATCGTCAGCGCCGGGCCGCCGTCCGCGGCGAGGGCCTGCTGCTCGCCGTCAGCGGCGCCCACCTCGGCCAGGCCGCGCAGATGGGCGCTGGTCAGCTCGCCCTCCTCCTCGTAGATCGCGGCCAGCTGCTCCTGCGAGGTCGGCGACAGCCCGGCGGCGGAGAACGCGACCTGCGGCTTGAGCCGCCCGGCGCGGAGCGCCTGGCGCAGCACCGGGTGCAGCTCCAGCAGCGAGGCGAGCCGGCGGATGCGGCCGCGGCCCAGGCCGCTGGAGCGAGCCAGCTCCTCCTCGTCAAGGCCGTGCTCCAGCAGCGCCTGCAGGGCGTCCGCCTGGGCGGCGACGTCGGCGGTCCACTGCTGGTTCATGACGAGCGCCAGGAACGCGGCCGACACCTCGGAGAGCTCGAGCGCGCGCACGGGGATGCGGTCCATGCCCGCCTCCCGGGCGGCCCGGAGCCAGCGGGCACCGCTCAGCACCTGGAACTCCTCCTCGTCGCCCTCCTCGAGCGCGACCACCAGCGGCCGCTCGGGCAGGCCGAACCGCTCGACCACCCGGACCACGGCGGGGCTGAGCCCGGCCACGGTCGGCTCGTAGGGCAGGCGGCGCTCCTCGACCTGGATGTCGGCGGTCGCCGGCGGGTCGGCCGGCAGGAGGCGGAGCTCGAACCGTTCGAGATCGATTGCTTCGTCGTGTTCAGGACGCATGGCGAAAAGAGTAGACAGCGGCGGTCACGTTCGCAGGGGCCTGGCGCGTATCACTGGCGATGAGCACGAGACCTCACGTCATCGCCGCCGGCCTGCTGGCCGGCACGCTGGCCACGGGGTGCTGCGCCCTCCAGGTGGACGGCGCCGGCTTCACCAGCGTGATCGTCTTCGCCGTGCAGGCGGGCCCGATCCCGCCCGGCTGATCAGGCCCGGTCGCGGAGCAGCAGGTCGACCGCCCGGCCGATGTTCTCCTCGACCACCGAGACCGGCGCCCGGCCGGCCACCCACCAGAGCAGGCTGGCCAGCCAGACCTGCTGGACGACCGTCGCGACCGCGCGGTCGCGGTCGGCGGTCGCCGGGTGGTCGTGGCGCATCGCTCCGACCACGATCTCCGTCATCTGGGCGCCGATCGGGCCCACCGCCTCGCCCACGCCGGGGCCGGCGGAGATCAGCGACTTCAGCATCGCCGCGATCACGTTCGGCTGCCGCTGCAGGGAGCGCATCGAGCGCCTGATCACGTCCATCACCCGCTCGGCGTCGTCCGCGCCGCGCGGCGGCCGCTCGGCCAGGCGCTCGCGGATGCCCGCCACCTCGCCGGCCAAGGCCGAGACCAGCAGGTGCTCCTTGGACGAGAAGTAGCGGTAGAGCGTGCCCAGCGCGACGTCGGCGCGCAGGGCGACCTCGCGCATCTGCACCGCGTCGTAGCCGCCCTCCGCCGCCAGCACCACCGCGGCGTCCAGGATGCGCTGGCGTCGCTGCCGCTGGACGGGTGTCAGGGCGGTGTCTACGGACACGGTGGACATGCTAGACGAGCCGCCCCGTCGCCACCTCGCGCGCCCAGCTGTAGTCCGCCTTGCCGCTCGGCGAGCGCACCACCTCGGGCACCTCG
>Ga0075424_100007813_pt1 | contig 10400 bp, 8 predicted proteins | sample SoiMethybrSBSTD3_FD_75301 | JGI IMG/M metagenome (GOLD analysis project Ga0075424, IMG submission 75301) | Bulk soil microbial communities from a Populus tree surrounding site in Tennessee, USA - Soil MetaG P. TD hybrid SBSTD3 | ecosystem: Environmental > Terrestrial > Soil > Tree plantation...
TAGTGCATGATCTCGACCTGCACGTCGGTGCCGGCGTGCTCGCGCTCGAAGTCGCGCGCCAGCGCGGCCACCAGATGGCTGTCGGGGATCTCCTCCATGACGATCCGGAGCGTCGCTCCCAAGTTACTTGCCACTCGCGGCCTCGCATTCGGTGGGGGGCCTTGCATGTACGTACAACATGACGGTATGTTCTTCGGCCATACGGACGAGCCTATCGAAGCCGGGCGTTCCGTGCGGAGAGCGGCTCTGACCAGAGAGAGGAAGGAACCGCACATGTCCGACACCCCCGCGGCCGGGCCCCCGAGCTCGGCCGGCGGCGCGCATATCGCCGCCGACACCGGGCTTCAAGCGGCGGCGCTGCGCCTGCCCGGCGTCCTCATGCAGAGCATCACGACCGTCGCTCCGGCGATCGGGATGTTCTTCACGATCCAGTTCATCGCGAGCTATGCGGGCATCGTTGCGCCGCTGGGTTATCTGCTCGCCTTCCTCATCGTCCTCATGCTGGCGGCCTCGGTCTCGCAGCTCGCGAAGCACCTGCCGAACGCCGGCGGCTACTACACGTACATCAGCCACACGCTCCATCCCCGGCTGGGCTGGATCTCGGGCTGGATCATGTTCCTCTACATGCCGGTGGCACCGTTCACGTCGCCGGTGTTCCTGTCGTTCCTGCTCCGCGACGAGCTCAAGACGTCGAGCCTCGGCTGGGACATCCCCTGGTGGCTGATCTTCATCGTGCTCGAGGGGCTCGTCGTCTTCCTCATGTACCGCGGCATCCAGATCTCCGCCCAGGCGCTGCTCGTGTTCGGGCTCGCCGAGATCGTGATCGTCGGCGCGCTCGGCCTGTGGGGCTTCTTCGACACCGGCCCGGGCGGCTTCAACTTCAGCTCCTACAACCCCGGCAACACGACCTCGCACAACCTCTTCTTCGCCGTTGTGTTCTCGGTCTTCGCGTTGACCGGCTGGGAGGCCGCGGCGCCGATCGCCGAGGAGGCCGAGGATCCGAAGCGCACCGTGCCGCGCGCGCTCATCTACTCGGTCGTCATCATGGGCGCCTTCTTCGCGATCTGCTCGTGGGGGCTCATCCTCGGGTGGGGCACGGCCGACGTGAACAACCTGGTCGGCTCGACCGAGCTGATCCCGTTCGTGCTCGCGAAGCAGTTCTGGGGCCCGCTCTGGTGGCTCGCGATGTTCGCGCTCATCAACTCGGCGATCGCCGTGTCGATCGCGACAATGAACGCCTCCACGCGCATGTGGTTCGCGATGGCCCGCTCCGGGTCGCTGCCGTCGGTGCTCCAGCGCCTGCACCCGAAGCACCGCACGCCCGTGACCGCGATCATGCTCCAGGCGGCGATCACGTTCGGCTTCGGCCTCGTCCTCGGGGCCAGGTGGGGCGGCGCGACGCTGTTCTTCATCTCGGGGCTGCTCTTCACCCTGTGCGCGTCGTGGATCTACATCTTCGGCAACGTCGGCGTCATCCGCTACTACCTGACGGAGCGTCGGTCCGAGCTGAACCCGCTCCTGCACGTCGTGTTTCCGGTCGTGTCGTCTGTCATCCTCGTCTACATCTGCATCCAGACGTTCACGAACCCGACCCCGACCGGCCGGCTCGCATACGCGCTGCCGATCTTCCTCGTCTGGCTGGCGGCGGGCGCCGTCGTCCTCGTCGCCATGCGGATGCGCGGCCGCGAGGACTGGCTGCTCAAGGCCACCCAGGCCGTGCACGAGCGGCCCGAGACGCCGGAGGAGCTCGCCCACCACGGTGGGCTGGTGTAATCGTGGCCAGATGACGCTCGCAAATCTCGTACCCGTCGACCTCAGCGTGCCGGTGGCGCCGGAGTACCCGGTCTGGCCGGGGAATCCGGTGATGACCGTCGAGGGTCTGTGGACCCTCGACGAGCCGCCGTACTGCTTCAACCGGGTCGTCTCGTTCGACGAGCACGCCGGGACGCACTGGGACGCCCCGTCCCACTTCGTCCGCGACCCGGCGGAGCGCGGGCTGCCGCTCACCGAGTCGGTTCCGCTCGAGCGGCTGATCGCGCCCGCGTGCGTGCTCGACGCCACCGACCTCGCGGGGTCGGCGGGTCCGGGGGAGAGCCCGATCTACGGGCGCGACCGCGTCCTTCAGTGGGAGCGGGAGCACCGCCCGATCGAGGAGGGCGACGCCGTCCTCCTGCGCACCGGCTGGACCGATGCGCACTACCGCATCGGCGAGGCCGGCCACCTCTACGCCCAGGCGGTGGTCGACGGCGAGACCGCCGCCTGGCCGGGGCTCGACGAGGCGGCGATGTCGCTCCTCGTCGAGCGCGGCGCCGGGCTCTTCGGCACCGACACGCCCAGCGCCGGGCCGCTGCAGGTGGTCGCCGAGGTGCATCGCATCGGCCTCGGCGCGGGGATCGTGTACGTCGAGAACCTGATCGGCCTGCACCAGCTCCCGGCGACGGGCGCGTGGCTCGTCTTCCTGCCGCTCAAGCTGGTGGGCGGGAGCGGGGCGCCCGGCCGGGCCGTCGGGCTCGTGCCGCGCGAGGAGGCGCAGATCGGGTGAGGATCCTCGTCGTGGGCGACAGCTACGTGCCGGTCGAGGTGTTCGCGGAGGGTCTCGCCCGGCTCGCCGCTTCCCACGAGCTCACATACCTTCCGATCGACCAGTCGCGCCCGTTCGACCCGGCGACGGCGTCCGAGCAGCGGATCCGCGAGTTCGCCGGCGACCCCGAGCAGGTGGCTGCCGCGCTTGACGGCCACGAGGTGCTCGTCGTGCACGGGGCGCCCGTCACCGACCAGGTGCTGGCGGCCCCCGGGCTGCGGCTCGTGTGCTGTGCGCGCGGCGGGCCGGTCAACGTCGACACTGCCTCGGCGACGGAGCGGGGCATCCCGGTCGTGACGACGCCCGGCAAGAACGCCGAGTCGGTCGCCGACCAGGCGATGGCGTTCATGGTGATGCTGGCCCGCCGCTTCCCCGAGGCGCAGCGGTTCCTGGCCGAGGGCCACCAGGCGGGCGGGTCGACGTTCGAGGGCGCCCAGTTCTTCGGCCACGACCTGACCGGCCACACGCTCGGGCTCGTCGGGTTCGGCAACGTCGGCCGCAGGGTCGCCGCCCGGGCGCGGGCGTTCGGGATGCGGATCCTCGTGCACGACCCGTACGTCGGGCACGACGCGGACGGCGACGTCGAGTGGGTCGACTCCCTCCCCGAACTCCTCGGCCGGTCGGACGTCGTCTCGGTCCACGCCCGCGCGACCGCCGACAACGCGCGCCTCTTCGACGCCGCGGCGTTCGCGGCGATGAAGCCCGGGAGCTATTTCCTGAACACCGCCCGCGAGACGCTCGTCGACGAACGGGCGCTGGCCGATGCGCTCGCGTCCGGGCAACTGGCCGGCGCGGCGCTCGACGTCGTCGACCCGCAGGAGGCGGCCGGGCCGCACCCGCTCCTACGCCATCCCAACGTCATCCTCACGCCGCACATCGGCGGGGCCACGCACGAGACGCTCCTGCGCGGAGTCGAGATGATCGCCGCCGAGATCGACCGGTTCGCCGCGGGCGAGCCGCTCCTGAACGTCGCCAACCCGGCCGTGCTCCAGCGATGAACGAGCTCCTGCTCGCCATCGACGCGGGCACCGGCTCCGTGCGGGCCGTGCTGTTCGACGCCGACGGCGGCCAGGTGGCGATCGGCCAGCGCGAGTACTCGCACGCGGCCGAGCCGGGCGTGCCCGGCTCGCAGGTCTTCGACACCGCCGCGAACTGGGAGCTGGCCTGCGCCTGCGTCGCCGAGGCGATCGAGCGCTCCGGCGCGCCCGCGTCGGCGATCCGGGCGGTCGCGACGACCAGCATGCGCGAGGGGATGGTGCTCTACGACGAGGGCGGCCGTGAGATCTGGGCGTGCCCGAACGTCGACTCGCGCGCCGGCGCCGAGGCGGCCGCGCTCGTCGAGTCGGGCGAGGCAGAGGAGATCTACGCGCTGGCGGGCGACTGGGTGGCCATCACCGCGCCGGCCCGGGTGCGCTGGATCGCCGCGCACCGGCCGGAGGTCTTCTCCCGCATCCGCCACGTCGGCATGCTGGGCGACTGGCTGGCGACCCGACTCTCCGGCGAGTACGCGACCGACGTCTCGCTGGGATCGAGCTCGGGCATGTTCGACCTGGCCCGGCGCACGTGGTCGGAGCGGATCCTCGAGATGGTCGGGCTCGATCCGGCCCAGGTGCCGCCGGTGCTCGAGCCGGGCACCCCGGTCGGCGAGGTGACGGCGCACGCGGCGGCCCAGACGGGCATCCCGGCCGGCACGCCGGTGGTGGCGGGCGGCGCCGACACCCAGCTCGGCCTGCTCGGGATCGGTGTCCGCGCCGACCGCTCGACGACGGTCGTGGGCGGCTCCTTCTGGCAGCACACGATGGTGCTCGACCACCCGCTGATCGACCCGAAGGCTCGCCTCCGGACGCTGTGCCATGCCGTGCCGGGCACCTGGATGATCGAGGGGATCGGGTTCTACTCGGGGCTCACGATGCGCTGGTTCCGCGACGCCTTCTGCGCCGACGACGTCCGCGCCGCCGCCGAGCGCTCGATGGACGTCTACGACCTCCTGGCCGAGCGGGCGGCCGCCGTGCCGCCAGGCTCGAACGGCGTGCTCGGCATCTTCTCGAACGTGATGCACGCCAGCCGCTGGATCCACGCATCACCCGCGTTCGTGCAGTTCGACATCTCGGCCCCCGAGCGATCCGGCAAGAACGAGTGCTTCCGCGCGATCCAGGAGGCTGCGGCCTATGTCTCACGCGGCCACCGCGGCATCCTCGAGGAGATCGCCGGCGCGGCGCCGGAGGAGCTCGTCTTCACCGGCGGGGCCTCCCACGGCGCGATGTGGGCCCAGATCCTGGCCGACGTGCACGGCGTCCCCGTCCACGTGCCCGTGGTCAAGGAGTCCACGGCGCTCGGGGCGGCGGTGTGCGCTGGGCTCGGCGCCGGCATCTACGCCTCGCTGGACGACGCCGACCGCCTGGTGCGGTTCGAGCGCACCGTCGAGCCCGACCCGGCCGCCGTCGCGGCCTACGACGAGCTCTATCCGCAATGGCTCGCCGCCTATGAGCGCCTGCTCGAGGTGGCGGTCGACGGCGTCGTGCGCCCGCTGTGGCGCGCGGCCGGAACCTGACGACCGGAAGGACAACCGATGCCCGAAGCTGACACCCAAGGAGAGAAGGACTTCCACCTCGACGTCCCGGCGGCGACCGATGCGTTCTTCCTGAAGGGCTCGGGCGCCTATGACTGGGGCATGCAGAACCGGCTCTCGCGCATCTTCCGGCCGGAGACGGGGCGGACGGTCATGCTGGCCTTCGACCACGGCTACTTCCAGGGCCCGACGACCGGGCTGGAGCGGGTCGACCTCTCGATCGCGCCGCTTGCGCCCTACGCCGACGCGCTCATGCTGACGCGCGGCATGCTGCGGACGTCGATCCCGTCGACCCACCGGGGCGGCGTCGTGATGCGCGCCAGCGGCGGCCCGTCGATCCTGAAGGATCTCTCGAACGAGCGGATCGCCGTCGACCTCGAGGACGCCGCACGGATGAACGTGCACGCGCTCGCGGTGCAGGTCTTCGTCGGCGGCGAGCACGAGACCCAGTCGGTCGAGAACATGACCCGGCTCGTCGACGCCGGCTACCGCGTCGGCATCCCCGTGCTGGGCGTGACCGCCGTCGGCAAGGAGCTCACCCGGGACGCCCGCTACCTGGGGCTCGCCACCCGGATCTGCGCGGAGCTGGGGGCGCAGTTCGTGAAGACGTACTACGTCGAGGAGGGCTTCGAGCGCGTGACCGCGGGCTGCCCGGTGCCGATCGTCATGGCCGGCGGCAAGAAGCTCCCCGAGCTCGACGCGCTGACCATGGCCCACCGGGCCGTGTCGGAGGGCGCGGCCGGCGTCGACATGGGCCGCAACATCTTCCAGAGCGACGCCCCCGCGGCGATGATCCAGGCCGTCGGCGCGATCGTCCACGACGGGTCGACCCCGGCCGAGGCCTACGAGCTCTACCGCCAGCTGCGCGAGGAGCGGGCGCTCGCCGGGACCTCGTGAACGACCTTCACGCCTCGCTTCTCGGCGGCCCGCCCACCCTCAGCGTCGGCGTGATGAGCGCCGATCTCCTGCACCTCGGCGACGCGATCAACGAGGTCTCCTCGGCGGGGGTGCGGCTGGCGCACGTCGACGTCATCGACGGCGTGTTCTGCCCCGGGCTCTCCGCCGGCGCCCCCTTCGTCGCGGCGGTCGCGCGGTCGGCCGTCCCGGACGTCCACCTGATGGTGGCCGACCCGCTGGCCGCGGCCGAGGAGCACGTCGCCGCCGGTGCAGGGGTGGTGACGTTCCACCTGGAGGCCACCCGGCACCCGCACCGCCTGCTCCAGAGCTTGGCCGGCCGGGGCGTCGTGCGCGGCGTCGCGCTCAACCCGGGCACGCCCATCGCCTCGCTGGAGCCGCTCCTCGACGAGCTCGAGCTCGTCCTGCTTCTGGCCGTGAACCCCGGCTGGGGCGGGCAGTCGCACATCGAGACGACGCCGCGGAGGCTGGAGCAGGTGCGGGCCCTGGCGGGCTCGCGCCCGGTCGCCGTCGGCATCGACGGCGGCGTCACGAAGGCCAACATCGGGCGCATCGCCGCCCTCGAGCCCGACCTCATCGTGGCCGGGAGCGCCGTCTTCTCGGGGAACGGCCCCGCGGCCGCCGCCCGCGAGCTCCTGGACGAGATCGACCGCGCCCACGGGGGCGGGAACGGAGGAGAGCATGCCTGACGTCGAGCGGATCCTGCTCGAGCGAAACGTCCCGATCCCGCTTCGGGACGGCACCACCACCTACGCCAACGTGTGGCGGCCTGCGGACGGCCCGCCGGTGCCGGCGATCATGGTGCGCACGCCGTACACGAAGGAGGTCGAGGAGATCAACGTCTTTTCGGAGCCGCGCGTCGCCGCGGCGCGCGGGTTCGCCATCGTGTCGCAGGACGTCCGCGGGCGCGGATTCTCGGAGGGCGAGTTCGACCCCTACTTCCAGGAGGGCGCCGATGGCTACGACTCGATCGAGCACGTCGCCGGCCTCGACTGGTGCTCGGGCCACGTCTTCATGGTCGGAAACTCCTACGTCGGCGCGACGCAGTGGCTGGCCGCGGTCGAGTCCCCGCCCAGCCTGACCGCGATCGCGCCGGGGCTCACGCCCGACGCCTACGACGAGGGCTGGACGTTCCACTCGGGAGTCCTGGAGCTGGCGTTCATCCACTCGTGGGTGGCCGGGATCTTCGGCCCGCAGGACCGGCTGTGGCTCGACGACGTCGAGCGCTCGTACGCCGCCCGCGAGGACCTGATCGCGTTCGCGCCGTGGTGCGAGCCGTGGTTCCGGGAGGAGATCGGCTCGCCCTACTGGCAGCGGTGCTCGATCGCCGCCCGCCGCGACGGGGTGCGCGTGCCCGCGCTCTCGATCGGCGGCTGGCACGACACCTTTCTCGACGGGACCCTGCGCAACTACGCCGCCGACTCGAACCCGCGCTCGCGCCTCGTCGTGGGGCCGTGGGGCCACGACGACTGGCTTACGCACCTGGTCGGCGACCGCAACCTCGGCGTGGCCGGGTCGGGCGACGCGTTCGGCCTCTTCGACCGCGAGCTCGAGTTCTTCTCGGCCGCCGTCGCCGGGGAGGACCCGCCGATGGCGCCCGTCTCTGCCTACATGCTGGGCGCGCGCCGCTGGCTCGAGCTCGACGCCTGGCCGCCGCCGGGAGCCGAGGCCGTCTCGATGCCGATCCCCGGCGCGAGGTTCGCTCACGACCCGGCGAGCCTCCCGCCGAGCCTCGGTGGGCGGATCCTCAAGGTCAACACGGCCGGCGGGCCCGGCTGGGGCCAGTACGATCAGCGTCCTGTGGCCGCGCATCCCGGTGTCGCGACGATCGAGCTCGGCCCGCCTCCGGCGCGGTCGCTGGCGGGGCCGGTGCGGGCCCGGCTTGCGACCGAGGCGTCGGGTGCCGATCGGGCCGACTGGGTGCTCACGCTCTGTGTGCGTGACGCCGACGGCGCCCTCCTCAACCTGTGCGAGGGCATCGGTCGGGCGCAGTCCGGCGCCACCCAGGTCGAGGTCGACCTCGGGAACATCTGCGTCGAGCTCCCGGCCGGTGCCGAGCTCTGCCTGCTCGCGGCCGGCGCCAGCTACCCGCGCTGGGAGCCGCTCCCCGAGTCGCGCCGCCAGGCGGTCGGGGCCGGCTCGACGCTCGAGCTCACCGCGGTGGGCGATGTCTGACCTGGACCAGGTCCAGAACGCGGCCGCTGGGCCCGGGCTGGACCACGTCCAGCAAACGCTCAGGGCACGAGTTCGTCACTCGAGCGCGAGCTTTCCGGATCTCGACCGGCTCTTCCCGGGGAGCTACCCGCGCGTCCTGGTGCGCGGGGACGGCGCCTACGTCCTCGACGACCACGGCCGCCGCCTGCTCGACGGCGGCGGGCACCTGGGCGCGTGCTCGATCGGCCACGGCCGGGCGGAGATCGGCGCCGCGATGGCCGAGCAGGCCGCCGAGCTCGAATGGGCCTCGCTCGATCTCGGCCTGTCGCACCCGGTCGCCGCCGAGCTCGCCGAGCGGCTCGCCCCGCTCGCCCCGGTCCCGGACCCGCTCTTCCTCTTCGGCTCGACCGGGAGCGAGGCGAACGAGACGGCCTTCAAAGTGGCCCGCGCCTACCACCGCCGCCGCGGGGCGCCCGACCGGGTGAAGATCATCGGCCGCGACGGCTCCTACCACGGCTCGACCTACGGGGCGATGTCGGCGACGGGGATCCCCGAGTCGCGCGAGCCGTTCGCGCCGCTTGTCCCGGGGTTCTTGCACGTCGTCCAGCCCTCGCCGGGCCGGTGCGGGCTGTGCACGAAGGAGGGCGGCTGCTCGCTGGAGTGCGCCCGCGACGTCGAGCGGGCGATTCTGCGCGAGGGGCCCGAGACGGTCGCGGCCGTCATCGCCGAGCCGATCGCCTTCCGGCAGGCGATCAAGGTGCCCCACGACGGCTATTTCCCGGCGCTGCGCGACATCTGCGACCGCCACGGCGTCCTGCTGATCGTCGACGAGGTCATCACCGGGCTCGGGCGCACAGGCCGGATGTTCGGGCTCGACCACTCCGGCGTGACGGCCGACATCCTGACCGTCGCCAAGGGGATCACGAGCGGGTACGCGCCGCTGGGAGCGGCTGTCGTCTCGGGCGAGATCGCCGCGCCGTTCGCCGACGCCCCGCTCGCCCACATCTCGACCTACGCCGGGCACCCGGTCTCGTGCCGCGCCGCGCTCGCGACCCTCGACATCGTCGAGCGCGAGGGGCTCGTCGCCAACGCGGCCTCCGGCGAGGCGGTCGTGCGCGAGTGCATGGCGGGGCTCGGCGAGGACCTGGGGCGCGAGGTCGAGATCTCGGCCCGCGGCCTCCTCACGAGCGTCGAGATCGACCTGCCCGGGCGCGAGCCTCCGGCCGACGCGGTGCGGCGGATCTGCCACGAGTGCTACGAGCGGGGCGTGATCCTGCGCGCGGCGGCCGAGGGCCGGCGGGCGACGGTCTACTTCTACCCGCCGCTCGTCGTGACCGCGGACGACATCCGCGCGGCGTTCGCGGCGGTGACCGACGCGCTCCGCGTCGTCGTCGCGGCGGAGTAGGGGATGGACGAGCGCGCGCTTCGGGTGGCTGAGGCGATCCGCTCGGCCGGCGCCGACTGGGCGATCCTGACCGCGCCGGCGTCGGTCAGCTACGCCACGGGCCACGGCGAGCCGGCCGGTGCCGGCCGCTCGCCGTTCGCGGGCGGCCCGGCGGTGGCGATCGTCTCGGCCGGCGGCGAGGCGGTGCTGGTCGCCGCCGACGCCGACGTCGACCCGGGTGCCGTCCGCGCCGATGCCACGCGCACCTACCCGGCCTTCGCCCTCCCGCCGGGCGGGCCGGGGCTCGACGGCCTCTACCTGGGGGCGGTCGCGGCCGCGCTGGCCGAGACGGGCGCCGGCGGCACGGTGGCGATCGAGCCGGCCGCCTGCCCGGACGGCGTGCTCCGCCTCCTGGAGGGCGTCACGACCGTGGACGTCGCGGCCGGCCTCCGCGACGCCCGCGCGACCAAGACGGTCGAGGAGGTGGAGCGGCTGCGGGCGTGCGCGGCGCTCACGGCGGTGGGGCAGCGGGCCGCCCGGGCGGCGGCGGTGATCGGCATGACCGAGCTCGAGCTCTTCGCCGAGGTCCGGCGCGCGCTCGATGCCGACGCCGGGGGCCCGGTGGCGCTGAGCGCCGACCTGCTCTCAGGGATCGAGCGAACGGCCGAGGTGATGGGCGGGCCGGGCCTGCGCGTCCTCGCGGCCGGCGACCCGGTGATCTGCGACCTCGTCCCCGGGCTCGCCGGCTACTGGGGCGACTCGTGCCTCAGCTGGACGGTCGGCCCGCCGGACGCTGG
>Ga0075424_100007814_pt1 | contig 10400 bp, 6 predicted proteins | sample SoiMethybrSBSTD3_FD_75301 | JGI IMG/M metagenome (GOLD analysis project Ga0075424, IMG submission 75301) | Bulk soil microbial communities from a Populus tree surrounding site in Tennessee, USA - Soil MetaG P. TD hybrid SBSTD3 | ecosystem: Environmental > Terrestrial > Soil > Tree plantation...
GAGCAGATCAACTGCGCCGACTGGAGCTTCAACTGGCACATCGTCGCCGTCTACGCGGATGATGTCGCGCCGATCTATCCGGCGGGCACGGTGCTGCACGTGATCTCGTGGCACGACAACTCGGCGAACAAGGCGAACCCCGATGCGCGCAACTGGGTCGGCAGCGGCCAGCGGACCATCGACGAGATGGGCTTCGCGTGGATCACCTGGTACGACCTGAGCGACGAGGAGTACAAGACGGAGTTCGACGCGCGCAAAGCCACCGGCGCGAGGCGGACGACGACGACCGCGGCGCCGGGACAGCAGCCGCAATGAACGAGCGCGGATCGCGGTTCAGGCTCGCGACGTGCCTGGCGCTGGCCGCGGCCGCCGTGTCTGCCGCGGCGGCGCGCGTCCCGGCGTCCGCCGGCGCGCCGCAGGGCCAGTCGACCGAGCTGCACATCCGCTTCAACTCGGGGCAGGACGTCGTGCCCGTGTACGAGGGCTGGGAGCGCGTGCCGGACGGCAGCTTCAATATGGTGTTCGGCTACTTGAACCGGAACCACGTGCAGGAGCTGAGCCTCCCGGTCGGGCCGCAGAACGGGTTCGATCCGGGACCCGCGGATCGCGGGCAGCCGACGTACTTCTATCCGCGCGAGAACCACTTCCTCTTCAGAGTGAACGTTCCGAAGGACTGGGACCGCAAGAAGGAGCTGGTCTGGACGATCGTCGCCAACGGGAAGACCGAAGTGGCGCGCGCGACGCTGCTCGACATCTGGGAGATCGATCGCAAGGTGGAGGTGTCGAACAACGGCGGCGTGCAGGTGAGCAACGAGCTGATCGCGAAGGACGCGCCGCCGGTCGTGACGATCGATCCGATTCCGCATCCGCGCGCGGGCACGGCGGTGACGATCACGGCGAGCGTCACCGACGACGGCATTCCGCCGCTCGGCGGGAAGCCGCGGCAGCCGCGTCAGCTCGAGCCGTCGCTGCGCGGCGCGCCACCGTCGCCGGTCAACGTGCCGCTGCCCGCGCGCCCGCGTCCGGTGCAGGGCGCGCTGTCGGTGCTCTGGCAGGTCTACCGCGGTCCCGCGCACGTCACCTTCGATCCGGACGGCTACGTGAAGGTCGAGAACGGGAAGGTGGAAGTGAAGGCGACCTTCAGCAAGCCGGGCACCTACACGCTGCGCGCGTTCGGGAGCGACACGCTGCTGCGCGCCCCCACCGACGTCACGGTCACCGTCGACAGCGGGACGTAACGCCGACGCCGGAATGTCACGCGACTCCGTAGTCGGAGCGGCCTTCAGGCCGTCCCGCACGGATGGGCCTGAACGCCAGCGGAGAATTCTCAAAACATCGCGATCGCGTTGAGCGGGAAGCCGGTGCCGCCGGTGACGGGCACCGGCGCGATCGTCAGCATGAACTCCCACCGATTCAGCTTCGCCGCCGTCTCGCCGAGCGACTCCAGATCCTGATTGTCGAGCAGGTTCACGCCGAGCCCTGTGATCATCAGCGTGTGGATCGGCAGCGCGACGCCTTCCACCATCGACGGCACGACGTCCTGCGCGGCATCGCCGCCGAGGAACGCGACGCCGCGCGCCTTGATCCACGGCGCGACCGACGCGTGCAGCCCGGCGGCGCCCTGCGCGACGTTCCACGGGCCGAGCTTCTCGCGGCGCGCCCAGCGTCCCGTGCGCACGAGCAGCGCGTCGCCCGACGCGATCTTCACCCCCGCCTTCTTCTCCCACGCCTCGAGATCCTCGACGTAGATCGGCGTCCCCGGCTCGAGATACGGCACGCCGCGCAGGCGCGGGAGGTCGACGAGGACGCCGCGCGTCACGACGCCTTCCTTCAGGTTCTGGATGCCGAGCTTCGTGCAGCCCTTGTCGGTGTTGACGTCGGCGCGCGCGTAGCCGTTGTAGGTCTGGTCCTTGTAGAGGATGTGGCAGAGCGCGTCGATGTGGCTGTGCGCGTAGCCGTGATACGACACCGCGTAGCGATCCATGCTGTTGCCGCGCAGCATCGTGTGCTCGAACGGGTTGTTGTTGTCGTCGGCGCGCTCGGTGAGCGGATTGTGCGCGAGCGAGACAGTGACGCCGCTCTTCACCAGCGCGACGGCCTGCTTCCGCTTCGCCGCCGTCACCAGGTTCGCCGAGCCGAGCTGATCGTCGGGCCCCCAGCGTCCCCAGTTCTTCACCTGCTGGAAGAGCGTGTCGAACTCGGCCGCGTTGCGCGGCGATCGTCCGGCCGGCTGCGCCGCGACCGCGACCGCGCCGGCCAAGAGCGCCGCCGCGACGATGCGTGAAGTCATGAGATGTCTTCGCATGTGTGTGACTCCTGACTCGCGACTGAAGACTGCCGACCGTTCGACGCTGCTCACGGTCGCCCGGAGCGTCGTTCGAAGGGCGGCTGATTCGTGTGTGTGTTTTTTGGCTATAGTATGCGGCGAGAAGGAGAGCGCTCATGAAGAAGACGGCCCTGAAATTCGCGGCGCTTGCCCTGGCGCTGGCGCCGGCCATCGTCGCGGCTCAGAGCAAGCCGACCTCCGCCACCTACATCACCGACGAGGAAGTGAAGGCGGTCAACGCGCTGCCGGGCATCGATCGCACGATTAAGGTGGTCGACATCGGTCCCGAGAACTACGCGGTCGGCGTGATTCACCGCGGCGCGACGGGTGCGCGCGGGGCGGGTGGCGGCGCGGCCGCCGGCGGCGGCGGCGCGGCGCGCGGCGGCGGCGCGGCGGCGGGCGGCGCGGGCCGGGGCGCGGGCGCCGCGCAGCAGGGCGAACCGTGCGGCGAACAGTCGACCGCGCCGGCCTCCGGCGGCACACCCGGCATGATCGCGCACGATCAGCAGACCGAAGGGTATCTCATCATCTCCGGCAGCGGCACGCTCGTGACCGGCGGCAAGATCGTCAACGGCCGCAAGTCGGCGCCGGACGCGGAGGTGACCAAGATCCTGAACGGTCCGTCGTGCAGCGGCATGGCCGTCGGCGCCGACGTCGTGAAGAAGGTCGTGAAGACCGGCGACATCATCATCATCCCGGCGGGCGTGCCGCACGGGTGGATCGAGATCGGCGACCACGTGGACTACCTGAGCTTCCGCCCGTCCGCGCGCGTGCTGGAAGCCGGCTACACGAACCCCGCAATCAAGAAGTGATCGCGCCGGGGCTCGGGGCTGGCTGAAAGCGACGCGCGACGGCTAGTCCCTGGCCTCTAGCCCCGAGTCGCGTCCCGGCCCAGCCACCACTCGAACCCTTCACGCACGATCGCCGGCGGCACGCCGTGGCGTCCCTCGTACTCCCGGAACGTGACGTCGTATCCGAGCTTCCGCAGGCGCGGCACGAACACGCGGCTCGTGACGTCGATCGGCATCACGGGATCGCTCAGCCCGTGCGAGATGAAGATCTTCGGCTTGCCGTGCACTTCCGCCGGCTGCATCACGCCGGGCGAGAACGCGAGGACGTGGCCGAACGTGTCGCCCGTGCCGATCCCGAGCGACAACGAATAGGAGGCGCCGTCGGAATGGCCGGCGAGCGCCATCCGCTTGCGATCCACGCTGCAGCGCGCGTAGGTGTCCCGGAGCGCCGCGCCGATGAATTCGACGTCGTCGCCGTAGCCGTGCAGCAGCAGATCCCACGTCGCCTCGTCGCGTGAGTCGGGCGCGAGGACGATGAAGCCGAGGTCATCGGCGATCGCGAACGTGTAGCTCACCGACTGCGACGTGCCGCCGGCGCCGTGCAGCATGACGAGCATCGGCATCGGCGTGTCGGCCTTGTAGCCGCGCGGCACGTACAGCGTGCCGTCGCGATTGTCGCCGAGCTTCAGCGGCTGCGGGCCGATCCGCACGGCCTCGGCGCCCGCAGCCCGCCGCGCGGCGAGCGCCGCGCCGGCCGTCAGAAACGCTCGCCTCGTCAGCATCGACGCATAGTAGCGCATACTTACGCGTCATGAAGCGACTCCTGATCGCGTCGATCTTCGCAGCGGCCGCCACGCTCGCCGCCGGTGCGGCGCAGGACAACGGCACGCGGCTGAACGCCGGCTTCGCCGAAGTCGATCGCCTGATGCGCGCGTACGCCGAGCAGGTGCACGCGCCCGGCGCCGCGTGGGGCGTCGTCGTCGACGGACGGCTCGCGCACACCGGCGTCGCAGGCTATCGCGATGTCGCGGCCAGGGCGCCCGTCGACGCCGACACCGTCTTCCGCATCGCGTCGATGACCAAGAGCTTCACCGCGATGTCGATCCTGAAGCTGCGCGACGAAGGGAAGCTCTCGCTCGAGGCGGAAGCCGAGCGCTACGTTCCCGAGCTGAAGAACCTGAAGTACCCGACGAGCGACGCGCCGAAGATCACGGTCCGCCATCTGCTGTCCCACTCGGAAGGCTTCCCAGAGGACAACCCGTGGGGCGATCGGCAGCTCGCCGACTCCGAGGATCAGCTCTCGGCGATGCTGCGCGCGGGCATTCCGTTCTCGAACGCGCCGGGCGTCGCGTACGAGTACTCGAACCTCGGCTTCGCGATCCTCGGACGCATCGTGGCGAATGTCTCGGGCACGCGCTACGTCGACTACGTCGCCGCGAACATCCTGCGGCCGCTCGGCATGACCTCGACGACGCTCGAGCCGAAGGAGGTGGCGCCGAACCGCCTGGCGCGCGGCTATCGCTGGGAGGACGAGCGCTGGAAGGAGGAGCCGCAGCTCTCGAACGGCTCGTTCGGATCGATGGGCGGCATGCTGACGTCGCTCCGCGATCTCGCGCGCTACGTCGGCGTCTTTCTCTCCGCGTGGCCGCCGCGCGACGGCGCCGAGACGGCGCCGATCCGGCGCGCGTCGCTGCGCGAGATGCAGCAGGTGTGGCGGTTCGCGCCGGCGGTCGTGATGCGCGATGCCGGCGGCGCCCTGCAGCTCAACGCCGGCGGCTACGCCTACGGTCTTCGCGTCAGCCAGTCGTGCCGCTTCCGCCAGATCGTCTCGCACACGGGCGGTCTGCCCGGCTTCGGATCGATCATGCTGTGGCTGCCGGACTACGGCGCGGGCATCATCGCGTTCGGCAACGTCACCTACACGAGCTGGACGCGCGTGACCAACGCCGCGATGGAAGCGTTCGTCGATCGCGCGGGACTCCAGCGCCGCGAGCCGGTCCCTTCCGCCGCGCTGACGCAGGCGCAGGCGGCCGTGTCGCGCCTCGTCGCGCACTGGGACGACGCGCTCGCCGACGCCGTCGCGGCCGAGAACCTGTATCTCGATCGGACGAAAGAGCGGCGGCGCGCCGAGATCGCGCGGCTGCAGTCCACCGTCGGCGCCTGCAGCGCGGACGCGCACACGTTCGACCACGTCGAGAACGCGCTGCGCGGATTCTGGACGATGAGCTGCGAGAAGGGAAAGCTGCAGGTCTCGATCACGCTGGCGCCGACGATGCCGCCGCGCGTGCAGCTGATGGAGGTGCGCGAAGTGCCGGCGGCGCAGCCCTCGGGCGAGGGCTGCGCGCCGTAGTCAGACGTTGCCGATCAGTTCACGTTGATCGTTTCGCTCGTCGCGACGAGCTGATAGCTGCCGTTGCACAGGCGGACCTGATACGTTCCCGGGCCGGGCAGCACGAACGTAATCGTGGCGCTGCTGACGCCGGCCGCCGGCAGCGTGTGCGACCCGTTCAAGTACTCCCACTGCACCGGCCGTCCGTTCGCGTCGTACAACCCGACCCAGTCGCCGGGCGTTCCCGGTCCGTTCGTCACCGTCGCCGTGACGGTTCCGCCGGCAGTGCCGGTCGTCGTCCCAAGCGTGACCGTCGGCGCGGTCGTGGAGATCGTCGAGCTGGTCGCCACCCGCACGTATGCCGCGTTGAACAGGCGTGCGTGATATGTGCCCGGCGCGGCCGGCAGCACGAACGTGACCCTCGCGCTCTTCACGCCGGAGGCCGGCTTGGTCTGCGTGCCGTTGAGATACTGCCACTGCACGGCATTGCCGCTCGCGTCGTACAACCCCACCCAGTCGCCCGGCAGACCTGGCGCGTTGTCCACCGCCGCTGACACGGTTCCGCCGGCCGCGCCCGAAGCCGCGCCCAGCGTCACCGTCGGCATCGTCGTCGTGACCGTTCCGCTGCTCGCGACCAGCACGTACACCGCGTTGTAGAGCCGCACGTGATACGTGCCGGCGGCCGCGGGCAGCGTGAACGACACGGTTGCGTTGCTCGTGCCGGTCGCAGGCTTCACCTGCGTCCCGTCGAGGTACTTCCACTGCAGGGCGGCGCCGTTCGCATCGTAGAGTCCGACCCAGTCGCCGGCAGTCCCCGGACCGTTCGCCACGGTGGCCGTGACGGATCCGCCGGCGGTTCCAGTCGCCGAGTCCAGCGTCACGCTCGGCGCTGTCGTCGTGATCGTGCCGCTCGTCGCGAGCAGCTTGTACGTCGCGCTGTAGAACTCCGCGCGGAACGTACCCGTCGTCGCCGGCAGCAGGAACCTGACGGTAGCGCCCGTCACGCCGGCCGCCGGCTGCGTCTGCGCGCCATTGAGGTACTGCCACTGCATCGCGTTGCCGTTCAGATCGTACAAACCGATCCAGTCGCCGGCCGCGCCGGGCCCGTTCATTACCGAGGCTGTGACCGTTCCACCGGCCGGTGCCGTCGTCGCGCCGAGTGTGACGGTCGGCACGAGCGTCGTCACGTTGAGGGTGACCTGCGCCGTGTCGCAGTTCCCGCTGTCTCTGGCGTCGCAGATCTTGTACGTCAGCGTCTGGCTTCCGGCCGGCGTGCCGGCCGCGATCCACACCGCGCCCGTTGCGGCGTCGAGCGTGACGCCGGCGTTCGACGACGAGACGACCGACAGCGTCACGTTCCCGACAGCCGCCGGCGCGCCGCCGATCTTGTCGTTGGCGAGCACGTTCGCCACGGCAGGCGTGGACGCCGAGGCGTGCACCGGCGCGGCCGGCGCGTCGTCGACGGCGTCGACGACCCAGGAAATGACGGCCGCGGACGGATTGGGCACGACCGCCACGCCCGCAGGTCCGGCTTCGACGGGGATGATCTTCTTCACCGTGTTGGTCGCGGCGTCGATGACCGCGACGGCGTTGAGCCGCGGGATCGCGACGTAGACGGACGCGCGATCCGGCGTGACGGCGAGCCCGGCCGGCTGGTTCTGCTGCGTCCAGTCGCTGCCGTCGGCGCCGAGATCGATCCACTCGATGACGCCGCTGGTGGCCGTGTCGATCGCCGTGACGAAGTGGCCCGGGAAGAATCCCGCGCCGTAGCCCGTATCGATCCAGAAGTACCGGTTGGCGGCGTAGGCGCGGCTGCCGTCGGGCGAGATCGCGATCGCGCCCGGCAGCGAGAAGAGGTCGATCGTCTTCGTCACCGCGTTCGTCGCCGTCTCGATCACCGCAACGCCGCCGGTCGCGCTGAACGAATTCAGCACGGCATGGTCGTAGATGTAGGTGTTGAACGTCACGAACGCGCGCCGTCCATCCGGCGCGACCGCCACGCCGACGGCGAAGTTGTAGACGTCCGCCGCTGCCGTTTTTTCAGGCGCGAACGACGCGATCACCGTGTTCGTCGCCGTGTCGATCACCGACACCTTGCCCGACGCGACGTAGACGTGCGCGCCGTCCGGCGTGACGGCGAGCGCGCCGTCGGTGCCGCCGACCGGGATGGACGCCACCGTCGCATTGCTCCTCGTATCGATCACCTCGACGGCGCCGTTCGCGTCGAGCACGTAGAGGAACTCCCCGCCGGGGCTGACGGCGACGGCCGCCGGCTTCGCCGCGACGGAAATCGTCGCGACGACGCTGAGGGCCGAGCGATCGATCACGGCGACCGAGTTCGAGCCCGTGTTCGTCACGTAGACGCGCGTGCCGTCGCGGGTGATGGCGATTTGCGCCGGCGCGGTTCCGACCGAGATCGTCGCCGCGACCGTGTTCGAGAGCGTGTCGATCACGCTGACGATGCTCGATGTCGTCCCGGCGACGTAGGCGCTCGTCCGCGACGCGCCGGCCGCCTGCTCGGCGGCGGTCAGCGTGACGAGGACGGTGGCGGTGCCGTTCGCGCAGTTGGTCGGGCTCGCCGTCTGGCAGAGTCGGTAGACGAGGCTGCTGGTGCCCAGCGGGGCGCCGGAGAGGACCGACACCGATCCCGCTTGCGCATCGAGCGTAAGGCCGGAAGTCGTCGACGAGACGAACGAGACCGTGACGGTCGCGAGCGTCGCCGGCACCCCGTCGAGCGTGTCGTTCGCGAGGACGTTCGCGATTGCCGTCCCGCCCGATCGCGGCGCGGAGCCGCTGTCGTCGCCCGCGTGCACGACGAACCGAACGACCGTCACCGTCACGGTGCCGTCGTCGCAGTTGGCCGGGCTCGCCCGTTCGCAAATCCGGTACACGAGTTGGTGATCGCCGGGCGCGGCGCCGACCGCGACCGACACCGCGCCGGTCGTCGTATCGAGGCTCAGGCCCGCGTCGCTCGACGAAACGGCCGAGAGCGCCACGCTCGTCAGGTTGGCCGAGGCGCCGTTCAGCGTGTCGTTCGCGACGACGTTCGCGATCGCCGAAGCGCCCTGGAACGCCGAGGCGCTGTCGTTCACCGCATCGATCGCGAACGGCGCTCTCACCGTCAGCACGACGTTTCCGGTGTCGCAGTTCGACGGCCGTCCCTTTTCACAGATCCGGTACACCAGCGTGTGATTGCCGACCGACGTCGCCGGGGCAATGCGCACGGCGCCGCTCGCGAGATCGAGCGTGATGCCCGCGTTCGTCGACGAGACGAACGACAGCGTGATGTTCGCGAACGTCGCCGCCACGCCGCCGATCGTGTCGTTGGCGAGCACGTTCGCGACCGCCGCATCGGGGAACGCGGCCGGGAACGGCGAGGCCGGGGTGTCGTCCGCCGCGTCGATGAGCACCGGCGGGCGCAGCGTGATGACCGGCGGATCGGGAACGACGGCCACGCCGGACGCGCCGGCGCCGGCGGGCACGAACTGCTTCACGACGCCGGCAGCGGGATCGATCGAGGCGACGGCGTTGAGGCGCGAAATGGCGGCGTAGACGCGCTTCCCGTCGGCGCTGACGGCCAGTCCGCCCGGCTTGTTCTGGAGCGTCCAGTCGGCGCCGTCGGCGCCGAGGTTGATCCAGCTGATGCTGTTCGCGGCCGTGTCGAGCGCGGCGACCCAGGTCGCCGGAAAGAAGCCGGCGCCGTAGCCGGTATCGATCCAGAGATAGTCGATGCCTGCGTACGCGTGGCTGCCATCCGGCGAGATCGCGATCGAGCCTGGCAGCGAAAAGAGGTTGATGGTTCGCGTGATCGCGTTGGTGGCCGTCTCGACGACCGCGATTCCGCCGGTCGCCGCGAACTTCGGACCGTTGTACAGGTACGTGTTGACGGTGACGTACGCATGCGCGCCGTCGGGCGCGATGGCGACTCCGACGGCGAAGTTGAAGACGTCGGCCACGGCGGCCTGCTCGGGAGCGAACGACGCGATCACCGTGTTGGCGGCCGTGTCGATCACCGACACCTTCCCCGATGCGACGTAGACGCGCGCGCCGTCCGGTGTAATGGCGAGGACGCCGTCGGTGCCGCCCACCGGGAGCGAGGCCACGATGGCGTTGGTCGCCGTGTTGATCACGTCGACGACGCCGGCCGCGTTCAGCACGTAGATCCGATCGCCGCCTGGACGCGCCGCGATGCCGGTCGGGTGATCGCCGACGGGGATCGTGGCGACCACGTCCTGGATCGACGTATCGATCGCCGACACCGTGTTGTCGCCGTTGTTCGTCACGTACACGCGGCTCGCCGCGGGCACGATGGCGATCTGCGAAGGCGCGACGCCGACGGCGATCGTGTTCGTCACGACATTCGTGGCCGGGTCGATCACGCTGACGGTATTGGCCGAAGAATTCGGCACGTAGAGGTGAGTCTGGGCGGCGGCAGGTGCGGCGGCCGGTCCGGGGAGGAGGAAAAGGGAAATCAGAAATGGAATCGTCGCGAACCCCACGCGGATTCCCGTCCTTCCGTTCGTGCGCATCATGCGATGTCCTTCGTCGCTCCACTACTCCGTTTACGCCAACGTGATTCGCGGCGCCCGGTTCACTTCCCAGCCGGGCGCGTGCAGCAGGTTGTGTCTTCGAGCCGTCGTCGTTGCCGCGGTGGCGCTCCGGGGCGACGTTTGACGGTTCGAGCGATTACTACATGGGAAAAAGCTTACACCTCGCGTAAAAAGTTCAGACGAACTTTATCCTTCTGACGCCGATTCGCCGAAGAGTTTCCGACGCCGTGCGCACGCCGTGCAAGAGACTGTCCGTACCGATACAACGAACGTGATACGAAGAGAAAAAAACCGCCTGACACTTTCGTGCGCGTCATGGGACGAGTCCCTCGTCGTGCGATGGCTACATCGTGACTGGACAGCGAGTTGCGCTTCCGTGCCGGTGGCGAAATGCGAGCAGTGAA
>Ga0075424_100007815_pt1 | contig 10399 bp, 15 predicted proteins | sample SoiMethybrSBSTD3_FD_75301 | JGI IMG/M metagenome (GOLD analysis project Ga0075424, IMG submission 75301) | Bulk soil microbial communities from a Populus tree surrounding site in Tennessee, USA - Soil MetaG P. TD hybrid SBSTD3 | ecosystem: Environmental > Terrestrial > Soil > Tree plantation...
AGTCGGCATAGTCCGCAATGGCGAGGTCCAGGTAGCCGTCTCGATCATAATCTACAAAAGCACAGCCGCTACCCCAGGTCTTTCCATCGCCTGCCACGCCAGCGCTTTCTCCCACTTCTTCAAATTTGCCCCCGAGATTGTGGTAAAGCCTGTTTTTCCCGTAGTAGGTGACGTAGAGATCCTCCCAGCCGTCGTTGTCATAGTCTCCGACACATACTCCTTGGCCCCAGCCCGTCGCGGAGAGACCCGTACTTGCGGTCACGTCGGTGAAGGTTCCATTGTGATTGTTTCGATATAGATGGTTGGTAGGAGTGCTTTCGCCAGGGAGTCCCGTCAGCCTCGTTCCATTCACGAAAAAGATGTCAGGCCAGCCATCGTTATCGAAGTCGAAAATCGCCACCCCCGTACCTGTGCTCTCGAGGATGTAGGTGCTGGTATTGTTTCCCCCAAAAACGTTGGCCGCGGTAAGTCCTGCCTTCTGAGCCACATCTCTGAAGTCGGCGATCTGTTTGTTTCTAACCTGGGCTGCAGTGGCTGTTGTCACCCACAAAGAGGCAGGAACGGCTTGCCAAAGGATCAACAGAATCCAGCCCAAGTGCGTGTTCACTGATACCTTCCTGGTTGGTCTGAGCCGCTCCGATATTCCGTCACAAACGCCGCGCAACACCTGCGCCGGCATCCGGAGGGGAAGTCCGCGACGACAATCATAACTCGTTACTAGCCAAATTCAGGGAGCCGGCCGGTTCGCCAGGATGCGATCCGGTTTGCAGGCTGCTAGTTTGCGACAAGGATCTGTGCAGCGCTTTGCTCGGAGCGTGGCTTCTGTCGGTCATTTTGGGAAGCATTTCCAGTTTCGAAATGAATTTCGGTTACTGCGGCCGACAAGGGCCAGCAGCGACCTTTGGGAACGCTTCCCGGCCCCCTTCGGCTTCGGTTTCGAATTTCTGACGCGGACTCTCTTTCAACAGGGGTGCGGACTGCTAGGCCTGCCCCTCTTGGTGCGCTCATGCAACGAGTTCTATCTGACCGTGAAAGCAGAGAAGAATTGAGAAGCTTCCCGATTGACTGGATTACGTTGTCCTACGAGCCGCGCAATCAGAAATACAAACTTATTGTTACCGCGCCGCTTTAACTTCTCACCCGCGTCTTGGACTACAACTAAATGGCCACGCCGGGACGTACTCGTTATTGAGGAATGCCCCGGCGCGCCTTTCGACCACTCGGACAGGCTGCTTTCATGCGGTCACAACTGGCTCATCGCAGCGATTACTGGACTTTGATGGATACGGTGGCGAGTGCATGTGCGTCGAGCACGCTGTGTATTTCCTTGCCCTGTCTGACCACCACGAAGGCGAGGTTCAGCGGAACAGGACTATTGGGAGTGTTGGTCACCTCTGTTCCAGTGCAATCCGGATTAACGGTATAGGTCCCGCTGCCCGCCACCGTAAAACCGGGGTTTAAAGGAAAGCCATTGACGACTGTGTGCTCCACCGTCGTCAAATTACCGTTGCCATCGTAATGAGTCATGACGACTGCGCGGAACTGCGCTTCGGGCGGAAGTCCTGGGACGTTAAGGAGCACGCCTTCGACGGCGGACCCGTAATCGCCGTGAAGGGTATGATTCGTGCATACCTTTGTGTCCCCGTCGTCGGCTTGCGGTGACGAAGCCACGACCCGCAGTGAAGAGGGTGCGACCAGTAAACCGCAAACGATCGTTATGGGAATTGCTACCATCGAGATTCTCGGCACTAATTTCGTTTGCATTGAAACCTCCTTCTAGGTCGGCAAGAAGTTAGTACGGCCCCGCCCAATACGAAAAGAAGAGTCCAGCAAGAGAAAACGAAAGAGCCTCCGAAGGGAGAATGAGATTGGTTAGGAAGAGACTTCCAACATCCGTGCCTGCGACACTGCGCGCCAAAGGAGCCATTGTTAAGGGGAATGAATCTGCTTATGGGCAACTCGGACTTCTTCGAATCGACTCGCACGGCGAATTTCTCGGAGGAAGCCTTTCAACGGCCACAGCCCATTCCACTAGCCATTCGCACCGACCGCCGGGCTATTTATGAGATGACTTGTAGTGTTCCCAGCCCGCATTTTACGCTCTCTGTCTAAATATCGCCCGGCAGCCAGGCAAGTGTTTTAGGCGCGACCACGTTGCCGGAGCCGCGCCCGGTCTTGTTTTATGTGCGGTTGCGATGCGGAGGAATGCTCGCTCCGAAAATAGTTATATTTCCAAAGGCGATGTGGAACATACTCTATCAGCTCTGGCACAAGTGGAAGGCCCAGCTTAAAGGAGCTAAATCATGAAACGGATTCTAGTGATTATTATTGCGTGTGCCCTAATGGGCGTGGTTGTCAGCACCCAAGCCAAGAACGTACCCGCCGACGTGCAAAAAGCCTTAATTGCGCTCGACAAGGAATGGGGCGAGGCCGGAGGCGATGCCGCCAAGCTGGACAAAATTATCGGCGACAGCGCGCTGGCCATCGGTCCCAAAGGTGAAGCACAAGACAAACAGCAGTTGATTGCCTCCAATAAAGCTGCAAGCGCTGACGTAAAGAATAGTACGTATACCGCAGACGAATATAAGTTCGACATGCCCAGCTCTGACGTTGTCGTGATGACGCACCGAGGAACAACTAAAGGCATGCAGAATGGCAAAGAGGTCACCGAGTCGCACCGCAGCCTGCACGTATTTCAGAAGCAGAATGGCCGGTGGCAGGTAGTGGCCAACGCGCAATTGCCAATCGCACAATAGTCTGTGGCCGGGAAGAAGTTTCGCTCAGTCTTGGAAACGGTCCATGCAATGTTGCCATGCCGAACCGTGCCCTACTTTCCCGCCGACTGAAACATGACACGTCTCATGACGGAGTACAGCACGTAGGTCCCGTTCGGACGTTATTCGTTGTCTGTCCAATTCAATTGAAACTGGATGGTCGTCATCATCGAACGAAGTGATTCCATCCGCGTCCTGGGCAGATAAGTCAGTCCAACTGACCGAGACATATGGCAGCTTTGCATCGAAACTCGCAAGGTTGATTTGCTGATACTGCTGGTACAGGTCCACGTTGTGGATGGACTCACGAGAATAAGCGTAACGAGTGCCGAGAAGAATGACCACGACGGCAACTATAGAGACCATGATTTGGATGAAGCGGCGCACCTCAAAAGGTTAGTCGGGGTGTTTTTCAGGCGGAATAGTACGGATGTTCTGTTCGAATGGCCAGAAAAAGTACCTGGTCTTAATGGGCAGGGTGAGCCGCAATGGCACACTTGATAATTTCAATGCTCAACTCCGGTCTCGGTCGCGCCTAAAAACACTGCCGGGCGATATTTAGGCAGAGAGCGTAAAATGCGGGCTGGGAACACTACTGTGGCCAACAGCGGCAGAAGGGGAAGACCAATGATAACTTGTGACCTCTGTGGCGAAACAAAGATTTGTTTACAGAAGGAGATTCAAGGCAAGGAATACGACATCTGTTCTGAATGTTGGACTCCGCTCGCCGATAGGCTCAAGGGAAAGGGCAGAGCAAAGAATCGCGAAACCGTGTTTCTACCACCACCGAGACGGTTCGAGGAGCGGGAGAACGAAGAGCCGGAGCCGCTACCCGGAGAGCCGCCGAAAATCTGGGGTGAAGGACATACGACGCACTAGCGCCATGTTGCATACGTCAAGCCGGAGATGCAGGGAGCCGTGCGCAACGTGCGGATGGAGATTTGAGCACGACAAACTTACCTGAGGCGCATCGGAAGGTTTTCAGCTCGGGTTTTGTTTGTAATAGTCGGCTGCGAACTCTATCAACGATTGTGAAAGGAACTGGCGACTTTATAGATGAGCCGCCATCGGTCGCCCAGGGCGGCAAGGGCGTGGTGGTGCCCGGTACCGCGCTCTTGCATTTACCCTGGCTCAGCGTGAACATTTGCCTATGGACGCAATCTTCCAAGCAGGCCAACTCGTTCGCGTAAACCTTGCCGGACTCGACGCGGGAGGCGTAACCTTCCAGGCCGCCGTTACTGACGCTGTCGGCCACATTCTCAAGCAAACCTCCGCGCAGCCTCCAAAATATCTCGTAGAACTCCTATTCTCCTTTCGCGGAGTCTCCCAAGTAGAAGTGCCTGCCGACCGCATCCACGCCCAAGTAACAACTGGCAAAATGGGGGGAACGTAGTTTATGTAGGTGTCAACGCCCTACTCGGAAACGATACCGACACCAAGCGCCTTCCGCCTGGAATTTAAACCCTATTGCAGCCGTTCCCGTTCCTTTTCTGCTTCGCGTTTCGTCTTGAAGGGCTTGGACCGATGAACATGTTCAACGCCGCGCTTCTCGTAAACGACCCATCGTCCCGTTGATTTGGTCATGTGGGACCTTATAACACGAGAAAACAACTATCCGTTCTTGACCTCGCTCGTGGAATAGCTCTGTTCATGACCGCACTTCAGGCACGTTGCTCTAATCGGAACCAGAACCCGTCACTTTACCGCCGCCTTGAAGAGAACTCGGAACGTGCGTACCGCACTTAGGGCATACAAAATATGAATTTTTGGCTTTCAGGCGCTCAGTGAGCTGGGTGTCGCTTGGAGAAACTGGGCATGTACCATTCCCCGTGACTGAAGACATGGCGATAGCGGCACTCCTCCACGATGCGGTTGAGGACGAGGGTGGCTTGCCAAGGCTGCGCGATATTGAAGCTAAGTTCGGAAACAAAGTCGCAAAAATGGTTGAGGGTTGCACTGATAGCTTCGTCGAGTACCCTGACAAGAAAGTGGAATGGGACGAGCGGAAGTCTTCCTACATCGAACTCCAACGAACTGTCAAAGAACTCGCCCAGATTTCCGCAACGGAGAATATCGGAACCTCCAAGAGCGGCTGAGAACTCCCCGGGGAGATTCATTGGAGGAGCAGGGCACAAAAGCTTCTCGTTCTTCCGCGCCCTGCCTATTGATTGGTCCGAGATGAGAGTAACACGCAGTCTCTGTCCAGAGGCCCCGTGAATCAATAAGGTAAACCCGTTAGAACCCTGATTAGCTTAGAGAACAGTTACAGGGTTCCACCCGCGGGTGAAAGAAAACCTTATGAAAATCTAGCTCGACTCGCCGGTTCTCGATTCCTCGCACGAAATACGATCCGGCGACAGGTGTGCCGTTAGCGAATTCCGAAATCTTTGAAAAGAGGTCGAATAGCAGCTCTCGTTGCTCCTGACTCGCGTCTCCGTTCAAATGGTTATCCACGAAGTGGGCTAAGGTGAAAGATTGGTCGGTCTGCTGGACCCAGCCGAATCTTGATTGTTTGCTGGAGTCGGTAGTGCTTCGGAAGCTGTAGTGCCCACCTGCGAGAGGTTTTGACTTCAAGCGCGGGACGGGCGGATACAAGAGGTCCCCGTCCGGAGCGAAGCACCGATTCTGTGGACTATAGCGAGCGATAATTAGTTTGGTAAACAACGCATCAGACTGTCTTCATCAATACTTTATGGTCTCAACGCAAGCTTCCGCGTCGTCAGCCTGAATACCGCTTTCTGCTTGTTCATCCGCGTCCCGTATTCTATGCAAGTCTCCCCCGCATCCTCAATTTCTCCGCGTACTCGTATTGCTAATTACTGATTGGTTTTACCGGAATTCCCCGAGCGCTCGGCGCGACACAAATCCTACAAAGGTGAGATTCGCGCGTGACATTCGCCGACTCACCTTGCTCTAGCCTCAATCCAGCACGAAATCGGCGACGTGTGCTTCAAAAACCGTGAAGCGCCCACGTCCTCGAAGAATGGAGAATCCCTGATGCAACGACTACCAAAACCTGGCAGACCTGGCTCCAGCCGCCGCTCCTTCCTCAAAAAAGGAGCCGCCGGAGTAGCAACCGTGGGTGCGGGACTCTTATCCCGTAGCACTTCGGCTTTCGCAGAAGACGAAAAAAGCGGCCGGCTCACGCCGGGGGATGCGGCACTCCTCCGCTTTGCGGCCGCCGCCGAAATCATCGAGACCGACTTTTGGGTGCAATACAACGAACTGGGCGGCGTCCCTAACACCAATGAAGTTCCTGGCGGCAGCGGCAATCCGGCTTACACGAACGCCATTTCCCAGCTAGATACCGATATGGCGCAATATATCCACGACAATACCGACGATGAATTTACGCACCAGAATTTTCTGAATGCGTACCTTGAATCCAAGGGTGCCTCGACTGTCAGCCTTGAGCCTTTTCGCACTCTTCAGGGCAGCCAGGCCACCGGATCGAGCAGCAAACTTCGCATCACAAACCTCATGCAGCTTACGGTGGACACCAGCTGGTGGACGCGCTACCGCAACGGAGACCATAACCCCGACTTAGAAGCTAATTTTGCCTTTCCGCAAGCAATTCCGACCTTGGCCACGGGGAAGCATACGGCGATCCCGCGAACCGATGCGGACACCAGCGACCCCAACGTCCTGCAGGCCATTGCGAACACGGCGGGCTTCCACTTTGCGACGATCGAACAGGGCGGCACGACGCTTTATCCGGCGATGGCGCAACGGGCGACGCACCACGAAGTGCTGCGCATCCTGCTTAGCATTGGTCCCACTGAGACTATGCACTTTCAGACCTGGCAAGACAAAGCCGGAAACGCACCGGATGCCAGCTTCTTCGATCCCATCAACAAGTCCGATGTCGTCTTCGACGTGCAAAGCGCCGCGCGTTTCAAGACGGAAGACTTCAAGCCAAATCTGATCATGCCGGAGCCTTGCCCGTTCATCAGCCCAAACCTGCCGCGGTGCTCGGTGATCCGTCCGACAGAAACCAAGGACATTGCCAAGGGCGTGGTCAAGTTCCTGACCGGCATGGGCCTCTTCATCGGTCAGTCTCCGGCATTTTTCGCTTTCCTGAACGACCTCGCCGAAGACGCCGACGCCGCCCGCCGCGGCCAGGGCTAAAGCCTCGGTGTGCGGTGCCGCAAGTTCGCTCTAGCCGGAAGTGTAGCAGCGGGTTTATCCCGCCCCTTCATCGGTCCTTGCGCCGGGCTCCCCTTGCCAGTGGGCACCGTAGAGATCGCCGAAGGAGCATTCACTTTAAGCGTTCCTCTCCGCTCTAAGCCGCGTAACAAACGCTTCTGAATCAAATTCAGCACCACTCAGAGGGATCGTTGCGGCGACTCGGAATGCCACGTCATCCAATTCTGTGCCGCGTTGCCATTCGGCCAGGACACCCTGGTCGACGAGGAAACTTAGAACCCATTGCGGAGCCACAAAGGACCTGCTTCGACCGCAGACATGCCTGGCGTCATCACTCTGAAGCTGATGCCGGTCCCGGGTTTCAGATGAGGAGCATGTTCAGCCAAGCGTTCATGAAACCGTCTTAACTCGATTGGGTCAACTTCAGCAATCGTTTGACCTTGATTGACGCTCGTCATGAATCAACCTTTGAATCCACAGAACCGCCATTTTAACGGACGCGGTCGAAGCTGTTTCCTTGGCTCTAAGCTATGGCCAGGAAGCCCATCGCCGAGTCGCCGTCGTGGACCTTCGAAACTGCGACGCATTCCATCGGCTCGATGAACGAGGCTGCGCGAGGAGGGAGAGAGTCGAGTTGTTTCTCTAACGATGGACTGGGTTTCGCCACATCGGGAACAAGCGATTATAACGGGTCGGAACCGCTGTTTACGCGGCCATCGGGTAGCCGGCAGCTTTCCATGCTTCGACACCGCCCTTGAGCACTTTGACGTTGGTAAAGCCTTCCGCCTGGTATTTGGCTGCCTGACCGACAGCGCTCGCTTCGGCCGGTCACGCTCAATAGAAAATGATTTCCTGCGTCTTCGGCAGCGAAGCCAGCCGAGATCGGAAATTGGCCAGCGAGATCGAGCCGTCCAGATTGAACATCCGGTGTTTAGCCTCATTTTCATAAGCGCAGACTAGCAAAGCTTGATGTGCTTTCCCGCGCGCTTGTTTCACACCGATTCGCTCAATGTCCGCCATGTCCGCCATATTCCCTCCTTGCGCCAATGCAATCCGGCCCGTGGCTTAAGGCAATGCTACTACGGCGAGTTGAGCGCGGCGGCTGAAAAGAGAGTCGCAATGCAATTGCAGGCATCAAGAAAAGTGCTTTGAACAGTTCGTTGTGGTCGAGGGCGCTATAATGCACAGCAGGCTCTGGAGGATGATGTCATGCGGGTAGAACGAGTGGAAGTCTCCTGGGATGCGGAGCACGCGAAGTGGTCCGTTCGAATCGAAGCTGGCGAAGAAGTGATTCGCCGGCACAGTGCTATCCCGAAGAGTACGGATGAACCAACCCTGCGCGCTGCTGCCGCACAGATGGTGAGGGATGAAGGGTACGAAGTAGATGAGGCCCAAGTGGTCGTCCGCCGCTAGTTCAGTCTGCTGTGCGACCTGGCATATCGCCGACTAGCAGAAAACTGTACCCATTTGAGAACACCCTGCTCGTGCCCTTAGCCGTAGGTCTTCACCTTCCCTTCGACCACAACCGCCACGTACCGACCGCCATCAAGAAACTGCATCACCTTCTTGCCCTCGCGAGCCATTTTTGCCCATCGCGATTTTGTGTCGGGGTTTTGTTCCAGGCCGCGAAGATCGTGGCCGTCGAACTGAAAATCGATCTGCTTTAGCCGCCGCTTCGCGGTAGTTTTGACCGGATATTTGTGGCCGTCAATTTCTACGTACTTCGCGCCGTCAACGAGGGTTTGACGCCAAACTTTGACGAGGATTCCTTCGAGCTGTGGCATAGAACTTGAACACACGTTCGCGCAAAGATTATAGCCAAACTGCTGTCACGGCCATTCCAGCGATGAAGCTCGCGGCGCAGCGATCATCCGACAGGAACTTCTCGATCAACCGCCCGAACTTCCGGGCAGGCTTATTTCTGAATTTCAATTTGACTTGGCTGCTCAGCGATAACTTCGGGAATCCCTTTGTAATCCTTGACTGTTCCGGTCACGCACACCTTTTTGTTTGCGTACGTGTTTTCGGGGTCGCCAAATCTCGGTCGGTCGCTCCCCCAAATAAGGATCGTGAAAATCTGTCTCGGATAGGGTTCATCGAGATTCAAAAACGTGGGATTCCCCTTAGTTCGGGCTGCGTAGTGAGCGCTGACAACTTTGCCGCAAACGGTTGTTCTTTCCCCGATATGATTCTTAGCTTCTGCTGAAGTTAAGCGTCCGGCCTGCGCGTAAAGAACAGAAAAAGCAGCAAAGCAACAAAATGCTGGCGTCAGGATTCTAGCTGTTCTCATAGCCTCGTCCTCCGATCATGAAGCTGCCATTGACTTGGATTGGCCACCCTTTGTCGTCCTGAGCAGATCGATCCCACTTCGCTGTTTTCTGCCCGGAATCTGTAGGCTACTCTATCTAATCGTTTCGTCTAACGTTGCTTCGTCCCGCTGGCCTTTGTAAGCTGCGACATTTAGCCTGGCCGTTCGTTTTCCACAGTGAATCTCAACGCCGTTGCTATCCCACTCGGGGCTTTGCTGCTCGCGGGTCTCGATTGCGCAGGACGTATTTCCTTGTTTCTCGAACGAGTTCAACAGATGGTGGAATTTACGAGCCAGTTTCGCCGCTCCGGCATCCTCGCTTTCCCAACTTCGGCTTGCCCAAGACAAATGGGAGTTCGTGAAAGCCAGTTGGCCCAACACGTTATTCTTGTCAATCACTAAAAACGACTCGGCGCTTTGTCCTTTTTGGAGGTTGAGTCCGTGCTCTGTAATTCGACTCAACGCCGCATCCTTAGCCATTCCGAGATCTAACGACACGCTTCCGATCACGATTTGTTCGGCTTGCTGCGTCATCCCCGGAACCACGACCAAGCTGCAAATCAGAACGCCACACAACAGGCCAAAGCAGAATTTCGCCATAGTTCAAACTCCCAGTGCTGTTTGCTGACCATATACTGCCCAAGGGTCATCTGTTTTTCGCCGAGTTCTTTTTGCGGAGGGCCTGGCACATTACATTTTGTGTCGGTTATCATGAGGCAACTTTCGAGGGCGGAACGAAGATTATCTTTGTTGATAGAATCGAAACGGTCAACCATGTCTTGTGCGATTGATGCTAAGAAGTTGTTCGCCACGTCGTCTGCGGTTGCAGCGACATACAAACCGCCACCCATAAAAGTCTTGAGCGAAGCACCATTGAAATGAAGTACATACATGCAGACGAATGCCACAGACGGTTTTTCACGTGCCATGCAATCAATAGTGATAATGACTTGGCTTACGTCATCCTTGGTCACGACTTCAAACGGTTTTGAAGCTTGCATCTTTTGCTTCAGTGCCTTTATCACCGGGGCCGCTTCATCTCCACCAATGATATAGGCTCCGAACTTCTCGGCTTGCGGTTGGGCGTTGGCACCCGTTGCGAACGTGATTGCGAGGGCGAGCAGTGTCAAGATTCGGTTCATTCGTGTACGAACATTCTCGGTTACTTCTT
>Ga0075424_100007816_pt1 | contig 10399 bp, 7 predicted proteins | sample SoiMethybrSBSTD3_FD_75301 | JGI IMG/M metagenome (GOLD analysis project Ga0075424, IMG submission 75301) | Bulk soil microbial communities from a Populus tree surrounding site in Tennessee, USA - Soil MetaG P. TD hybrid SBSTD3 | ecosystem: Environmental > Terrestrial > Soil > Tree plantation...
GATGTCGGCGCCGGCGATGAAGCTGTCCTTGGCCGAGCGGATGATCAGGCCCTTCGGCCGCGACGCGGCGATCTCCTCGAGCGCGCGGGAGAGCTCGGTCATCGCCTCGCGCGAGAACGTGTTGGCCGACTCGCCCTGCTTGTCGAAGGTGAGCCAGGCGAGCCCGTCCCTGTCCTTCTCCCAGCGCCAGTGCTTGGCGCCCAGCACCTGCGGGTCGACTCTTTCCATCAGAGAGCCTCCACCAGCATGGCGCCGCCGAGCCCGCCGCCGATGCAGATCGAGGCCATGCCACGCTTTGCATTCTTCCTTTTGAGGGTCTTGAGCAAATGCAACACAATCCGGGCGCCGCTCGCGCCGACCGGATGGCCCAGCGCGATGGCGCCGCCGTCGACGTTCAGGCGGTTCTCATCGAGCTCGCCCATGGCCCCGTCCAGCTGCAATTCCTCCCGGCAATACTTCTCGTCCTTCCAGGCCGCGAGGCAGCCGAGCACCTGCGCGGCGAAGGCCTCGTTGATCTCCCAGTAATCGAGGTCGTTCAGGCCGAGGTTGTGGCGCTTCAGGATCGGAGTCGCGGCGTGCACCGGGCCCAGGCCCATCTGCGCCGGGTCGAGGCCGGCCCATTCGGAATCGACGATGCGCCCCAGGGGGGTGAGGTTCGATTCTCGAACCGCATCTTCCGAGGCGAGGACCAGCCACGCCGCGCCGTCGGTGATCTGCGAGCTGTTGCCCGGCGTGACGCTGCCGAATTTGCGGTCGAAGAACGGCTTCAGCTTGCCGAGCGACTCGGCCGAGGCGTCGCTCCTTACGCCGTCGTCGAGCGAGTAGGCCTTGCCGTTCGCGTCGTAGAGCGCTTCGACTTCGCCGCCGCCGGGCGCGAGGTGGCCGGCGGCCTGCGCAGCGGCGACTTTTCTGTGGCTTTTGACTGAAAAGCTGTCCATCTCCGCGCGCGTAATGCCGAATCGGTGCGCGAGGTTCTCGGCGGTCTGGCCCATGAGCAGGCCGACCATCGGGTCGGTGAGGCCCTTCATGATGCCGATGACGGGCTTCAGCATCGCCGCCACCGGGAGCTTCGCAAACAGGGAAATTCTTTGAGAGGTCGTGCGCGCCGCCGCCATGTCCGAGAACCACAGCACCATCTTGTCGCCATAGAGGAGCGGCGCGCGCGACAGGGCGTCGACGCCGCCGGCGAGGACCAGGCTGGATTTGCCGGCGAGGATGTTGCTGATCCCCGAGTCGAGCGCCTGCATGCCGGAGGCGCAGTTGCGCATCACCGTCCAGCCGGGGACTTTCTGGCCGCAGCCCATGCGCAGCGCGGCGACGCGGCCGATGTTGACCTCGTCCACCGACGGCGCGGCGCAGCCCAGGATGACTTCGTCGAGGTCCTGCGGCGCGAACTTCTGGCGCACGAGCAGGGTGCGCCCGGCCTGCGTGGCGAGGTCGCTCGCCGCGAACGGCCCGGGCCGGTTCTTCGACTTGAGGAACGGCGTGCGCGCGCCGTCGACGATGTAGACGGGCTTCATGCCGCCTTCACCAGCCTGGTTTCGGTTTCCTGGGCGAGCTCGGCGCGGCCGAAGTCCTGCGGGAAATCGTCGACCTTGATCACGCTCTTGCGCAGCGCCTCCTTCTTCTGCCACTGGGCGTACTCGTCGGCGCTGATCAGGTTCTGCTCTTTGGCAAGCAAGCCGATATCGGCCCCCGGCTGCGGAACGATCTTGCCCTTCTTGACTGCCTTGCGCAGCTTCTCGTCGATCGCCTCGCAGGCGATCGCGGCGGTGAACGCCGCCTCGAGCCGACCGGTGGCGTCGTCGCCCTTGGGCACGTACATGCCGCCGCTCAGGCGCTCGCGCGCCGCGCCCGGGGTGAGCGCAATCTGCGCGCACTCGCGGTTGCGCGCGTCGAGCGGCGGGCGGAACGACATGCCGAGCGGGAAGATGGTCCAGCGCAGGAAGGTGGCGAGCGCCTTGACCGGGAAGTTGGAGAGCACCTGGTCGATCGCCATCTGCGCGTGGTAGAGCGCGTCGCGCACGCCCCAGCGGATCAGCGGCAGGTCTTCCTTCATGCGGCCCTGGTCCTCGTAGTGCTTGAGCGTCGCCGACACGAGGTAGAGCATCGACAGCACGTCGCCCAGGCGCCCGGAGATCTTCTCCTTGCGCTTGAGCGCGCCGCCCATCGCCAGCATCGACATGTCGGCGAGGAAGGCGAAGGCGGCCGAGAGGCGCGAGGTGAAGCGGTAGTAGTGACGCGTCTCGGGCGCGCAGTCGCGCGGCACCTGGCCGAGGCGCGAGCTGCTGACGCCGTGCACCCAGGCGCGCACGCCGTTGGTGAGCACATGGCCGATGTGCGAGGTGATGGCATCGTCGAACTCGCGCGAGGCCTCGGCGCCGCTCATCTCCTTCGCCGCGCGCATCTCGCGCAGCACGAAGGGATGCGCCCGGATCGCGCCCTGGCCGAAGATGATCAGGGTGCGGGTCAGGATGTTGGCGCCCTCGACCGTGATCGCCACCGGCGTCACCTGGTAGCCGCGGCCGACCCAGTTGTTGGGTCCGAGGCAGATGCCCTTGCCGCCGTGGATGTCCATCGCGTCGTTGACGCACAGCCGCGCGCGCTCGGTCATGTGGTACTTGGCGATCGCCGAGATCACCGCCGGCTTCTCGCCGAGGTCGACCGCGCCCGCGGTCATGATCCGCGTCGCGTCCATCATGTAGCAGTGCGCCGCCATGCGGCCCAGGGCCTCCTCGACGCCCTCGAGCTTGCCGATCGGCGTCTTGAACTGCGCGCGCACGCGCGCATAGGCGCCGGTAAAGCGCACCAGCGCCTTGGCGCCGCCCACCGACGAGGTGGGCAGCGAGATCGCGCGCCCCGCCGCGAGGCAGCCCATCAGCATCATCCAGCCCTTGCCGGCGTAGTCCTTGCCGCCGATGATCCAGTCGAGCGGCATGAAGACATCGCGCCCGTGGTTCGGGCCGTTCTGGAACACCGCGTTGAGCGGCATATGCCGCCGGCCGATGTTCACGCCCGGCGTGCTGGTCGGGACGAGGGCGCAGGTGATCCCCAGGTCTTCCTTTTCGCCGAGCAGGTGCTGCGGGTCATACAAGCGGAACGCGAGACCGAGCAGCGTCGCCACCGGACCGAGGGTGATGTAGCGCTTGTCCCAGGTCACGCGCATGCCGAGCACTTCCTTGCCCTGCCAGGTGCCCCTGCAGACGATCCCGTAGTCGGGGATCGAGGCCGCGTCCGATCCGGCCTCGGGGCTGGTGAGCGCGAAGCAGGGAATCTCCTGCCCTTTGGCGAGGCGCGGCAGGTAGTGGTCCTTCTGCTCGTCGGTGCCGTAGTGCAGCAGCAGCTCGGCCGGCCCGAGCGAGTTCGGCACCATCACCGAGATCGCCGCCGCGCTCGAGCGCGTCGAGAGCTTCATCACCACCGCCGAATGCGCGAGCGCGCTGAAGCCGAGGCCGCCGTACTTCTTCGGGATGATCATGCCGAGGAAGCCCTTGTCCTTGATGTACTGCCAGACCTGCGGCGGCAGGTCCTGGCGCTCGTGCGTGATCTCCCAGTCGTTGCACATCGCGCACAGCTCCTCGACCGGCCCGTCGAGGAACGCCTGCTCCTCGGCCGAGAGCCGCGGCGCCGGCACCGCGAGCAGCTTGTTCCAGTCCGGCCGTCCGGAGAAGAGATCCGCGTCCCACCACACCGTGCCTGCGTCGATCGCTTCCTTCTCGGTCTGCGACATGTCCGGCAGGATGCGGCGGTACACGGCGAGGATGTGATCGGTAATCGCCAGCCGGCGCAGCAGCGGAATGTTCAGCACCGCTGCGAACACGATGAACACTCCCCACGCGATGGGACTGAAGGTCAGATAGGCGAGACCCGCGGCCGCGGCGAGCGTCCAGAGGAGGATCGGCGCGCCGAAGTAGCCCAGCGCCAGGAAGGCGGCGATGCAGGCGAGGACGAAGGTGGCGGTGGCAAGCATGGACGTCTCCCTTAGGCGGCTTTGCGGATGCTGCTCTTCAGAGGTGCATTCAACCCGGCGGCGAGGAAGGCGGCGAGGCGCTCTTCCAGGAGGCGCGCGTCGTAGCGGTCCTCAGGCTTGCAGCCCGCGATGAGCTGCACGGTGTCGGTGGCGGCGAGCGTGTAGGCGAGGGTGCCGAACATGAAGTGCATGCGCCACACCAGCTCGTCGCGCGGCATCTGCGGCAGCGCGCGCTCGAGCGCGGCCTTGTAGCGCTGCATCGCCGGCGCGTACATCTGGCCGATCAGCTGGCGCATCGCTTTCGCCGGCTCGGTGTAAGTGCGGCCCAGCAGGCGGATGAAGTTGCGCCCGCCGCCCTTCGCGTCCTCGATCAGGCGCAGGCTCGGCACCACGAACGCGCGGATGATGGCTTCGGGCGTCAGCGCGTGATTTTCCCTTTCCAGCTCGTCCAGAGCGGAAATGCGGGCGGCGTTCATGGGATCGAGCCGGCGGCGGAACACGGCCTCGATCAGCGCGTGCTTGGAGCCGAAGTGGTAGTTGACCGCGGCGAGGTTGACGCCCGCCTTGGCGGTGAGAAGCCGCATCGAGGTGCCGCCGAAGCCGTGCAGCATGAACAGCTCCTCGGCGGCGTCCAGGATGCGGGTGCGGGTCTCGTGCGGCGGCTTGATGGCGCGCAGGGTCATGGCGATTCCGGATTCAAACGAACGTTTGAATGCTAGCCGCTCGGCCGCGCGGGCGTCAAGCCGGGCCTAGAATGCCGTCCCCCATGGCTCACCAAGCCGCCCCCACCCAGAAATTCCGCGGCAGCGAGTGGCGCACCGTGCTCTCGCTCCTTCCTTATGTCCTTGAATACAAGTGGCGGGTGGCCGGGGCGCTCGTCTGCCTGATCGCCGCCAAGCTGGCCAACGTCGGCGTGCCGCTGGTGATGAAGCAGGTGGTCGACCGGCTGGACGCGCAGACCGCGCTGCTGGCCGTCCCGGTGGCGCTGCTGGCGATCTACGGCATCCTCAGGTTCTCGGCGACGCTCTTCGCCGAGCTGCGCGACGTGATCTTCGTGCCGGTGACGCAGCGCGCGATCCGGCGCCTCGCGCTCGGCGTGTTCCGGCATCTGCACAGCCTGTCGCTGCGCTTCCATCTGGAGCGACAGACCGGGGGCATGACGCGCGACATCGAGCGCGGCACGCGCGGCATCTCGACGCTGCTCTCGTACCTGATCTTCTCCATCATCCCGGTGATCCTCGAGTTCACGCTGGTCGCCGTGGTCCTGCTGCACAAGTTCGACTGGCGCTTCGCGGCGGTCACCTTCGGCGCGGTGATCATCTACATCACGTTCACGGTGCTGATCACCGAGTGGCGGATGGAGATCCGCCGCCGCGCCAACGAGCTCGACTCGCGCGCCAACACCCGCGCCATCGACTCGCTGCTCAACTACGAGACGGTGAAGTACTTCGGCAACGAGGAGTTCGAGGCGCGCCGCTACGACGACAACCTGCAGCGCTACGAGTCGGCGGCGGTGAAGAACGAGGCGTCGCTCGGCATCCTCAACATCGGCCAGAGCTTCATCATCGCCGGCGCGGTCACCGCGCTGATGCTGCTTACCGCCGAGGGCGTCGCTGCGCGCTCCTTCACGCTCGGCGACCTGGTGCTGGTGAACGGGCTCCTGATCCAGCTCTACATCCCGCTCAACTTCCTCGGCATGGTGTACCGCGAGATCAAGCAGGCGCTGCTCGACATGGACCGCATGTTCCGGCTGCTGGGCGAGCACCGCGAGGTCGAGGACACGCCCGGCGCGCTGGCCGTCCCGGCGGGATCGGCGGCCGTCACTTTCCAGGGAGTGAATTTCTCCTATGAGCCGGACCGGCAGATCCTGTTCGAGGTCAGCTTCAGCATCGGCGCCGGCCAGCGCGTCGCGGTGGTCGGGCACTCGGGCTCGGGCAAGTCGACGCTGGCGCGGCTCCTTTACCGCTTCTACGACGTCTCGCACGGCAGCATCAAGGTGAGCGGCATCGATGTGCGCGACCTGCGGCAAAAGAGCCTGCGGGCCGCGATCGGCATCGTTCCGCAGGACACCGTGCTCTTCAACGACACCGTGCTCTACAACATCCGCTATGGCCGGCCGGAGGCGAGCGACGCGGAGGTGTTCGACGCCGCGCGCGCCGCGCACATCCACGACTTCATCGAGTCGCTGCCGAAGAAGTACCAGACGATGGTGGGCGAGAGAGGGCTGAAACTGTCGGGCGGAGAAAAGCAAAGGGTCGCCATCGCGCGCGCGCTCCTGAAGAGCCCGCGCATCCTGATCTTCGACGAGGCGACTTCCGCGCTCGACTCGCGCGCGGAGAAGGCGATCCAGGCCGAGCTCGAGCGCATCGCGCAGGGCCGCACCACGCTCGTGATCGCGCACCGCCTGTCCACGGTGATGGACGCCGACCAGATCCTGGTGCTTTCGCACGGGCGCATCGTCGAGCGGGGCAGCCACGCCCAACTTCTTGACGCGCAAGGCGAATACGCCCGCATGTGGGCGCTGCAGCAGGAGCAGGCCCGCGCCGTCGCCGTGCTCGAGCAAACTTCGTCACTGTAGCCGCAGCACGACAAACCCTATCTCGAAAGCGCAGCAGGAACTAATGCCTACTGCCTGATTTTGTTTGCGTTTTTTTTGAGTATAGTGCAGACTGCGACACTCCATGGGCCGACCAGTGCATGTCGGCCAATAACGAACAAAGCGCTTGCTAGAGCAAATTCGCCGCAATGCAAAGAAAACTTCATCCGCTCGAGGGCATCGTTGCCGTCTTCGCCCTCTTCTTCGTCCTCGCGCTCACGATCGGCTTCGCGCAAGCGCAGGACGCCAAGGCCACTAAAGCTGTTTACCTGCGCTCGTCCTCCGCGCTGGTGCTCGATGCCGACACCGGCGAGGTCGTGATCGACAAGAACGCCGACGCGGTCACGCCGATCGCGTCGATCACCAAGCTGATGACCGCGATGGTGATCCTCGACCGCGGCCTCGACCTCGAGCAGCGCATCGTGCTCAGTCGCCAGGACACTGACTCGCTCAAGGGCTCGCGCTCGCGCCTGCGTCCGGGCAACGTGCTCACCCGCGGCGACCTGCTGATGCTCGCGCTGATGGCCTCCGAGAACCGCGCCGCCGCGGCGCTCGGGCGCACCTATCCCGGCGGCCTCGAGCCTTTCGTCGCGGCGATGAACGCCAAGGCGGCGTCGCTCGGCATGAACGACAGCCGCTTCGTCGACGCCACCGGGCTCTCGCCGTACAACGTTTCCAGCGCCCGCGACCTCGTCAAGCTGGTGCGCGCGGCGCACGAGTATTCGCAGATCCGCGAGTACTCGACCAAGGACCGCGCGCAGGTGCGCGTCTCCGAGCGCGGCCGCCCGCTCAATTTCCACAACACCAACGGCCTGGTGCGCGCGCACCACTGGGAAGTGGGCCTGTCCAAGACCGGCTACATCAGCGAGGCCGGCCGCTGCCTGGTGATGCACGTGCGGCTCGCGTCGAAGGACCTGATCGTGGTATTGCTCGACTCGTGGGGCAGAAACTCCAGGATCGGCGACGCCAACCGCATCAAGCGGTGGGTGGAGAGCCACGCGGCCTCCGGCCGCTCGAGCTAGGCTTCCGCGAGGACGTCCTAGAGGGCCTCTCGCGCCCGCGGAAGGCGCTGCCTCCCAAGTATTTCTACGACGCCGCCGGCAGTCGCCTCTTCGAGCGCATCTGCAGGCTGCGCGAGTATTACGTCACCCGCGTCGAATTAGGAATAACCAGAGCCAGGCTGGGCGAGATCGCGCGTTTTGTCGGTAAGGGCGCCACCCTCGTCGAATACGGCAGCGGCGAAAGCCTCAAGACCCGTCTCCTGATCCGGGCCACGGCGCCCGCGATCTACATGCCCGTCGACATCTCGCGCGCAGCGCTCGCTGGCGCGGGGCGGCGGCTGCGGCGCGAATTCCCGCGGCTCGCCCTCGAGCCGGTCCACGCCGATTTCTCGCGCCCGCTCGGCATCCCGGCGCGGCGCGCGCGCGAGCGGCGCGTGGTGTACTTCCCCGGCTCGACCATCGGCAATCTCTCGCCCGAGGAAGCCCACGCCTTCCTCAAGATGACGCGCGCCCAGGTCGGCGCGGGCGGCGCAATGCTGGTCGGCGTCGACCTGAAGAAGGACGCCAACGTGCTGCACGCCGCCTACAACGATGCGAAGGGCGTCACCGCCGCGTTCAACCTCAACGTGCTCGCGCGCATCAACCGCGAGCTCGGCGGCGACTTCCACCTCTCGCGCTTCTCGCACTATGCGTTCTACGACCCGGTCGAGGGCCGCATCGAGATGCACCTCGTCTCGCTCGAGGAGCAGGCGGTCAACATCGGCGCGCATCGCTTCTTCTTCCGCACCGGCGAATCGATCCACACCGAGAACTCGTACAAGTACTCGGTCGAGGAGTTCCAGAGGCTCGCCGCCAACGCGGGCTTCAGGCGCGCGCGGCTCTGGAGCGACCGGCGCGGCTGGTTCGGACTGTTCGGCCTGACGGCCTGAAATCGGGGTCAGGCACCGATTTCCTCGAAGCTGCGCGATGCCGGAATTCGGTGCCTGACCCCGATTTCAGGCGGCGCCGATGCGGCTCGTCGGCCGGTGGCCGATCGTGCCCGAGATGCGGTCGGCGGTTTCCTTCACCAGCGGCCCCCAATGGACCTTCATGCGGTCGGCCGGCGTCGAGAGCGAGAGCGCGGCGACGAGGCGCCCCGCATCGTCGCGGATGCCGGCGGCGACGCAGCGCACGCCCATCTCGGCTTCCTCGTTGTCGGTGGCATAGCCCTGGCGCTGGATGCGCTCGAGGTCGCGCTCGAGAAGCGGCAGGCTGGTGATGGTGTTCTTGGTGTGCACCGCGAGGCCGGTGCGCTTGGCGTAGTCGCGCAGCCGCGCGAAGCCGTCTTCGAGGAGGAAGAGCTTGCCCGCCGCTGTGACGTGCAGCGAGGCGCGCGCGCCGATGACGTGCACTACGCGCATGGCGGAACGCCCCGACGACGTGCGCTCGACGTACACGATCTCGTCGTCGTGGCGCACGGACAGGTTGGCCGTCTCGCCGGTTTGTGAATGCAGCTCGCGCATCAAGGGCAGCGCGAGCTCCCGCACGCTGATGCGCGACTTGACGAGGTTGCCGAGCTCGAGCAGCCGCATGCCGAGGCGGTAGCTGCCCGGCTCGACGCGGTCGACGATGCGGTCGGCCGACATCGACGAGAGGATGCGGTGCGCGGTCGAAGGATGCAGGCCCGTGTACTGCGAGATCTGCTTCAGGCCGAGCGGCTCGGGATGCTGCGAGAGCACCTCGAGCAGCTTCATCATCCGCTCGATCACCTGGATCGGATTCTTCGCCGCGTCTTTGGAGCTGGTCCGGGGCATCGCCATTCCGCATTGTAAAATGCGCCGCCATGGCCGTGGTGACCTGCATCGACGATCTGCGCGAGATGGCGAAAAAGCGCGTCGCGCGCGCGATCTTCGAGTACGTCGACTGCGGCGCCTACAGCGAGGGCACGCTCCGTGCCAACCGCGCCGACATCGAGGCAATCGGCCTGCGCCAGCGCGTCGGCATCGATGTCGACAGGCGCTCGACCGAGGTGTCACTGCTGGGCAAAGCCGCGAGCATGCCCGTCGCGCTGGCCCCGATCGGGCTGCTGGGCCTGAACTGGGCGAACGGCGAGATCCTCGCCGCGCGCGCTGCCCACCGCTTCGGCATCCCGTTCACGCTCTCGACGATGTCGATCTGCTCGATCGAGGACGTCGCCGAGGCGACCGGCAAGCCGTTCTGGTTCCAGCTCTACGTGATGCGCGACCGCGGCTTCGCCAAGTCTCTGATCGAGCGCGCGCAGAAGGCCGGCTGCTCGGCGCTGGTGCTGACCCTCGACCTGCAGATCCAGGGCCAGCGCCACCGCGACCTGAAGAACGGCCTTGCCGTGCCGCCGAAGCTCACCCTGGGCACTTTTCTTGACGTGCTCCGAAAGCCTTCTTGGGCGCTGAACGTGCTGACCAGCAAGCGCAAGAGCTTCGGCAACCTCGAGGGCCGCATCCCCGACGCCAACAGCCTTACCACGCTCTCGCAGTGGATCGCCGGCCAGTTCGACCCGACGCTCTCGTGGAAGGACGTCGAGTGGGTGAAGCGCCTCTGGGGCGGCAGGCTGGTGCTCAAGGGCATCCTCGATGTCGAGGACGCGAAGATCGCCGCCTCGAGCGGCGCGGATGCGATCGTGGTCTCGAACCACGGCGGGCGGCAGCTCGACGGCGCGATGTCGTCGGTGCGCGCGCTGCCCGAGATCGCCGCCGCGGTCGGCGACAAGATCGACGTCTGGTTCGACGGCGGCATCCGCAGCGGGCAGAGCCTGCTCAAGGCGCTCGCGCTCGGCGCCAAGGCCGCGCTTCTCGGCCGCGCGTTCGTCTACGGCCT
>Ga0075424_100007818_pt1 | contig 10398 bp, 9 predicted proteins | sample SoiMethybrSBSTD3_FD_75301 | JGI IMG/M metagenome (GOLD analysis project Ga0075424, IMG submission 75301) | Bulk soil microbial communities from a Populus tree surrounding site in Tennessee, USA - Soil MetaG P. TD hybrid SBSTD3 | ecosystem: Environmental > Terrestrial > Soil > Tree plantation...
CGAAGCCCGCCGCGTCCTTTCATGACTTCGACGACTACGAACGACTGCTTCTCGCGGCGAAGGCTACCGACAATAGGGCTTACGTCATCGCGCTATTGGGTGGCGAGGCCGGCCTTCGGTGCGGCGAAATGATGGCGCTCGAATGGTCGAACGTGGACCTGGAAAGCCGCCAACTGTGCATCCAACGACCCATCTGGAAGGGCCACGCAACGGTGCCGAAGGGTGGGCGGCTGCGCTACGTGCCGATGACCACGCGTCTCGCGGAGGCCCTGCGGCATCATCGCCACCTTAAAAGTCCCCTCGTCCTCTGTTCGGACAACGGGGAGGCTCTATCGCAGCGGCTGGTTCAGGGATTCGTCTTGCGAGCCGCTCGACGTGCCCACCTCAAGAACGTGGGCGTTCACGTTTTGCGGCACACGTTCTGTTCTCACTTGGCGATGAAGGGTGGCGCGGCTCGCGCGATTCAGGAACTCGCGGGGCATCGGGACCTGGCAACGACTCAACGGTATATGCATTTGAGCCCCGCCGCGATCGACGCTGCGATCCGGCTGCTCGACCAGCCAGTTGGCAACATGCCGGCAACGGCTGTCGCGCCCGCAAAGAACGTCCATAACTAAAGAGGATTTTGGTTGCGGGGGCCCGCAACCGCCAATACCGACTGAACTCTACGTGGTGGCCGCGTGAGTCGCGGCGCCCTGCCCTATTGCACGCGGCCCGTCCGTCCTAGATCCAGCCCGCGCACCCATTGTAGCCATAAAAAAACGGCAGACTCTGCTCAGGAGTCGGCCTTCGCTTTCATCGCGGCGAGTCGAAGGGGACTAAATGCAACCACGAATACGAATCGAAGAGCGGTCGCTGACAGCGATCCGCCCAGCAGACGCATGGGGAGACGTTATGAGAGCAAGAACGAACCGTCGTGTGCACAAGGTGAGGAAAAAGCAGGGCAGCATGTCGGCCATGGCCATGCCGCTCGCGCGGAATAGCACAGATCGCAAGGGCTGGATGAGGATTGATGAATTAGAACTGGATGGCACTGATGCACAGGAGGTCCCTAATTACGCGCCGACTCATCACGAGTTGTGTGTACTCGTGAAGCACGGGATGACAGAGATTATTATTACAACTATTGGCTGTTCTGCTATGAGACCCCCACTGAACAAGTTCGTCGCATGGCGGCCGGTAACCGGCGAATCGATCGAATCGTGGAGTGCATCGGCAAAAATGCAGTCAAGCGTGCGATTAGTGAGGCATACGAAGAATACTGTCAAAAGAACAACTCCAAAGCGTGGCGTATCTTTCTAGATGGCACCGATGACTGGCGCGTGTTCCGTGCGATGTGTGACGCCGCGCAAGCGGTGCTTGCCCGAGAAAGGATCAGTTTTACGACAGTATCCTGAGATTCCTCGCAGGGGAGCCGCACGACATCCCTGAAGGAACGATCGGTATGGCGATGGCCACAATTGCGAAAACGTTGGTCAACGAGAACCCGGCGATGGCGTTGCCGGAGAATCGGGAGACGCTCTTGATCAAGATCCGTGAGCTCGTGCTCCTTCAAATGTTCTAGCTAACCCGAGCGCCCGTGGCTTCGGACGCTCGGCGCCCGCGAATAGCTCAGATCCGGACGTCCAGTACAACGCTCGTCCGATGCGGATGGGACGATTTTGTGCCTATGGCAATCGATGCCGCTACCAAACCGAAGACTCAAATCGTCTCGTTTTCCTCGCGCGGATAGCTGGGATGTCCTCGTTGAGCGCTTCGCCGCCTTAAGATGAAGGGGAAACGGATGGCATGAGTACGAAAAAAGACGACCCGCAGACGTCCGCAGACGCCCGTGAAAAAGGGGCCACTCCCAACGGTCACGGCGCGAAGTCGGATGCCCTCCGCGATGCGGCGATCCGGGCGCTACTGACCGAGAAGTCGATCCAGCGTGCCGCGAAGCAATGCAGGGTCAATGAGCGGACGCTGCGTCGCTGGCTGACGGAAGACGCAGCGTTCATGGCGGAGTACGATCATGCTCGGCAGGCCCTCCACCGAGCCGGGATGGCTCGCGTGCAAGCCCTGACCGGCAAGGGTGTCGAAACACTCGAAGAGCTGCTCGACGCGAAGAAATTCCCCGCCGTGCGACTCGGGACGGCGCGGACGGTCGTCGAGCTAGGCATCCATCAGCACGACACGGAGATCATTCTGCGGAGGCTCGAGGACCTCGAAGCGGCGCATCAGCGGGGCCGGCGTTGAGAGCCGGCCATGTCAACCTGGGGGCGGTTCGCGCGCGTGTCGCTCGATTAGCAGAGAGGTGCCGACGAGAGAACCGAGTGACGCTCGAGGACCTCGTCGTGGGCAGTTTTCGCCTCGACGGCGACGCGGATGCGCCATCGTCCCTAGCCGAGAGCGCGCCGCCGGGGTTCACTCATCGCCACGCTCGAGGAACTCATCCTCAGCTCGTGTCGGTCCTCCAAGACCCGCGGGGAGTAGACGGACCGACCTGCGTCACGGTCGGCGCGATGATCGGACTGACCGTCGCGATGTTCTTGACCCAGCTCTGACCACCGAAGTTCAGCTGAGCGCCCTTCTCTCAGGTCCACTCGCCACGCAGTTGGGCGGCCGCTCTCGATCAACCAAGAAAAGCCTGTGCCGCTTGCAGGTCGATCGTGTCGAATCCTTCTGTGAACGACTCGTAAATCTCGGACACCAACGTGCGAGCGCTTCTCTCGTCACCTTGCTGCCGCCACAGTCGTGCGAGGCCGAGCGTCGCCCGAAGCTGCCACAATCGTGCCTGTTGATGGCGCGCGATCGCGATCGCTCGCTTGAATGCGACTTCTGCGTCAGTTGTCGCTGGCGGCTGCGAGTAAAGTAGCAGTTCCGCATGAAGGCGATGCAACTCCGCAACGTGCATGCTGGCGCCATTCATCGATGCGGCGGCGAGCGCCTCGTCAACGGCTTGGCGAGCAGCGGCGTGATAGCCGACCATGGTCAATGCATCGGCCAGGAGTCCGAGAACCTGCGGCAGATACATCAGTGCACCCGACCGTCGCACCGCTTCCGCGCTAGCGTTCAGGAGGGCCAATCCATCATCAGGCCTGCTGTTCGCGACAAGGGCCCACCCACGGTGCATGTCGGCGAGGAACGAGTATTGCGCCAGCTGGTGTTGGCTCGCCAGGCGCCCGAGGCGTTCCGCGTACTCGAGCGCCGGCAGGTAATTGCGTCGGAGTTGGTGGAACAGCGCAGCGCCATACAGGGCGCACACTGCGCTCACGGGGTGCTTGCGTTCATCGCCGAGACGCAGCGCGTCCTGCATGCAGATAGCCGCTCGATCCGGACAGCCGCCAACCAGCAGTGTGTTGCCAAGCGTGCTGAGACAGATGATCTCCAGATCGCCGGCGTACACACCACTGAGTGTATCGTGCCAATGCGTGCGCGCCAGCTCGTATCCCTCCGCCAGAACCGCGGCTGCCCCCTGAAACTCTCCTTGCGTGATGAGCACCGTGCCATGAGCGGCGTGTGCAGCGAGCGCGCGGACCGGATCCGAACCGCGCCGTACGAGCATCTGCATATCGTCGCTGAGCTCGCGCGCGCGCGCCAACTCGCCTCGGACCCAAAACGTGCGACACAACCCGAACATGGAGTCGAGCAGTTCGGGCGTGTCACGGCTCGATCGATAGATCTCGTACGCCCGCTGGAATGCTGCCCCGGCGTCTGCAGCGGTGAAGCCTTCGGCAAGCGCCGACACGGTCCCTAACCCAACAAGCAGTCGCAACTCCAACTGCACACGTGTCGACGCCTCGGGCATCTTCCCCAGAAGCTCGAGCGCGCGGTCCAGGTGGACCTTCGCCTCCGCATTGGCCGCTCGCTGCGTGGCGAGCGCTGCCGCATGCTCGTGGTATGCGATCGCGCGCGGATGATCGCCTCCGTGCTCGAAGTGAGTCGCCAACTCGGACGCGATGTCTGGCGCGCGCGCGCCGTACGCCGCTTCCAAACGCTCGGCAATCCGCAGGTGCCACTGTTCCCCGCGCTGGCGGCTCAGGCCTTGCTGCCAGCGCTCCTGGTGCAACGCGTGCGGAAACACGAAGCGCATCGACTGGGTTCCGTCCGGCCATTCCTCTGCAGCCGCCACTCGCAGGAACCGCTGATTGCGCGACAGGTCCAGGCAGCGTTCTTCGACGTCGGTCGCGTCCGTCTCCAGCGCCGCGGCCACGGCCGCCGCCGCGAACTCCACACCCGCGACGCTAGCCGCCTGCATGATGCGACGATCCGCGACGGTCAGCGCCTCCCGTTCTCTCGCTAGTAGCTCGTCGATGCTGGCGGGCATCAGCGCGCTGATTGCCTCGACGTCGCCCTGAAACGTCCACGCCGAACCACCGCGGACAATGACGTCGCGCGCGTGAAGATCGCGGACGATCTCGTTGACAAAGAGCGGATGGCCGGCGGTTCGCCGATGAATCAGCTCCGCTAGCGACGCCGGGAACATGTTCGGCTGGAAGCATTCGTCGAGATAGCGGCTGACGTCGCTCTCTCCGAGCATCCCCAGCGACAGCTCGAGCGCGAGGCCCTGACCGCACAGCTCGCGAACCATGTCCTGCAGCGACCGACTCGTCGCGGTTGCCTCGAACCGCCGGTAGCTACCGACGACCGTCAGCCGCGCACGTTCGCGCCGGCGGGCCAGCATCTGCAGCAGGTCGAGCGTGGAGAGGTCCGCCCAATGAAGATCCTCGAGCACGAGCACGAGCACCGGCGGTGACGTCGCGATGTGGATCCCGTCGAGTGCTTCCAGCGCCTCGGCCAGCTCTCGCAGCATCCGCTTGCGACTCGGCTCGATGACGCACCGTTGCAGCGCATCACGTCCGTGCGGCTCAAGAAGCGTCGGCAGCTGGAGCAACCACGACGGCGCGTACCGCTCGAGCACTTGCAAGAGCCGCCAGCGATCCGCATGTCGACCGAGTCTCGACAATGCTTCCATGACAGGGAGATACGGCTCTCCGCTGCCGTAGTGCTCGATGCACTGCCCGCGCCCCACCCAGATCGTCGGGTTGGTCCGGTCGATCACGTGGTCGATGAGCGTCGTCTTCCCCATGCCGGCGTCGCCTGTGACAAACAGCATCTGACGCTGTCCCTGCGCAGCGTGGAACAGCGCTGTCGTCGCAACGCCAATCTCTCGCGCCCGTCCGACGACGGGCCCTGGCGAACGCGGCGCTGGTCCCAGTGGAGTGATAAGAGGGTCGTCGCGCTGCGGCAAGAAGCGGTACCCCTCACCGTGAGCGTTGACGATGAATCGCGGGCTGCCGGCCTCGTCCCCGAGCAACCGCCGGAGGCGGGCGATGCGCACCTTGAGCACATCCGGACCGACCGCCGTATCGCCCCATACGACACGGAGCAGTTCCGCGTGTGACACCACGCGCCCGACGTTCGACGCCAGGTGATGGAGCAGCGCGCAGTCTTTCGGCGAGAGCGAGATGCGGCCGCCACCGACGTAGAGGCACGCTTCATCGGGATCGAGCGTGAACGTCGAGAACGTTAACCGCTTTACCAAACTTAACCACCCTTTACCGATATTCCGTTGCCTGCGCCGACCGACCCGAAAAGAATGCAGGCAGCTGAAGTATCGCATGGAGGTCCTGTAACGGACGTCAAGACAGGCTTCGTCATGCTGGGCGAGCATGACGCCAGTCACATGCGACAACGGGCCATTTCACAGGAGGAACGTATGAAGCACGTCGCAAGCCTGGCGCTGATGCTCACCCTCGGTGTCGCCGTCGCCTCCGCAGAGGAGCGGCCTGTCCGGATGCGGTTCTCGGGAAGTATCCTGCCAACGTCGATCGCCGTGGCGCCCAATAGCATCACCGACGAAGAGCTCTTCGCCGGAGAGGGCTCGCTCGGGTCGTTCACGTTTCGAAATCTCCGCACCGACGCGCTCGCTCAGCAGGCGCAATCCATCGCGCAACCTGGTCAGAGTCAGGAACTGCAGCACGCAGGGAGCGACGAGGACGGCAGACAGGGGCGGCCGTGGGGCATCGTGGGCTCCTGGTTTGTCACACTCGCCAGCGGCTCCAAGGGCCTGATCACTTTCAGCGCCGACGGAACCGTGATCTACTCCGTGCAAGGGGAAGTCAGCACTGCCCCCAGTCGTCCGCCGCACACCTCGTTACACGGCGTCTGGCGCCATCTTGGCGGGCGGAAGTTTGGCTATACGGTTTGGGACATCTGGTACGACGCCAGCACCGGCCAGTTGGTTCAATTCGGCAGACTTCGCGGGGAGGCGACGCTCAGTGACGACAGAGATGAAGCCAGCGTCAGGGCGCGGTTGCAATTTCTCGATCCGCAGGGTGTCGTGTTGGTGGATCGCACCGGCACCGCCAGCTTCGTGCGCATCCCGTTCGAGCCGCTCGAGTAGGCCGCAACCTTGACGTGCAGTGTTGCTACGAGGGCGTGGAATCTGCCCGTCGTCGCACCGGCCTTGCCCCTGTCTTGGGGCACGGCACTGTGCGCCTCGTGCTCTGCCACGGGCTGACCGCATGCGCGTCGGAGGACCTGGGTTCACCGTTTCGAAGGAGATTCAGCCATGCGAAGGATCGGAATTGCGACCTGCTACGCGCTCGTGATGGTGTTGACGCTACTTGCGCCCGCCAGTGCCCAGGTGTTTGACTTCACCACTATTGACGTCCCTGGGGCTTCGGCCACCCTGCCACGTGATATCAACTCTGAAGGTGACATCGTCGGCTTCTACGGTGTCGGGGCTGCCTTTCCTAATGGCTTCCTGATCCACCAGGGCATCGTTACCGACTTCGTAGTCCCTGGAGCCGTAGCTACTCGGCCCCGCGCCATCAACCCTCAGGGTGACATCGTCGGCTTCTACGTGGCCGGGGGAGTCACTCATGGCTTCCTGTTCGTCGAGGGCAGCTTCACCACCATTGATGTCGCTGGCGCTACCTCCACCCAGCCCTTCGGGATCAATCCTCAGGGTGACATCGTTGGCCAGTACTCGGCTGGGGGCACGCTTCATGGGTTCTTGCTTGACAAGCACGGCAGCCTCACGACGATTGAGGTGCCTGGCGCCTCCTCCACGGGGCTCTTCGGGATCAACCCTCGGGGCGACATCGTTGGCCAGTACTCGGCTGGCGGGACCACTCATGGCTTCCTTCTCGACAAGCATGGCAACCTCACGACGATTGACTTCCCCGGCGCCTCCTCGACACAGCCCATTGATATCAGCCCTCGGGGTGACATCGTTGGCATGTACTCGGTTGGGGGCATTACTCACGGGTTTCTGCTCGACACGGCGGGCAGCTTCATAAGCATTGACGTCCCTGGTGCCTCCTCCACCGCCGCATCGGGTATCAACCCTCAGGGTGACATCGTCGGCACGTACTCGGTCGGGGGCATCACGCACGGGTTCCTGGCACGATAGGGCACGGCCGGAAGCGCACCCCAGCCGAGCCACACAACGCACGACAAGTGGGTCGCCAAGTGTCGCCTCGGTCGCGCGGCACCTGCACTAACTCCCGCACGATCACCAGGCATGAACTAGAGGCTCGTGTACTCCGAGCGATGCGCGAACGGTTCTTCGACCGCGGCGCATTCAACGAGTTTTGCCTCGCCTACACTGAGGAGATGAATCGACTCCGCCGTGAGCACAGGGCGAAGCTCGCCGCCGCCCCACGAGAGATCGCCAGTATCAACCGGCGCTCGAAGGAGATTCTCGAATTGCTGCTCCAGGGCTTCCGTGATGAGGCGTGGAAGGAGGAACTTCGGATGCTCGAACAGCGGCGGACGGAATTGGAGGTGGCGATCGCGAACACGGAGACTGAGCCGGCGCTGCCAGCGCTCCATCCGCACATGGCTGAGGTGTTCCGGCGAAAGACGGAGGACCTCGCCTCGGCGCTCGAACATCAGGACCAGGATCAGCGCGCTTCGGCTCGCCAGGCGTTGCGCGGCCTCATCGACCAGATTGTGATTCCGCCCGGCCAAGGCCTGCTGCAAGTTGTCGGGAATCTGGGCGAGCTGTTGAAAGCCGCTACAGGTCGGAATGTGTCAGAGGCTGTCGCTTATGTTGGTTGCGGGGGCCCGCAACCGTCAATACCGACTGCTCTCTACGTAGTGGCCGCATGACCGGCAACGGCCCCGCCAAGCGGTCGGCAAAGACGACCCGCAGACGTCCGCAGATGCCCGCGAAAAAGGGGCCACTCCCACGGGTCACGGCGCGAAATCGCCTGCCGTCCGTGAGGCGGCGATCCTGGCGCTGCTGACGGAGAAGTCGATCCAACGCGCCGCGGAGCGGTGCCGGGTCAACGAGCGCACGCTCCGCCGCTGGCTGACGGAAGACGCAGCGTTCCTGGCGGAGTACGACCATGCTCGGCAGGCCCTCCACCGAGCCGCGATGGCTCGGTCGATTAGCGGAGAGGTGCCGACGAGAGAACCGCGTGACGCTCGAGGACCTTGTCGTGGGCAGTTTTCGCCTCGACAGCGACGCGGATGCGCCATCGGACGCGCCGCCGGGTTCACTTGTCGCCACACTCGAGAAGCTCATCGTCGGCTCGTCTCGGTCCTCCAAGACTGGCGGCGAGTAGACCTGACGTCGCCGAGGTGAAGCTCTGGACAAGATCAGATTGACGTCTGACGCATTGACGTGATCGCGAGCGATTTTCGACTCTGGATTGCTCTCGGCAGTCATCCATAAGTAGGCTAAGCTCCCGCCTTCTGAGCCGGTGGGCCCTTATTCCCCAAAGCGGCCGGACACGTATGACACTCGCCAATTCCATCGGGACGTCGGACGCAAACAGCCCAGCCAGCGCGTCTGTCTCAATCCAGGATCCTGCTGAGCTCGGCGAACGCCGCCGCACGGCCGATCGCATCTTTCGCGGCGCGTTGGCCTTCAACGCGGCATTGACCGTCTTTTGGGCTGTGATGCTGGTGACGAGGGGAAACGCGTATTTCTTCGTCACCTACGACATCACCCGCGAGCGGCTGACGCAGGTGTTCTTCGGCGTTCTGTTCTTCAACGTGCTCTGGGGTTTCATCTGGTACGGGGTCAAGACACTGCTGCTCAAGTACCTGGCCGGCTTTTCGAAGGAAGAGCGCCGGCAATCGTTCTCGTCGCGCATGCGCCAGCCGTTCGATGTCGCCGCGTTCGTGGACCGACACTCCGAGCGCCGCATCCGCATCGTCGACATGATCGGCCGCCGAGGCCGGTTCATCACGTTGGCGATGGCGGGCTTCTTCTATCTCTACTCGCGCGTCGCCGGCGATCCCTCTCCCAACTTCGCGACGCTGTTCCTGCAGGACAACCTCTTCGACGCCGTCGTCACGAGCTGGATCTTCCTGGCCTTTTACTACTCGAACGGCTTTCTCGCGGCGGCGTTTTACGGACCGCAGTCGCGGGTGATGGACGGGGTGCTCGCGCGCGCGAACTGCCTGCTGATCACCACGCTCTGGACGGTCTTCAAGTTCGTGATGGTGCCGCTCGGCGCGCAACTCGCTGCCGTCTTCCGTCCGGATGAATTCGCCGTCGTCTTCGCGCTCATCTGGGGCTCGTACATCGTGACCGACGCGAGCTCGGAGATCGGCGGTGCGCTGTTCGGCAAGCAGACGCTGCGGGTCTGGGGCATTGGAGACGTCAACCGCAAATCGATCGGCGGGACGGTGTCGGGCCTTGGGACAGCGTTCGTCTTCTGCCTTTGGATTGTTCTCGCCCACGGTCTGCCCACGCCGTGGATTGCTCTCGCCATCGTCATCGCCCTGTCGAGCACGGCGCTCGAGCTGTTCTCTCCGAGAGGCACCGACGACTTTACGATGGCCACGACGAACGCGCTGATCTGCTGGGCCTTCGGCACGCTGATCCGGTGAGAGTACGTTCGGAAAGCGTCGTTCGGATCGTGATCTGATGTGAGCGAGGCCGCCCCAGACCGCAGCGAGATCGTCGAAGCCGAGGCCACCTCATCGACTCTCAGCTTCTGAAGAGCGCCGTTCGCACGCGTGTCGCTCGATTAGCGGAGAAGTGCCGACGCGAGAACCGCGTGACGCTTGAGGACCTTGTCGTGGGCAGTTATCGCCTCGACAGCGACGCGGACGCGCCATCGTCCAGAACCGAGAGCGCGCCGCCGGTTCACTCGTCGCCATCATCGAGGAGCTCATCGCCAGCTCGTGTCGGTCCTCCAAGACCGACGGCGAGTAGACGTGACGTCGTCGAGCAGCCAAGGGTCTTGTCGAGTGGTCGCCTCACCTGAACGTCACGCCGGCCGAAACGCGCCAGTAGCGGACCTTCCCAGGATTGAAGTCAATACCTGAACCGAGATTTGTATCTTGAAGCAAACGCAGATAGCGCACGTCCCCACGGAGACCGACATGGTCGCTGAAAAACCCCATCATGCCGGCGCCCACGTTGTAGCCAACCCCGTTGTTCGTTCTCGA
>Ga0075424_100007819_pt1 | contig 10398 bp, 7 predicted proteins | sample SoiMethybrSBSTD3_FD_75301 | JGI IMG/M metagenome (GOLD analysis project Ga0075424, IMG submission 75301) | Bulk soil microbial communities from a Populus tree surrounding site in Tennessee, USA - Soil MetaG P. TD hybrid SBSTD3 | ecosystem: Environmental > Terrestrial > Soil > Tree plantation...
GGTCAAGATAGTACAAAGATGGGATGGTAAAAGACCATCAATACAGCCTCTCCTACCAGATTTTAGAAGGTGGCTCATTCATAAGAGAATTGATGATATCGAAGAGTTAAAGGAGCAAGAAAAAGTGTGGTCGATTTCATATGACTGTTGCTCCACAAAATCAAGAATATAAAAATCGAATTAACTAAACAAGATCGGTAGAAAACGAAGTGTCAGAAAATCCTCTGCCTGTCTGGAAGATACTTTCTCCATATCTGCTCAACGTAAAAAAGCTGCCAAAAGAAGCTTGTTGTGTTATAAAGGACTGGTTGGATAAATGATAAATTAGAAAAGTAAAGTTCAATATCAAGATAAGATAAAAGAAGGTCTAAAAGGTGCAAGCAAAGGCTACTTTCCAATAAGTCGAGAGAAGTTAAAGGAAGAAAACAAACAGTTGTATGACATAGTTGTAGATAATAGTGTCGGCAATTCCAATTTTAGCTGAACATGGATTCTATCTATCCGAATTCAAAGGCAGATTTAAAGATCATGTGGAAATGACTAAGTTCTGGTCAGATGCTATAAGCTGGCTGGAGATGTAAATTTTGCTTTTTAGATATACAAACTTATTAAGAATTAAAAGAAAGAGCAGATAATTCTCACCATGCAACAAACTAGCGCTCCACCAATCTCGGTGCGTGCAAATATATGGATTGTTATACCGATAGCTGCTTTAATAGCAGCGATTCTGACTGCTAATTTTCTTTTTCTCAATTATGTGCATATCTTTAGTTCCATATTATGGACTGGAACTGATATCTTTATGGCCTTTCTGCTAGGTCCGATACTTAGAAATGTTAGTCTTTCTACACGTAAAGAAGTTATTTCCTGGCTTATGCCAAAAATGGTCTTTTTTATGCCAACTGTCTCTGCTGTAACAACAACAGCTGGTTATTTTCTTGCTTCAAAAATGGGTTTGATTACTCTACAGCCTCCAACAATTTATTGGATTTCTGCAGTATTGGTTATTGTCACAGTAATGATGATACAGGGATTAGGAATACTCCTACCTACTAACCTTCGCGTATATTTTGAACTTAGAAAGAGTGAATCAGATATGCTAAAGATTCAGAAACTTATGAAGAGATATGTCAAAGTAGTTGCCATTCAAGCCGCATTGCAATTTACTATAATCTTTATAATGGCAGAGTTTGCGACAGGATTCTCGCTTCATCTATAAAAAATCAATGTATGTATGACAACCACGCTCATTTTTGAGTAACGAGTAATAATTAGGTATAATGATATACATGTTGTAGTGACTGATAAAGATCGCAAGTCCAATGCGGTTACTATGAGTTCGCTTATTCCAAAAGATGGTGCTTGAAAGTAAAAAAGAATGATAACAACGAATAAAAAATATTATCAATACAACCCAATGACAAGTTCTGCGCTTGGTATAGCAGTCACTCATGGTCACCCTTATGTCTGGTCAGACTGACACTTCCCATAATAGTGGCGCAGCAGGAAACATCAGTGCATTAAATAGCGGTTTCAACCTAGCATTCATAGGTGCTGCACTGCTATCTACAGTAGCAACTATCCTAAGCTTAGTTTCGATCAAAGACCGCCACTAGAAAAACGCCATTCAATCACACTAAAAGCTATGCAACTATGTTTTTTCTGGGTGGCTCCGGTTTAAACTTGACCCCTTTTAGTGATAAATGGAATAAGATCTGGAATTATCATTGCATTGAATATCAATGTGAATAATATAGCAGTTTCAGGACTGGGGATCTGCATTATGTTAAGTGACTGTAAATGAGAATTGTTTTTGATAAGCATTGCAGGAAGTAGTAAAATACTTGCAACATCTTTGGCTATACTGTTAAACTTGTTCTGTAATTTCTTTAACAAAAATGCTGCTATCAAGATTAGAAAATATCGATAAATCTATACTTGCCCCTGGCTTCATTATGTCTCTAAGGTTTCGACCTGATTCCTTTTCCCTCCACCACTTTTCTCCAAATCTATTTTTCATATAGGTATTTAGTTCGGCTGCTCTCACAGCTGCAAGCAGATAGCTTGGTACATACATTATTGATTCAGGGAGAATATGATGTAATAGCCAGTATTCTCCGGGTATCTCAAATCCCGTATATTCTTTAATTCGCCTAGAGTAAAGTTCGCATGCTTGATCTATTGACAAGTTTCTTTTCCAATATTCTAGCTTCATTAATGAATTTGCGGCGTAAAATGTGACAAAAAATAATTCCATAAAATGATTTCTCGATATTAATTTGTTGATTATTTTGTCTTCTTTGTCCAAACCTAGTAACGGACTTGTATATCTACTATTTTTTGTCAATCCCTCTAAAAAGGTAGAGAATACTTCTGCTATGCCCATTGGAATCCTATATTTATTCCAATACTCGTTGTTTGCATCTACTGAACTAGCATGCATGGCATGACCTGTCTCATGGAAACAAGCTTGAAAGTCAAAATACGGACTTTCTCTCTTATACAGTATACGTACATCATAAGGTATCTTTACAAAGAAGCATATTGGTGATGGATATTTATTTTTCCTATCTTCACTATCGAAATGAATACTAGACAAATCAAATTCCATCGTTCTTAGTATCTTTTTTACTTCGATGAGAGGATCTACTGGTAAAAAACTACTATCTATGTCTGAATATATTTTATTTCTGAAAAAATAAAAATCATCATAATATTCTGGCTCTTTACCAAGAGTTGTTCTGCCAATGTCCATTAATGCATCTTCAAATGGCTTCTTTGCTCTCTGTCCAATGGACTTAATAAATTCAATTAATTTATCGTATGATATATTTTCATGTTCCAAGTAAGCAGAAACCGGGTCTAATTTTTTATTATTGGTATTATTATTCTGTTCATTTCCATACTTACTACTATTATATTCTTCATAGATCTCCTTTATTGACAAAAATCGCTTTTCTATAATCGGCGTTATAAGTTTAGTTTTTACTATAAATTCATCAAATACCTCCTTTCGGTTTGTATGATCTTTTTCATGACTATTGAACTGACGCCAAGTACTCCAGTTGACAGGCGAGCCTTCAAATTTGTATTTTGACGATGACACTTTCTGATTTCTTGTATTGTGTAATTCTAGCTCGAGTTTCTTGGTTTTAGAATAGGCAATATCTTCTATTGCTCCAAGAACAAGAGGTCTTGGATCGTTAAAAAAGTCGATAAAAATCTTTGAGTTAGTTATCTTCATTTCTGCAAGTTGTTCTATAATTTCTTTTTTAAAATCCAAACCCGCATATTGCTTATACTCCTCATCTGTCTGTGAGATATGGATGAGCTCATCCAATTCACACCAATGTTGTAGATTCAATTTACTACAAGGTATCTAGATCTTTTAGTCTTATTAATTCAACTACGATCAATAGGATCTATCAAAATCTATCTATCTAAATCGGCATATTATTTTCAAGCTATTCTATGTTTATTTCAAGAAAGTGTCTCCTACTTGGGATTTCAAGAGTTATGAACCATGGCACAACTCGCAGAAGAAAAATTGAGATAAGAATAGGAGTCTTGGAATATTACCTATTATTGTGGTTATACCGTTGTTGTCAATTAATAGAGGATCCCTTGTAGCACAACCCGCAAACGTCCAAATCTAATTCTATTTTATTTTCCCTTAGCGTTAATAATTTATTATTATTAGCTGAACCTTACAAGGCTTCTGGTAGATAGAGTTAAGTGACGGGTGCAAACGGCTACTATTACTGTTACTAAAATATGATATTAAACTTAGAGTCGCATGCAAAGCTCAATAATGGAGTTGAGATCCCACGTCTTGGGCTAGGAGTATATCAGTCACCTCCAGGCAAGACTACTGAACGTGCTGTGAGCTACGCATTGAAGATTGGATACCGTCATGTTGATACTGCTTATCTATATGGTAATGAGTCGGATGTAGGAAAGTCTCTGCATGAAAGTGGAGTCAGTAGAGAGGAAGTGTTCATTACTACAAAGGTGTGGAACAGCGACCAGGGATATAACACTACACTCCAAGCCTGCGAAAGGAGCTTAAGACGCCTTGGATTGGCCTATGTAGACCTCTACCTTATCCATTGGCCAGTACAAGGGAGGAGCATCGAGACATGGAAGGCCATGGTTCAGCTATTGCAAGAAGGTAAAGCTAGGGCGATTGGAGTTAGCAACTATACAATTGGAGATCTCAAAGAGATCCTCCAGAACTCAGAAGATGTTGTTGTACCTGCGGTCGACCAGCTTGAATTTCATCCCTTCCTATACCAAAGAGAGCTGCTACAGTTCTGCAAAAAGAATAGTATTCAGCTTGAAGCCTACAGCCCTTTGACAAGAGGTAAGAGGCTTGACCACCAGACCATTGTAGCGATAGCAAAAAAGTATGGGAAAACGCCAGCTCAGATATTGATACGATGGAGCTTACAGCATGATGCAGTAGTGATTCCAAAGTCTATACATGAAGAGCGCATTAGAGAAAACAGCCATGTATTCGACTTCCAGCTGGAACCTGATGATATGAAACTCCTAGACTCGTTGAATGAGAATTTGCAAACAGTGTTTTTGGATTAGTAGTAGAGTATTTTTATATGTGCTGACGTATAGTTGTATATATATGTATTCAAATAGGCAGGTCTTGTCGCAAAGAAGAATAGGCATTAGAAAAACAATCTGATCTGGGGATTACAAGTCATAACATTCATTCATAAAGTAGTATCTTGTCAACCTCCAATACAAACCCATGGATAAGACTGGGTTTTAGTTCTGCAAAACAATATTATCGAAATGGGTTATCATTATCATTATCATCATTATAACACATTATTGTATAATATGTCAACATAACACAACCGTTTGTTGAAGATGTCCTACTAGAACCACTACATGCAGTGTGGACGGCATTTGGACTAGGTACACAAACAGCATGTGCACTTTGTATTGGCATACTCACAACTAATACTTCTGCCAAAAGAGAGTCAGCTGTTATTGTAGTCGTTACTGCTATTTATTTTTCCTTTTTCTGATAATGGGGAGTTAGTTATCACCTTTCCTGGGCTGTGGGCCTTATCAATATCTCGTTGACATTCACATGATTTGGTGCTTGTATTGCAAACAAGACCGCGTTTGCTATGTCCTCTGACTGTAATGTTTCCATATTCTTCGTAGCTTGTATGTGTCCTTCCATGGATTCATCCGTTATTGTTTCCAATAGTTCTGTTGAAACAGCCCCTGGTTCAATGCATGTAACTCGTATATTATATTGTGGGCTTAATTCCTTTCTCAATCCTTCGCTAAAAGCAGTAATTGCATGTTTTGTCGCACAGTAGACACTTCCTCCAGCAAATACTATTCTACCTGCAACCGAAGAGATATTAACTATATGTCCTGATTTTTTATCTAACATGTGTGGAATTACTGCAGAAGTGCAGTATAGAACTCCTTTGATATTTACGTCAATCATCCGTTCCCATTCTTCCACTTTGCCATTCTTGAAATAACTTAGTGGCATTAAACCAGCATTGTTAATGAGAATATCGACTTTTCCCCATTTTCCAACTATGGCATCAACAAATGAATCACAATCCGATTTGCTTGTAACGTCAAGTTTTTTTTGAATAAAGGTTTCTCCTCCTCCATCATTGTTTTTGATGATTTGCTTTTCTAGCTCTTGCAATCTGTCTGTGCGCCTTGCTCCAACTGCTACTCTTATACCAGCTTTTGATAATGCTAGCGAAATAGCATATCCTATACCGCTACTTGCTCCAGTGACTATTGCGACTTCATTATTTTCCAACGTCTTGACAACGTGTCAATATGACTTAAGTAAATTTGTATACATCAGTAAGTTAGTAAGAGATACGGATTGTCTGCTTATACAAATTCCTCAGTCCCTCTCCCTTCCATTACAATATATCATATGTTATTCTGAATTTGCAGAGATATTCTTACTATGTGTCAACAACAATAGCAGCAACAGCAAACCCCAAACAAATAAGATGCAAGAATGTAGAAGGTGTAAAGGTGGAGATTTCCTAACCATCTAATATGTTTTAAATTTCCACTCTAAAATAGTGAGTATATTCACTATATCTCCTGTCATAGTTCCTTGATTAAATTACCTGCATTCTGCATAATCATATTAGCAATTGATTTAGTATATTGTTCATCTGTTCTTTCTTCTTGTTTTTATTGGGGTTTTTTGGTTATACTCTCTTCTGTAGAATGAAATGGGTTGCTCAACTTGATAGTCATTCATACAATTTAAACGTCGTTAATGAAACTGTCCAATAATCATGTATTTACTATTTCTTTGCCCATGCATAGTTACTATGATATCATAACTTAGGTTACTATTTTTTCCATGAGAATGAAAAAGTACTATTACAATATTTATTTAAGACATAGTTATACAGCAAAAGATAATGCGATTACCATTCAAAGATGATGACTATTTCACCAAGAATGTAAATTCTGTTTTTGAAAATATTAGATCTGCGTATCTGGGGGCCATGAAAACCCAGCTTACCATGAAAAAAGTTAATGTAATGCTAGGAGATGGTAGTGTTATTCACGCTGATACGTTTGAACTACAGAAAGTCATAGTATTTTATCAATGCCTGATTAAATCACTTAAAGGATGGACTACAACAGGCATATCAAGATCGAACACTGATGACTTGCATCGTATCTATTGTGAGTTTACGCAGGAAGTTGGTAAATATTATCTGCATGGGTATTTTGGAATACAATTTCATGCTCTGCCATATTATAGAGTTGACAAGAGTGTTATTGCGATTCAAAAAGAATTAGCTCAGATTGCAGACAAAGCAACAGAGAATTTCAAATCAATGTCTAGCAGAGGAAATAGCCTAGTACATAAGGAATTAGAAAAGATCGGTTACTCTGAAATGGGATTTGAGGAATTATTTGCAAAATTATATGAGGATAAGGCACTCCTTGATTATCTAGAAGGAAAAGCAATTTCAGTGGAAAATGATTTCCCTGAATTTGAAGAAATGCACAAAAAAAAGATCCAGCTATTTAGAGAACTAAATAATTTATTGGTTGAATTGTATCAAATATCTCCGGTATCAATAGACTACAATAAATTAATGCAGGGAGAAGAAGGAGTAGTCACATATTTTGATATTGAAATGATCAGGAATCAGAAAACAAAAAAAAGGGATTCGTACATTAATACCAAAAGAATAACAATTGACCCAACAAACCAGATTCTTAGCAAACTCAATGAGGTAGAAGAAATACTGCAATATATGATGAAAGATGAACAATCTAAATATCAACCAGGTCAATAGATGTATATATGGTTCACGACTTTATCTCGGGAGCTGTTCAGTTGACAATACTACTTTCAACAATCACTTTGTCACACATATAGACAAACAGATTCAGCCAATTTATTACATGTTCTAATTTGTAGTTATACTTTCTGCATGGAAAATAGTCGTCAAAGCATTCAAGTTCTATCTTTGACATATTGCACTGTCTTTTCGATAATGCCTTTCTCAAAGGTAGAATGCAGATGATGCTCTAATTTTAAGAATTTACAAAGCCTGCGGATGCCAAGGGCCTCTATCAGTGGATATAGATTGCTTCTTTTTACCATACTTTGTTGATAGTTCATGAATAAACATGAATAAATAGTTCAACACAATCATGCTTCTTTTTACTGACATGTGTATTCTAGGAATTATCTTATCTATTGGTTCAATTGCCACACACAGCCATACACACTCATTACTCACCTTGAGCATTGTTTTATAGATAATGAATTCCATTACTTTCATTTTCTTTTGAATGATCTTTTGTGGTTTGTACATTTGAATCCAATTCAAAATAGAAACATGATTTCTATTTAGGATAGGCGTAGTCTTTGGGAGGTCTTTCTAAGAGAAAGACCTGAAGGATACAATTGTAAAGCATAATAGATATATTTTGAGGGTTCTTATAGATATGAATATAGCTATTTCATCTAAGCTATGCCCTATCACTAAGTGAACAAAGCCTTATCATGACTGCAAGGGTTTTTTTATTAGCCACTGAACTGAATGATTAGATTTGACATAACACAAAATTATAATTAAGGCATAAACTGGAATGCATTAGTTAATCTTTATGAACGGCTGGAGTATGTCAAGCACAGACAAAAAACATATGGTTCCAACTATCGAAGATATATTTAGAGCTAGGGAATTACTGGATGGATGTGTTAGAAAAACACCATTGCAAAGATCTGATACATTTTCTAGGCTTACTGGAACCAATATTTTTTTAAAACTCGAATCTCTTCAAAAAACAGGTTCGTTTAAAGTCCGAGGAGCGCTTAATAAAGTAAACACATTATCAGAGCAACAGAGAAAATATGGCGTTATTGCCGCATCTGCTGGTAACCACGCACAAGGAGTTGCATATGCAGCAGCAAGGAATAATATTTCCTGTACAATCGTAATGCCACAAAATGCGTCACCAGCAAAAGTGTCGGCTACAAAATCGTATGGCGCAAAAGTGGTTCTACAGGGGTCAGATTATGATGAATCTTGGATTGCAGCGAAAGAAATTGCAAAGAAAGAAGGCCGCACAATTATTCATGCTTTTGACGATGCGCAGGTAATATCAGGACAAGGAACAATTGGTCTAGAACTGTTAGAGGATTTGCCAGAACTTGATCAAGTCTATTTACCAATAGGAGGCGGAGGTCTAGCCGCGGGTACTGCCATTGCAATCAAGTCAAAAAAACCCCATGTGAAGATTGTTGGTGTAGAATCTAAAGCTTTTCCGGCTATGAAAGAATCTCTTGCGAAGGGCTCTTTGCAGAATATAAAATCAGGATATACCATTGCAGATGGTATCTCTGTAAAATCTCCTGGCAAATTGACATATGAAATAGCCAGTAAATACATAGATGATGTAATGGTAGTAGATGATTCTTCAATAGTTAAAACTATGTTTTTACTTATGGAAAGACTAAAACTAGTTATAGAACCAGCTGGAGCTGCAAGTCTTGCATATTTGCTTTCAAATGCTCGTTTAAAGAAAAACGAAAATGTCGTATCATTGCTTTCAGGAGGAAACGTTGATATGTACTTGCTTGGACAGGTGGTGGCCAAAGGTCTTATGCAGATGGGTAGGATGCTCAAAATTTTTATCCAGCTACCTGATAAACCAGGAGCATTGAAGACGGTAGTGGATGGGATTGCAGAGCTAAGTGTCAATATTGTTGAAGTAGAACATGACAGATTGAGTGCCAATATTTCTGCTGGAACTGCAGGTGTCTATCTAAGTCTTGAAATGGAAGATGAAAAACACGCAGAACGTTTAATCGAGTTTCTTGGAAGAAAAGGAATACAATTTAGAGTAGTTAGTTGATATGTGTGTTTAAAACTGTTTATAGTATATACATACCAATCGCGACTTCACTGCTTCAGTAGAGGTAATGGCGATACAGGATTAATAAAATTGGAACCGCTCTTTTTAAATTAAACAGGACAGTTACAAAAGTTAAAGATGCAATCAAGAGCATAGTAGGACAGCAAAGAATCTTGATTGCAACGGTATCATAATCTTATCTAAACTATTACTTGTTGCAAATACCCACGTCTTAATCTGCGCTGTTCTAGTCTTTCTATGTTTTGTCTCTGTAACTATATTATACATGTTTCCATTAGGTTAAACAAGAAAGCTTTTTAGAGGCATCTTATCAATTTCATCTATCAAAAGATACTTTGGTTTGATTTTATTTTAAAGACGTAATCTATCATCCCTGATTTTGTAGTATTGCCGCCGTCAGTAAGGTAAGTAACAATCTATCTTGCAACTCCATAAGACATTTCATCAATACAGTTTTGCTGACGCAGGAAGCCAAGAGATGAAAATGTGTACAGTAGTTAGTTAGTTTCAGTCTCCATGTAATTCAGAAGTCATTCCAATCGTACTACTTTTCTCCTTTGCAAAAGCCTTTCCTTACCCTTTTTATTATTTGGTCTTGTCCTTAACTGACGTCCGCAGCAGGGACAAAAAGTTCCAGCACGGTACAAGTAAACCTCACATCTTGTACAATATTTCAAGCCAATAACATAACTTCCGTGACCTGCCTGTATTTCTCTACAAATATTTCTACAAACCATTGGAAGGGAACTATCCTAGGGAAAATTAAGTCCTTAAAAAGGATTAGAGTACCAGTCACAGAGGGAGACTCGTGAATTTGTAGTTATTAATCTTATTGTATTAGAACAAGGTTGTGTTAAGTTAAGGATCCTTTCCACTTCTCATCAAGAACTTGATAATGTTGATTTTAGATTGTGATTTTGATAAATTGTACAAAAATACGAAAAGTATTAGCCATTGGTAAACATG
>Ga0075424_100007821_pt1 | contig 10397 bp, 7 predicted proteins | sample SoiMethybrSBSTD3_FD_75301 | JGI IMG/M metagenome (GOLD analysis project Ga0075424, IMG submission 75301) | Bulk soil microbial communities from a Populus tree surrounding site in Tennessee, USA - Soil MetaG P. TD hybrid SBSTD3 | ecosystem: Environmental > Terrestrial > Soil > Tree plantation...
TCTTCGGACCGCCGGGGAAGATCGGACACGCCCGCCGCGCGTTGTCGCAGACGGTGACGACGAGATCGAAGTTGATATGCTTGAGGGTTTCCACCGGCTTGCTGCGCGCCTCCCTCGCGTCGAGATGATAGCCGTCCTGCAACACCCGCAGGGTGAGGGGATTGACCTTGCCGGCCGGCTCCGCCCCGGCGCTGTACGCCTCGAAGCGGTCCTTTCCCATCTCTTTGAGGAAGTATTCGCCGAAGATGCTCCGCGCCGAATTGCCGGTGCAAAGGAACAAGACTTTCTTCTTGCGCGCGCCGGTCGTCATATTCGCTTCAACGCATATAGCCGCCAATCATATATGTCAAGACATATGTGATTGAACGTGCTACACTCAGGGGCGATGACGAAGAAATCGGCGGACTTCGACCTGGAGCTTCTTTTTCGTGCGTTGGCGGACCGCACGCGGCTTCGGCTCATCAACTTGATGGGCGAAAGCGAGGTCTGCGTCTGCTTTCTGGTGGAGGCGCTAAAGATGAGCCAGCCGAAGATATCGCGGCATCTGGCCTACCTCCGCCGCGCGGGGATCGTCGCGGTCAGGCGCGAGGGCAAATGGATGCACTACCGGCTGATCGCACCGAAGGACAAGAACGCCGCGCGCATGCTGGACCAGGTCCGTGCTTCGCTCGCGGGCAATACAGAAATGCAGCGCGATCGCGCGCGCCTGACCGGCCTTTGCTGCTCTCCTAAAGTTCCGGAAGCCTTAAAGCGCGCGCCGAAGCCGGCGGCGCTTTAGGCTCATTCCCGAACTACTCCAAAATAGCCACATCGTGCCGCGGTTTCGTAAACATCTCCAGCGCGACGGGGCGCTCGTACGGAAACGCTAATTAGCTTTCTCCTCTTTCTCGAGGCTGACGATTAGATGTTGCCGGCTGCTGAAGGCGGAGGAGGGGGCAACTGCCCCGGGCTCGTACCCGCAGTACGGGCATTTCACCGCGTCCGGCGTAGCGCTTACTTCGGCCGTCGGTATGCCTTTAGCCGTAAAAAGCGATTTACAGCCTCTACACCTCAACACCATTAGCCATGTCGATCCGACAGTCATCATCCTCCACGCCGCGCCGCCGAAAAACTAGCGATACGGGGAACTAATCACACTGATACATTATCGCAAGGGGTAGTGGAAAGCTTGGGGGCTCCAAAGCGAGCGCAGCGACAAATCTCAGGTCCGCGCGAGCGCTCTGCACTCGTTGCAGACCTCGCCTATGGGCGGGAAGTCTATTTCGACAAAATCCTTCACCGGCCATTCCGAGCAGTATTGGCTGTAGTGCCAGATATCGGCGGTCTGGAGTTTGCGAAACGGAAGGTTCGCGACGGAAAGATCGATCATGCGGTGCGGATGTTTCGATGTCGCCGTTCTGCCGCAATACGGGCAGGGAAAGAACGCCTGCGCGGCGTAGATTTCCGTAACCGACACGCGGTTGATGATGAACATTTCGTTGCAGTTAAAGCAGTGGAAGATGCACGACCATATTACCGACATATCCGTGTGATATAAGGATATTAGCAGCGGTTTCCAATCGGGTTTTTACCCGATCACGAACCATCCAATCCCTGAGGGATAAAGAAGAAAGGGGGCGCCGCGTGCCTTACGCGATCTCTTCCTTGGTCGCGATGCGCTTGATGCACTTCGCGGCGTCGACGATCGGGATTGCCTGCAGATTGTAGCGCGTAAAAAGCTCCTTCAGCGCCTGCGGGTCGAGGTCTTCGGGAGCGGTGACGACCTCGGTCCGCATCACTTCGCGGACAGGCTTATCGCCCGGCGCCACCAGCAGATCGCGGAAGGTGACCGTGCCCAAGATTCGCTCTTCGGAATCGACGACGTAGGCATAGTAGGTGGTCTGCGCGCGGTCGCGCGCGTCGCGCCGTAGAAAGCTGATCGCTTCGTCGACCGTCATATCGGGCCGCAAGGCGACATAGCGCGGGTTGATCCGTCCGGCGGTGTGCTTCTCGGCGTACTCCATGAGGCCTTTCACTTCCCTGCGCGTCTTGTCGTCGAGCAGGGCGAGCAGGCCGGCGCGCTCTTCCGTCGGGAAAGCCTGAACGACTTCCAGCGCCACGTCGGGGGCGAGCAGCCTGAGCCACGACTTCCGCTCTCCCGGCGGCAGCAGCGAGAGCAAATCCGCTTTGTCGCGCGGGCTCAAGTGGAGAAAAAAATCCTCGGCGTCTTCGTGACGGAGCAGCCGGAAGCCTTCCACGCGCTCGCGCGGCGAGAGCACCGGCCACGCCTCATAGAGCTCCGCGAGCGCGAAGTTTTGCTCTATCTGCGCTCCGGGATGGTGCTCCAGATATAGCTCCTCGCTGTCGTCGTCGTACGCGAAGAGCTCCGCGTGGCGTCCCCACGCGATCGCAATGTCGAGCTGTTTCGCGGCGCGGTCGCCGAGATCGACCCGCAGCTTGTCCTCGAAGTAATCGCGCGCGACGCGCTGATCGTCGTCGTTTTGCAGCGCCTCGTAGATCCAGGCGATGGTGGGCAGGCGCAGGACGCGCCCGGCAAGGATGGCTTTGCGCGCGAGAATGGTCGCGTCCGCGTAGGCGCGCCCGAGCGGCGTCAGGATGAGATCGCCTTCTTCGACGGCGACGAAGCCGAGCAGGTCGGCGGCCTCGACGATCGGGAGAAGATCGTCGAGCTCGAGCACGAGGTCGCTGCCCATGCGCGAGAGATCGACCCGTCCGCCTTCTTCCACGAGCTTTTCGAGCAGGCCGGCGACCATGCTGAGCTGCGTCTCCGGCAGCGGGCGCGGCGCTCCCGTCTGCGCTTCTTTCGATATCGAATGGCCCGCGACCGCGGCATAGACCTTGTCGACGAGGTTGCCGAAGGCGGTGTCCTTGCGCTGGCGCGGATGGCGCAGGGTGACCGGGATCTCGGTGACGATATGGCCGGGATCTTTTCCCATGATGACGATGCGGTCGGCCATGAGGACCGCTTCTTCGATGTTGTGCGTTACCATCAAGATCGCTTTGGTCGGGATTTTTTTCTTGAGCCACAATTCCATCAGCTCGCCGCGCAGCGCCTCGGCCGAGAGCACGTCGAGCGCCGAGAAAGGCTCGTCGAGGCACAACAGCTCGGGCTCGACCGCCATGGCGCGGGCGAAGCCGACCTTCTGGCGCATGCCGCCGGAAAGCTCGCGCGGATAGGCGGACTCGAAGCCGTCGAGGCCGACCGTGTCGATCAGCTTGAGCGCTTTTTCCGCGCGCGCCTCGGCGGCCACGCCGCGCGCCTTGAGGGCGATCTCGACGTTTTGCTGCACCGTGAGCCACGGATAGAGCGCGAAGGTCTGGAAGACGATCGTTGTGTGCGGGTTGACGCCGTGAAGCGGCCGCCCGTGATAGGCGACGGTGCCGGACGTGGCGGAATTGAGTCCCGCGATGATCCGGAGCAGCGTCGATTTGCCGCAGCCGGATGGGCCGAGCAGGCAGACGAACTCACCCGGCTTGATTTGCAGATCGATGTCCTTGACGGCGACGAAGTCCTTGGTTTCGAGGCGATAGGCTTTCGTGACGCCGCGAAGGTCGAGCAAAGTTTCCGATTCGTTGGCCGCGATCGACATGCGCGATCCTCCTTATTCCATGCGATAGCGCCGCTCGGCGAGCTTATAAAGCCGCCGCCAGAACGTCCGGTTGATCGTGATCACGGCGAAGATCAGCGCGAGCGTCGACGCGAGCAGCAGCGGGTAGTCGCTCGCGCTGGTCGCGCGCGCGATCATCGCGCCGGCGCCGGTCGTCGCGTGGGTCTGTCCGCCGAACTCGACGTATTCGGCCACGATGCTCGCGTTCCACGCGCCGCCGCTCGCGGTGATCGAGCCGGTGATGATGTAAGGAAAAAGCGCCGGCAGAATGAGCGTGCGCCAGCGGTCGAGGGAGCGCAGGCGCAGGAGATCGGTCGTATAGCGCAGGTCCTGCGGGATCGCCGCCGCGCCGGCGATGACGTTGAACAAAAGATACCACTGCGTTCCCATCAGCATGAGCAGCACCGCGGCGATGTTGAGGCCGCCGGGAATTTTCAGCAGCGCGAGCAGGATGATCGGAAACAGCGCCGTCGCCGGAATCGACGCGACGACCTGCACCAACGGCTGCAGGATGCCGGTGAGACGGCGGTTGGTTCCGATGAAAAAGCCGACCGGAATGGTCCATGCGAGCGTGATCGCCAGGGCGACGGTCACGCGGAGAAACGTGGCCAAGATTCCCCGGCCCAATTCCAGCCACTGCGAAGCTTGAAGCTGCACGAGCAGATCCGCCGCGCGGTAGCTTCCATATATAGCGACGACCACGAAAACCGCCAGGATCGCTATTGCGACGCGTGAGACTCCCGCCTCGGACGGCTCGGGCGGCTCGACGAATTCTCCCGTCCGGCGCTGAAAGCTGCGATCCACCCATTCGCTGAACGGGCGCCACACGCGCGCGCCGAAGAATTCCAGCAGGCGCGAATGCGCCAGCAGGTCCAAAAACCACGAGTGCGGCGGCTCGTCGCCTTCGACCATGTCCATTTTAAACCGGTCGCTCCAGGCGATCAGCGGCCGCCACAAGAACTGATCGAGCAACACGATCACGCCGACGAGGGTGAGAACACCCAGCACGACGGCGATCAAATCGCCGGCGTTCGCCGCGCTTTGCAGATACGCGCCGAGACCCGGCAAACGAAAGTCCCGCGTGCCGACGTGAAAAATTTCCGACGCCATCAGGAAGAACCAGCCGCCCGACCAGCTCATCATGCTGTTCCACAAAAGGCCGATCGCCGCGAACGGCAGCTCGACGGTCTTCAGGCGCAGCCAGGGGTTGAAGCGGAAGACCGCGGCGGCTTCGCGCAGCTCGGTCGGAAGCGTGGTCAACGACTGGTAGAAGCTGAAAGTCATGTTCCAGGCCTGCGATGTGAAGATGAGCACGATCGCCGCGATCTCCGCGGCCAGCGCCTGCGGCAGGACCGCGCTCAGCCCGAGGAGCACGACCGGCAGAAACGAAAGGATCGGCACGCTTTGCAGCACGTCGAGCAGAGGCATGAGCACCGCGCGCGCGGTGCGGTTCCGCGCGGCGGCGTAGCCGTAAAACAGGCTGAACAGGAGAGAGAGAACGTACGCCGCCGCCATGCGCCCGACGGAAAGCAGGGCGTACCAGGGAAGCGCAGCGGCAGAGAGCGAGATCTCGGGGCCGGCGATTATCGCCGGCGTGCGGAAGGCGAGGCGCGTGCCGGCATACGCGAGCGTCACGAGGCCGAGCAGGATCGCCGCATCGCCGGCGGCTACCGGCGATCCTTGAGGAAGAGCTGGGCTGAAGCGAAACGGCCGCATGACGCCTCCGTGCCGGCGATCGTCCCTTGCTTGTGACAATGACGACGACGCCCGGCAGGCGCGCGGCGTCACGGTCTAAGCGGGAAGACGGCGGCTACGCGAATGTGGAAGATCCCAAGAATCCATATCGCTCAAAAAGGATAGCGCTCGATTTGCGCGACCTCAAGACGAAAGGCCGGAATTAACATTCTTTTTATATAACCGCGCCGCGCGTTGCGCGAAGTTCGCCGCCCTACTGAATCGTAAAGTCCGCGTCGCTTATGTCGCAGAGGCCGGGATAATTGGCGCTGCACACGCGTATGCGCGCGTGAGTCGTTGGTGAGGCCGAGACTTTCCACAAGAATGTTCCCGTGTTCGGCGCCGTCTTGATTGTCTTGAAGGTTACGCCGCTGTCGGTCGAGAGTGAGATCTCCGCGTTGCCGAAGGGAAAGTTCGGGGGAACCAGGATGGCATTCCACGTGATCGTCTGCGTCGAGCCGACGGTGAAGGTCTGGCCGCCGTTCGGCGCAGTTACGGTGACCGTGACGGACGTTGGAAACGGCGTCTGGTTATCCATGACGGCGACGATCCCGTTGCTGATTGCGAGATGCGGCCTCGTGGGATCGCCGTTGTCGAACGGCGCCGCGGCGACCGAAAAGTTGCCGGTGCTCGTGCCGGGAGCCTTCAACTGGACCGGCTTGCCGAACGTGCCGTCGCCGCGGCCGGGAAAGACGCCGGCGAGCTTGCCGGGGAAGAAGACGAAGGCGAGATCGAGCGTGCCGTCGCCGTCGAAGTCCGCCGCCGCCATGCCCACGGGAATTTTTCCCAGCAGCAGCGTTTTTTTCGACGGCTCCGTAAACGTTCCGTCGCCGTTGCCGAAGAGCATCGAGACGGTCTTCGTTTGCTGGTTGAGCACCGCGAGATCGACCTTGCCGTCGCCGTTGAAGTCGTCGGCGATGATCTGGATCGACTGCAGCGCGACTGCCATCGTCGGCGTCGCGAAGGGGGTAAACTTGCCGGTGCCGTCGCCCTTCAGGAGCGTCACCTTGGAATCGATGAGGCTCGTCACGGCGAGGTCGGCCTTGCCGTCGGCGTCGAACTGGCCGATGGCTACCGCCGATGGCTTATTTCCGACTTCACAGGTGTTCGCCGTCGTCGTGGCACCGTCGCAATTCGCGACGGAGAGCCCGCCGGAGCCGTTGCCCAGAAGAACCGAGATCGAGTCCTCTTCGCGGTTGACTACGACGACGTCGAGGTGGCCGCTCGACGTGAGCTGGCCGACGGCGCCGTTGATCGCGCCGAGACCGACGGTCGTGTATGTAGGCGCGGCGAAGGTGCCGTCGCCGTTGCTCAAAAACAATCCCACCTTGCCGTTCGTTGCGTTGTTGCCAGTCGGGTTGCCGAAATAGACGATCAGCAGGTCGTCCTTGCCGTCCCCGTTGAAGTCGCCGGCGAGCACGACGACGCCGCGGTCGCAGAGCGCCAGATTGTTCGTGTTGGACGGGCACGGCGTCCCCGCGCCGATCTCGGTCAGGATCGCCGGGTCGCTGGGCGGCGGCGGGCCGAAGGTGCCGTCGCCGTTCCCGAGGAGAACTGAGACATAGAATTTAAACTCCGAGCCGACCTTGACCGGCACCTGGTTGATGACCGCGAGGTCGAGCTTGCCGTCGTTGTTGAAATCGCCGACCGCGATCGACGAAGGGGTGCTGAGCGTCAGGCATGTTTTCGCAGTGGGAGCGGGGCATGGAGTAGTTCCGCTGGTCGTATCGACCGTCCCCGTCTTGTACGTCGTCGAGGTCGGGAACGACAGCTGCGCGAGCGCGGCTTGCCACGGAAACAGCAGCGAGAACACAGCGACGGCGACGGCATAACGGATTTTCATTCTACCTCTCATCGAAGACTGCCGGGCAGGAGCAGGCACGGGCGGGACCGGTGGAGCTTCTCCGGCGCGAAATTTGCCCCACTTTATAACAGCCGCATCGTGCGGTCAATCGCCGGAGCGGCATTTTCAGGGCAAACAATGATCGCCGCATCCATGTAAATCGAGTGTTTTGTGTAAGGCCGTTAAGATTCGGAAGGCGCGAATTGAATTCGGCGCCTGCGGCGTGTATCGTGACATTCCGAGGCTTTACGATGCCCGAGACGCTTTTCGAGCAAGTGGGCGGAGAGGCGAAGCTGCGCGAGATCATACGGGTATTTATCGACCGCGTGTTCGAGGACCGCATGATCGGATTTTTTTTTCGCAACGCCGACCGCGCCAGGATCAAGGAGATGGAATATCAGCTGACGGCGCAATTTCTCGGCGCGCCCGTCGAGTATACCGGCCGGAGGCTCGATCTGGCGCACGCCAAACACCCGATCATGGGCGGGCAGTTCGCGCGCCGGATGAAAATCCTCAGGGACACGCTGGAAGACTTTCAGGTTCCCGCCGCGGTGCGCAATGCCTGGCTCGAGCACAACGAGCGACTACGCGCACTGATCACGCCCAATCGCGGCTCCGATTGCGATCCCGCCGAGGCGCGGAAGAAACCCGGGGCGGCCTCCTAGCCGAGCGCGGCGGTGAAGCTAAAGGAGATATACTCCGGCCCGGGAAAAGTCTTCTCGATCGAGTTTTTCCCGCCGAAGACCGAAAAAGGCGACGAGAGCCTGTTCCGGGAGATCGATTCGCTCAAGCGGCTGAACCCCGCATTCTGCTCGGTCACCTACGGCGCCGGCGGCAGCACGCGCGAGCGGACGGTCGACCTCGTCGACCGCATTCACCGCGAATGCGGCCTCGAAGTCATGTGCCATCTCACTGTCGTTGGGCAATCGAAGGAACAGGTGCGCTCCGTCCTCGAGCGGCTGAAGGAAAAGCGTATCGAGAATCTGATCGCGCTCAGCGGCGACCCGCCGCAGGGCGTGGCGGACTGGAAGCCGCACCCCGACGGGTTTCGCCACTCGATCGAGCTCGTGCAGGAAGCCCTCGCCTACGGCTGCTTCTCGATCGCCGTCGCCGGCTTTCCTGAAGTCCATCCGCGCGCGAAGAGCCGCGAAGAAGATCTGCGGTACTTGAAAGAGAAGGTCGACGCGGGCGCGGACGTGATCATCACGCAGCTCTTCTTCGACAATGATCATTTTTTCCGGTTTGCTGACGATCTCAGGCGTCTGGGCGTTAAAGTGCCGATCGTGCCGGGCATCCTGCCGGTCCTCTCGACGGCGCAGGTGCGGCGCTTCACCGCGCTCTGCGGCTCGAAGATTCCCGCGCATCTGGAGGAGCGGCTGGGGCGCGTCGACGGCGACGACGAGGCCGCGGTGGACCTCGGCATCGAGTACGCGACCGAGCAATGCCGCGCTCTGCTCGACGCGGGCGTTCCGGGAATACACTTTTATTCCCTTAACAAGGCGCGGTCGGTGCAGGCGATCTTTACGAATCTCGGCTTAGGCCGCTGAAAAAGGCCCGTCCACGACGTCAAGGCAAATCCGATGTAGGGTCGGTTTGCGAAACCGCCTCTACGATGATCGATTGGATGCGGCGCATTGGCCTGAAACCGGCATCGACTCCGGCAATTTTCGAGCGAATTGAATTAGACGTCCCCCGATAGTAAGGTAAAAGGATATTTTTTTCGCGCGGGCGCGCGTGAAGGAGCCATGGACGAGACGACGGAACAGATGGAGGTGCGGCGGCAGAAGCTCCAGAAGCTGAAAGATGCGGGAGAGCCGCTCTATCCGAACGATTTCAAGCCCGAGCACCAATCCGCCGGCCTTCGCGCCGAGTACGGCGCGCTGCCCGACGAGCGGCTCGCCGAATTGCCCACGAATTTTTCCGTCGCCGGGCGCATCATGGCGATTCGCTCGTTCGGCAAAGCGTCGTTCTTCCATCTCCAGGACCGCAAAGGGCGCATTCAAGTCTACGTGCGGCGCGACCGCGTCGGCGACGAAGCCTATAAGCTTTTCGAGCAGCTCGACCTGGGCGACATCGTCGCCGTCTGGGGAAAGCTCTTCCGCACCAAGACGAAGGAGCTGACGATCGAAGCGGCGGGGCTGAAGCTTCTCGCCAAGTGCCTGCGGCCGCTGCCCGAGAAGTGGCACGGCCTCGCCGACGTCGAGGCGCGCTACCGCCAGCGCTACGTCGACCTCATGGTCAATGCCGATGTCAAAGCGCTGTTCGAGCAGCGCTCGCGCATCATCCGCATCATCCGGCGCTTTTTCGAGGAGCGGGATTTTCTCGAGGTCGAGACGCCGATGATGCAGCCGATCGCCGGCGGCGCCGCGGCGCGGCCGTTCATCACGCATCACAACGCGCTCAACCTGGAGCTGTATCTGCGCGTCGCGCCGGAATTGTTCCTCAAGCGCCTGCTCGTCGGCGGGCTGGAGCGCGTGTTCGAGCTCAACCGCAACTTCCGCAACGAAGGCGTCTCGGTGCGGCACAATCCGGAATTCACCATGCTGGAATTCTATCAGGCGTACGCGACCTACGACGATCTGATGAAACTGACGGAAGAGCTTTTCGTCGCGATCGCAAACGAGATTGCGGGCGGCCTCAAGGTTCAATCCGGCGGCCACGAGATCGACTTGACGCCGCCGTGGCGGCGGCTGCCGCTCGCCGACGCGGTCGCGGAGCACGCCGGCGCGTCACGTGCCGACGTCGACGACGCGGGCAAATTGCAGACGATAGCGGACGCGAAGGGGCTCAAGATCGAGCCGGGCCTGCCGCACGGCAAGCTCCTGGTCGAAGTCTTCGAGCGGCTGGTCGAGCCCAATCTCATTCAGCCGACCTTCATCATGGACTATCCGCTCGAAGTCTCGCCGCTGGCGCGGAAGAGCGAGAAGAACCCGGCGCTCGTCGATCGCTTCGAGCTCTACATCGGCGGGCGCGAGCTGGCGAACGCCTTCTCCGAGCTGAACGATCCCGCCGACCAGCGCGCGCGCTTCGAAGAGCAGGCGGCGGCGCGGCGCGCGGGCGACGAGGAGGCGCAGGCGGTCGACGACGACTACGTGCGCGCGCTGGAGTACGGTATGCCGCCTGCGGGAGGAGAGGGGATCGGCATCGACCGGCTTATCATGCTCTTTACCGACTCGGCTTCGATCCGCGACGTGATCCTTTTTCCGCTGCTC
>Ga0075424_100007823_pt1 | contig 10396 bp, 8 predicted proteins | sample SoiMethybrSBSTD3_FD_75301 | JGI IMG/M metagenome (GOLD analysis project Ga0075424, IMG submission 75301) | Bulk soil microbial communities from a Populus tree surrounding site in Tennessee, USA - Soil MetaG P. TD hybrid SBSTD3 | ecosystem: Environmental > Terrestrial > Soil > Tree plantation...
CTCGAAGAAGCGATCGCGTTGGACACGACGTTCGCCATGGCGTACCGCAAGCTCGCAGTGGTCCTCAGCAACTCGGGTGGCGCCCAATCGCGCATCGCCGCGGCGGCGACGCAAGCATTTCGCCACCGTGACCGGCTGACCCCGTTGGAGCGCGACCTGGCCGAGGCCTACTACTACACGCGGGTCGAGTACGACCCGGCCAAGACCGAAGCGGCGTACCGCGCAGCCCTCGAGCACCAGCCGGAGAACGGCGTGGCCTTGAACAATCTGGCGCTGCTGTTCAATGAGCGGAGACGCTTCGCGGAGGCGGAATCGCTCACGGCCATCGGGTTGACGGTCACACCGATGCAGTGGGCGCTGTACGTCAACGCCATGCAAGCGCAGATCGCCCTCGGCAAATTCGCCGAGGCGAGGCGAACGGCTGCGCTGTTGGAGCGACGCGCACCGGGTAACCCGATGGTGGGCTTAACGCGCGCCTTCCTGCCGTTGGCGCAGCGGCAGTACGACAGCGCGGAGGCGGAGACCCGCGTCCTGGCACAGACCGCACGGGACCCCACCTGGCAGGCGAGCACCGCCGGAGCGCTGGCCGCCATCAACCTGGTGCGCGGCAAGCTGGCTGTGGCCGAGGCCCAGTTCCGCCGGGCGATGGCGGTAGACGAGCAGCGCGGCGTCCCGGGAAAGTACGTCGAGGACGCGATCGGCATCGCGATCATGGACGTGCACTACCGCAAGGCGCCCGACGCCGGCCGGCGCGAGGTGGAGGAAGCGTTGCGCCGCCACCCGATGGCCTCCATTCCCGCCCAAGATCGGCCGTATCTCGCGCTCGCGTTCCTGTATGCGGATGCTGGTCGGCCCGATCGGGCCCGCCAGATCCTCGCCGAGTACGAAGCCGCGGTTCCCGAGGGTGCCCGGCGCGGCCAGCCGTCGCGCTACGGCGTGGCGGCCCATATCGCGTTCGCCGAGGGACGGATCCAGGATGCGATCCGGGATTACCGCAGGTGGTACGAGGAGGACGGCTGCGCGGTGTGCGGGCTGTTCCTGCTGGGCCACGCCTACGAGCGGGCGGGTGAGCGCGATTCGGCGCTCGCCGTGTACGAGCGCGCCGTCAACACCCCCGGTTACCTGCGCGCGTTCGAGGAGGAAGCTACGCTGGGACCGACGTACCGGCGCCTGGGAGAGTTATACGAGGAGCGGGGCGATAAGGCCCGGGCGCGGGACTACTACGGCCGGTTCGTGGAACTATGGAAGGACGCGGATGCGGAGCTGCAACCGCAGGTCCGGGAGGTGAGACAGCAGCTGACGCGCCTTAATCGGGATGCGTGATGCGAGATGCGGGATGAGAGACTACGGTGACGCCACGCATCCCGCATCCCGTATCCCGCATCCCGCTCACCATTTCCCCAGCGTAACCGCGAACATCGCAATGAGTCCGAGTCCCCCCGCGATCGTGGCGGCGAGGATCTGGCGCTTCCGCAGCACCTGAAACAGCGGCGGCAATTGGCCCGCCGCGTCCGGCTCGAGCCGCGCCAGCTTGGCCGCCGTCGGCACGCTGATCGTCACGGCGCCGAGCGCGCCCAGGATACCCGCGATCATCATCACGCCCATCCAGGCCGGCACGACGCCCTGCTTCATGTAGGGCATGGACAGGACGAGCCCCGAGAGCAGCACGGCCATGGCGCCCGGGCCCACGAGAATGCGCTGAATGGCGCCGATGAGTTTGTACGCGCTGAGTCGTTCGGCAGGCGCGAAACGTTTGGCTGAGACGCCGGCGACCATGGTGGCGATCCCGCCGCCCAACCAAAGAGTAAAACCCAAGACGTGCACCAGGACCCAGAGCCCGCGCATTGTCCGTCTAGCCCCTAACGACCTCTGGCACTGGCTGCCGGCCAGCGTATCCCGTCTCAAGGTCGTGCCAGAACTCGATCCGCTCTTCCCCTTGCTTCCAGCACCAAAAGATCTCTTTCCCGTCGAGCTTGCCGTAGAAGTCCACCAGTCCCGGCTCGAATCCCTTGAATACGCATCCAATGTGCTCGAGCTCGAGCAGGAAATCGTTGATCTGGCGCGCGATGTCGTCGATGCGGCCGCGCAGCGCGAGCTGCTCGGTCGATTCGCCCCATTCGGGGCGCGCCTGCGCGGCCACGAGCTCATACTGGGCCACGAGGTCACGCCACTGGGGATGGAGGGAGATCAGGTCGGCGACGACGCGCTTGACGAGGGGGAGGGTACGGTTGGCTTCAGCCAGAGTGAAATACTTTCGGGGCACAGGATTAAATCTACTAGGTGGTGAGTGAACAGTAAGGCGCGTAGGCGCAGAGGCGCGTAGTGGGTTTCAGGAAATAGGGAATAGTTAGCACCGCAACGCATGAGATGGATGCCACATCGGCGCTTGCGCCGCGCTAACGTGGCGCGCATGGCCCCCTTTCGAACACTGAAAGCTTGGCAGCACGCACAGCGACTGGCGATCGAATGCGCCCGTGCTGCAAAGGGCTTCCCCGAGGCTGACCAGAAGGTCTTGGCTGAGCAGCTGCTGCGCGCGTCAAGCAGCGTCCCCCTCAACATCGCCGAAGGGAGTGCGAGGAAGGGTTCAAAGGAGTTTCGTCGTTTTCTGGATGTGGCCAGAGGGTCACTCGCCGAAGTCGAAAGTGCTCTCGAGCTCGCGAAGGATCTGGAGTACATCGATGCTGCAGACTACGTCCGCTTGGATGCGATAGCGACCGAAACCGCGAAGACTCTGTGGGGTCTACTGCGCAAAGTGGGAGACACGGCGAACCGCCATCCTACCCCCTAATCCCTCATCACCACTACGCGCCTGCGCGCCTAGGCGTCTTACTGTCGTCTCCGCACTTACTCCCGCACTATGACAATGCCCTGAATAAACTCGGGGTGTGGAATGAACCCCACCACTCTCCGACTCCCATCCACCACCACTATCGTCGAGCGAATGTGCGTGTCCTTATCGTCCAGCCTCTCGATTCTATATCCCTCCAGCTCCGTGTCGAGCGTCACCACTTCCGTATCCTGCCGCGCGTGCGTCTGTACTTTGCACGTCTTGGGGTCGTGCCCCGCCGCCACACATCCCGTCACGATGTCGCGGTCGGAGATCGTGCCCAGATAGCGTCGGTCTTTGGGATTGTCCACCACCGGCACGACCGATATGTCCTTGGCGCGCATCAACAGGGCCAGCTCGGCGCTGGTGGCGCCGGCGGCGGCGACGAACGGCTCGGGGATCATAATTTCGCGGGCGAGCATGGCGCGTAATGTATCAGCCCGGCCGCGACTCCTCCACGATCCGCTGGAAGCGAGCGTCCGAGCGCACCGGGTCGAACCCCGCGAACCGCAGCCAGAACCACAGGGCCGCCCCGCGCGGCTGCACGCGCTCGAGCAGGTCGATCCCGCGCTGCTGGTCCCCGAGCGTGATGAGCGCCAGCGCCACCAGCGGCCCCTGCAGCGGGCTGGGGTGGGTCTGGTCGAGCCCCTCGAGCAGTCCCTGCAGACTCTGCCGCGCCGCCGCGACGTGGCCGGCGCGCGCGTCCACCAGCACCAGCACGATACGGTCGAACAGGTGACTGCCGGAGGGGAGCCGCGAGGCCACGAGCGCGTCCCCGCGCGCGCCGGTCGTGTCTCCCAAGAGGAGCCGGTAGAAGCCGCGGGATACCCACGCGTCGTAGAAGCCCTGGTCCACCGCGAGGGCGCTGTCCGCCCAGCCGAGCGCCTCGTCGTAGCGACGCTCGAGCGAGGCCTGGACACCGAGCAGCGTGAGCGTGGTGGCGCGATCGGGATCGAGGCTCAAGGCATGGTGAAACGCCGCTACCGCGCCGGAATCGTCGCCCAGCTCGCGCAGCGATGCACCGAGCATGTTGAAGACCTCGGGATCGCGCGGATCGAGCGCGGCGGCCCGACGGTACGAGGCGATCGCGCCCTCGTAGGTGCGCGGATGCACCACCTCGAGCATTCGGCCGCGCGCCAGCCACACCTCGGCCAGGTTCGAGTCCGCCCGCAGCGCGCGATTCGCGCTCGCCTGCCCACGCGCCAGCAAGCTCTCGGCGGGGAGGCCGCGGTAGGCCCATCCGTAGTACAGAAACAGCGCGTAGCCGTACGCCCGCCGCGCCAACGCCTCGACCAGCCGGGGATCCCGGTCGATCGCCGCGTCGTATTCGTCGATCGCGCGCGCGACGGTGCGCGCGGTGCGCTGGGCCAGATAATGATTCCCCCGGAGGTAGTAATCGTAGGCCGCCGCGTCGCGCGTCGCGACTGACCGCAGGGACGCCCGCTCGGCCCGGTTCAGACTGCCGGCCACCGCCGCCGCGACGGCGGTCGCGATGTCGGCCTCGACATCCATCAAACCCGTGTCCGGCCGCTCGAACTCCGCACCCCAGATGCGGACGCCGTTGGCCGCACGCACGAGCTCGACCGTGACGCGCAGGCGTCGCTGCTCCCGCCGTACCGTCCCGTTGACCAGGTTGGCGACGCCCAGCGTGCGGCCCAGTTTCGCCGGGTCATCGATCGGCTTGCCGCGGAAGCGCTCCACCGCCGTGCGGGACTTGACGGCGAGCCGGCCGACTTCTCCCAACCGGGCGATGATCTCCTCGGTGAGTCCTTCGGCGATGTAGGCCTCTCCCGAGTCTCTCGGGATGTTCTCGAAGTACAGCACCGCCAGCGTACTCGGCGGCCGCGGCCAGAAGATGCGCCCCAGCGCCGCGATTCCCAGGACGGCGAGCGCCGCGGCGGCGCGCCCGCGCCACTGGCCTCTCCAGGAGCGGAAGGTCGGAGCGGCTCCGCTGAGTGCCGCTACAAAATCCGTCCCGCTGTCCCAACGGTCGGCCGGGGTCTTGGCGAGAGCCTTGCACACCGCCGCCTCGATCGTGTCGGGGACTTCTCCTCGAAACTCGGACAGCGGGCGCGGACTCTCGATCAGCTTCTGGCGCAGCACGCCCTCAGCGGTGTCCCCCTGGAACGGCGGGACGCCGGTGATCATTTCGTACAGCACGCATCCCAGCGCGTAGGTGTCGGCCCGCCCGTCGATGTCGCGTTCTCCCGCGGCCTGCTCCGGGCTCATGTAATGCACCGTCCCGATCGCCAGTCCCGCGTCGGTCAGCGCTTCGCCCGGCGCCGCTGCCGCGATCGCCCGTGCCACCCCGAAATCCGCCACCACGGCGTGGCCTTCCTCCAGCAGGATGTTTTCGGGCTTGATGTCGCGATGCACCACGCCGTGGCGGTGGGCGTAATCGAGCGCGTCGGCCACTTCGCGGGCGATGCCGAGCGCTTCGGGGAGCGGCAGCTGCCGCTCGCGCTCAAGACGCTGCCGCAGCGATTCGCCGTGCACGTACGGCATGACGTAGTACAGGAATCCGTCCGCCTTGCCCGAATCGAACACCGGCACGATGTGGGGGTGGGTGAGGCGGGCCGCGATCGTGATTTCGCGGAGAAACCGCTCGGCGGTGAGGGTGGAGGCGACGTCGGGACGGAGTACTTTGATCGCCACCGCCCGCTCGTGCTTCAGATCGCGGGCGAGCCACACCGTGGCCATCCCGCCGCGACCGATCTCCCGCTCGAGGGTGTAGCGGTTGCGCAGCGCGGCGCGGAGGTTGGCTAGGTCATCGGCCATGCGATGTCGCAAACTGGCACTGGGCCCGCAAAAGCATACGGCCATCGCCCGTGGGCGGCCAGCGACGCGGCGCCTAGCCGCTCTCGCTGCCGCGCTCTATGCTTACGGCCGACCGGGTATGCAGACTCTCCCGCGCCTCGAGCTCCAGTGCTTCGGCGCTCCGACGGCGCGCGTCGACGGGCACGACGCGCCTCCGCAGGTGCTGTGGCACAAGCACTTGGCGTTGCTCGTGTACCTCGCCCTCTCGCCCAACCGCACCCGCACGCGCAGCCATCTCCTGGGCCTCCTCTGGCCCGAGAAGCCGGAATCCCGGGCCCGGCACTCGCTGAACGAGGCGCTCAGCCGGCTGCGAGTCGACTTGGGCTCCGCTCGTTTCATGTCGGCAGCGGACGCGCTGACGCTGGCCGACGGTGCGCTCGAGGTCGACGCGCTCCGATTCGACGCCCTGGCGGATCGCGACCCCGCCGCCGCCGTCGGCATGGTGCACGGAGACTTCCTGGAGGGGTTCGACGTGGACGGCGCGCCCACCTTCGAGCAGTGGGCCACGGAGCGACGCGCATACTACCACGGGCGCGTGGCGGCCGGCGTGTTGTCCGGCGGGGAAGCGGCGCTGGCGCAAGCGCGTTACGCGGACGTCTGCTCCGCTGCCCGCAGGGCATTGTCGTTCGAGCCGTATTCAGAGCGCGCGATCACGCTCTTGATGCAGGCGGCCGCATTGAGCGGCGACACGGCGGGCGCGCTCGCGGCGTTCCACGAATTCGGCGCGCGCATGGCGGCCGAGATCCACGAGGGACCGGGGCGCGCACTCCGCGACCTCGCCGAGCGCATTCGCGCCAGCCGCGGGCCAGCCCGGCGGCCCGGGTCGAGACCGGAGCGATCGCCTCTCGTGGGTCGTGAATCGCTGCATCGTACCGTGTTCGGCTTGGTCGCCGAAGGCATGGGCCAGGGTCCTCGCACGCTGCTCATCGTCGGCGACCCGGGGACGGGGAAGACGCGGCTGCTGACGGAATGCATGGACCGGCTGGCGCTCGATGGTGCCACCGTCGCGGTCACTCGACCCCTCGACTGCGATCAGGACGTTTCGTGGAGCACGCTCTGCGCGCTGTTGCGCACGGGACTCCTCAAGACGCCGGGTAGCGCCGGGACCGACCCGGCCGCGCTGGCGCTGCTCGGGCGTCTCCTCCCCGACGCCGCCGAGGGAACCCCTGGCCTCGCGCCGGCCGATGTTGCTCAGGTCGCCGCAGCCCTGGCGTCCCTGCTGCACGCTGTGGCGGAGGAGCATCCCGTAGGCCTCGGCGTGTGCGATGCGCAATACAGCGACGGCCCCAGTCTCGACGCCCTCGGCGCCGCCATCGCGCAGCTGCCCGGCATGTCGGTAGTGGCGGTCCTGACCACCAGCCCGACGTGGGACCAGGTGCCCGCCGAGCTGTTGCGGTTGCGGGCGGAGATCGGCAGGAGTCTTCCCGGCCTCGAAGTCCGGCTCCAGCCGCTGTCCCAGGCCGAGACCCGGCAGCTCGTGTTCCAAGACAGCAGCTGGTGCGCCAACGATGCCGAGCGGGAGCGGCTGGCACGACGCGTGTACTTCGAGACGAGCGGCAATCCATTCCTCGTGACCACATTGCTGCGCGCGCTGGCGGACGCCTCCCCGTTTCGAGCGGAGGTGCTCTCGTGGCCACCACCCGGTGGGACCGACGAGAGCCCGCTGCCGATCTCCGTTCCTCAGCTGGCGCGTCGCGCGATTACCGCGCGCGTCGCACAGCTCAACCAACCGACCCAGCGTGTCCTTCAGGCCGCGACCATCGGCGCGGCCGCGATCGACCTCGAGCTCGTGGCGGCCCTGACCGGCCTGCCGCGGGCGGCGGTCGAGGAGGCGTTGGCGACGCTGGAGCACGCGCGCCTGGTGACGTTCGAGGGCGATCGGTATACCGTCGCGGCGCCGCTCATTGCTCAGGTCGTCCTGGCCGAGTGGCTGCTGCCCGGCGAGCGCCACGTCCTGAGAGACCACGCGATCACCGCGCTCAATTCCAAGAGCGACGTGCCATCCCGGCTGTTGCGCGTGCAGCTGATGGCGCTCGACCGGCCGGGCGCGGCTGCGTTCGACGAGGCGATTGCTCTCGCCCAAGCGGCCATGGCCGCGGGCACGCGCCGCATGGCGTGCCAGGCGCTCGCGGCCGCCGCGCGGGCCGTCCCGGCCGACGACGCTGCGCGACGCCAGCTGCTCGCCACGGTCCAGGCAGCGCTCGCCGCTCCGTCCGATTCGTAGGTGACTCCCCTCGGAGGCGACGTGACCGGGGGGTGACCCTCGGTTTCTAGAGTTCCCCCCTCACAAACGGAGCGCCTTGCTCCGGCATTTCAACCAGGGGGAGATATGAAGCGCCCATCGAAGTTGCTCTGGGCTGTGGCCGCACTGGTCGCGCCGCTCGCCGTCCTCGCCTGCGCCAGCATCATGCACGGCAAGTCGCAGGAGATCAGCATCGCCAGCGCACCGAGCGGCGCGACGGTGACCGTCGACAATGAAGCGCTCGGCACGACGCCCGTCGTCGCGAAGCTCAAGCGCAAGGCCACACACGTCATCGCCGTGAAAATGGATGGCTACCAGCCGTTCGAGCTGACCACGACTCGGAGCACCAGCGGCTGGGTGTGGGGCAACATCCTGTTTGGAGGGATCATCGGCTTGGCCGTGGATTTCAGCACCGGCGGCGCCTACAAGGTCAATCCCGCTCAGGTCAGCGCACAGCTCGCGCAGGCGCACGCCGGCGCGACGTTCGAGGACGGCACGCTCTACGTCGTGCTGGTGCGGACCGCTGACCCCTCATGGGAAAAGATCGGGCAGCTCGAGCAACTCCGGTCCGAAAAGGAGGGCCTATGACCGGCCCTTGGAGAGTGCCGCGAGGGTTTTGCGCGCTGGTCACGCTCATGGTGTGCGCGGCGCAGCTCGCCTCGGCACAAGAGCCCAGGACGCGCCACGGCTTCTGGGGCGCTTTCGGGATCGGTTACGGCTCCAACAGCCTGAGCTGCAGCGGCGGCTGCACGTTCACCTCAGATTCCAAGGGCGGAGGCCCCACCGCGTCCATCAAACTGGGTGGTACGCCCAAACCGAGCCTCCGCCTGGGCGGTGAGGTGAACGTGTGGGTCAAGGATGTCGGCAGCGGCGTGACGGAGACGGTGGGGAACATCTCCGCAGCCGTGTACCTCTACCCGTCACCGCGCAGCGGCTTCTTCGTCAAGGGCGGCGTCGGCCTGGCCAGCTTCCAGCTCAGCCAGGGGAACTCGAGCGTTTCTGCCGACGGGATCGGCCTCCTCGCGGGGCTGGGATACGACATCCGCTTGAGCAACAAGTTGTCGTTGTCGCCGATCGCGAACGTCTATTTCGGGCACGACGGGGACTTGAAGGACGGCTCGACCGTCGTGATCCCCGGCATCAAGCACACCATTGTGGACTTCGGGCTCAGCTTGCAGTACAACTGAGCGGAACGACGTGTGGAGCGGAGGGCCGGTCTGGTCTCCGCTCCCGCACCACTTCATCTCGGGGGCTGCCATGCCAATCTCGCAACGCGAGTTGCAGGAGCTGATCACAGCAGGGGTGATCGACGCCGGCACCGCCGAGCGCATCGCCGCCCATTTCACGCGGACGGGCGCCGAAGGACCGCGCTTCGACCTCACTCACACCGCCTATTACCTCGGTGCGCTGGTCGTGATGTCCGCGCTGGGGTGGTTCATGAACGAAGCGTGGGCGCGCTACGGCGGCTGGGTGCTCACGCTCATCGCCGTCGCGTACGCGGTCGCGTTCACCGCGGCTGGAGAGTCGCTGTGGCACAAGCCCGGTCTGCGACAGCCCGGCGGGCTGCTGTTCACCCTCGCGGTGTGGATGACCCCGCTCGCGGTGTTCGGGATCCAATACGCGCTGGGATGGTGGCCGCGGGAAGCGCGGGCTAGCTATCAGGAGTATTACCCGCAAATCAGCGGCAGCTGGGTCGTCATGGAGACGGCCACGATCGTAGCGGCTGCCGTGGCCCTGAAGCTGCGGCCCTTCCCGTTCCTCACGTTCCCGCTGGCTTTCGCCCTGTGGTTTCTGTCGCTCGACCTGGCCGCCTTGCTCATCGGGTCGCACGGCCTCGTCGCGTGGGAGCAGAAGCGGGTGATCACGCTGCTGTTCGGCGCCACGGTGCTCGGCGTGACGTATCTGCTCGACCATCGCACGGACCAGGACTACGCCTTCTGGCTGTACCTGTTCGGCCTGGTCGCGTTCTGGGGCGCGCTGACGTATGACGGGGTGGGAGACATCGGGTACTGCCTCATCAATCTTGGACTCATGCTCGTGGCGGTGCTGCTGCAACGGAAAACGTTCATGGTGTTCGGGGCGATCGGCGTGTACTCATACCTCGGTCACCTGGCGTTCGACGTGTTCAAGAACTCGCTGCTCTTCCCGGCGGCGCTGACCGCCCTGGGGATTGCGATCATCGCGGCGGGCGTGTGGTACAAGAGCCGCGAAGCCGCGGTCGAGGCGGCCCTGCTGCGCATCTTGCCGGGGGCGGTGCGCCGCACGCTGCCGCGCTACCGCACGGCCTGAGCGAGCGCGGCGCGGGTCTTCTCGTACCCTGCGTCGAGGTAGCGCGCGGCGCCGTCCACCGCAAAGGTCGCTTCCCGCTCGGCCACGGCGCGCACGACCACCAGCCGGGGAGCATCCTTCGGCCAGTCGGCGATAGCGCGCGCCGTCTGAGCCGCCATCATGACGCGGATGGCCTCGCCGTGCGCCCGCACGAGCGGCGGGATGCCCGCCTGCTTCGTGGC
>Ga0075424_100007824_pt1 | contig 10394 bp, 19 predicted proteins | sample SoiMethybrSBSTD3_FD_75301 | JGI IMG/M metagenome (GOLD analysis project Ga0075424, IMG submission 75301) | Bulk soil microbial communities from a Populus tree surrounding site in Tennessee, USA - Soil MetaG P. TD hybrid SBSTD3 | ecosystem: Environmental > Terrestrial > Soil > Tree plantation...
GGCAGACTCGACGACCGCGCGAACGGTGCGGCCGGCGATGATCCCGGTGCCGGGCGAGGCCGGGCGGAGGAGAACCTTCGCGCCGCCGTAGGCCGAAAAGACCTCGTGCGGGATCGTGTTCTCGCGGAGCGACACGGCGAGCATCTCGGAGCGGGCCGACTCGCCGCCCTTGCGGATGGCGTCGGAAACTTCGCCGCCCTTGCCCATGCCGAGACCGACGCGGCCGCGGCGATCGCCGGTGACGACCAGCGCGCTGAAGCTGAAACGGCGGCCGCCCTTGACGACTTTCGCGACGCGGTTGATCTGGACGACTTTCTCTTCCAGGTTGAGCTTGGTTGGATCGATGCGAGCCATGAGTCCTCCGCTACAGGTCGAGGCCGCCCTCGCGGGCGCCCTCGGCGAGCGAGCGAACCCGCCCGTGATATCGATAGCCGCCGCGATCGAGGACCACGGTCCCGATCCCTGCCGCCTTGGCGCGCTCGGCGATCGCACGCCCGACGGCGCGGGCGGCGTCGACCTTGCCCGGGCCAGCAGCGATCCCCGCCTCGCGGCTGGATGCCGCTGCGACGGTCCGCCCCGTGGCGTCGTCGATCACCTGGGCATAGATGTACTTCGCGCTCCGGAAGATGGAGAGGCGCGGACGTCCCGGGCTGCCGGTGATGCGCAGCCGGAGGCGCTCATGCCGCTTGCGGCGCAGCGCGTCGCGCGAGTCCTTCTTGATCATTACTTGGTCCCCCCGACCTTGCCGGCCTTGCCGGCCTTGCGCAGGATCTGCTCACCGGCATACCGGATCCCCTTGCCCTTGTACGGCTCGGGCTTGCGACGCGAGCGGATGTAGGCGGCCATCTGTCCGACGAGCTCCTTGTCGGGACCGACCACCGCGAGGCGGGTCGGCGTCTCGACCTGGAAGCTGATGCCGGCCGGCGGATCGACCTCGACAGGGTGCGAGTAGCCGAGCGCCAGCACGAGCTTGGTGCCCTGGAGCTGGGCGCGATAGCCAACGCCGCTGATCTCAAGGCCCTTGGTGAAGCCGGTCGTGACCCCCACCACCATGTTGTTGACGAGCGTGCGGGTGAGCCCATGCAGGGCCCGATGGCGCGGCTCGTCGCTCGGTCGCACGACGCGCAGCTCCCCATCGCCGCGCTCGACGACCATCTCCGGATGGATCTCGCGCGAGAGCTCGCCGAGCGGCCCCTTGACGCTCAGCGTGGCGCCTTCCTGGCGTACCTCGACGCCAGCTGGCACGGGGATCGGCATCCGACCGATGCGTGACATCTGCTCCCCTACCAGACGTAGCACAGAACCTCGCCACCGAGATTCAGCTTCCGGGCGCTCTGCCCGGTCATGATCCCGTGCGAGGTCGATAGGATGGCCGTGCCGAGCCCGCCCAGGACGCGGGGGATCTCGGTCTTGCGGGCATAGACCCGCAGACCCGGCTTGCTGATCCGCTTCAGGCCGCTCACCACCGGCGTGCGGCCCTCGACGTACTTGAGCTGGATCGTGAGCAGCTCCTGGACGCCGTCCTGGCTCGTCGCGTACGACTCGATGAACCCCTCCTCGACCAGGATCCGCGCGATGTCGCGCTTGATCCGGGAGGAGGGCAACGTCAGCTCGCGATGCCGCGCCAGGCTCGCATTGCGGATGCGGGTCAGCATGTCGGCGATCGGGTCAGTGGAGTTCATGGTTGGTGATGGTCCTCGGACTACCAGCTCGACTTGGTGACGCCCGGCAGCTGACCTTCGAGGGCCCGCTCCCGGAAGCAGATGCGGCACAGCGCGAAGCGGCGCATGTAACCGCGCGGCCGTCCACAGACGGCGCACCGGTTGTGCTGCTGGACCGTGAAGCGCGGCTTGCGCTGCGCCTTGACGATCATTGACTTCTTTGCCACGTTGGATCCTCTGCTAGCTGGCCTGGAACGGCATGCCGAGGAGCTGCAGGAGCTTGAGCCCCTCCTCGTCGGTCTTGGCCGTGGTGACGATGCTGATCTCCATCCCGCGGAGGCGGTCGATCTTGTCGTAGTCGATCTCGGGGAAGACGAGCTGCTCTCGCAGCCCAAGGCTGAAGTTGCCGCGCCCGTCGAACGAGCTGCGGCTGATCCCCCGGAAGTCGCGAATCCGCGGCAGGGAGAGCCGCATCGTCCGCTCCAGGAAGTCGTACATGCGCTGCCCGCGAAGCGTGACCTTGGCGCCGATCGGCATCCCGGTCCGCAGACGGAACTGCGCGATCGAGCGCTTCGCACGGGTCACGATCGGCTTCTGGCCGGTGATCTGGGTCAAGTCGCCGACCGCGGCATCGAGCGCCTTCGCGTTCTGGATTGCCTCGCCGAGGCCGATGTTGACGACCACCTTCTCGAGGCGCGGGACCTGCATGGGGTTGGCGTAGCCGAACTCGCGTCGCAGCGCGGGGACCGCCTCGTCCAGGTAGCGACGCCGGAGGCCGTCGGAGGCGGCCATCGGCTTTGGGGCCGTCTCGGCGGCCTGTGGCGCCGCCTCGGCGCGGCGCGAACGCGTGCGTGGGCGTGGCGTCGTCTTCTCGTCGCTCACTTCGCGACCTCCATCTGCTCGCCGCAATGGGTGCAGACGCGCACCCGATGGGTCCCGTCCTCGAGCATCTGGTGCGAGACGCGGGTGGGCCGGTCACAGCGTGGGCACACGACCTGGACGTTGCTCAGGTGGAGCGGCACGGGCAGGTCGAGGATGCCCGCGGTCTGCCTCTGCTGGCGAGGCCTTTGGTGGCGCTTGGCCATGTTGATCCCTGGCACGACGACGCCGAATCCGCGCTTGGTGCGCTCGATCCGCTCGACCACGCCGCGCTTGCCGCGATCCTTGCCGGCCAGCACGATCACCGTGTCACCCTTGCGCACCTTCATCTCACAGCACCTCCGGCGCGAGGGAGACGATCTTCATGTAGTTCCGCTCTCGCAGCTCGCGGGCCACCGGCCCAAAGATGCGGGTCCCGCGGGGGCTTCCCTGCGGGGTGATGAGGACCGCCGCGTTCTCGTCGAAGCGGATGTGGCTGCCATCGGGCCGGCCGTACTCCTTCGTCGTGCGGACGATGACGGCGCGGACCACCTCGCCCTTCTTGACGCCGGTGTTGGGGAGCGCCTGCTTGACGCTGGCCACCACGACGTCGCCGACCTCGGCCGTGTCGCTGCTCGAGCGGCCGATGACGGTGATGCACTGGAGCTCGCGGGCGCCGGTGTTATCGGCGACGCGCAGCCGGCTGTACTGGCGGATCATGCGGAGGTGTCCACCAGCTCTTCGCCGGAGCCACGGGCGACGACCTCCACCACCCGCCACCGCTTCTCACGGGAGAGCGGAGCGCTCTCCTCGATGCGGACCGTGTCGCCGACGTGCGCGGTGTTCTCCTCGTCGTGCGCCTTGAACTTGCTCGACAGGCGGACCACCCGCTTGTAGATGGGGTGCCGGCGGAGCCGCTCGACGCTGACCACGACGGTCTTGTCCATCTTGTCGGAGATGACGCGTCCGACCTTGGTTCGCCGCTTGCCTGCCATCAGCTCGCCTTCTCGACCGCGGCAGCTGCCTCGGCGGCATGCTGGCGCTCGGTCATGACGGTGAGGATGCGGGCGATCCGGCGGCGAGTCTCCGGCAACCGGCTGTAGTTCTTCTCCTGGCGCGTGGCCAGGTCGAAGCGGATCTTCCACAGCTCCTGCTTCGCGTCGACCAGGGCATTCGCCAGCCCGTCGTCGGAGAGGCCGCGGATCTCGTTGATATCCATGATCACGCGCCCTCCTTGGCGACGAACTTCGTCTGAATCGGCAGCTTGTGGCTTGCCAGGCGCATCGCCTCGCGGGCGACGGTCTCCGGCACGCCCGACATCTCGAACATGACGCGTCCGGGCTTGACGACCGCGACCCAGTGATCGGGAGCGCCCTTGCCGGATCCCATCCGCACCTCGGCCGGCTTCTTCGTGACCGGCTTGTCGGGGAAGACGCGGATCCAGATGCGACCGCCTCGCTTGATGTGGTGGGTCATGGCGCGGCGGGCGGCTTCGATCTGGCGGCTGGTCAGCCAGCAGACCTCCTCCGCCATCAGCCCGTACTCGCCGAAGCTGACCGTGGTGCCGCCCTTGGCCATCCCGGCCCGGCGGCCGCGCTGGACCTTGCGGTGTGCGACTCGCTTTGGGAGCAGCATCGGTCAGGCCTCCTCGGGGGCGGTCGCCGCCGCCGGCTCGCCGTTCGTCGGCGCTGCCGGCTCAGCCGCGGCCCCAACCGTGGCCGTCGCCGCTGACGTGCTTGCCGTGGTCGACCGGCTCCGACCGCGGGTCGGTCGCTGCCGGGGCTCGCGCGGCTCGGTGCGGGCGGAGCCCGGCCGCTCGCCAAGCTGGTCGCCGCGATAGACCCAGACCTTGACGCCGATGCGGCCGTAGGTTGTTCGGGCGTGGACGACGCCGTAGCTGATGTCGGCGCGCAGCGTGCCGAGCGGGATGCGGCCCTCCTTGTCCCACTCGGTCCGGCTCATCTCGGCCCCGCCCAGGCGTCCGGAGACCTGGATCTTCACGCCCTTGGCGCCAGCCTTGATCGTGCGCTGGACGGTCTGCTTGACCGCCTTCCTGAAGGCGATGCGACGCTCGAGCTGGCCGGCCACGTTCTGGGCGACCAGCACGGCATCGAGCTCCGGTTGCAGGATCTCCTTGATCTCGAGCTTGACCTTCTTGTCGGTCAGCTTGCCGATCGAGGTGCGCAGCAGCTCGACGTTCTGCCCGCCCTTGCCGATGACGATCCCCGGCTTGGCGGAGTGGACGGTGACCGTCACGTGGTTGATGCCACGCTCGATCTCAACCTGACTGACGCTGGCGTTGGCCAGCTGGCGGCTGACCAGCTGGCGGATCCGCATGTCCTCCTGCAGGAGGGTGGCGTAGTCGCGATCGGCATACCACTTCGCCAGCCACGGCTTGTTGATGCCGAGGCGGAAGCCGTACGGGTGGACCTTATGACCCATCAGGACTCCTCTCGGTCGGCCACGGTGATGGTGATGTGGCTCGTTCGCTTCAGGATGGAGAAGGTTCGGCCCTGGGCGCGGGGGCGGAAGCGCTTGAGGGTCGGTCCCTCGTCCGCGGTGGCGCTCAGGACTCGCAGCTCGTCTGCTGAGAGGTTGAAGTTGTTCTCGGCGTTGGCGGTCGCACTGCGCAGCACCTTGGCCACGTCCCGCGCCGCAGCGCGCGGCAGGAAGCGCAGGATGGCCGCCGCCTCCTCGACCGGCTTGCCGGTGATGAGGTCGGTCACCAGGCGCACCTTGCGGGGGCTGATGCGGATGTACTTGGCGGTTGCTGCGACGCGCATCTGATGCTTCCTACTTGAGGGCGGTCGACCGGTCGGTCGCCTTGCCGTGGCCGCGGTAATGGCGGGTCGGCGCGAACTCGCCCAGCCGATGCCCGACCATGTTCTCGGTCACGAAGACCGGCACATGGCGCTTGCCGTCGTGCACCGCGATGGTGTGCCCGATCATCGACGGGAAGATCACGCTGGGGCGCGACCAGGTCTTGAGGACCTTGTGCTCGTTGCGCTTGTTCATCTCCTCGACGCGGCCGAGCAGCCGCGCGTCGACAAACGGTCCCTTCTTGACGGATCGACTCAAGGCTCTCTCCTACCCACGTCCGTATCGGCGCCGGACGATCAGCTTGCCGGTTCGCTTGGTCTTGCGGGTGCGCAGCCCCATGGCGGGCTTGCCCCAGGGCGTCTTGGGCGGCATCCCGGTCGGGGACTTGCCCTCGCCGCCGCCGTGCGGATGGTCGCGCGGGTTCATCGTCACGCCGCGCACCTCGGGCCGGCGGCCCATGTGGCGGCTCCGTCCCGCCTTCCCGATGTTCTGGTTCTCGTGGTCCAGGTTGCTCACCTGGCCGACGGTGGCCATGCAGTTGGCGCGCACGCGGCGGACCTCGCCGGACGGGAGCCGGATGGTGGCCAGCTCGCCCTCCTTGGCGAGCAGCTGGGCGCTGCTCCCCGCACTGCGCACGATCTGGCCGCCACGCCCGGCGACCATCTCGACGTTGTGGATCTGGGTGCCGAGCGGCATGCGGGCCAGCGGCAGCGCATTGCCGACGCGGGCCTCGGCCTCGTTGCCGGAGACGACCACGTCGCCGACCCCCAGGCCGTGCGGCAGGAGCATGTAGCGCTTCTCGCCGTCCGCGTAGTGGAGCAGCGCGATGCGAGCCGAGCGGTTCGGGTCGTACTCGACGGTGGCGATCGTGGCCGGTACCCCGGCCTTGTCTCGCTTCCAGTCGATCACCCGGTAGAGGCGCTTTTGGCCGGCGCCCTGGTGGCGCACGGTGAGCTTCCCCTGGCTGTTGCGGCCGGCCTTGCGGACGAGACGCTCGGTGAGCGGCTTGTGTGGCTGGTCCGTCGTGACTTCCTCGAAGGTGGGGCGCGTCATGCGGCGCAGGCCAGGGGAGGTGGGGCGGTACTTGCGCAGCGGCATCAGACGGCCTCGAAGAGCTCGATCTTCTGGCCAGCGGCGATCGTCACCACCGCTTTGCGCCAGCCGGGAACGGTCCCCAGCGTGCGGCGGCCGCGCCGCTTCTGCTTGGGCTTGACCCACATGACGCGGACGCCGATGACGGTCACCTTGAACTCGGCCTCCACCGCCTCGCGGATCTGGAGCTTGTTCGCCTCCCGCCCGACCGCGAACGTGTAGTTGTTGCGCTCGGTCTCGGCCACGCTCTTCTCGCTGATGACCGGGCGGACCAGGATGTCGTGGAGGCTCGTGCTCACGCGTAGACCTCCTGCGCTCGCAGGAGCGCGTCGTGCGTGAAGACGATCGTGTCCGCCTCGAGCAGGTCGACGACGTTGAGGCTGCCGGCGAGCAGGACCCGCACCTCGCGCAGGTTGCGGCACGAGCGCTCGACGATCGGATCGCGCTCAGGCAGGACGACGAGGACCTTCCCCTCGACCTTCCACGCGCCGAGCCGCTCGGCGAACGCCTTGGTGCCGATCTCCTCGAGCCCGAAGCCCTCGACCACTCGCAGCGCGCCGTCGGCCGCCTTGCCGGTCAGGACGCCCTGCAGCGCGGCACGCCGCATCTTGGCCGGCATGCGTCGCTCGTATCCACGCGGATGCGGGCCGAAGACGACCCCGCCGCCCTTCCAGTGGGGCGCGCTGCGCGTCCCCTGGCGGGCACGGCCGGTCCCCTTCTGGCGCCATGGCTTCTGCCCGCCACCACGAACGCCGCCGCGGGTCAGGGTGTTGGAGGTCCCCAACCGCAGCCCGGCGAGCTGCCGGACGACCGCCTGGTGGATGAGCGCCTCGTTGACCGGCGCCGCGAAGAGCGCGGGCGCGAGGTCGACGCTCCCCTTCTCCTTGCCGGCCGGCGTGAGGATCGGTGCGCTCGCCATCGTCACGTCGCCTTCCGCACGAAGAGGACGGCGTTGCGCGCTCCGGGGACCGCGCCCTTGACCATGAGCAGGTGCTTATCGGCGTCGACCTTCACGACCTCGAGCTTCTTGACGGTCACCCGGTCGTCGCCGGTGTGGCCGCCCATCCGCGTTCCGAGGAAGACCCGGCCCGGCGTCGTCCCCGCCCCGATCGAGCCCGGCTGCCGGATGTTCGTCGAGCCGTGCGTCTTTGGCCCACGTCGGAAGTTGTGCCGGGCGATCGTCCCGAGGAAGCCGCGGCCCCGGCTCGTGCCGGTCACGTCGACCAGGTCGCCCGGGGCGAAGAGGCTGACGTCGAGCTGCTGGCCGAGCTTGAAGCCATCGGTCGCGTCGACGCGGAACTCGTGCAGGCGGCGCGGCCGCTGCTGCTCCTTGTCGAGATCCTTGAGCTGGCCGGCGACCGGCTTGCTCACGCGCCGGGCCGTGCCGGCGCCGACCTGCAGCGCGGCATAGCCGTCCTGCTCCGGCGTCCGGAGCCGCGTGATGCTGTTGGGCGTCGCCTCGATGACGCTCACCGGCACGACGCTCCCGTCGCTGCCGAAGATCCGCGTCATGCCGAGCTTGCGCCCGATCAACCCTGCCGCCACTGCTTCGCTCGTTCTCTCACTTACATCTTGATTTCGATGTCGACGCCTGCCGCCAGGCTCAGCCGCATCAGCGCATCCACGGTCTTGGTCGACGGATCGATGATGTCGATCAAGCGCTTGTGGGTCCGGATCTCGAACTGCTCACGCCCGTCCTTGTGCACGAATGGCCCGCGGATGACCGTGTACTTCTCGATCCGGGTCGGCAGCGGAACCGGCCCCGCGATGGCGGCACCGGTCCGCTGCGCCGTCTCCACGATCTGCTCGGCCGACTGGTCGAGCAGCTTGTGGTCGTACGCCTTCAGCCGAATGCGGATGCGCTGCTTGGCCATCGCCCGATCAGCCCACCAGCGCCGTGATCACGCCAGCGCCGACGGTGTGGCCACCCTCGCGGATGGCGAACCGCTGGCCCTGCTCGATGGCGATCGGCGTGATCAGCTCGACATCGATGTTGACGTTGTCCCCCGGCATGATCATCTCGACGCCCGGAGGCATCGAGATCGCGCCGGTGACATCGGTCGTGCGGAGGTAGAACTGCGGCCGATAGCCCGCGTAGAACGGGGTGTGGCGGCCGCCCTCCTCCTTGGTCAGGACGAGGACCTCTGCCTTGAACTTGGTGCCGGGCTTGACGCTGTTGGGCTTGGCCATCACCTGGCCTCGCTCCAGCTCCTCGCGCTCGATGCCGCGGAGCAGGAGGCCGACGTTGTCGCCGGCCTGGCCCTCGTCGAGGGTCTTCTTGAACATCTCGACGCCGGTCACCACCAGCTGGCGACTCTTGGCGTGGATCCCGACCAGCTCGACGGTGTCGCTGGTGTGGACCACCCCGCGCTCGATGCGCCCGGTCGCCACCGTGCCGCGGCCCTTGATGCCGAAGACGTCCTCGATCGGCATCAGGAACGGCTTGTCGACCTCGCGGACCGGGGTCGGGATGTAGGAGTCGACGGCGTCCATCAGCTCCTTGATGGAGGCGTACTCCGGCGCATCCTGGTCGGTTGACGTGGACTCGAGTGCCTTGAGCGCCGAGCCACGGATGACCGGCACCTCGTCGCCGGGGAAGTCGTACTTGGTGAGAAGCTCGCGGACCTCCATCTCGACGAGGTCGATCAGCATCTCGTCGTCGACCATGTCCACCTTGTTGAGGTAGACGACCAGCGACGGGACCTCGACCTGGCGTGCGAGCAGGATGTGCTCACGCGTCTGGGGCATCGGCCCGTCCGCGGCCGAGACCACCAGGATGGCGCCGTCCATCTGGGCGGCGCCGGTGATCATGTTCTTGATGTAGTCGGCGTGCCCGGGGCAGTCGACGTGCGCGTAGTGGCGATTCGCCGTCTGGTACTCGACGTGGCTGATGGCGATGGTGATGCCACGCTGGCGCTCTTCCGGGGCGTTATCGATCGAGTCGAAGGCGCGGAAGTCGGCGCCACCCTGCAGGGCGAGGTACTTGGTGATCGCCGCGGTCAGGGTCGTCTTGCCGTGGTCGACGTGACCAATGGTCCCGACGTTGACGTGCGGCTTGCTGCGGTCGAACTTCTGCTTTGCCATGGTGCGTCCTTCGTTGCTCCTCTAGCTCTTGGACTTTGCGATCAACTCGTTGGCCAGGTTGGCGGGAACTTCTGAATAGCGTGAGAACTCCATCGAGTAGGTGGCCCTCCCCTGGGTCATGCTGCGCAGCTCGGTGGCGTAGCCGAACATCTCAGCCAGCGGGACGTGGGCCCGGATCACGCGCGAGCTGCCTCGCTCGTCGATCCCGTCCATATGACCCCGCTTGCTGTTCAGGTTGCCGATGACGTCCCCCATGAACTCCTCGGGGGCGACGACCTCGACCTTCATGACCGGCTCGAGGATCGCCGGATCGGCCTTTGCGACGCCGTCCTTGGCAGCCATCGAACCGGCGATCTTGAACGACATCTCGGACGAGTCGACCTCGTGGAACGAGCCGTCGACGAGGGTCGCCTTCAGGTCGATCACCGGGAAGCCGGCGACCACGCCGCCGGCCAGGGCATCGCGGACCCCCTGCTCGATCGGCTTCCAGAACTCGCGCGGGACGGCGCCGCCGATGATCTTCGACTCGAATTCGACCCCGCTGCCGCGAGGAAGCGGCTCCATGTTGAGGACCGCGTGGCCGTACTGGCCCTTGCCGCCCGTCTGCCGCACGAATCGGCCCTCCGCCTTGACGGGCTTGCGGATCGTCTCGCGGTAGCTGACCTGCGGCCGCCCGACGTTGGCCTGCACCTTGAACTCGCGCAGCATGCGGTCGACGATCACCTCGAGGTGCAGCTCGCCCATCCCGGCGATGCGCGTCTGCCCCGACTCCTCGTCGCTGCTCACCCGGAACGTCGGGTCTTCCTCGCCGAGGCGCTGCAGGGCGATCGCCATCTTGTCCTGGTCGGCCTTCGTCTTCGGCTCGACGGCGAGCTCGAT
>Ga0075424_100007826_pt1 | contig 10392 bp, 10 predicted proteins | sample SoiMethybrSBSTD3_FD_75301 | JGI IMG/M metagenome (GOLD analysis project Ga0075424, IMG submission 75301) | Bulk soil microbial communities from a Populus tree surrounding site in Tennessee, USA - Soil MetaG P. TD hybrid SBSTD3 | ecosystem: Environmental > Terrestrial > Soil > Tree plantation...
CCCCGCGCGAACCGCTGGACGCCACCAGCGCGAGCAGCGCGAGCGCCTTGTGCTGGCCCGCGGTCTCGGCAACCGGAACCCCGTGTCGGTCCACCGCCAGGCCGCCAAATGTGCGGAGCCGCAGCATCTGATCACCAATGAGAGGGACCTGAACCGAACCTGATCGAAGCCTGAGACCTCGAGCCTAGATACCACCGCGCAAAACGGGAGGCAACGGTCGCCGCAATCGGGCGCCCACAACCAACAGCGGGAGGAGGTCGGCTCGTGGCAGACGCGTTCCTTTCAAAGCGCTCGGCGCGCACCCGTCTGGTTTCCGCGGTGCTGGCGGCTTTGACAAGTCTCTCCGCATGCGTGCATTCGAGCGGCACGCCCGGGGAGGTTCCACTCAGGGGTCACGGTGCCGTCATCGAAGTTCGCAACGACGAGTTCGACGACGTCATCGTCTACCTGATCCGCGGGGGTACTCCGATCCCGCTTGGCGTCGTTCCGGGGTTGAAGCGGCGTGCGTTTGCGGTGAGCGAGTCGCAGTTGGCTGAGGGAGCGGGTATTGCGCTCGGAATTGGCCGCCGAGGTGAGCCGGTTCAGCGTGCCACCATGCAGTTCGACCTCGCACCCGGCCGGAGCGCGACTTGGATCGTCAGAGCAGGCGACCGCGTTGAACAGCCGATCGTTCGATGAGGGATGAGGGATGACGGATGAGGGAGACGGGATACGCGTAAGATGCGGAGGCTCGGGACGCCTTTCCGGTGAGAAAAGAAGAGCATCCCGAGGGTTCTACTACGTCTCCCGTCTCCCGTCTCCCTTCTCCCGTCTCCCTCATTCACAATCCGCCGCGAGCTTCTCACGGTCGACCGCAATTTCGCTGTTCGCGTTGATCGTATAGTGCCCCCTCACGATCAGCGAGAACGACCGGCCCGACGTGCTACCCACGAGCTTGAGCACCTGCCGGTACGTGCCGACGAGGCCCATCGTCGTCTGACCGAACGATCCGTGATCGTGCCACTTCACACGGAACACCTCGCCGCTCTCGGCCCCTCTACCCTGTAGCCCGATCGGCATGGTGTGATAAACTGCGTGGTAGCCACCAGTCGGGTTGGCCACGACCGTGAACCGCTCGAAGATCTGGCCCCGGAGCTCGACCAGCTCGCTCAGCCGACCGTCCGTGCACTCGACGCCGATCAAGCTTCCGGAGACATCGAACAACCTCTCATCAACCGAACGCTCAGCGCCGCCGGCACTTGACTGAGCTGCGGTCGGGATTGGAGCCACCGTGGCCGGGGCGGTGGGCGTACTGGACCGCTCACAGGCGGCAAGCGCAAGCACGGCGACCAGTAGCGGGATTCTGCTAGGGCGTGACAACATGGTCTCATCCTCGGATTTTCAGTGGTGACGGAGAGGCCACGGTTGGCCTCGAACTGAAAGCCGAAAACGAGCGGAAAGTCCCTCACGGGCGCACGCGATGGCCTCTGACGTTCACGAATTCACCGAACTGCTCCAGGCGCACGCGCGCGGTGACGGCGCCGCGCTGGACCGGCTATTCCCGAAGGTGTACGACGAGCTTCGGCAGATGGCGCGAGGCCGCATGCGCCACGAGCGCGCCGACCACACGCTCGGCGCCACGGAGCTGGTGCACGAGGCGTTCTTCCGTCTCGTTCGCCTCGACCGCATCGACTGGAAGAGCCGCGCGCACTTTTTGGCAATGGCGTCACAGGCGATGCGGAACGTGCTATTGGACCACGCCGAGCATCGCGGCGCGCAGAAGCGGGGCGGTGGAGAGCGCGCGGTGACGCTGGAGCGCGTCGAGATCGCCAACGCGTCACCTAACGACGACGTGCTCGCGCTCTGCGAAGCGCTCCAGCGCCTCGAGCAGCTCGAGCCTCGCCAGGCGCGAGTCGTGGAGTGCCGCTTCTTCGGTGGCCTCAATCTGGACGAGACGGCCGAGGCGCTCGGCGTGTCGGCGGCGACGGTGAGCCGGGATTGGACGATCGCGCGCGCATGGCTGCACGCCGAGCTGGCGAACGGGCCCCACCAGAAACGGGGTGGCGCCGCGTGAGGACCGCGTGACCGGCGCTCGCTGGCGGACCGTCCAGGAGCTCTTTCTCGCGGTCCGCGACCTCCCGCCCGAGGCGCGCGACACGTATCTGCGCGACGCGATGCCTAACGACGAGGAGGTTCGGGAACAGGTGCGCCGAATGCTGGAGGCGGAATCCGGCGATGGCATCCTCGACCGAACCGCACCGACCCTGACCTTCACCGGCTACGCGGGCGACGCGCCCCTGGAAGAACGTGTGGGGCCGTATCTCGTCACCGGCGAGATCGGGCGCGGTGGCATGGGTGTCGTCTATCGCGCGTACGATCCGCGACTGCGTCGGGACGTCGCCCTCAAGTTCCTGCCCGGCGCATGGCGCCACGATCCCGAGGCCAAGGCGCGCCTGATCGACGAGGCGCGCACCGCGTCGGCGCTGGACCATCCGAACACCTGCCCGGTGTACGACATCGGGTCCACCGGAGACGGCCGATTCTACATCGCGATGGCGTACTGCGCCGGCGGATCGCTCGCCGCCCGCCTAACGTCTGGACCGCTGTCGATCGATCAGGCGGTCCAGGTTGCCGCGCAGGTGTCCGCCGCGCTCGAGCGCGCGCACGAGGCGGGCATCGTGCATCGGGACATCAAGCCAGCGAATATCGCCTTCACCGAGCGTGGCGACGCGCGCGTCCTGGACTTCGGCATTGCGCTGCTCGGCACTGGTGAGTGGGCGGTCCCTCCGGTTGCGGCGGGAACGCCAGCTTACATGGCGCCGGAGCAGGTGCGCGGCGAAGCCGTCGATCGGCGAACGGACGTCTGGGCGCTCGGCGCCGTGCTGTTCGAGATGCTGACCGGCGCACGGGCCTTCTCCGGCTCTCGTCCGGACGTGACGCAGGCGATTCTCGACGGTGAGCCCGCCGACGTTCGAACGCTCCGCCCCGAGGTACCGGAGGCCCTGGCGGTGGCGGTGCGCCGGGCGCTCGCCAAGGAGCCGGCCGCACGCTTCGGGACAGCCGCGGAGCTGAGCGCCGCGATCACGAGGGCCGTCTCGCCTCCCACGATCGTCCCGCCACCGGGATCACGACCCGCGCACCGCTCGCGCCTAACGCGCCGTCTCGTCTTCGCTGGCGTCGTGGCCGCGGGAATCGCCGGCGCTGCCTGGGTGGCACTTCGTCCGGGCGCGTCGTCGAATGCTCCGGTACCGGATGGCAAAGCCGTCGCGATCCTGCCGTTCCGCGTGCGTGGCGAGCCGTCCCTCGCGTACCTCCGCGAGGGAATGGTGGACCTCCTGGCTGCGAAGCTCACCGGAGAAGGTGGGCTTCGTGCGGCGGACCCTCGCGCCGTCTACGCAGGCTGGCGGCGCGCGGTCGCCAACGACACCGACGATCTGCCTCGCGACTCTGCCGTTGCGCTCGGCCGGCGGCTCGGCGCAGGGCACGTGATGCTTGGTGACGTCGTTGGTACCGCGGCGAGCGTCGTCGTGAATGCGTCCGTCGTGAACGCGCGCGGAACGGTCGTTGGCCGTGCAAGCGCGCAAGGGGCGCACACCGAGCTGCCTGTGCTCGTCGATCGCCTCGTCGCGCAGCTGCTCAGCGCGAGCGCCGGCGAGGACCCGCAGCGGCTCGACGCGCTCACGAGCACGTCACTGCCCGCGTTGCGCGCGTATCTGGAGGGACAGGCGGCTTATCGGCGCGGACGGTATTCGGAGGCGATCGGGCATTTTGGTCGCGCAGTGGATCTGGATTCCACCTTCGCCCTGGCCGGCCTCGGGCTCTCCCTCGCGGACGGATGGGCAGGCATGGGGCACCCGCGGGAACGTGGCCGAGCCATCGCGTGGCGTTGGCGCGAGCGACTCAGCCAGCGAGATCGCGCGCTGCTCGATGCCCACGTGGGGCCGGCTTACCCTCGGCCTTCCACGATCAGGCAGCGGCTCGCGGCCGTCGAAGCGGCGCTGCGCCTCTCGCCCGATCGAGTGGAGCTCTGGTACGAGCTCGGAGATTTGCACTACCACTATGGTGGTTTGCTTGGGATCCCGTCGTGGGAGTCACAGGCGGAGAGAGCGCTGCGGCGCGCCCTGGCTGCGGACTCCACCTTCTCGGCGCCCATTCACCACCTCGTTGGCCTGTACGGGCGACAGGGCAGCAAGGAAAAGCTGCGGGCGATGGTTGCAGCGAGCGGTCACCTCGTTGGCGAGGGCGCGACCGCCGACTTCGTCCGCTGGCGCGCCGGTTTGGCGTTAGGCAGTCCGACGGTCGACTCGGCGACGCTCGACTCCATGGCGACCGAGACGCTCGCCTGGATCGGGATGAAAAGCCAGGACGATGGCGTCGACCGGCCGCTGGGCGAGCGTGCCCTCCGGCTGCGCGAGGGCCGCGAAGGGACGCGCGACGAGCGGTTCGAGCGCCGCCTCAGCCTCCACGCCGTCGCGCTGAATGGCGGCCGACCCGAAGAGGCTGCAGCACTCTCCGAAGCGATCCGCGAGCTGCAGCCGGATTCGACATTTCACCTGCGGCTGCGCGCTCTGAGCGCAATGTACGGTGACGGAGATCGGGCGACTGGTGAGCGTGCCGTAGCGGCGTTAGGCGCGGCACGCGCTCGCGACGCGCGGGAGTCGTGGCTGAACACGTGCGTGCGTGCCCAATGGCAGATCGCCGCCGGCAAGCCGGAGCCGCGTGTCCCTCCCGCGCGAACGGTACGCGATCGATCCGCCCCCGAACTGGTCTGCGACGCCACCCTCGAGGCGATGCGTGCGGTACAGCGACGCGATTCGTCTGCGCGTGACGCGATGGATCGCCTCGAGAACCTCGTGCGCTCGGGCGTGGCGGAGTTTTTCTCGGGAGACGGGCATCTGGAGTACGCGTCGATCGCGCTTGCCCGGCTTCGGGACCAGGCCGGTGATCGGACTGGCGCGCTCGCGGCGCTCCGTTATCGGCCGTACTTCGTAGGATGGCAGCCGTTCCTCGCCGCGAGCCTGCGCGACGAAGGGCGTCTCGCAGCGGAAGTTGGCGACCGAGACGGCGCAATTCGGGCCTACGAGCATTACGTGGCGCTGCGCCACGCCTCCGAGCCGGAAAGCCGCGCGCCCCTCGATTCCGTGCGGGCCGAGCTCGCGAGGCTGAAATCCACGCGCTGAGCGTGAGGGAATCGGCAGAGCATTTCCGCTTGAAGGGTGAGGTACCAGCGGTACCAGCGGTACCAGTTCACCCATTTCGTGAGGAATGCTCATGTCTACCATACTTCTGGCCACGCTTGCGTTAGGCCTGGCCGCGCCGCCGTCCGACGCTCCACGTTTCGGCGACGTCCAGCTCTCGACCGGCATTCGCATGCACTACGCCGAGCAGGGCGAGTCGCGCGGCGAGCCGATCATCATGCTGCACGGCTACAGCGACTCCTGGTTCTCCTTCAGCCGAGTGCTGACGCCGCTCGCGCGCGAGACGCGCGTGTATGCGCTCGACCTTCGCGGCCACGGGAAGACCGACCAGCCATCATCCGGATACCACATGCGCGACCTCGCCGCGGATGTCGTCGCGTTCATGGACGCGAAGGGCATTTCCAGGGCGACGGTCATCGGCCATTCGATGGGTGGCTTCGTGGCGCAGCAGGTCGCGTTCGCGACGCCGAAGCGGGTGTCGCGTCTCATCCTGGTGGGGACCGTGCGGAAGCCCACCAACCTCGCGGGCTTCAATGAGCTCGAGAAAGCCGTAATGTCGCTGTCGGACCCGGTGCCAGACGCGTTCGCGCGCGAGTTTCAGCTCAGCACCGTGCATACGCCGGTCGGCGACGAGTTCATCAACCGCGCAGTGGAAGAGAGCCTTCGACTTCCGGCGCGGGTGTGGAAAGAGCTCGCGGCGGGGATGGTCGCGACCGACGCCGCGGTGTCACTGGGGCGTTCGGGAATCCCGACGATGGTCGTCCGCGGCGAAAAAGATGCTTGGGTCACCGCGGCGGAGACTGACTCGCTGGCGAAGATGGTTGCGGCGAAGCGTCGGAAGGCCTACACGAACACAGGGCACGCCGTGCATTGGGAGCGGCCCGCCGAGTTTGCGAGCGACGTGATCGCCTTCCGAAAGGAGACGCAGGTGGTGTCGCATTAGCGTTGCCACGCATCGAGCACGTCCGGTGCGGCGCTCGTAGTGAGCCGCACCGGATTCGTGCCGTCCGCGTTCATGATGTACACCTCGTCGTCGCCGTCTCGGTCGCTCGTGAAGGCGATGCGGCGCCCGTCGGGCGACCACGTCGGAAAGCGGTTCTGCGACCCGGGCGGCGTCAACCTCGTCAGGTTCTGCCCGTCGGCGTCCATCACGTAAATGCTGTAGGCGGCATCATCCGACGCGTAGAACGCGATCCTCGACCCGTCCGGCGACCACGAGACCTTGCCCCCCTCGGCCAGCAGGTTGTTCGTTAGGCGCCGCTGGTCGCCGCCATCGGCGCGCATCACGTAGATCTCGGGCTTGCCATCGCGCGTGGAGAGGAACGCGATCTTCGACCCGTCGGGCGACCAGGCGCCACCGATGTTCTCGCCGGGACTCTGCGTGAGTTGCACGACGTTGGATCCACTGGGATTCATGAGGTAGAGATTGAGCAGGCGGTCGCGGTTCGAGGTGAAGAGAATCCGCTTTCCATCGGGCGACCAGTGGGGGAACCCATCGTGGAACTGGTTGTCCGTGAGCTTCGTGAGACCACGGCCGTCGGCGAGCATCGTGTAGACCTCGTAGTCGCCGTCGCGGATGGACATGAAGGCAAACTGGAACCCATCGGGGGACCAGTCCCCTCCCTGATCGGTGGCTGGATCGGTCGTGAGGCGTCTCAGGTTCGAGCCGTCAGCGTCCATCTCGTAGATGTCCACGTTCCCGCCTCGCGCCGATGTGATCAGCATCGGCACGCGAGTCGTCAGCACGGGCCTGCTGGTCGACACGGGGTCGCTCCCGCCGCACGAGGTGGCCGCGACCGCGCCGGCGATTAGGAGACTTCGCGAGGGAACGCGCACTGATTGCACGATAGGGGCCGGCAAACCGCCGTCAAGCTGTACCGACAGAGGGCCCCCTACCGGGAGGATCGCGATCCCTCGCCTGTCGGCTCGGGATGACAAGGTCTGTCATTCCGAGCGTAGCGAGGAATCGCGATCCTCCCGATCGAGGGCCCGAGGTCACGCCTGGTACATCGTCGAACCCCCGACGACGGTGCGCACGATCTGAATGTCCTTGATCTTGGCCTTGGCTACCGTGTGCGGGTCGTCCGCCAGGACGACGAAATCGGCGAGCTTACCCGCGGTGATGGAGCCCTTGATCGACTCCTCGTGCGACGCGTATGCCCCATTGAGCGTGTTGATCCGGATCGCCTCGTCGACGGTCACGCACTGGTTCGCACCCCACGTCGTTCCATCCCAGCCGGTGCGCGTCACCATGCCCTGGATGCCCATGAGCGGCGCGAACGGGCCCGGGCTGAAGTCCGAGCCGGCGGCCGCACGAATGCCCGCGTCGAGGAGCGTGCGAAACGCCATGCTCCGCTTCATCAGATCTTCGCCGTAGAACGGAAACTTGTCCGTGTTGTAGTAGGCGTACGTCGTGAACATCGCCGGCACCGCGCCTAACGCCTTCATCCGCCGCACGAGGTCGTCGGTGATGAGCGTGCAGTGCGTGATCTTCGGCCGGGCGTCGGGCCGTGGCGCGGCCTTCTGCGCGAGCTCGAAGGCGGTGAGATACATGTCGATGGCAACGTCGCCGTTCGCGTGGCAGTTCACCTGAATTCCTGCCCGGTGCACGCGCTCGACCCACGCGTTCAGGGTCTCCTGTGTCTCCGTGACGTTGCCCTTGTACGGCGGCTGCACGTTGGGGTAGGGAATGCTCAACGCCATCGTGCGCTCGGAGAATGACCCATCGACTCCGTGCTCCGATGTGGCGCCGAACCTGATCCACTCGTCGCCGAACCCACTCTGGATCCCATTCGAGATCATCGCGTCCAGCATTCGGCCGCTCGTCTCGTAGCTCACGCGGTGGCGGAGCTCGCCACGTGCGCGGACATCCTGGATCGCCGCGAGATCCCCACCTTCATGGTGCACGCTCGTCAGGCCGTAGCGAACGAACTGCTTCGAAATGTGCGCGATGCCGTCGCGCTCGCGCTTCTCGCGCTGTTCGGGCGTGAACGACGGGCGCTGACCTACACCATTGAACACCTCGCGTGCGCGATCGGTGACGCGGCCGTTCAGGTCGCCGCTCTCGTCGCGGTCGAAGGTGCCGCCCGGCGGATTCGGCGTGTCCTTCGTGACCCTGGCCATCTCGAGCGCCGTGGTGTTGTAGAACGACGTGTGGCCACCGCGATGGCGCACGACGACCGGATGCTCAGTGGAGACCTTGTCGAGGTCGTGGCGGTTGAGCGGCCGCTTGTCCTTGAGCTTCGTGTCGTCATGGAAGTAGCCCTCCACCCACGTGCCAGCCGGGAGCTGCTGTGCCTTCGCGCGAAGCTTCTCGATGATGCTCCCGATCGTGACGAACTCGACCTCGAACGGATTGCCGACGAGGACCTCGTACAAGAGCGTCGTTCCACCGGCGTGATTGTGGCAGTCCGTGAAGCCTGGCACGATCGTCATCTGCTTCGCGTCGAACGTCTGCGTGCGCTTTCCGGCCAGGCCCTTGATTGCTGCCGTATTGCCAACGGCGACGAACCGGTCGCCGCTCACCGCGAACGCCTCGGCCCGAGGCATCGCGGTATCCATCGTGTAGACCTTCGCGTTTGTGACGACGAGATCCGGATCGACGCCCTGCTGGCCCTGCACGCTCGGCGCCGGAAAGAATCCGCCCGATTCGCCGAGCCAGGGCCGGGTGAGGATGCCGGCAGCGCCGGCGGTCGTTAGGCCCATGAACTCTCTGCGGCTCCGGCGGTCGCTCATAGCTCTCTCCGTTTGTCGGTCGGGTCAGCGGGGTTGGCCGAAGATGGCCCGGGGCCAACGGATTCGCTAGCGGCTCGAGACTCTCGTCAATGTCGCGGCGGGTTGGTCGAGCCACCTAACGATGCGCATCACGCCGGGGAGGCTGACCCGTCCCCCCTTCGCCAGGCTCGTCAGCATAGCGGCCGTGATCCCGCCAATCTCGCGACCGACGTCCTGCCACGTCAGTCCGGCAGCGTGTCGTTTGGCATCCAGTGCCGAGTGGATAGCCGGGGCGTCCCAGCGGAGGATCCTTCCGTCGCCGGGATCGGTCAGCCGGAAGCGCGCAGCGTCCACCTCCGGAAACCCGGGGATGAAGCTCTCGGGTGCGCGGCCGAGCCAGAGCAGCATCTGCAATACACCGTCGCCCTCGGCCGCCGTCGCATCCCTGAGGCCGCTGATCGTCGAGGCGGCGATCAGCGGGCGTTGCGCCGCGCCGCGACTAATCTCGCGCGTGACGGCGGCCCAGCTCAGCCCGCGCATCCTGCGCCGCTCGTCAATAGCGTCGTGGAGCGCGCGGAGGTCGAAATCGGCCTGGCTCATGGTTGTGGTCGCGCGTGGTCCGGTCGCCGCGGCAGGTTGTGGCCGGCGTTAGGCCTCGGGAATGCGCTCGATTCCTTCGCTGCCTACGACGAGGTGCGGGCTACCCGTTCCCGGTTGCAGCAGGCGCCAGAACTCGCTCTCGACGTGGGCGGCGTGCGAGCTGTCAGGAAACACGTCGAGCACGAACTCTTCGCCGAGGAAGACGCGGAGGCTTCCCAAGTCGTCGGCGGAGACCGAGCTCACGGCGAGAGGCGAATCCGCGGTGGCGGCGATGAACGCGTGAAGGCGTACGTCACACCAGTTCGCCCCGGGTGCATCCCACTCGAAGTCCACCGGGTCGGCGGTCGGATCGGCTGGTGTGAAGAGGTCACCCGACGCGGCGACCATCCCATCGGGTCCAACCAGCCTCCAGGGACACGAGACATGCAGCGCGAACTCGCCCAGTTCGCGGCGACCGAGCTGATCGTCCGGCCGCGTGCGACGCTCGCCGAGCTGGAGCCAGAGCATCGCGCCGGCACGGCCCGCATCCCAGAGCGGTCGGCCAATGAGTGGCGCCAGGCCACGCTCGATCTCCTCTCTCAGGGCTCCTCCGTCGTCTGGCACGTCATGCGCGTGTTCAAGTAATGTGCAGGTCGCTGCCGAACTGGATCAACGCGAGCTTGCGAGCAACCGACTGCGACGCCGTGTTCTGCCACGACGTGCTGTAGAGCGGAACGCGACCGAGCGCACGGACCACGCCCGCCCATGCGGCAACTGCGCGGGCAGCGTATCCGCGCCCGCGATAGGCAAGGACGGTTTCGACTCCCGCTTCGTAGGCCTCGCCCGTCTGCCTAACGCTGCCGCACACGGCCACCGCGTGTCCGTCGCAGGCGACGACGAACATCGGCTGCGAGAGCTGGAC
>Ga0075424_100007827_pt1 | contig 10392 bp, 4 predicted proteins | sample SoiMethybrSBSTD3_FD_75301 | JGI IMG/M metagenome (GOLD analysis project Ga0075424, IMG submission 75301) | Bulk soil microbial communities from a Populus tree surrounding site in Tennessee, USA - Soil MetaG P. TD hybrid SBSTD3 | ecosystem: Environmental > Terrestrial > Soil > Tree plantation...
AGGTGAGCCCGAAGACGGCTTGGTGGCCGCAATGGGCACAATCTGCTGTGGGACTACTTTCCACTCATGGGAGTAGCTGGCCAGAGGCTTGGCACTCAGTTCTTTCATCTTCGTCATGAGTTTCTGGATGCCCGCCTCGGGCGTCGACGAAGACGCGAGCACGGCTCCATAGCCGTGTGCCTCGATGTGGAAGCTCAGCACATTGCGGCCGGCCTGGCCTTTCGCAGGCGTCAACTCGATGCCATGATAGAGGTCGTAATAGCGCATGCCTTCTTCGGGCGCGAGTTCGATCTGTTGACCCTCCACGTCGTATTCGTTGCGGTTCACGATCGTCCAAACCGTCTGTCGGCCAAGCGGCCAGCGGCTGGCAAAGACGCCATAGCGCAACATGGGCGATAGCGGTTCCCAGTCCTTGCTCACAAGGAAGGGCGCGAGGGCCCGTTCCATCGTGGCGACCCGCCGCGTGGCTTCAGCGTCGCGCGGAGTAATGCCGTTCCAAATCCCCCAAATGCTCTCCCACGATTCCCACCCAACGCCATTGAAAAAAGCAAACTGCAGGTTGTCGGTCTTGTCGCGCTTCCAGCGGTCGGAAATGTTCACCATGTGGCGCGGTTCCAGCCACTTGTATTTGTCGACCATGGGCACGAAGGGATACTGGTACTGTCCCCAGGTCATCACGTTCCAGGCCAAGGCCTCATCGGACGGTCCACCCTCAGGCTCGAAGGCCAGGGGATGGCCCGTTTTGTCCGCTGCCAGAGTGAACGCCAGCGGTACGCCATCTTGCGTATCACCGTTAATTCCGTCGGCGCCAAGTTCCGCCATGAGTCCGGCAATGGCCTGAGGCCAAGGCATGCCTAAGTCGCGAGTGCCTTGATCCCACATCATCATGGGGAATAACACGCGTACTCCGCGATGATGGAAGTCCGAAATCATCTGGCGCACTCCGGCTACTCCGCCGGGCATGGAACGAATCAGGTCATGCTGATTGCGGTTGTCGATGCCCATGTTCGGATAGGTAGGCCAGATCAACACGGCATCGATCCCGCCGTAACGTTTCTCCAAATCGTCGAGGTAGCGGTCGACCGTGTAGCGGCGTGCAACCGGGTCATAGAAGTATCGGTCTTGCACCATCATTTGTGGCTGGAAGAAGCTGGACTGCGTCCACGTCAGCGCCGGCAAGTCGTAACGCGAACCGTCATAGCCAATGCGAATGCGACGTTCATCGCGCCAATGGCGAATGTCCGCCAGCCACTCCTCATGTTCATCCTGCGTGCAGGGTTTGGATCCGCCCTCCCAGGCGCCCTTCATGATGAGGCAACCGGGGGTGGGAATTTGCTGACGATCGGGACGATAGCGTGAGTCCTGAGCTGTGGACACGCTAGCGACAGCCACCAGCACGACAGTGACAAACGGCGCGAATACCAGTTTCATGAATGGCTCCCGTTGCAAAGCGCGTTATGGCTTGGCAATATAAAACGTTTCAAAACGATTGTCTATGAATGCCTTGCTGGAATCGCCATGAAGGGAGTAATGATTGCGCTCCTTGGTGGAGTTCTAAGAAATGTCAGGCCAATGCGTTGAACGCGGAATGGATTTGTATACGCCATCCAAGAACCAGTAACACGGCCGCCTCGCTGTCGTGATGATTTGTGTTCGAACTCAACACCGCAACGGGTTACGCAGTTCCAAAAGGGGAACTCGGGATCATGAAGCATTCAATATGGATTTTTGCTCTCACAGTCTTCTGTTCAGCGTGCTTGCATAGCCAGGCGACGAAACACAAGGTACGCGCGGACGCGGGAACGTTAGTCCTGTCGCATGCGGAATATCTTGATCGGGTCCAAGCGGTATGGACAGCACAAATGATTGCGCAGAGGACCGGAGGTCGCTTCGAGCACCAACCCGCCTCCGTCCTGAAGATCACCCCGTTAGCCACCCTGCCTGGCCACGCACCGGTCGACGACGATTACTACTACGAGATGGTTGCCATCCGCGCCTTCGAGAAATACGGCATTCGCTTGACCGTTCAGCAGCTCGGACAACAGTGGCTGAAAAACAACGCCGGTTCCTGGGGGTCGAGCGAGCAGGCGCTACTGCTTTTAAAACGCGGCATCACGCCTCCCGACACTGGACATCCTCGCTACAACAAACTTTGGTGGACAATCGGGCCACAGTTCAGCAGCGATGTGTACGGTATGCTCAATCCCGGAATGCCCAATGCCGCAGCGGAAATCGCGCGACAGCTTGGCCATATCAATGGCTATGCCGAAGGAACCGATGGAGCTATCTTCATCGCCGGGATGGTCAGTTTGGCGTTTGCGGAGAAAGATACGCACGCAATTGTCCGCAAGGCAGCGACGCTCATCCACCCTGATTCGCCCTATCGCAAATGCCTGGATATGGTCATCTCGATGGCAGATGCAGGCAAACAACCCGAGGAGATTTTCCGAGCCGTCGATGACCGCTGGGGTATTGAGTATCCAGCGACGAATAATGCAGTTGTCAACGGTGGCTTCGTCGCTGTAAGCGTCTGGTTTGGACAAGGCGACTTTCAGAAGACTATCCAGTTGGCAGTTCACGCAGCGGACTTCGCAGATACCGATTGCAACGCAGCCAATTCCGAATCGGTGGTTGCGGCCATGCACGGAATGAAAGCATTGCCGCCCGAGCGAGTCGCCGAACTGCAGGACCGAATCTTGGGTGCCGAAATGGGTCCTCTGCAGCTGACGCCCCCAGTAGATGAAAGCATCGCAGAATTGGCTCAGTTAACCGAAAAACTCGGCGTTGCCATGCTGGTAGCCCACGGAAGCAGCGATGACGGCAGCACACTTCGAATTCCAACCGAAACTCCAAACACGCAGCCAGCCGAACTCTTCAAACTCGCCGATCTTATGCAGTACTGGAATCGCGATTGGACCTTGGATCGCGCGGGATTTGGCGGCGCCGGCGGAGGCATGCCCGGCATTCGTGGGATCACGTACCTGGATGGCGAAGTCCTCGCCACGTATCCGCGCGATGAAGTGCGAGGAACCGTTTTAAGACGAACACTTCAACTGGGCAAGAACTCAGCTCTGACTTTCAAAGCTGGGGTGGATCCCGGACGTGCGTGGCAGTTGCAGGTCTACGTCAACGACGACCGTGTGCTCGACAAGATCATCGAAGGCATCGTGGATACGCGGCGGTGGCAGGACATCGACGTGGATCTATCGAAGTATGCAGACCAGCAAGTCGAGTTGCGACTTTATCAGCGCGTGTTGATTCCGCATCACGAGGCAGGCAATGCCTATTGGCGCGATCTGATCGTGAAATAAGACGACTGACGGGAATCTGAAGACTTGCTCCGGCTCTTAGGTGAGAGATAGGACTAGCTGCGTGGTTCTTGAATCGTCAGCACTCGATCGACACCTGCGTCGTGAAGCACTTGTTTAATGCCACTAGGCCAGCGAATCTCGATCTCTTTGATTCGTCGGTTCGCACCCACTCCGAAATGCACCCGGCTGTCGCTGGCCGAGGCATATCCAACCGCTGTGGTTACCTCGTTCCACTGAGTTCGACCGTCCTCTGTCACGATGCGTATCTGAGCGCCGATGCCCATTCGGTTGCTTCTTGTCCCCTCGACCTTCAACAGAATCCAGTGGTTGGAGTCGGAGATGTTGCGGAATAATTGCAGCGGTCCGCCCAGCACGGAAACAACTGCATCGACACGCCCGTCATTATCGAGATCCCCGAACGCCACTCCGCGATGTGCGGCTGGCTCCTGGAAGTCCGGTCCAGCGGTTCCGCTGACATCCTCGAATTTCCCATTGCCCAAATTGCGGAACGCTGAGTTCGGCTCCGGGTATCGGCGCTCCGGAACCAGCGTGCTGATGTTGTCGAGCACGTTGGATCGCGCGACGAACAAGTCTTTCCAGCCATCGTCGTCGAAATCGACGATGCCGTTGCCCCATCCTGACATTTGCGAGGTCGCTCGGGCGAGTCCGCTGCTCACCGTCCAGTCTGCAAACTCACCCGGCCGCAGATTCTTGTAAAGCGGGAAGGTTTCGAATTCCACGGACGTATGCCAGATATCAGGACGTCCATCATTGTCCACGTCGCGAAAATCCGCGCCCATTCCGGAAAGAGCGAATCCGTTGTTTCCATAAGCAACGCCCGCCAACTCGCCTGTCTCTTCGAACTTCCTGCCCGCCAAATTGTGAAACAAGAAGTTCGGTGTCGTATCGTTGGCGACAAACGCATCCAGGAATCCGTCGCCGTCGTAGTCCGCAAATGCGACGCTCATGCCTTTGCCGGAATGTGACGCGATGCCGGCCTCTTCGGAAACATCGGTGAATGTCCCGTTACCATTGTTCCGGTACAAAGTGTTGTGCGTGGGCCGGTAGTAGTTTGGATGACAGTAACCGCGCGCTCCTCCACCCACCGTGCAGTACGGATCTTTGTTTACTTCCCACTTGCAATAATTGACGACGAACAGATCGAGCCGTCCGTCATTGTCATAGTCAAACCATCCTGCGCCCGCCGACCACATCTTCTTTCCGTCGAGACGCGCACCCGCGGCATTCGCCTTGGGGGTGACGTCGGTGAAAGTTCCATCTCCGTTGTTGTGGAATAGCTGATTGTCGGTGACATTCGCCACGAACAAGTCTGGCCAGCCGTCGTTGTCATAGTCGCCTACTGCGACTCCCATGCCGTAGCCGGAGCCTTGAACACCAGCCTTTTCGGTCACATCGGTGAAGGTCCTGTCGTGATTGTTGTGAAAGAGACGATTCCAGTAGATCGGGGAATCCTTCTGCAACGTAGGGATAGCAGCTCCATTGACGAGATAAATATCCAGGTACCCGTCGCCGTCGTAGTCGAGCAGAGCGACGCCAGCCACCATGGTTTCGATCTGATTCTTGTTGGCGGTCGGTGAGTTCGCGGTGGTGAAGTGCAATCCGGCCTTGTCAGCTATTTCCTCAAATCGAATCGTCGAGGCGGGCGGAGAACTCAACCAGCCCGCAGACAGCAACATCACTGCGACGATCACCACACAGACTCGCATGAAGTCCACAATTGTGGCACACGAAGCGCTCCCATGCGGCGGTGTTACGATGCTATCGCGATGTCAAAGCTAGCCTTATTCCCTCTTCTTTGGGCGCTCGCCCTCGGGCAAGCAGACATATCGGCAGTTGTCGCAAAGGCACAAGCCTTAGCCGAGTCCGGGCAGTTAACGGACGCGCAGGCAGTTATCGAGAACGGGCTCCGTGATTTTCCAAACAATTCCGACCTCCTGTTCGGCCTTGGGATGGTCTACCTCCGCGAGCGTAACTGGGAAAAGGCCATTCACAGCTACAAGGCAAGCCTCAATGGAAATCCGAAACGGGTCAAGGCACTCTTCTACCTTGGCGAAGCTTACTTCATGAATTCTGACTTCCAAGATGCTTGCGAGACCTTGGCTGAAGCCATAAACGTTGCCCCCAACGAGGCCACCGTTCGTCAAAGGTACGGGGAATACTTAAGCTCACGGCTGGCAACTCGCAACGAAGGACTCGAACAACTCCAAAAGGCGCGCCAACTGAACCCAACTCTGCCTCGGATCGACTTCGATATCGGTAAAACGCAATTTGACCTTACCGACTTTCAGTCGGCAGCGGGCAGTTTTGACACTGAACTAAGAAAGAATCCCGGAAACGGCGAAGCGGCTTTCTTCCTTGCTGAGGCCAATACGAAGGTCGGAAATTGGCAGAACGCTCGTGAAGCTTACAACTATGCGCTGACGCATGGTTACCTTGAAGGAGCTGCATACTATGGCCTGGGAAGAACATTAGTGGAACTGGGAGACTTCAGTGCTTCCCTCGTACCTCTCAGTCGCGCGCTTGCGCTCCAGCCATCGATTTACCAAGCGCGCTTCCAACTCGGCAGGGCATACCGGCAATTGGGCCGCGCCGACGATGCTCAACGCGAAATAAAACTTTTTAACGCCATGAGCGGAAGGGTGAACACCGTTCAGGAAGCACGAGGACCCGAACTGGAAGATGCATGGAAACATGTGAAGCCCTTGCTGGCAGAACATAAGGAGCAACAAGCGTTGGAATGGTTGACGAAAGTCGCCGCCGTCGATCCGTCGAATCCACAAAATCCTTCTTACTTGCTGGGCGAAATGTATTTCACTCTGGAACGATATGGGGATGCCAAGCGCGTACTAATGGCCGCGCGCAACCTGGCCTCGGACAATGCCCACATCGCCGCTTACCTCGGAATAGTGCAATTGGCTTCTGGCGAGGTCGACAGCGCCGAGCAGTCGCTCCGTTCTGCCCTGACACTCGATGCTGCCGAACCCCTTGCGCTGATCGGCATGGGTGGCATTCGATATCGACAGGAACGGTGGGCTGACGCCGTGACATACCTTGAGCAGTCGCGCACGGCTGACCCGGACACCCTTCTTTTACTGTGCGATGCGGATTTCCGAATCGGCAAACAGGAAGACGCGCTCTTGACGGCAGAGGTCATTCGAGCATTCGCTGCGGATCAACCTGCAATTCTGAAAGCGCTGGATCAATTACTGAAACGGTATTCGTCGAGCAAACCACATCCTTAATTGCACTACTGGGTGAATTAGGGTCCGCGACTCTGGGCCACTACGTCGTGTACGGATCCTTCTTGCTCGTCATTCGATTGTATCTTTTGTAATCCCTTCCTTTGGTCGAAAACCAAAACGGGCATTCTTAAGCGCACACTCTCCCCGGCGGGAAAACTTTTCGGCACCAGATTCCTTCAATGCGAGGAATTCTGTTTCTATGCAGTCGGCGAGCGCGGACACGAGGGGGGAATGCCGACATGAGGTAACCCCACACAGAAATGCTGAAGCAGGGGGACTCTAGTTCCCTGCTCCGAAGCCTCAGCTATCGGCATCCGAGCACGTCAGCTCTTACTCACTTTCGTCTCCTTCGATCGTTGGGCCCTCAAGGCTGAGAATCCAACGCTACCCAGTGGTTAGAACTGGAGCTGAAGCCCAAACTGCCACGAACGCGGCAGATTTTGGCTGGTTGATTGACCGAAGAGGGGGCTAGACAAATCGCCATCAGGCTGCGTCAGGTTCACGCGGTTGAATAAGTTGAATACATCTGCTCTGAATTCGAGTGAAAAACGTTCCCATGTCATCACCTTCGCGAATTCTGTATTGATATTAGCCAGGCCGGGACCGCTGAAGGTGTTTCGGCCCACATCGCCCTGTTGTCCGAGCGCGGGCACAGGGAATGCAGACGCCGGAGCAATGCCCTTAAGAAAATCGCTCCGGTTGCCAGTGTGGACAGCGCCTGCAGTGGGCGAGTTCGGCAAGTCGTAAGCGTAACCGTCGGCGTTGAAGTCGCCGCTTCCTGGTTGCAAACCGATCACGTTTAAGTTCGAATCCAGGACCGGATTGAACGATGCCGAAGTGAATACGGAGAAGGGCAGCCCACTCTGCAGCACTAGAATATTGGACATTCGCCAACCACCGAGAACCGCCCTCGCGAAGCTATTCTTGAAGAACCCTGACGGCACCTCGACCACGCTATCAACGGTGAAGCGCTTGGCCACGTGATAGTCCGCCAGGCCATGCTGGAACGGAATATTCAGCGGGTCGAAGACAGCCTCGCCATTATCCGTCCCGTTGTCGTTGCTGCTCGTGTCATCCGTGGCTTTACCGAACGTATAAATACCCCTCAGCTGCCAGGAGTGAGTGAACCGTTTGCTCAACATAAGGGTGCCATAATGCCCATCGGCTACCCCAATCGTCCGGCCGAAGATAATGCCACCGAAGTTTGGATTCAAGCGGGTCTGAGTTCCGTGGTTGAGAATTAGGTCTCCCGGGAAACGATTCACGTCTGTCTGGACGTACAGGTTTGTACTGTGGGAGCCGTTGTAGTCCGCCTCGGCAATCAGGCCGTGTCCAAGATCCCGCTGGAGGGACACCATGAAAACATGGGTACGAGGCTGATCCAGTTTGGACACTAACCCCGACGTTTGGACCGGTAAGCCTACGAGTCCCCCCGCCGCGTTCGTTTCAAACGTGATTCCCGGTGGGATCGGCCAGACGTTGCCCGTCGAGTCGCCTAACGCATAGCTGAACGGATGATCCGAACTAAGAACGCTGAAAGAGGGGTTAGCCCACGTCGGGGGATTGGCGCGTGCCGGGAATGACCAGGATCCGTCGGCCACATTGTTGAAAAACAGGCCATAGCCGCCTCGCAACGAGGTCTTCCCATCGCCAAAAATATCCCAGGCAAATCCAATTCGGGGACCCCATCCCTGGGGTCGATTATCCGTCACGTACGCCTTCTGCCCACCCCGGACGGACATGGTTCCACTGGCCACTTGTGAAGCAAAATCGCTTCCAGCACCGAGCGAGAAGAAGGGGAATGGAGTGTGTGAATTGTAGTAGGTCCCCCAATGGCCAAAGTAGTCGTACCGAAGACCCAGATTGAGCGTGAACCGGTGCGTCACCTTCCAGTCATCCTGGACGAATGCTCCTCCGTAGAGCCAGCGCAGGATCTGATACAAGTCGCTAGCCAAAGCACCGGTAGACACCTGCATCGCGGGACCATCCTGCGAAAATGGCTGATCCTGTGCGAAATCAAGGAGGTTGGCGAAACCGAAAGTCGGCCGGAGAAGCGGGCTGGTAAATTTATCGTCGTCGTGATGCCGGTCGATATCAACGCCCGCGCTGATGGTGTGACTGCCATGGGTCCATGTCAGCACGTCATGCCAACTGTAGTTCTGATGCACCCAGCCAGCGGGACCCCACTGTGAAAATCCGGCTTGACCCGTGAAGAAGAAGGCATTGGGAAGACTCTGGTTGTTGATCGCGCTGGGATTGGATCCGTCGGCATCGATCCAAGTGAAACCCGCCTCATTCAAAAGTCGCGGAGAGAAGGCATGCGTCCAATCCAGTTTGGCGAAGAAGCCGTTGTTGGGCACCTTGACTCGATAGATCGGGCGCGGATCGGCTTGTAGTTGGTCCGAGTAGGTCCGGAACCAATCAAAAAACAAACGATCCTTCGACTCATTAAGGTTGTAGTCGAGGCGGACATGCCATTGGTACGCGTTGTGGGTCAAACTCAATGGAAAAATTGCTGTCCCGAACGCTGGTAGATCGGGATTGTTTTGAAACGCAGGGGACTCCGGATAGAAACCTGGCTGGGTTGCCTGGAGTTCTCCGACTGTAACAATATCGCTGGTAGGCGCGGCCCCCGGGGGCGCCTGCTGGAAAAATGTCGCCGCGAGATTATTCGGGAAATTTTGAATGACGAATCGCGAGAACTCCGGCGTCTCGACGGGAGAGACCAGCGTGGTTGCATTGGAGGATCTCAAGACAAAAAGACCTCCGAACGCGAACAGCTTGTTCTTGATAATCGGGCCACCTAGCGTTCCGCCGAATTCGTTTCTTCGAAAGGCTGGTATTGCGCGGCATCCAGTGTCCCCCGGGGCACAGTACTGAAACTCTGTTCGGGCCGTCAACGCATTATTCGTGTGGAACTCCGATAAAGTTCCATGGATCTGATTGGTTCCTGGTTTGGTGAAGACCTGCACGTAGGCCCCGCTGTACCGCCCCTTGGAGGCGTCAATCGTCGCTCCGGAAATACGAACGGCCTGAATGAAATCTGGCTCCGGAGACAGGTTCACCACCCCGTCGCGAGATGCACTCACCGCGATGCTACCGTCGACATCGTATTGGTTGTTCTCCTGACGCTGTCCGGCCGCGTTGATCTGATATCCCGCTTCCTGCTCAAAACTATCGTTGTTCGCGGAACCGGAACCGAGCGCGCCTCCAGCCGGCAGTCCCGAACCCGTCACACCAGGCGCTAAAGCGATCATACTGGTGTAAATATTTCTTCCGAGTAATGGTGCAGCATGAATGGTAGTGTCGGAAATTTCTCGTGAGGTGTTGCTCTTATCGGTCTCAATGGTGGCAACCTCCGCCGACACATCAACGGTAACTGTTTGATTGGGCAAGGCAAGGACCGGGTGAAGGCTTTTTACCTGGCTGGACTCCAACTGCAGGTCATTCTGCACCCATGGCCGAAATCCTTCTTTCTGGACCTCAACGGTATAGATCGAGCCAGGCAGCGACGTAATGCGGAAGTCGCCGTTATCCGTGCTCGTCGTAAATCGGCTGACGTGCGTATCTTGACTGGTGACAATGATTTTCGCTCCTGCGACAGCCGCGCCGGTCTGGTCCACGACCGTTCCCGTTAGCCCACTGGTAAATTGAGCGTGGGCGGCGTCAAGAACCATGAGCAAGAAAACAAGTGTGATTGTTATCGCTGCTGGACCTGATTTCTTCATGGTGCCCTTCCTCCTGGCGCACTCCCTACCTCTGCGCTAATTCGAGACTCGGTTTTTGCTGATCCTTAAGCTTTTCGGTTTGCTGCTGGC
>Ga0075424_100007828_pt1 | contig 10392 bp, 23 predicted proteins | sample SoiMethybrSBSTD3_FD_75301 | JGI IMG/M metagenome (GOLD analysis project Ga0075424, IMG submission 75301) | Bulk soil microbial communities from a Populus tree surrounding site in Tennessee, USA - Soil MetaG P. TD hybrid SBSTD3 | ecosystem: Environmental > Terrestrial > Soil > Tree plantation...
CTCGGACTCACCTTCGCGTCGGCGTGGCGCGCCATCCGGGCGCTGGACGTGCGCTACCGCGAGGAGCAGAGGCGCCGAGAAGAGGGTCGTGGGGATGGAGGGTGAGAGGCTTGTAGGTAGGAGGAGACGGATGAGCAGCGAAGCCGCAGCCATCGCCGAGCAGATCAAGGCGCTGTCGCCGCCGGACCAGCTCCGGCTGGCGGCGGAGCTGATGGAGCGCCAGAAGGGCGACATCGCCTACAGCATCATCGAGCACGTGAAGACGGAGCTCGGCGCCGCGCTCGCGCTCCGGCGCCTCGGCAGCTTCTGAGAGGAGACCATGGAGGAACAGAAGATCCGTGAGTACATCGAGCTCGCTCGCCTCTTCGGCTACCGGCTCACCGTCGGCGAGGGCTGGCTCGCGGGCGCGCTCGACACCCGGTGCTGCTGCCCGATGGGAGCTGTCTGCATCGTGCAGGTCTACGGACGGACGGCGTGGTATCCGAAGGCGATCGAGGACAGCCGCATCGACTCGACCGGGGCCCGCGTGCGCACCGCCGCCCGCGCGCTCCGGTGCTCGGAAGACGAGGTGCGGGCGTTTGTGGACGGCTACGACGCGCACCCGGGCACACGCGAAGGTCTCCAGCGCCCGGTCGCCTGGGACCTCGGCATGAAGTTCCGGCGGGAAGTGACCACGCCGCCAGACCCATCCCGCCAGGACCACGAGCGCTGGCTGGCCGAACAGCACCGCCGCGCGCGGCGGGAGGAACGGAGAGCCCAAGGGAGAGCCCAAGAGTGAAGGCCTCCGACCTCCCCATCTGCCCGAAGTGCGGCTGGTACGACGGCCACGCCCACAGCAGCGAATGCGACCCGAGAGTCGCAGCAACTGCCGACGCCTTCATCGCCGCGCTCGGCAAGGAGGCGCCCTGGGTCCGCGTCACCAAGCTCGGTTACGGCTTCGGCCGGGTCTCGGCTGTCGTGCGCAAGCACAAGTGCTCCATCACGCTCGACTGCCGCCGGAGCGGCACCCTCTACGTCGCGGGCTGCCACGGCCTTTTCTGGCTGGAAGAGCTCGACGTCGCGTCAGCGGTCAAGCTCGTCTGCGCCGTCGAAGCCCTCGACGACCACCTGGTGGAGCAGAAGCGCCGCGCGCGGCGGGAGAGGAGAGCCCGAGGATGAGCATCCCCAAGCAGACCCTGCGCACCATCCTCCGGATCGAGCACGTACCCAGGCACTGGGCCGACGGCGGCGACCGCTGGACGGTGTGTCTCTGGCGCCGCGGCGCGGGCGAAGGGCCGCACCGGCGCGTCCGGCTCCCGTTTGCCGTCTGTCCGACCGAGCAAGGCGCCGAGCTCCTCGTCGACGCGGTGCGGGCCTACCAGGAAGGGTCGGTCGCGGCCGGCCTTGGCGACCCCGTCGACGCGCTGGCCGCGGCGTACGCTGCCCCAGACGAGAAGAAGGAGGCGTAGCCCATGGGCGCACACATCAATCAGGACGGCGAGTTCCAGAGCGACAAGTACCCGACGTGCCCCGCCGGCAAGGTGCCGCTGAGCACCAAGGACAGGGCGGCGCAGGATCTCCTCTGGGAGTACGCGCAGCGGCGCCGGAGCGTCGACCCGGAGTTTTCGGAGGACCTGGAAGCGGCGCTCGTGAGCAAGGGCTACGTGCCCCCGAAGGGAGGGCCGCGCTGATGCCGCTCAGGGACTACAGCGGGCCGAGCAACTCCCCGGCTCTCCTCCCCCACCTCCAGAACGAAACCATCAAGGGAGCCTACTTCGACGCCGAAGGCGCGCTCTGCATCGTCGTCTCGGACGGGAGCGCGCTCGTGCTCGCCTCCGTCGAAGGCGGCCGGCCCGCATACGAGAAGCGCGACCCCCGCACGGTCGCCTGCGAGGTGGTCCAGCTCGCCATGGCGGCCGAGCGCGCCGCCGAGCAAGCCAAGCGGCTCGCCGACCTCGCCTCGGCTCAGGCCCAAAACGCCGAAAACGCCAAGGTCGCCTACGGGATCGAGAAGGAAGAGGTGCGGGACCTCTGGTGGTGGAAGCGCCAGGCCGGCGCGCGCGTTCGCGTGGCGGCCGAGCTCGCGGGGCGCAACTTCGCTCCGATCGCTCGCTCGGAGCGCAGGCCTGGAGCCATCGGCCTCGTGCTCGGCGCCATGAACGAGGGCCATGGCTTCTGCGTCCACGTGGAGCACGAGGACCGCTCGAACGCATGGTACGACGCCGATGAGCTCACGGTGCTCTCATGACCGACGCGCGTAGCATCCTCGCCGTCCCTCCAGCGTGGCGCGCCGTCGTCTCCGAGCTCAACGGCGGCCGCATCCCGGACGGCGTAGCCGGGATCCGCGACATCGACGCTCCGTGCGAGGAGTTTCTGCCGGAGGGAGAATGCGCGCCGGGAGGGGCGGCGTTCTCGGACTGCGAGACCGACGGGCACTACCTCTGCGAGGAGTGCGTGCACATCTCCGTGCGCGCGCTCCGCAGCCGGCGCGACGAGTGCGAGGACTGCGGCACCAAGCTCGTGCACAGGGACTACGGTCACGGCCACCGGAGCTTGGAGCCGGACCGATGCCCGAGCTGCGACCCCAAGCCCGAGGACGAGGCGCCCGATGCCCACCCCTGAGGAACGAGGCGTGCAGAAGCCGAAGCGCGGACGCTGCGAAAACTGCGGCGGCCCTGGCGGCCGGAGGCGGCGCCTGCAGCGCGATGCCGGCGCCGCGTGGGTGCTCTGCGCGGGCTGCGCGCTCGCCATGGGCGCGAGCCACACGGTCACGCGGCGTGGGCGGCACCGCCACGGCGGCAAGCCCGGGAGGCTCGTCTAGCCATGATCATGGTGGACGAGCTCGTCGTGCACCCAAACGCCTGGGGACCGTTTCGCGGAGGGTCGTGCCACCTGACGACGGATGGGTCCATCGAAGAGCTGCACGCCTTCGCGAAGCGGCTCGGGATGCGTCGGTCGTGGTTTCAGGAGCATCCGGTGACGCCGCACTACGACCTCGTGCCGGCGCGCCGGTCGCGCGCGCTCGTGCTCGGGGCGGTGTACGTGCCGGCGCGCGAGCAGGCCAGGCGCCGCCGTGAGCGGCGGAGCGACGCTGTGCTCGCGAAGCGCCTCGGCGGCGAGGTCCTCCGGCAGAGAGGCAAGGTCGCCGTGCTCGCAGACGGCACCATCGTCTGCACCCAGTGTCTCGACCGCACGAAGCCGGTGGTGGAGGTCGTACTGGTCGACCCAAACAGCGAGCAGGAGCGCCTCCGCCGCTTCTACGACGACCACATCGTCTGCAAGCTCCTGCCCGAAGAAGAGCGGGAGCGCGCGCGAGCAGAGCTCGGTGCGACGCGCCGGCTCCTGACCGAGCTCTCGCCGGACCGGGTCCTGGAACGCGTCGGCCTGGAGAGCCGCGAGAAGGATCTCGCGGCCTCGCTCGGAGAGGAGGGTGGCGATGGGTGTGCAGGATGAGATGTTCCACATCGGTGACGTTGTGGAGAGCAGGGCGACCGGCCAGATCTGTCGTGTGAAGCGCTTCGAGTGCGACGACACGACTGACTTCTGGGCCGACAACGACACGGGTCCATACAAGCAGAAGGACTTCAAGCTGCTCCACAAGAAGCAGCACAAGAGCTTCTGGGACGACGAGGGGTGATGGCCGCGCCGCTCGGTGACCACGACGCCAGGCTCCAGCCCTGCACCGCGTGCGGCGCTGCCCCCGGCGAACCTTGCGTCTCGCTCGGAGACCTCATGGACGGCAACGGGCGCAATCCGCAGCCCGTCATCCACGACGCCCGGAAGAAGACCCTCGGCGGCAAACCCTTCCCGTGGCTCCTCCCGCCCGCGTCGTACGCCGGGATCGGGAGCCGCGAGACGCCGCCCGAGGTCCAGTGCCACATGCACCTCATCGCCAGCGGCCTCGCCGACCGAGGCTGGGTGCTGCGCACAGGCGTCGCCGAAGGCGCCGACGAGGCCTTCTGGCTGGGCGCGCACCGAGCGACCCGGCCGCCGCTCTCGCCCGAGGCGTACCTGCCATGGCCAGGGTTTCGGGGGTACAGCGACCAGGGCTGCCGCCTCACGCGGCCGACCCCGGAGGCGTACGAGATCGCGAGGCAGCACCATCCCCGCTGGGACGGCCTCGGCGATGCGGCGAGGAAGCTCCTCGCCCGCAACACCCACCAGGTGCTCGGCGCTGACTGCAAGAGCCCGAGCGCGTACGTGGTGTGCTGGACGAAGGACGGCGCGACGGACAGGACGACCTCGCGCACCGGCGGCACGGGCCAGGCGATCCGGGTCGCAGTGGCGCATGGGATCCCCGTCTACAACCTCCGCCTCGAAGCCCACGAGCGGCTCTGGCTCCGCGCCCTCGGTGAGATGCGCCTCCTGGAGCAGTTTGCGAAGATGAAGCGGGAGGCGCGCCGATGAAGTGCCGCGCCCGGTGGTATCCTCCACGAGGAGTCCGATGCTGAAGCTCACGTTTCGGATGAAGATGCACCTCCGGCTCGGCAACGCGAGGACCGGTCTCGCGGTCGTACATCTGGCAGACGAGGGCTCGCTGCCTGGCACGCTGCTGGCGCGGGAGTACGAGCGAGACCTGCGCGCGTCGCCGCGGTGGGTCGGCCGCGCCGAGCGCCAGATGGATCCGGAGCCGCGCCTCCAGGCCCTGCTCGACCGGTTTGCGGAGCTCTTCGAGAGTCACCCCAGGCCTGACTGGCAGTGCACGAGCGACGCCCTTCTCGACAGCATCGCCTATCTCGACGTCATCCGCCCGGACGTCATCCGCAATGACCCATCTCCGAAGGAGACCACCATGCACCCCGACCTCCAGAAGCTCTTGCGCAAGGACCTGATCCCCCTCGACGCCGGCGGCGCCCTCGTCGTCGCCTCCCCGTACGACCGCTACCACCACCTCAAGATCGTCGGCGACCACGAGCTCGCCGGGGTGACGCAGCAGGGCTGGCGCCTCGTCGCCATCGTCCAGGAGCAGGGGTACATGATGGCCTGCGAGCAGGTCCCAAACCCCAACCCAACCTACGGCGGCACCATCGGCGCGCAGCGCGCGATGCCGTCGCTCACGACCCGCTACGTCGTCGGCCGCGACGAGGAGAGCGCGCTCGCCGAGGTCCACCGCACCGTGGAGATGAAGGACAAGAAGCTCGCGGAGGCTCTGCAGGAGACCCGAGAGCTGAGGGTCAAGGCGGAGGGGGCCGACAAGGTCGAACGCGAAAACAGCCGGCTCGCCGAGTGGCTGGCGAAGGCGCAGAAGGACCTGCACGAGGTGCAGGCCGCGCTCGTGCGCGAGCGGGATCTCCAGCGGGAGAAGCTCCGCAAGTACGAGACCGACCTCGGCAAGGTCCGCTCCGCGCTCGGGGATCTGCGCATGGCCGAGATCCTCGGCCCGAAGGACGAGAGGAAGTGACCGGCAAGGCGCGCAAGCTGATCTCCGAGGAGCGGACGGAGCTGGAGATCAAGCACCGGACCCACTTCGCGCGGCAGTTCGCGGCGCGCGCCGAGAAAAACGTCGACGAGTGGAAGCGGGACGCGCGCCGATCGGACCGGCTGAAAGCCTGCGAGTGCAAGACCTGCTTCTACCTCCGCGCGGTCCGCCTCGGCGGCCACACGCCGACCACGGCGCCTTGCCGGCTCTGCGGCGCCGAGATGCTGTTCGGGAGCACGGTCACGACCGAGATCTGCGCCAGCTGCAGCGCCGAGAACGAGTCGTGCCGGATGTGCATGGCCGACATCGAGCTCCGGCTGCAGTGAAGCGTGGGATGGAGGAGATTGAGCATCGGGATCGTGGGCTGGAGGAAGGGAGATCGTGGGATGGAGGGTCGGAGAACAAGCGTGGGAGGCGAGCTGAAGGCGCTTCCGGCCATGGTCGTGGCGTGCCCGAGGTGCCACGCCAAGCCGGGTGACCCGTGCACGGTCGTCCGGGAGCGCGTCTGGTTTGGCAAGCTCAGGCGAGTCGGCGAGCCTATCCAGGCGAGCCACGCCGCTCGCCAGCGCGCCATGGGAGAGCGTCGTGGGGATGGAGGGCTCCGTGGTAGAAGGCTCGGATAGGCCGCGGCTGGAGTGGACGTACCGGATGGCGGCGCAGAAGCTCGGCATGACCGAGCGCGCCTACCGCGCTCGCGTCGAGGCCGGCGAGAAGTGGTGCACGCTCTGCAGGGACTGGCACAAGGCCTCTCTCTTCGGCCGCGATCGCTCCCGCGGCGACAAGCTCACGCACAGCTGCCTCCGCTCGATCGCGGAGAGCTACAAGGAGAAGCGCGGAGCGCGGCCGGCGCTCCCAAGCGGCCGGCGCGCAGCCTACCGCTGCTCCGTCTGCGGCGAGACCGACCACACGAAGCGCCGGTGCCCGAAGGCCGTGCGAGGCGCCGCGTGAAGACGCGCATCGTCTACGTGCTCAAGTGCACCTGCGGCGAGTGCGGTCCGGACTATATCCACCGGGCCGAGCGGCCAGCGGAGACCGGTCACGTCGCCTTCCCGCTGCTCGGCGTCTTCGACTTCTCCCCGCAGGACCCGGTGGAGTTCGAGACGAAGACGATCGCCGAGGCCGTGCGGCTCGCCTGCATCGCCGCGGACCGGTCGCTCAAGCCTCGGCTCGTGATCGAGACGCGGGAGATGGACGCGGACCTCGTCCCGGGCCGTCTCGTCGGCCGGCACGTCAGTCCTGACGGTCAGACTTGACCGGCGCGCCCGGCTCTGGCAGGGTGGACGCGATGGACGAGACGCGAGTGGCCTGTATCCTCACGACCGTAGGTCAAGGTGCGGCGGCCCGGACCTGGTGCAGCCAACCGCGGCCCGGTGGCGTCTTCGTCTACGAGAACGTCTGGCACGCCGCCAATGGCGTGCTCCAGGACGTGGGCCCGAAGATCTGCCGCGTCTGCGCGGCCGAGGTGTCGAAGACGCTGCTCAGAGCGACGACCCCGGAGCCGGATCCGTGCAGCCATCTCGTCTTCGGTGATGGGGAGGACGGCGTGGTCCGGGTCGAACGCGTGCCGCTACCGCGGATCCAGTACGAGGCCGACATCATCGAGGTCGGGTCGTTCCCGGGCGAGCCGGGGCCGCTCGTGCGCTTTCCTCTCGGCCACGGCGACCGCACCACCGACATCCCCGCCACCATGGCGGAGGCGCAAGCGATGGCGGCGCACCTCTACCGGCGCGTCCGCATCACAGTCGAAGTGCTGCCCTGGAACGCCCTCGGCGAGGAGAAGCCGCGCCGATGACGACGGAGACCTCGGCGAGGGTCTGGAGGATCTGGGTGCCGTGGGCGGCGTCGCTCGTGGCGGCGTTCTTCGTGGGCCGGGTCGTGGAGCGACCGAGCGTGCCGCCGCGCGCGGAGAAATGCGAGCCCCCCGTCTACCTCGAAGGCGACCCCAGGAACCCCGAGAACAAGATCCTCCGCATCCAGGCGGAGGTGTCCGGCGCGGGCGAGTCCATCGTCGAGCTGGAGCACCAGATCGACAAGCTCGACGCGACCGTGGTCGAGCTCCGCGCCAAGCAGCAAAGCGATCACGACCAGCTGAGGCACATGGAGGACATGGTCTTGACGATGGCGGGGGACATCCACCGGATGAAAGCGAAGAAACCATGAGCGAGCAGGCCCGGATCGAGTTCGAGTGCCCGACGTGCGGAGCCAAGCACGACCGCGGCTTCCTGAACGGCGTGGACATCTTCCGCTGCCTCGCCTGCGGCTACGAGGGGCACGGCTTCCACCCGGACCCTGAGATCGACCGAGGCGTCTTCCTCGACGCCAAGGAGGCGAACGAGCTTCACAAGAAGCTCGGCCTGCCCGAGCTCTGGCCCTGGGGCCCTGAGATCGTGGGGCGCCCATGAGCGCGTCGAAGACGATCGCGTGCGCCGGCTGCGGCAAGGAAGAGGAGCTCATCACCGTGAGCTTCTCCTCCGACTGGCGGAGCATGCCCAACGGCTGGCTGATGCGGCTCGGGCCCGAGCCTGAGTATGCCTGCAACACGACGTGCGCCTCGCACGCGGACAGGCGCCGCGGCGACGCTCCGCACGTGATCTCGCTCGATCAGATCGGCAACATGACCCTGAACGACGCCATCGACCACCTGAAGGGCGTGAAGGACGCGGTCTCGGGCGTGCTCCAGGCGAGGAAAAAGAAGTGACGATGACGGAGGCAGACCTCGCGGCGCTCGCGATGACCCCGACTGACGAGGACATCGCGCGTAGCAGGCACGACGCGCGCGGCGGCGCCCGGCCGTTTCTCAAGTGGGCCGGCGGCAAGGCGAAGCTGATGCCCCAGATCCGCCCGCTCTTGCCGCGCCGCTTCGGCCGCTACCACGAACCCTTCCTCGGCGGCGGGGCCATGTTCTTCGAGCTGATGCCGACGCGAGCCCGCCTCGCGGACACCAACGAAGAGCTCGTGACCACCTGGGGCGTCGTCCAGCACGACCCGGACTCGCTCATCCAGGCCCTCGCGGAGCTCCGGTACGACCGCGACGAGTACTACCGGATCCGGGCCCAGGATCCGGCCGCGCTCTCTTACTGCGCGCTCGGCGCGCGCATGATCTACCTCAACAAGTGCGGCTTCAACGGCCTCTACCGCGTGAATAGCAAAGGGAAGTTCAACGTGCCGTTTGGCCGGTACGATGACCCTGTGATCTGCGACGCCGGCAACATCCTCGCCTGCCATCGCGCCCTCAGGCGCCCGGACGGCGTGACCGACAAGGGAGCGGACCGCGACGTCCAGATCTTCTGCGCCCCCTTCGAGAAGGTGCTCGGCATCGCCGAGCGAGGCGACTTCGTCTACTTCGACCCTCCGTACGTGCCCACCTCGGACACGGCCAACTTCACCGCGTACGGGGCGGAAAAATTCGACGAGGCCGACCAGCGGAGGCTCGCCGACGTGTTCCGCGAGCTCTCGGACGACGGCGTCCTCTGCATGCTCTCCAACAGCGACACGCCGCTCGTGCGCGAGCTCTACGCCGACTATCCCATCCGGGAGGTGACCCGGTCGGGCAACATCTCTTCCAACGCCAAGGGCCGCGCCCGCGTGACCGAGGTGGTGGTCCGGAGCGACGTCTGGTGAAGATGAGCAGGGGCAAGGTGCTCGACCCGGTGGAGCGCGACAACGTGCTCTTCTTCGCCGCGCTCCGAGGCGAGCCACCGCCGGACGTGCTCTTCCTCGAAGAGTGCGACGACTGCGAGGGTCACGGGACGGTTGTGTGCACCGAATGCGAAGGCGACGGCCACGTCGAGTGCAGATGCAGCGAGTGCGACCACGCCCACGAGCGCCGCTGCGACTCTTGCCGCGGCAAGGGCCACGTCGGCCCCTGCGCGCCTTGCCGCGGCACCGGCGCGGTGGACAGCCGCGAGGGGCCTGCACCACCCCCCGTCGAAGCTCCGGTGCTCCCGGGCCTGGAGGCGTGGACGTGAAGCGGTGCACGACAGGTCGCGTCTACGCTGGCAGGGCCCAGTTCGCGCCCCCACGCGACGAGACGGTCGCGGGCGTGATGTCGCCCGAGCAGGGCAGCTGGAGCGCCGACGCGTTCCTGGCCCAGTTCGAGGGCCGCCGCATCCGCGTCGTCGTCCTCCCTGACGTCCCGAAGAAGAAGAGGAGCCCCAGGCGATGAGCGACGAGCGAGACCACGACCCCCAGCCCGCGCCCGTGAAGAGCGTCTTCCCGGCGCTCTGGCCGATGCTGATCGCCCGGATGCAGGAGCGCCACGAGTTTGGCCTCCGGCGCTACAAGGTGGCCCTGCAGCCCTTCAACGGCCGCGACGCGTTCAAGGACCTGACCGACGAGGCCCTCGACGAGCTCGTCTACAAGGTGCAGTGGTTCTTCGAGAACCGCCCCATCCGCGACCAGGTGCGGGAGCTCAAGGTGCTGCTCAAGCAGCCGACGCCGGAGAAGCCTGCCGTCCCGAGCAAGGAGCGCATGCTCTTCTCCCTCTCGCTCTTCATCGAGGAAGCGTTCGAGGTGGTGGAAGCCTGCTACCCCGATGACTACCCCACGCGGGAGGAGCCAAGCCTACTCGCGTCGATCCAGCTCATGAAGCGCGCCCTCCTGGAGCTCGTTCGGGACTACCCGGCGCGGCCCGACATGAAGCTCCTCGTCGACGGTCTGGGCGACACCGACGTCGTGACCGAGGGCTTCCGGCAGGAGCTCGGCGTCGACGGCCGCCCCATCGCCGCCCTCATTCACGACGCCAACATGGCGAAGCAGGGCGGCCCGGTCGATCCCGTCACCAAGAAGACCCTGAAGCCCGAGGGCTGGACGCCCCCGGACATCGAAGGCGAGCTTCGCCGTCAGGGCTGGAGCGGCTGACCATGACCGTCAGCCTCGTCCTCTCCATCTGCCTCTACGTCGGCATTCCCTCCGTCTTCGTGGGGTGGCTGCTCCGGGGCTTCTTGAGCGAGTGGGCGCGGCCGTCCGCGCCGCCGCCGCCGAGGGAGCCCAAG
>Ga0075424_100007833_pt1 | contig 10385 bp, 11 predicted proteins | sample SoiMethybrSBSTD3_FD_75301 | JGI IMG/M metagenome (GOLD analysis project Ga0075424, IMG submission 75301) | Bulk soil microbial communities from a Populus tree surrounding site in Tennessee, USA - Soil MetaG P. TD hybrid SBSTD3 | ecosystem: Environmental > Terrestrial > Soil > Tree plantation...
TCTTCGACTCGGCCGCGCGCTACGACGGCGCATCCAGGCTCTACGCGCCGCTGGAGTTCCCGGCCGTCGCCGACCACGAGATCGTGGGCGCGTCGATCGCCGCCGGCGAGGCGCTCGGCTACCCGTTCCACGTGGGCACGACACGGTCGGCCGACACCTTCTACGCGATGCACCCGCGGCCGGGGTCGTCCTTCAACGACTACTGGCAGTCGTCGTGGCGCGACCACTTCGAGGACCTGAAGCGGATGAACGTCATCGCCGCGGAGATGGAGGCAAGCGTGATCCTCGTGCTCGCGCGCATCTGGGGCCTGCGCGCCGGCGGGATCGCGGTCGTGCTGGACAACGTGCTCCGGGTCTCGGGCGCCTCGGGCGAGTTCGACCCGCAGGACCAGTTCGAGCACGGCGGCGACGAGATCGAGCGGCTCGCCCGCATGGGCTCGGAGATCGTTCGCATCGTCGCCGAGCGGGACGCGGCGCGAGATCCCCCACGACGTGAACTCGACGTGAACCCGACGTGACCTCGCAGTACCACGTCAAGCTCGTGCCGGGCGACGTCGCGCCCTACGTCTTGCTGCCCGGCGATCCGGGACGGGTCCCGGTCGTCGCGTCGTACTGGGACGAGGCCCGCGAGGTCGCGCGCAACCGCGAGTACGTGACCTACACCGGCACGTACCGGGGCGCACCGATCTCGTGCACCTCGACCGGGATCGGGGCGCCGTCCACGGCGATCGCGCTCGAGGAGCTCGCGCGGGTGGGCGCGACGACGTTCGTGCGGATCGGGACGTGCGGGTCGCTCCAGACGCGCGCCCGCGTCGGCGACCTCGCGATCTTCGATTCGGCGGCGCGCTACGACGGCGCGTCCCGCCTGTACGCGCCGCTCGAGTTCCCGGCCGCCGCCGACCACGCCGTCGTGACCGCCGCGATCGACGCGGCCCGGAGCCTGGGCGTGACGCACCACGTCGGGACGGCGTTCACGACCGACGTCTTCTACACGCCGCAGGAGGGGGTCGCGTTCGGCGGCTACCAGCAATCGTGGGCGCGCGAGGTCTACGAGGACGCCCGACGTCAGAACGCCCTCGCTGCCGAGATGGAGTCGAGCGCCGTCATGGTCCTGACGCGAGTCTGGGGGCTCCGCGGGGGCGCGATGGCGGTCGTGTCCGACGACGTGTTCGAGATGGTGGGCGAGACCGGCCCGTTCGACGCCGAGACCACGTTCGATGTCGGCGCGGCGCAGATGGAACGGCTCGCGCGGGTGGGCAGCGAGACGGTCCGCGTGCTCGCCGAACGCGACGCGGCGCGCCGAACGAGCTAGCCGAGCGGCTCGCGCCCCATCCGCACCCGGTAGTCCTCGTTGAACGAGTACAGGAACCGGTCCTGCCGCGGGTAGACGCCCGTCGTGAACGCGCGGGAGCCCACCCCGGTCTGCGCGCGCTCGCACACGTCCCAGTCCTGTTTGGAGATCAGGTCCCAGAGCTCGACCACCGGCTTCGGCTTGAAGCGGTCGGGGTCGGCGATCACCTCGGGCGGGAACAGGTATTCCGAGACGACCGTGGTGTGGGAGGGACCCTTCGGGTAGCCGATGTAGTACATGACGCAGTCGGGGTGCATGTTGAGCATCAGGTTCGGGAACTGGTACGAGCCGTAGTACCGGCCGAGATCCTCGGGCAGCAGTCCCGGGAGCGTCGGGAGCTCGGACCGCCCCTCGATCGTGAACGAGGTCGCACCCTCGACCATCGCGTTCCCGCCGTCACGCATCTCGTCGTCCCAGACCTCGCCGAACCGGAACAGCGGCACCACCTTGACGAGCTCGGGGTGCACCGTCGGACAGTGCAGGCACTCGTTGTAGTTCTCGACGATGATCTTCCAGTTGGCCTCGACCTCGTAGACGATGCGTACGCCGATCCGGAGGTCCTGCATCGCGAAGCGCTCGAACGCGGTCATCGACTCTGTTCCCTGGGTGAGTGACTCCATCAGCGGGCGCGGCCGGTCGGCAAGGTTCACGAACACGAACCCCGCGTACTCGTCGACCGCGACGGGGTGCAACGGGTAGGAGGATCGTTCGAACAGCTCGTTCTCCTGGACGTTGGGGGTACCGATCAGGCGCCCGTCCAGGTCGTACGTCCACGCGTGGTACGGGCACGTGAAGGCCTTCCGACGATTCCCACGGTCGTCGTCGTCGAGGAACTTCGTCCCGCGGTGCGAGCACACGTTGTAGAAGCCGTTCGCACGGCCCTCCGCGTTGCGGACGACGAACACCGACTCGCCCGCCACGTCCCGCACGACGTAGTCGCCGGGGCCCGCGACTTCCTCGGAGCGTCCGAACGCGACCCAGTCCCCCCACCAGATCCGCTCTCGCTCCTCGTCCCAGACCTCGAAGCTCGTGTGGTCGCGGCCGGCCAGGGTGGGACGCGGGCGCCACTCCTGCTCGGCGGGTTGGAGCCAGAAGTCGGTGGTGGGCTCCATGGTCAGATCCGAGGTCCTTCTCTCCGCGGGTGGTTTGAACGGCCGTTCAACATCGGCTTCCAGAGCATACGCCGGACCGCCAGGAGGTGGAAGGGGGCCTGGTGGGATCGGCCCACGAACCGAGGGAAGGCGCGGTAGCTCCATTCGGACACCCCGGAGATCGCCACCTTCTATAGGCTCTGTCCGTGGAGCGGGTCCCCGAGCAGCGCAACCTCGTCCTGATCCTCGCTCGGGCGTTCGCCGCGCAGCTCGCGACCGCCGTCTTCCTGCTCGATCCCGAGGGCACGATCATCTACTACAACGAGGCCGGCGAGCGGTTGACCGGGCGTCCCTTCATCGAAGGAGCCGGGTCGACGCTCGAGGATTGGATGATGCGCAGACGTCCGCGCGACGAGGAGGGACACGAACTGCCGATCCAGGAGCTCCCGCTCGGCAAGACGATGTTGAAGCGAGAGCCGGCGCACGGGATCATCAGGTTCCAGACCGAAGACGGCGTCGATCGACGGATCGAGACGGCGTCCTTCCCCCTGTTCGCGCACACCGAGGACTTCGTCGGGACCATCTCCATCGTGTGGCCCATCGAGGAAGATCGCCCGTGAAGGGGAGGGTCTGGGGGAGCCGGGGGTCGATCGCCTCGCCGGGCCCGGATAGGAAGCGGTACGGCGGCAACACGTCGTGCATCGAGCTCCGACCGCCGGGCTGCGACGTCGTGATCCTCGACGCGGGCACGGGGATCCGAGAGCTCGGTGTCCGGCTCGTGCGTGAGGGAGCCGAACGCATGTTCCTCCTGCTCACCCACCTGCACGTGGACCACCTCGAGGGGCTGGGGATGTTCGAACCGATCTGGCGCGAGCAGACCGAGCTGCACATCTGGGGCCCCGCCTCGCCGGTCGCCTCCCTCGAACAGCGGATCGCGAAGTACTTCTCCCCCCCGCTGTTCCCGGTGCACCTGTCGGAGGTGCCGGCGACGATCGAGTACCACGACGCGTCGGAGTCCGAGTGGCAGATCGACGGCGCGCGCTTCTACTCGAACGCGATCATCCACCCGGGCCCGACGGTCGGCTACCGCATCGAGTCCAGGGGTCGCTCGCTCGCGTACCTCACCGACCACGAACCCGCCCTGGGAGCCGACCTCGACCGCGACCCCTCCGCATGGATCTCCGGATTCGCGATCGCGCACGGGGCCGACCTCCTGGTCCACGACTGCCAGTACACGCCGCAGGAGTATGCGCACCGGCTGGGTTTCGGGCACTCGTCGACCGAGCACGTTGCCCGGTTCGCCCGGGCGACCGAGGTCGACCGGCTGCTGTTGTCCCACCACGATCCGATGCACTCGGACGACCAGATCGACGCGATGCGCGACGACGTCGTCGCCCGCTGGGGCGTGGACGGCGATCGCTGTACGGCGGCTGCGGAGGGCTCCGAAATCGTCGTCTGATTCCGATCGGCGACGCGTAGGACGCGCCCGATCGGGTATCTACCAAGACCGCACGATGGAAAGGGGTGTTGTCCATGTACGCCGAACTCTGGACGTTCCGCAAGGATGTCGTCCCCTCTCACGAGATCGAGGGGTTCGGGGTCGAGGCGCGCGACGGATCGATCGGCAAGATCGACGAGCTGACCGACGAGGTCGGACGTTCGGCCGTGGTGGTCGACACGGGTCCGTGGATCTTCGGCCGCAAGGTCGTGATCCCTGCCGGTGCGATCGAGCAGATCGACCTGAACCAGATGAAGGTCCACGTCGTCATGACGAAGGACCAGATCAAGAACTCGCCCGAGTTCGATCCGAACCGTGGTTGGCGTGACGAGGAGTACCGAACCCGCCTCGACGCCTACTACGACGAGAGCATGCGACGGGCTTCCTAACGTCGCGATGGACGCAGGGGGGCGGCCTCGGAGCCGCCCCCCTGTGCGATGTCCCGGAGGCGCCGGCGGGAAGGCCGCCGCGACGCGGAAGGGAATGAAGTCCTCGTCGCATCGGGAGGTGTCGAAGATGGGTCGGGTACCCGAACCGCACGCGAGCCCGAAGGCGCCCGAAGACCGCCCCTGGGACTGGCACGGGACGGCGGAGGCCGACAAGTCGGACGCGATCCTCGAAGCGGGCGGATGGGAGCTGCTGGCCTCCGCGCACGCCTGGTACGACCCTTCGGCCGACGAGGAGGGTCACGATCCACCACACGAGAAGGGCGCGTACAAGCTGCCGCACCACGAGATCGTCGACGGGCGTCTCCGCGTGGTGTGGCACGGCGTTCGTTCGGCGATGGGCGTCCTCGAGGGCGCCCGCGGCGGCGTGGACACACCGGAGGGCGATCGCAAGGACGTCTACCTCCACCTCGCCAAGCACTACGAGGAGTTCGACAAGGAGCCTCCTGCGTTCCATTGATCGGCCGTCGTGATCGGCCGCAGGTTCCCGCCCCGTCCCGTACCCTGTGCGGTCGCATGCCAGGGTCGAGGATCACCGCGATCACCCTCGTCGTCGGACTCGTGGCGGTGGCCTGCACGAGCGGCTCCGAGGGACCGGCGGACGCCGGTCCGGCACCAACGGAAACCGGTGGGCCGGCGACGCCCCAGCTGACGATGCGGCTCGTCCGGACGACCGGGAAGACCGAGGACGGCACCCTGCGACCCGCGGACATCGCCGAACCCGCCGAGGCCATCCGGCGAGATCTCGAGGGGCTCTACGAGACCGCCTTCCTCGCACCGTCGCTCGATCGGCAGGCCCTGTTCTCCCACTTCTCGGGCGACGCACGGCGCGAGGCCGAACTCGACCTCGCGCGGCTGACGATCGGGCCCGTGCGCGGGGAGCTCGACGAGGTGGTCCCGCGGCGCGCGACCCTCAGCTTGAAGCTTCTCGCCGATGCCCGCGGACACCCGCTGGCGGCGTTCGCCCATACGAAGTTCCGGGCCTCGGCCGTCTCCGGCAGCGTGCACGCGCCCGTCACCAACGACGCGGACTACGTGCTCCGGCGGTCGAACGGCACCTGGCGCATCGTTTCCTACGACGTGCGGGGGCGGACCCCACGGCCCGAGCAGATGCGGGCGCAGGTCGGGCGGGCGGCGTTCGTGCCGGGGCTGCCCTCGAACGGCCCCCTCTTCGTCCTGGTGATCGGCAGCGATGCCCGGCCCGGCCGGTCGGCCGTCAACGCGCGCGCGGACTCGATCCACATCGTCGGCGTCAATCCAGGTCTGGGGCGCGTCTCGATCCTGGGGATCCCGCGCGACTCGTGGGTGACGATCCCGGGGTCCGGGACGAACAAGATCAACGCCGCGCTCGCGCTGGGCGGTCCCGAGTTGCTCGTGCGAACCGTGGAGCAGGCGTCGGGGATCCCCATCGACGCGTTCGTCCTGACCGGGTTCGTCGGGTTCGAGCGGTTGGTCGCCGCCGTCGGCGGCATCGACGTCCGGATCCCGTACCCGATCGACGACTCGGCGGCGGGAGCGCACCTGCGAGCCGGCCCCGAGCACCTGAACCGCGACGAGGCCCTCGCGTTCGCCCGCGCGCGCCACGACGTGCCCGCCGGCGACTTCAGCCGATCCTTCAACCAGGGGCGGCTGATCATCGCGGCGCTCGCCACGCTCCGCCGGCAGGTGGCGAGCGGTCGGCGGGCCGCGCTCCTGCCGTGGGTGCTCGCCGGGAGCCGCTCGCTCCAGACCGATCTCTCGCTCGACCAGATCTTCGAGCTCCTGCTTGCCGCCCCGGCGTTCGAGCCCAGCCGCGCGGCGAACGAGGTCGCGAGCGGGAGCGGGACGACGATCGGCGGGCTGAGCGTCGTGGTGCTCGGCGCACGCGCCCGGGCGCTCTTCCGCGACCTGCGTGGGGACGCGGTGCTCGGCGACTGACCGGCCGAGTCGGTTCGCAGGATCCGCGACCGCGGCCTATCCTCCGAGCGTGATCGAGGCGTTCGCATCGCCCGCCGCCCTGCGGGGCGGCGACCACGGCTGCGCGTTCACCCGCACGGACGAGGACCTCGCCTGGTTCGCCCGGGCGTTCGTGGAGCACGCGGAACTCGCCGGCGCGCGTGCGCTCTATCTGTCCGCGGGTCCCGCGGAGGACGTGGCTCGTCTCGGCCTGCCCCGACCGCGCCACCCCGGGGGGCTGATCGTGGTGGACGCGGCGCCCGTCCTGGCCCCCGGCGACGTCTTCAGGCCCGAGGTCTACGTGCGCGCCCTCGAGGCCGCCGTGGACGCGGCGCTGCGCGACGGATTCACCGGCGCTCACCTGCTCGTCGAGGGTGGATGGAGCCTGGCCGCCATCCGGGACGTCCAGTTCTGGTGGGAGCTCGAGGACATGGCGCACCAGCTCCGTGTGCTGCGACGAGGGGACACGGTCCTGGTGTGCCAGTTCGGTCAGGATCGTTTCCCGCCCGAGGCGTTGGAACGCGCCGAACGCGCTCACCCGCTCGCGGTGGCGGCAAGCTCGACCGGCTTCACGGCGTCGGCGCCGATGCGCGTCGAACGGCGGGAGGGGGTGCTCCACGTTTCGGGGGAGCTCGATCGGGGGACGGCCGGCCTGTTGGCGAACGCATGTCGTGGGAGCGTGGGCACCGTGACGATCGATCTCGCCGAGGCGACCTTCTTCGACGTCGGTGCCCATCGCGCCGTCACCAGGATCGCCAGGAGCTGCAAGCGCGTCCGGCTTCGAAGCGCGCCGCCGATCGTCCAGCGCGTCGTGTTCGCCCTCGCGGAGGAGACCGGACTCGAGATCGAGGTCGAGGACGACGCGGTCTCGATGATGGTCGGCTAGGCGGAATAGTCCGCGCGCCCGGCGGGTTCGAGGGAGGGACATGCCAGCGATCACCGTCGAGGACCCGACGACGCTCGAACGCGTACCCGCCGTGCCGGCCGGCGCGCGGTTTCGGCGTATCCGTGGCGTGAGCGCCGCCCCCAGCGGCCTCGAGGGCGAGGGCTTCCCGGTTCGGCGGGCGTTCGCCGGCGTCGACCTTGCCGACCTGGACCCGTTCGTGCACATGGACCAGATGGGTGAGGTCGAGTACGCACCGGGCGAGCCCAAGGGCACGCCGTGGCATCCGCACCGCGGGTTCGAGACGGTCACCTACATCATCGACGGGATCTTCGAGCACCAGGATTCGAACGGCGGCGGCGGGACGATCACCAACGGGGACACCCAGTGGATGACAGCCGGCGCCGGCATCCTGCACATCGAACGTCCGCCGGAGCACCTGGTGGTCTCGGGTGGCCTGTTCCACGGGATCCAGCTCTGGGTCAACCTCCCGAAGGCCGAGAAGTGGGCGCCGCCGCGCTACCAGGACCTGCGCGCGACGGAGGTCTCGTTGCTCTCGTCGCCGGACGCGGGCGCGCTCGTGCGGGTGATCGCCGGCGAGGTCGCCGGTCATGCCGGCCCGGGGCAGACCTACACGCCGATGACGATGCTGCACGTCTCCCTCGCGCCGGGCGCCGCGCTCGAACTCCCCTGGCGCGAGGACTTCAACGCGCTCGCCTACGTGCTCGCGGGTGCGGGTTCGGCCGGCGTCGAGAGGGTCGTCGTCTCGACCGGACAGCTGATCGCGTTCGGACCGGGCGATGCGATCCGCCTCGAGGCGTCGAAGGGCCAGGAGTCGCGCTCGCCCGAGCTGGAGGTGCTCCTGCTCGGCGGCCGCCCGATCAAGGAACCGGTCGCCTGGTACGGGCCGTTCGTGATGAACACGAGGGCCGAGCTGCTCCAGGCGTTCGAGGACTACCAGGCCGGCAAGCTCGGCACGATCCCGGCCGCGCACCACACACCCGACCACATCGTCGAGTCCGGCACCGACGACGGGTCCGGCGCCGACGAGTAGACACCGTCCGCCGCCGCAGCTCCTCCGACCCGCCACCCCATTCGCGTGCCAGCGCCCCCGGCGCTAGCGTCCGCAGACCGGCGAGCGCCGGGATGAGCCGGCGGAGCCGGCCGGTGGGAAGGAGGGTGCTGTGTCGACATCGGTTCGCAGGACCGTCGCGGTGATCTCGGGGGTGGTCCTGTTCGTTGCGGGGGCGGCAACGAACGCGGCGTTGCGACAGCCCGCCTCGAGCGCGGAGCGCGCGCCGGTCCAGCTCCCCGCGTTCGATCGCGCCGTGTTCCTCAGCCATGTCAACGACCCGGCGAGGACGCCGCTGTTCCCCGGCGACCCGGCGTTCTCCATCCACACGGTGTTCACGGTCCCGGACGACGGCTTCTACCTCGAGCTCGTGCGCGAGGGCGCGCACACCGGGACGCACTACAGCGCGCCGTGCCACTTCCACGACGGGGCCCTGTGCATGGACGACCTCTCCCCCTCCGATCTGGTGCTCCCGGCGGTCGTGGTGGACGTCCGCGACGAGGTCTCGAGCGACCCGGATCACGTCGTGCGCGTGGCGGACCTGCAGGCGTGGGAGGACGAGTTCGGCCAGATGCCGGCGGGGGCGGCCGTGCTGCTGCTCACCGGGTGCTCCGACTTCTGGGGGCGAGGCGATCGCCACGGCGAGCCGAACTACTTCAACTGCGGGAGCGGGAGGCTCGGCGTCCACCAGCCCGGGTTCTCTCGGAACGCGGTCCGGTGGCTGATCCGGACCGGCGTCCTGACGAAGACCGGCGCGCTCGGGACCGACACGTTCGGACCCGACCCGTCGTCCGACGCGGCGTTCCTGCCGACGTGGCTCACGCTCCGCAAGCACCGACTCACGATCGAGAACCTGACGAACCTCGACGCGCTCCCGGCGACGGGTGCCTGGATCGTCCTCGGGAGCCCGCGCAACGCGAACGGTTCGGGGGCGCCCGGAACGGTGTTCGGCATGATCCCGAGCGGGTAGCCGGTCCGGTCTTCGGGTCGACTCAGACGAGGCGGACGGCCCGGATCGACGGGAGCCCGGTGGCGGCGCGCGTCCAGCTCTCGCCCGCGTCGTCCGAGACGAAGACCTCGCCGTCGCCCGTGCCGAACGCGACCTCGGATCCTCGTGCGTCGAGCCAGCCGGAGTCGATGTTGCCGTCGAACCACTCGGGCAGCCCCTCGGTGCAGCGCTCGAACGTGGAACCCGGTTCGAGCGCTGTCCGATAGATCGCCGCCCGGCCGCCTCGGGGGCCGTTCGAGACCGAGAGCAGGACCCGGTCGCCGGCGACCGCGACGGCTCGAGCGTAGGTGGCGTGCAGACCCTCGCGTTCGATGCGCCAGCTCGAACCCCCGTCGACACTCACGGCGAGCCCGACGGCGCCGGCCGCGAGCACGACGTCGGGTTCGGTCGGGTGCGCGACGACCTGGTGGACGTCCGCGTCGATGTCGATGGTCGGCTCCCAGCTCGCCCCCGCGTCGACCGAGCGGGGAATGCCGCCCACGTGGACGTTCGCGTGGAGCCGCCCGGCGAGGTCCTGGGCGATCGAACGCACGGCCGGCGGGCCACCCCACGGCGTGAACCAGGTCTCCCGGCCCCCCACCGTTTCGAACGCGTCGAGCGGCGCGAGGGCGCCGTCGTCGGGGACGAGCCGGAGCAGGTGCGCCTCCTCCGTGCCGGCGAACACTCCGTGAGAGGTCGGAGCCAGGCAGGCGAGATCGAACGCGTCGCTCCGAGCGACGTCTACCCACGGACCTTCCGGATCGCGCCGAGCGATCACCCGCCGCTCCGCGACCGCCCAGACTCCGCCATCACGGACCGCCAGGGCGGAGACCTCCCGCGGCCCGAAGCTCGGATCGGGACGCGGATCGGGACGCGGATCGCCGCCCGCGAGTGCGAACAGGCCCTGGCTCGTCCCGACGAACAAGTCGGTGGTCGGACGTGGATCGCTCATGGCAGTCTCCACGACCTTACCCGCGTGGACGACGATCGAGTGGCGCCCGACCGACGCTACTCGGCGTCGCGGTGCCGATGGTCCGTCTCGCGTGCGATCCGCGCCGCGGCGCCGGCGATCTTCTGCACCACGGTGAAGCGCCCACCCTCGGACACGAGCTGGTCGACCT
>Ga0075424_100007834_pt1 | contig 10385 bp, 11 predicted proteins | sample SoiMethybrSBSTD3_FD_75301 | JGI IMG/M metagenome (GOLD analysis project Ga0075424, IMG submission 75301) | Bulk soil microbial communities from a Populus tree surrounding site in Tennessee, USA - Soil MetaG P. TD hybrid SBSTD3 | ecosystem: Environmental > Terrestrial > Soil > Tree plantation...
TGAAGGTGAGAACGACGAACCGACGTTGATGCGTCAGATTCAGGTGAAGCCGGAACGGGAGAGTTGGTTATTTAAGCTCACGGATGGCGGGTATTATCTTTGAAACGTTCGGGCGAGGCAAGAGCTCAACCCATTCGTGCAGCATTTAGCAATCATCGCTGATGTGTAACAGGGCCGGTGTGCGCTAGGATGGTGAGTTTCCGGAGAAGGAAGGCGTCCGGTGGCGCCGCTGGTCTTCAAAGCCAGTCTGGGGGCCGTAAGGTCTCTGGAGGGTTCGACTCCCTCCCTTCTCCGCCATAGACAGAGTACCAACCATGCCTTACATCATCGGAACCGCAGGACACATCGATCACGGCAAGACGAGTCTTATCAAAGCGCTGACCGGCGAAGATACGGACCGCCTCAAAGAAGAAAAGGAACGAGGCATATCCATCGACCTCGGTTTTGCTCACCTGGATTTACCCGACGGAAGCCGGGCGGGCATCGTCGACGTGCCCGGACACGAGCGGTTCATCCGCAACATGCTTGCAGGCGCGCATGGTATTGATCTCGCGCTTTTCACGGTTGCAGCTGATGACGGCATCATGCCGCAGACGGAAGAGCATCTCGATATTCTTCACCTGCTTGGTGTCCAGCGGGCGATTTTCGTCATTACGAAGGCCGACCTCGTTACCGAAGGTCGAATCCGTGAAGTCGAAGAGGACATCCGTATTTTGACGGCTGGTACGTCCCTGGAAAATTCGCCGATTGTTTCCTATTCGTTCGTAACCGGCAACGGATTGCAAGAACTTCGCAAACAAATCGCAGAGACGCTTCTGACCGGCAGAAAAAAACAGGCCCCAGGATACTTCCGGCTGCCTGTCGACCGCGTTTTTGCTCTTCAGGGTCACGGCCTGATCGTCACCGGAACGGCCTTACGAGGAGAGGTGCACGTCGGCGATCGCGTGCGCAGCCTTCCTGGAAACGAAATTTTCCGCGTCCGGAGTATTCAGGTTCACGATCAGCCGGTCGAGACCGGCCTCTGGGGGCAGAGAGTCGCGTTGAATTTGAGCGGTGCGGAGAGTGCGTCGCTTGAGCGCGGCCACGTTATATGCCACGAAAGCATCACGAGCACGTCAGATCGATTCGATGCATTTCTCGAGGTGCGGCCTGCAGCCGGTGCCGGAGTGAAGAATCACCAGCGAGTGAGAGTCCACCTTGGAACTGCGGAACGGTTCGCCAAACTGATTCTTCTCGGCTCCGCGGAAAAAGTGGGCCCGAAAGAATCCGCCTATTGCCAGGTGACGGTTTCGGAGCCGCTGCTGGTGATGCGCGGCGATCGTTTCATCATTCGGGACGAGACCTCCAGTCGAACACTGGGTGGCGGGGTCGTGATTCATCCGTGGGCCCGAAAACATAAACGGGATGAGCCGGGCCTCCTCGATCGACTCAAGTTGCTTCATACAGGCGACCTCTCAGGAGTAGTTGCCGCGTTTCTCGACGAAAGCCCTGAGTTCGCTGTTGCGCCCCGTATGGTGCAGGAGTTTCTGAGCCTGAACGAGCAGGAATTTCGCGAGCACATACCGCGTCTGGAAAAGATTCGTGTCATGACGCTCGAGGGGGAAAAGCTCTATACAACGGAAAGAAAGTGGGACCAACTCCGCGATGAGCTGCTGCAGAAGCTGAAGGACTATCACGCTGCCCACCCCCTCGCGCCCGGTATGGATATGGAAGAGGTGCGCGACAAGCTGCCTTACGAGGTACCGCCTCGCGTGTTTCGAGCTTTTCTCGAACAACTGGAAGCCGCCAAAGCAATCGCGCGCGACGGAAACTTCCTGCGCCTTCCGAAGCACGAGATTCGGTTGAAAGGCGAAGAGCAGACGGTCGCAGCAAGAATCAAGACTGCGCTGCGCAGGACGCCGGTTGCGCCGCCGGATCTGAAGCAGATCGAAACCGAGGTGGGTGTAAGCGCTGCCAAACTTCGCGAAGTTATTCGGGTAATGGAGCGGGAGAAATCCATTATCCGAGTTGCCCCGGATATGTACTTCCTCGCTGAGAGCATCGACAAAATACGAGGAAGCCTGCGCGAGCATCTTTCAAAGCAAAGCCAGATCACGCCCGCAGGGTTCCGAGACCTGCTGGGGACGTCCCGCAAGTACACTATCCCCCTGTTGGAATATTTCGATCGGGAAGGGACGACGATTCGCGCTGGGGATGCTCGACGGTTGAGGAACTGATTCTATGGTTTGGGGCGAGATTGCCGCAGTAGCTCTGGCGGCTGTTGTGGGACTGTCGCTCGGGGCGCTCGGAAGCGGCGGTTCGATCATTACGACTCCGTTGCTCGTTTACCTCGCCCGAGTTCCGGCGGCTTCCGCTGTCGGCATGTCGCTCGTGATCGTCGGCGCCACGAGTTTGCTCGGGGCATATCTGCATATGCGGCGAGGCAATCTCGCAATCAAACAGTGCCTGCTGTTTGCCTTGACGGGAATGGTGGGTTCCTTCCTTGGATCGACAGGTACGCATCTTTTGTCGAAAAGAGTTTTGATGCTCGTATTTTCGACCATCATGCTGATTGCCGGTAGCGTGATGCTGCGAGGCGTTGCCACGCTGCGGAAGGCAAAATCCGTCGATGCCTACCAGTGCCTTGCCGCCGGATTTTGCGTTGGCTTGTTGACGGGTTTTCTTGGAGTCGGCGGAGGATTCCTGATCGTGCCAGCACTCATCCTTTTTGGTGGTCTCGATACACGGATGGCGACCGGAACGTCCCTCGGCGTCATTACGTTTAACTGCGCGACCGGATTGCTCGGCCAACTCCGCTTTGTTCACATTGAATGGGGCTTTTTGTCGCTGTTTCTTGCCATGGCGCTGGCGGGTATGGTGGCCGGCGCAGCATTCTCCGTCCGCCTTTCGGAGTCACGGCTGCGGCGGATTCTGGCGATCACGATTCTCGGTATCGGCTTTTCTCTGGGACTGGAGAACCTTTTTACATGAATCAGCTTGCCGCACGAGTTCAGGCCCCGGATTTCGAACTGAAAGACATGAACGGCGTCGCGCACCGGCTCCGGACCGCGTTGAGCGATGGCCGTGTGGTGCTGGCATTCTTCAAGGTGTCGTGCCCGACCTGCCAGTTAACGTTTCCTCATCTCCAGCGGTTCTTTGGGAGCGCGGGCAAGGACTGGCAGGGGCAATTGTGGGCAATCTCGCAGGATGATTCGGAAGATACGCGCCGCTTCGCACGGCATTACGGAATCACATTCGACGTGCTGATCGACGAGTATCCGTATGACGTTTCAAACGCCTACGGTATCGTTTCTGTCCCGACCCTGTTTGTCATCGACCAGGATGGAAAAATCAGCATGAGCGACAACGGATTCAGCAAGGCCAGTCTGAACCAGATTGCCGGCTACGAGCTGTTCACGCCAAACGACGGCCTTCCCGCAACCCGCCCCGGGTGAAGCTCCAAGAACTGACCGTTCGGGCGAACGGAACGACAAGGAATTCGGATTTCGGATTTCGGAATGCGGATTTGCAAACAAAATCCGAATTCTGAAACCCCCCTCACTTGTCTTGTTTTGATTTGCACTCGATGCAGACGCGAGTCCAGGGAACGGCTTCGAGGCGAGCGGGAGCGATTTCGTTTTCGCAATCCTGACAGATCCCGTAGGTACCCTGATCGACCCGATGGATTGCATCTTCGATCGCGCGGAACAGTTTGTGGTCGGTTTGTTTCAATTTGAGCCGGACGTGCACATCATTTTCCATGCTGGACTGGTCGATCCAATCACCGCTTTTCGACCCGGGTTCCGTCGCCGGTGTGCGCGCCGGCGCGGCGGCCAGGATCTCCTCTTTCTTTTTCTCGAGGATCTCTCTGTACTTCTTCAAGTCCAAAGAACTCATAGTCTGCTATTACTCCCAAACAAGTCCGTGGAGTACACGTGAACCCGCGATTTTAGCACCAGGAGCGAAGTTCCGTAAAGACGAGGTCCTTTATGGAGAGTACGTCGTACTTGCGTACGTTTTCGTTGTCGAAGCCGTTGATCCAGCTCTGGATTTGCTTGCGAAGTTCGGAGTCGAGGGCGTCCCAGTCCGTGATTGCGAATCGCTTCATCAGGCTCTCGACTTCCTCGTTGGAGGCCTCGCGGAGAAATCCCGTGACGTAATCGGGCGCGATTTGCCGGATTTCCTCCACGTGGTTAATCAGTTCGGTGTACCACTCCTTGATACGAGGTTCGATGAGCTGGTCCAGGCGGATCCGAATAGCGTCGGAAAACAGGTCCTCGTCCGGGGCGGATTGCAGGGCAGTATCGGCGATGGCGAAGACTTCGGAGGTTTGTTCAGGAGTGAGTGAGAAGTCGAATGGAATCAAGATCGCACCGACATAGGATTTCATGATCCGGTACTGTTCCTGCCGTTGCGCGAGCGTCTTCTGCGGACTCCAAAAACTCCTGAAAAACTGTCTCCGATTTAACGGCATGGCAGAGAGAGATTAGCACAAAATGCGCTCTTAATTTGGTGAGGAACGCGGGCTAAAGCCGCGCGACTAAGAGTCGGCCGTCCGGTTTCGGCAGGCACGTAATCGCGTGGCTTTAGCCCGCGTTCTGCCAGCTTACGCTATAATTTTGAATTCTATGACCGGACCACAATTCGCTAAAAATCTCGAGACGTATGTCTCCGACAAATTGTCTTCGCTCGATCTGATCAAGGAACCTGCCGTTTCCGCCGACCTTCCCGAGGTCATTCGACGATTAAAGATGGCCCTGAAAAATGAACTCGAAGCCAGCGAAGTCGCAGCTTTGTGGATCCAAACCACGCCTGAAATCGAAATCAAGCTGGCTTTGGCCCGGCAGGCGGGGGATGAAGCCAAGCACTACAAGCTCATCGAGAAGCATCTTCAGGCGATGAACGTCGACCTGACCGGCTTCAATCCTGCGGACGGAGGCTATGGTCCCATGTTTCAACTTCTCGCCGGGTTCGGCTCCACCGTCGAGCGCATCGGCGCGGCGCAGTTTACGCGCGAAGCCCTGGCCTTGAAGAAGAATGAGCAGTTCATCGAGTTCTGCGAAGCCGCGGGGGACCGCCAAACGGCTGACCTGTACCGCTCCCAGATCCAGCCGGACGAGCAGTGGCATGTTCACCTGGGCCGCGAGGTGCTCGCAAAATATGCAACGACGCCCGAACTGCAGGAGAAAGCGCGCAAGGCTGTCGAGCTCGTGCTTGAGCTTGCCATCAAGATCCAGAACAAGCAGGTCGGCGAGATGAAGGTTTCGCACGCCCCGGGTTGTTGAACGTCAACATGTATCAGGCGATCATTTTCGCGGTAGACGGCGCGGTTGCGACTATTCGATTGAATCGTCCTGAAAAGCTCAATGCCTTCGCCGGCCCAATGCGCGACGAGATTCTCGATGCGCTCGATAAGATCGCGGCTGATGACACCATTCGCGTCGTGGTGGTCACGGGAGAGGGCCGCGGCTTCTCTGCCGGTGGCGACATTCATAACCTGAAGCAGTTGCGGGAAAACCGCGACGAGGCCGGCTTTCGGGACATTCTCGTCAAGGGTCAGATGATTACGCGGCGAATGCGAGCATTGCCCAAGCCAGTGATCGCCGCAGTGAACGGGCCATGCGCGGGTGCGGGATTCAGCTTCGCCCTCAGCTGCGATATTCGAATAGCTTCTGAGGCGGCCACCTTCGGACCAAGCTTTGCGTTGATCGGGCTGCATCCCGATTGGGGAGGAAGCTGGCTTATTCCGCGGCTGGTGGGCTCGGCTAAGGCCTGCGAACTGATCTTCACCGGCTCGATGATTTCTGCGGAAGAAGCAGGGAAAATCGGATTGGTGAACCGCGTCGTGGTGCATGAGCAATTGATGCCGGCGACGCTTGAACTTGCCGGCAAAATGTCGAAGAATCCTCCCGGTGTTCTGAGGCTCGCGAAAGAATCCATATATCGGAGTCTGACTTCGGATCTTGAAACCGCCTTCGCGCGCGAAAACGAAGTTCAGGGCGAATGTTTCTACAGCGAAGATTTTCTGGAAGGCCTTACGGCATTCGTGGAGAAGCGGAAGCCTCAATTTCGAGGCCGTTAATTATGAAAAAGTTTTTATTGTTTGTGTTCCTTTCGATGTTGCTGCTGAGCGGCTGCAACCAAAACATGGAAGAGGTCAGTTCCGGGGAAACGCTCGAGAACTCACCGAAACCGGTAGCGGCCCCGAATACGAAGCCGCTCGCCGCAGCGGCGGCCGACGGCGAAGGCGATATACCCCCGTTCGTGAAGGCGTTTTTCATGCACACATGGGTAGAGGCCCTGTATGGCTCCGGTCCGCCCCCCAATAAGCATCCCAATCCGAATTTTGAATCGCCGCTCAAAGACCCTGTAAACGGCCGCGTGTGGTGCACCGATTGTCACGTGAACACGGATATCGATTTTTCAAAGATTCCGAAGATGCGTACGCCGCAAGTTGCCGACCTCGAGAGCAACCACGCCTTCATGGTTGCGTTGATGAAGAAATGGGTCGCGAGGTTGAACAGCGATCAGTTTGGAGCAAAGGCGAAGCTAAAAGGGCCAGTTACTTGCCTGACCTGCCACGCCACAAATCCGGAGAATGACGTAGCGACACATTGAGTGGGGTGGCCCGTCCAATTTCGAACCTCGAATTTCGAATCGGTTCCCCTGATGTCGGTTTGTCCAATGGTCGAATTTGCAGATTTGCAGGTTGGACCATTGGACAAATCCACATTCGGGGAACCATTCGAAATTCGAGGTTCGAAATTGGACGACGGATTCCATGCGCCGAGAACTCGCTGCTGTTTAGGCTAAACCACTAGATGATCGTTCCGTCGGGCAGTACACCGTTCTTAGGAACGATCACGATTCCGTCCCGAATGTAATATCCGTTGCCGTCGAATTCCTGCACGCGACGCTCATTGACGATCTTCACACCCGCGCCGATGTGCGCATTCTTGTCGATGATGGCATTTCGGATGATCGATCCTGCGCCGATTCCGATATTCGGCCTGCCCGCCTCGCGGTTGCTCGCGATGTAATCATCGTCCTCGTAGTAGTCGGCGCCCATGACGAGCGTGCGTTCCAGCACGACATCTTCTTCGATCGGGCTTCGGATCCCGACGATCGAATTCGCGATCCGCGCGCCCTTCAGTACGGATCCTTCGGCGATGATCGAATTGTGAATTTCGCAATCTTCGATTCGTGATGGTGGGAGAAATCGCGGGCGTGTGTAGATGGGCGCTGTCATGTCGTGGAAATCAAAGTGGGGATCGCTGCTCGTGAGATCGATATTGGCTTTGTAGAACGCTTCGACTGTTCCCAGATCCTCCCAGTAACCATCGAACAGAAAACCGTGCACCTTCAACTTCTCAATAGCCTTCGGAATGACCTGGTAACCGAAATCGATCATTGAAGCATCGTCAAGCAGATCGGCGAGCACATCGCGCTTGAACAGATAAATGCCCATGGAGGCGACATACGGCCGCTGCGCTGCTTGTTCCGGTGAGAGTCCGAGCGCGGCTGTATCCGTCTTCATTTCCTGAAGAGCAGCGCCTTTCGGCTTTTCACGAAACTGTTCAACGCGGCCCGTCGGATCCAGTTTCAGCAGCCCGAAGCTGGACGCGGCAGCCTCGCTTCGCGGTATGACACAGATCGTCACATCCGCGCCGGTCTTCCAGTGATTTTCGGCCAGCTCGTGATAGTTCATCCGATACAGCTGGTCTCCGGAAAGGATCAGTTGATAGTCATTCTCGCGCGTGATGAATCGATGCAGGTGCTGACGCACGGCATCGGCCGTACCTTGAAACCAATTCTGATTCGTCATCGTCTGCTCTGCCGCCAGGACTTCGACGAACCCTCCCGAAAAAGGATCGAAGCGATAGCTGTTGATGATGTGATAGTTCAGCGACGCGGAGTTGAATTGCGTCAGAACAAAAATCTTGTTCAGTCCAGAGTTCAAACAGTTGCTGATCGGAACGTCGATGAGCCTGTATTTGCCGCCGAGGGGTACCGCCGGTTTCGATCGATCCTGTGTCAGCGGAAAGAGGCGTTTGCCGGCGCCGCCGGCGAGGATGATCGATAAGACGTGCGAGGCGTTCCTTCGTGGCATCGAATTTCCCCATGATACACTAACGCACTGCAATGACTCAGTTTCTCCGAGATAGTTTCGGTTTCATTTACGCACCCGTCTTCATTCCTTTGGTCCGCATTGTCGGAATTTTCTGCATTGGAGTTTTTGTACTCCGGCTCGTCGACTCTGCACTTCGCCGGCTGACGTTGTTGCTTCCATCAGCCCACGTCATCGCCAATCATCGCGTGGAGCAACGCGCAGAAACGCTCCGTCTCATCGTCCGCAGCGTCGTGAAGGGAATCCTCATTGTCGTCGTCGTGGTGACGATCATCTCGGAGCTGGGCTTCGATATCGGTCCGATCCTGGCAAGCGCCGGCATCGCGGGTCTTGCCATCGGTTTTGGAGCGCAGAGCCTGGTGAAGGACGTGATCTCCGGATTTTTTATTCTCTTCGAAGATCAGTACGGCGTCGGGGATGTGGTGAAGGTCGGCGAGCAATCAGGAGTAGTGGAGCGGATGACGCTCCGCGCAACGGTTCTGCGCAACCTTGAAGGTCAGGTTCACGTCATTCCGAATGGAAATATTCAGACAGTTACGGTGATGACGAAGGAATGGGCGCGAGCCGTTGTCGACGTTACCGTCGCGATGAAGGAAGACCTCTCAAACGTTTTCCAGGTCTTGAACCGGATCAATATGCGGCTCGCTCAGGATTTGTCACACGAAATTCTCGAGAAGCCGACCTTGCTGGGCGTCGAAAAGCTCGACGATAGCGGTGTGACGATCCGCGTGATCGTGAAGACGCCTCCTTTGAAGCAGGCCGATGTCGCGCGCGAATGGAAGCGGCGGATCAAAGATGAATTCGACCTGGCGGGAATAGAGTTTGCGACGAAAACCCCGGTTATTTTGGAAGAAGTAAACAGAAACGCGGGCTAAAGCCCACGACTACGTGCCAACGGAAAATTCCGGCCAACTCGTAGTCGCGGGCTTTAGCCCGCGTTGTTTGCTGCCTTACAGTGAACTCTTTTTCTGTGCGATCAGTTCTTCCATACCGGCGGTTGATCCGTCGGGCGTCTTGCTCTGATAGAGCTTCGTGAGTGCCTCGCGTGCGGGCTGTTGAACGACTCCACCGATGGCAACTGCCGTTGCAAGCTGATCGATGGCTTTGTCGCGCTTGTCATTCAGATCCTGCTCAATACCCTGTCGCGTTGCGACGAGTTCATCGATCTGGACCTGGTCCGCTTTCTCGGTCTTGGCCTGGTTCTCTTTCTTGATGGCCTCGACGACAGCCTTTGAAGCATCCGACGTCAGGAACTGATACGCCAATCCAAGACGGAAGTGCGCAATGCCGTCTTTCGGAATGCTCTTCACCGCTGTTTCGTAGTGTTCAACGGCCTTCGGATAGTCGCGATTATTCAGCGCGATGAACCCCATGGTCGCGTGCAGATTGCCTTCGAGTTCGCTCTTCTGCTTGTTCCAGTCCGCATCGCTGAATTGAGCGGGTTTCGGCTGGCTGAACAGCTGCGTCACACCCGCCATAGCTTTGGTGGCGAGACCGTTCGCCTTGTCCAGTGCGGCTTTCTTTGCGGCATCGTCCGCAGGCAACCGTTCGGGAATCATGCTGGACAGCGTGATCATCGCGTTCAGATCGTTTGGATCTACTGAGAGAAGCTTGTCTCCGTACTCGACGATCTTCTCAAAATTATTCACCTGTTGCGCTGCGACCATCGCATTCCCGAACGCGAAACCCTTGAGTTTCGTATCAGCCTTCGGGTACGCAGCAGCGCGATCCGCTGCATCCATCACCTTGGCCCAGTTTTGAGCTTTGGCATAAGCGCCTACCATCATGGTTAAGGCCTGACCAGTGAGTTCCGATTCCTTGTAGTCGGTTATGAATTTCTCAGCGAGTTCAGCTTTCTTTGCGGGAGCCTGCTCGTCATAAACCGCCTTGTAGGCGTTGTACTCAGCTGGGGTTTTCGCCTGCGGAGCGGCCGCCGCCTGCGGAGCGGCCGCCGCCTGCTGACTGAAAGCCGGCACTCCGAGCGCGACGATCAGCAAAAGGGATAATCCCAGATAAAAGGTTCGTGTCATTTTACAGTTAACCTCCTCATAGGCCTGCGACTTGATGGCTACGGATGGCCCGCATTCTACTAATTCGAACTTTCGCCAACAAGTAATTAATCGTAGTACTCCATGCCCAAATGTGTTATCAGGTCCTCCCCTCGAAGGTACCGTAACGTGTTCTTAAGCTTCATCAACTGTATGAACAGATCATGCTCGGGGTACAGGCCTGGAGCGTGCATCGGGCTCTTGAAATAGAAACTCAACCATTCCTGAAT
>Ga0075424_100007837_pt1 | contig 10382 bp, 8 predicted proteins | sample SoiMethybrSBSTD3_FD_75301 | JGI IMG/M metagenome (GOLD analysis project Ga0075424, IMG submission 75301) | Bulk soil microbial communities from a Populus tree surrounding site in Tennessee, USA - Soil MetaG P. TD hybrid SBSTD3 | ecosystem: Environmental > Terrestrial > Soil > Tree plantation...
AGGTAATGCGTGGCCGTCTTGGGGCCGAACGTCGACTGGGTGCTGGGGCTGTAGATCGCCCGCCCCTCTACGCGCAACGCGATGCGGTCACTGAGAAACAGGCGAACGCCCGCGCCGCCATGGGCGCCGTTGTCGGTGAAGCGGTAGGGCGCGCGGGTGCCGAAGTCGAGCAGCGAGTAGCCGCCGAGCACGTAGACCATGAGTCGGTTCGCATGCACGGCATTGATCACGAGAGACGCGCTACCGATCAGCGGCTCGAGCGTGGACGTGGCGCCGCCGGGCGGCGTCACAGTGTACTCGGGCTGGAAGAGGACGTCGGCCTCCACACCAACGATGCTGCCCAGGAGGTATCCCATCCGGACGCCGCCCCCGATCTTGTGGGCGAGCCCGAACGTGGCATCGTAGCGCGTGTAGGAGCCGAACGCGCCCACTTCGACCTGTCCGGCGTGCTGCGCGGCAAGGCGTCCCGCGGCGAGCGTCAGCACGGCCGCCAGCAACCCGAACCGTCTCATTGTCAGCTCCCCGCGCGGAACGCGCTCAAGGTAACTGGTGTAGCTCGACGCGCCGGTTCTGCGTGCGCCCGGCGGCCGTCGTGTTGGCCGCAATCGGATTCACCGCGCCGTATCCCTTTGCCACCATTCGGCTCGGCGTGACGCCCTTGCTCCCGAGGTAGGCGCGCACCGCGTCTGCCCGCGCCTGCGACAGCCTCAGGTTGGTGGCGCTCGAGCCGGTGTTGTCCGTATAGCCGGCAATCTCGATCCGGATATCCGGATTGGCGTTCAGCGACTGTGCGACGATGTCGAGGACTGTGAAGGACTCGGGCTTGAGGGCCGACTTCCCGGTCTCGAACATCACACCGCGCAGGATGACCGGCGTCCGCTCCGGCGTGAACAGAATCGGGCAGCCCGCGGCATCCACGCGCGTGCCGGGGGCCGTGCCCGGGCAGCGGTCCTTCGCGTCGTCTACGCCGTCCCCGTCCGAGTCCTTGAAGCGCTGACACCCGACATCGTCCACTTCGGCCCCCGGCGGCGTGTTGGGACACTTGTCCAGGCCGTCCGGGACGCCGTCCTTGTCCGAGTCGAGCGGGCAACCGACCGCGTCCACGACCGCGCCGGCGGGCGTGCCGGGGCATTGATCGAGGCCGTCGAGCACGCCATCGCCGTCCGCGTCCGCCGGACAGCCCTTGGCGTCGACGCGCGCGCCGGCAGGTGTGCCGGGGCACTGGTCGAGGCCGTCGGGCACGCCATCGCCGTCGGCGTCTGAGGGGCAGCCCTTGGCGTTGACGTGCGCGCCGGCGGGCGTACCGGGGCACTGGTCGAGGCCGTCGTACACCCCGTCGCGGTCTGAGTCAGTGGGGCATCCGCGCGCATCGACCGTGGCGCCGACAGGCGTGTCCGGGCAGGCATCGCGCCGGTCGGGCACTCCGTCATGGTCCTGGTCTGGTGCCGGGCCGCTCCGGGTGAAGACGGATAAGCCGAGCGAGCCGACGACGTGACCCGCCCAGTCACCACCGGCGAAGCCCGTGTTGGGCGCGTAGAAGCCACGCACTTCGAAACGGAGGGCGGCTCGGTCCCCGAGAAAGATCCGATCGCCGATGGCGCCGTGCACGGCATCGTCGGTGAAGCGGTAGGGCGCCGTGTTCTCGAAGTCGAGACGGGAGTAGCCGCCGAGGATATAGAAGAGGTTGCGAGCGGTTCCGAAGTTCAGGACCAGACTGGCGCTGCCGTGGGCCAGTGTAGGAGACGCGCTGCCGGTCTTCGGATTGGGGCTCTGGTAGCCCGCGTCGAGCTCCGCGCTGACGACGTCACTGAAGAAGTAACCCAGGCGACCGCCGCCACCGATCTGGGAGTCCAGGTTGAAGACTTTGTCGTAACGCGTGAACGATCCGAACGCCCCGAACTCGAACTGATGCGCGTGCTGTGCCGGGAGGCTGGAGATCCCACACGTGAGCGCTACTCCGAGGACCGCGAATGTTCGCACGGACGGTCTTCTCCTCTAGGGCTGGCCCTACGGTAATAACTCGGCCTCCGGTTAGAAACCCCGGAGGCCGGCATGGTGACGTGGGTCACTTGAGCTACTGTCGCCCGTTCTCGCCGCGCACGAACCGGACTGCCCTGGCAAGACTGTCGGCGAGCGCCGCCAACTCGGTTGCGCCATGCGCCAGACCTTCGATGGCCTGCAGTTGCTCCGCGGCAGCGGCGGCGACGGCTTCGGCCTCCTGCGTCGAGGAGTGGGCACCCGCCTTGGCCTGCTCGAGCGACTGATTGATTCTGGCGGACCGCTCCCTGATGCCATGGGCCAGCTCGGCGACCTGCTTCCCGGCGCGGGCCGTGCCGCCCGCCGCCTCCGCAATGCGGCTCAGGTCCTGCACCCAGTCGCTCGAGCTGCGTACCACGTCTCCGAGATCGCCGCGGATGCGCTCGAGCAGTTGTGCGGCCCGGTCGAGCGCCCGGCGCGTCTCTTGTGCGGACTTCCCGACGTTGCGCGCCTCTCGACCGCTTGCTTCGGCGAGCTTGTGGACTTCGTCGGCCACCACGGCGAAGCCGCGGCCATGAACACCGGCGCGCGCCGCTTCGATCGTGGCGTTGAGGGCGAGCAGGTTCGTCTGGTTGGCGATGAATCCGATGGTTTCCGAGAACTTCTCGACCTGCTCCGCCACGTCGCGCAGCCGTCGTACCTCGCGGGCGCTCTCTTCGGTCGTGAGACCCAGATCGGTCAGGCGACGGACGGCGGTCTGGGTAGCGAGGCGGACCTTCTCCGTGGTCTGCTCCATTTGCGCGCCCGAGTCGCGGGTCTGGGTGCCCGCGGTGACCACCTCCGCGGCGTGGTGGGTCAGCTGTTCCGAGTCGCGGGCCAGCGCGCTGACGAGGCTCGCGGCTTGCGCGGCCCCCTGGCTGGCGCGACGCGCCGAGGCCGCCACTTCCTGGCTCGAGGCGTGGATCTCTTCGGTCGTGGCCGTCAGCGTCTGGATGTAGGCACTGGTGCGATCCGACGCGCCGACCACCGGCTGAACCGAGCCCTCGATTGCGAGCATCAGCGCGAGCTGCGGTGCCAACAGCGCCAGCATGTCCCCATCGGCGTCGTGGTACATGCCGGGATTCGAGTGACGTACACTCCAAAGGCCCACCAGCTGCCCGGCGTGATACAACGGGACCAGCACCTCCGAGCCTGGCGTTTCCCGCCCGGGCACGACCTTCTGCTCGGGAGAGAGCGCGCCCGCCACGACTGGCCGCCGTCGCCGCACGGCCTCGCCGGAGAGTCCGGCATTGGCGTCGAAGCGAGCCTTGTCGGGACCGCGATGGCCCGTCGCGGTGTCCGCGACGAGCTCCATTTCGTTCGTCCCTGCGTCGTAGCGGGCGAAGCCCATGTGCTCCCACGGAACCAACCGCCGGGCTAGCTCCTGAATCCGTGGGAAGCTCTTCGCCAGACTGATGTCGCGCGCGATCGCCTGTGACAAGCCCTGAATGAGTGCGAGCTGGTCGGCGTGAACAGCCCGCCGGATGACCGACACGCTCGCGACCGCGGCGCTTACGAGCACGACGCCGATCACGAGAAACCCGATCATGTCGACGCTCGCGTGTGCGAGGGCGAGGCACGCGAGCGCCAGACCCACCGAGCAAGCGTACACGACGGCCTCCCACCGCGCAGTGAGGGCGGCGTCCACCCACGCGAGGGTGCGCCCGAGTGCCAGCTCGATGTAGAAGGTGCCGTTCACGACGCAGGGCAAGAGGACGAGGAATGCGACGAGGGGCACGAGGTTGTTCGCCGCGAGCGCCTGTGCACCCGTTGCCCCGCCGAGCCTCGCATACGCGAGCCCCGCCAGGGCCGAGCCCGCCGCGAGGTGCGCGACGTTGCCGAGCGCTGCCGCCACGGGCAGACGGCGCAGGGCCAGGTCGCCCGCGATCATCGCCAGCGACGCCACCACGACGCCGAACGCCCAGCCGCGGTCGAGGATGGCGTACGCCGTGACGCCCAGGATGTATGAGGAGAACCCGTTCCCCGGGAGGGCGATGCCGTAGCGCCGGGTCAACGCCCCGACCACGACGAGTACCGCGATCTCTTCCGCGACGTCGGCGCCGAGCGGCACCCGTCGGGACGCGAAGGCCGCCAGCCCTGCGGCGATCGCCGCCACGGCACCGAGCGCGACGAGCGCCCGCACCAGCAGGCCCGGCGACGCTTTGAGGCGGGAGAGGGCACTCATGGGCAAGCTCGGAGCAAGGTCGGCCCCTTGGCGTGACCTGTCAAGCGCGACTATCGTTTACCGCATGCGTGTCACCATCGAATACTGCGTCGTCTGAAACTACGAGCCACGGGCCGCCGGTCTGGCGGCCGAAATCCGCAAGACCTACCCTCACGCCGACGTGAAGTTGATCCAGTCGTCGGGCGGCGTGTTCGAAGTGGAGGTCGATGGCCGTCGCATTTTCTCCAAGAAGGCGCTGGGACGCCACGCCGAGCCCGGAGAAGTCGTGCGACTGATGCAGCAGGTCGCCCCGCCACCGTCGCGTTGACGCCTGCTGCGGGACCCTGCGGACAGGTGTGACCCGCGCAGGTGACACTGTGCCGCTCCCGCCCCCTCCAGCGCCAGCGTCCTAAGTCCCCTCGGCAGTTGCCGTTGCGACGGCATCGTCGCGTCTGGCACGACCTTTCCAGAAAGGCCGGGCCGGAGGTGACCTATGAAACGTGTGCTCTTGGCAGCTGGAATCGCGCTCGCGCTCGGTGCTACGCCGATCGCGGCACAGACCCGCGTCAGCGTCGCCGTCGGTTTCGGCGTACCACGGCCGTATGTGACCGGAGTCGTGATCGTGGGGCGGCCGTACGTCTACTACCCATACAGGCGACTCTATTACCCGCCCCCGTTCTTCGTGGCGCGGCGCGTCTACGTGGTTCGGCATCGGCATCATCATCACCGCTACCACTACGATTACGACCGCGACGATGACCGCGACGATGAGTGACGTGCCACGCGGGCCGTACCACCGGAGTGCGGCGTGCAAAGAGAGGTTCCGGATGCGGCGGCTGACGCCCTAGGCAGTGCCGCAGGTACGGTCGCAAAACGGGAGACGCGCACGCACGCCTCCCGTTTTCTTTTTGTCCCGTGTTTCAGGGCTTCGCCGCCGCGTCGGTTGGCTTGCGGCCGAACAGCTTGCGAAGGAACGCCGCCGCCGCGACGAGCCCCAGCACGACGACCTTCTTCAGGGCGACGAGGGCCCCGAGCAGCACCTTGAACAGCCCGGCCTTTGCGGCGAGACCGCCCGCAATCAGCGCCGCGATGCCGTACTCGGCCACCTTGTCCGTGCCGGGGATGAAGTCCGCGTAGCGATGACCCCCGTTGAACTCGACGAAGCCGATCACCTTCGCCATGTCGCGCTTGACGGACTCGAGCCGATCCATCGAGGCGACGGCATTCAGCACGAGGACCCCGCGCCTGCCCAGTACGCGGATGTTGTAGTTGAGCGTGTGCGCCGAGTCGTCCGTGAACTTGAGGTCCTTCGCCCAGTAAAGCTTGTGGGCCACGCTGTCGTAGCGCGGGGCCTCGGCCCACCCAACGAGCTCCACGGTGGCGTACCCGGCTTTCGCGCGCTCGGGATTCGCGTCGCGTGTCGCCTGCTGCATGGTCCTGAGGAGCTCACGGTAGTCGATCTTCGCGGCATCGTCGTCCTTGACGTAGCCGTCTTCGCTGAAGCTGATGATGATCCCCCAGCCCTCGGGAGTGAGCACATGGACTCCCGCGGGCACGAGCATCCCCAGGGTCTCGTGGCCGGGTGGGTTGCCCCAGGCGCGCAGCACGATGTCGGTTTCTTGCGGGTCGAGATACCGGAAGTCCGCGGGGAGGTCGAGGGTCGCGAGACCGCGGCGCAGGGTGACGCGACCCGTTTGATAGCGGAGCTGCGCCTCGACTTGCTCTCGGGTGGGGTTCTCGGGAGTGCGCTCGAGCCGTTGTGCGAGTGCGACGAGCGGCGCCACCGCGAGCCACGGCACGATCACCAGGCACGGCACGGGTAGACGGATCATCTCTCCCTCCACCGCTAATCTATATTGCGACCGTGCGAATTTCCCGCGACCACTTCCTTCCCCCCGATCCGAACGCCTTCCTCGCCGCGGAGCCCGCCACCGGACGGGTCGTGGTGATCGCCCCGACCCGCGCCGCCTGTGAAACCATCGAGCTCGCGATGAGCCTCGATATCGACACGCTCCTCGCCCGAGAGCACGGTGAGGATATCTCCCGCCTCGCGGCATCGGAGCGAGGGTTCGGGATCGTTGCCGGGACCGGCACGGGCAAGACGCTCGCCATCCGGCCGATTGCGACGACCATCCTGCAAGCGCCGCTCAGGGTCGGCGTCGTGAACCGCGAGCGGGAAGCCACGCCCGAGACGCCGACGTGGAACGTCGTGATCGTGACCACCGGGATCGCGCGCCGGTGGTTCGAGGACGGCCTCATCACCGCGCGGGACACGCTGGTGGTGGATGAGATCCACCAGACGTCGGCGGAGCTCGAGCTGTGCCTGGCGCTCGGCAAGCGAGCGGGCTGCCGCTTCATCTGGCTTTCCGCCACCGTGGATCCGGCGTTCTACGCCCGCTACCTGGGATCGGTTGAGGTCCTCGAGACCCGGGCGTTCGATCCCGCGCGGGCGGCCGATGTGCGCGTCCTGCCCCAGCAGCCGCTCGAGTTCCTGAACGATCGCTTCATGAAGGAAGTCCTGCGGAAGCGGCGTGGCGTCGCGGTGTTCGTGCCCACCCGGGCCGAGGTCGAGCAGATCGCGAAGGAGCTCGGCGACCGCTGGCAGGGCCTGCCGACCGCGTTCTACCACGGGGGCGAGCCGATCCGGGTCATCCGACCCTTCCTCGACGGCCAGGTGCGCCGGCCGTTTCTGCTGGCGATGACCGCGGCAGGCCAGTCGGCGCTCAACATCCGCGGCCTCGACACGGTGGTGATCTACGACGCGCGCTACGCCAATGTCGTGGAGCGGGGTCGCAACGTGCTGACGCGGCTCTACCTCGGCGCGAATGAAATCCTCCAGATGGCGGGACGCGTGCACGGGCGTGTGGAAGGGGGCGAGGTCTACATCCTGAGCGACCGGGAGCTCGTGTTCGACGAGCTACGGCCGACGCCGCCGGAGTTCCAGCTCGCCGGCGACGCGGAGCGGGTGGCGATCACCTGCGCCGCGCTCGGCGTGGACGCGCGCGAGCTCGATCTGCCCGTGCCGCTCGACCGCAAGGCGTACCGCGACGCCCTCGAGCTGCTCACCGAGCGCGGCTTGATCGAGCACGGGCGACTGACCCGCTACGGCCGCGACGTGGAAGCGATGCCGGTCGAGCGACCCTGGGGCGAGCTGCTCTATCACGCCGATCCCGACCTCGTTCCGATGGTGGCGGTGGCGGCGAGCGGCGAATCGCTGCACCGCATGACGCGCGAGGAGCGGGACCTGCGGGGCCTGATCGTGTCCGGAAGCGACCACCTCACCGCGTACAACGTCTACGCCGAGGCGGTCAACAAGCACGGCTACCTGGGCGAGGTGTACGGTCTGCCGCGCCACCTGTTCCGCGAGAACGTCGATCGCTGGGCCGAAGGCCGCGGCGTGCTCGTGAAAGCGATCGAGGACGTGGCGCTCGGCATGGCCTCCGTATACCGACAGCTCGAGCTGCCTCTACCCGAGCGGCTGCCCCACGCAGGTGAGAAGACCCTGGCCGCGTTCGCGGACCTGGTGGCCAAGTTCCAGCCGTTCGACCTGGTCATCGACGAGGAAACGGCGGACGGCCGCGAGGCCCGGGTGAGCCGCGGATCGGTGTGCTCTAGCTGGGGCGCCGTCGCCGGCACGCTGCGCTACTTCGCGGACCGGTTCGGCGTGCCGCGCGCCAGCATCGAGGGAACGCAGCTGCCCGAGCGTGCCATCCGCCGCTACGCGCGGCGCGGCGCGCCCACAGTCGTATTCGAGCGACAGCGCCGGTACGAGGGCCTAATGCGGGTCCGGACCGTCGGCTATTTCGGGTTCCTGCGCGAGCGCGACGTCGAGCCCCTCCCGAGCCCGTTCCCCCCCGAGCTCGCCGACGCTGCACGGGTGGCGCTGGTGGAGGCCCTGCTCGCCGGCCACACGCCCCACCCCGATCAGGCACGGGTGCGGCGCGCGCTGGAGCGGCTCGGATCCTATTGGCGCCGCTCGGGCGGGCGGCTGACGCAGGCGGCCACGGAACAGGTGACCGCCCGGCTCGCGGCCCAGCTCGCGCAGGTCGGCTCGTGGGACGAGTTCATCAACGCACGGCTGGAGCTCGACGTAGACGAGATGGTGCCGGAAGTCGAGCGCCGTGCCCTGGATGCGCTCCCGGCATCGGTCCACCTCTACGGGGACCGCGTGCCCGTGGATTACGAGGTGGAGCAGGGGATCGGCGTGGTGCGGTTGCGTCTCAAGGAAGGCCAGGCGCGGCGGCTGCAACCGCGCGATCTGCCCCCGCTCGACCGGCCGGTCCGCTTCACGGTGCTCCGGGGCAAGCGCGAGGCGGTGCGGTCCGATTCAGTGGAGGACCTGCGCCGCCAGCTGAGCGGCCTGTCCCGGGGAGAACGGCAGCGCCTCGCACGGAGCGGCCGAGGCGGCCGTGGGAGGGGGGGTCGGGGGGGCCGGCGTCGCTAGAAGCCGCGTCCGCGAGGTGTGACCTCGGCACGCTCCGCGGGTCTTGCTTATGTGGTGCTGTCTGGAACCATCCCGCGCAACCTCGGCCATGCAAGGACGTATGCCTGCGAGAGAAAAGACCCCCAGTCTCCCGGCCCCGCTGGGCTTCGCCCCACTCGGGCAGGCCGTAATGGAAACATTCAGCGAGGGCGTGGTCGTCTTCGACCCCTATGGCCGGATCCTGTACGCGAACCAGCGGGCGCGGCGTGCGCTCGACGCGGTCGGGGACGGCGCGCCCCATCGGGGCGACAATCTGCGCGAGCGGCTCATGGCGTTCGGCGGCCGGACGCGAACGCTGAAGCAGGGCTCGGTCGAGCTCGGTGAGGTGGTGTTTCTCCCCGGCGCCAGCGGAGACAGCCCGACGCTGGCCGAGCGGGAGCGCCAAGCCATCCTCGACACGCTCGAGGTGACGCATGGGAAGCTGGCCGAGACCGCGCGACGGCTCGGCATCAGCCGAACGACGTTGTGGCGCCGGTTGCGAGCCTATGGGCTCCGGCCCAACGGGCACGGGGGCTCCGGGGCCGCGACGCGCGCTTAGCGCCGCTCCGTCATCCTGGCGGGGGGGTATCACGCCCCCTAGCTTCCGGCTCGGGCCTCACCGTTCGGGAAGCGATGCCCGCCAAGCCGTACATCATCGAAGAGTATGTCCGGTGGTCCGACGTGGACTTCGCCGGCATCATTTTCTACGGGTCCTACGTCCGGTTCTTCGAGATCGCCGAGACGGAGCTGTTCCGTGCCTGTGGCCTCGCCTACGCCCGCGTGTTCGACCGCTACGACATCTTCCTGCCGCGCAAAGCCGTTCATAGCGAGTTCTACCTCCCCGCGCGGCTGGACGACCGGCTGCGCGTGGCGACGTACGTCGGCCGGGTCGGCACCAAGTCAATGACCCTCAACTTCGACGTGCTGCGCGACGACCCGCCGCGGCTCGGGGCCGCGGGTTGGATGGTGCTGGTCTGTGTGGACCGTAAGGGTCTGAGGCCGCACCCTCTGCCTCCGGGGCTGGTCGAGGCGCTCGCTCCGCACACGCTGACGACCGCTGCTGCGCGCGCGATCCTCGGCATCACGACCGCGCCGGGCGCGCGAGCCTCCCTCTGAGACTGCCTCGGTTCTTCGCCCTCGCGCTCGCGGTGCCGGGCGCTGCCTGCGGCAGCGCGTCCGAGCAGGCGGGTCGCGTACACGCCGTCGTCGCCTCCCCGCACCAGGACACCGTCCGATTCGAAGCTCCGGCGCGCGTGCGGCGCTGCGGCGGCGTTCCGGGGAAGGAAGGACTGCTGCTGCAAGGGTCTGCCGCCGGGAACGGTGTGATCATTTGGCTGCGGGGAGGCGGGGGCGGCTCGCCGGCGGCCGGCCGATGGCCGCTGCTGCAGCGGGGTGATACGGTATCGCCGCGCGGCGCGACGGTCGGCGTGCGCTATATGATGAGGGAAGTGGCTCGGGGCTTCGCGCTCGACAGCGGCGTTGTCGAGGTGCGGGCGACCGGTGCTGTGCTCACGGTGCTCGCGCGTGGCACCGGACTCGAGACCGCGGCCGCGGGGCGCGTGGCGCTCAAGGCGTCGTTCGACGCGGTGCCGCTCGAAACGGACACTGTCTCCTGCCGGACGACATTGTGACGCTGCGGGTCGGCCTGATCGGCACGGGGTTCGCGCGTCGGGTGCAGATCCCGGCGCTGCGCCTGGTGCCGGGCGTGGCGGTGACCGCGATCGCGAGCGGCAGCATGGA
>Ga0075424_100007839_pt1 | contig 10380 bp, 10 predicted proteins | sample SoiMethybrSBSTD3_FD_75301 | JGI IMG/M metagenome (GOLD analysis project Ga0075424, IMG submission 75301) | Bulk soil microbial communities from a Populus tree surrounding site in Tennessee, USA - Soil MetaG P. TD hybrid SBSTD3 | ecosystem: Environmental > Terrestrial > Soil > Tree plantation...
TTCGCCGCCGGCGCCGACGCGGTCATGATCGGCTCGCCGCTGGCGGGCGCCGCCGAGTCGGCGTCCCGGGGCTTCAACTGGGGCATGGCGACGCCAGACCCCAACCTGCCCAGGGGGACGCGGATCGAGGTCGGCGTCCGGGCGTCGCTCCAGGAGATCCTGGTCGGGCCGGCCCGCGTCGACGACGGCACCCAGAACTTCGCCGGCGCGCTGCGCTCGTCGCTGGGCGTGTGCGGGGCGGCCGACATCGCGCAGTTCCAGCAGGTCGAGATGGTGATCGCCCCGCAGATCACGAGCGAGGGCAAGGTGCTCCAGCGCTCGCAGCACGTGGGCATGGGCCGATGATCGCTGGGGAAACCGCGGTTTCCCCCCTGCCCAACGCGGCGCGCGCCGGCGACCTCGTCCTCGTGCTCGACTTCGGGTCCCAGACCTCGCAGCTGATCGCGCGCCGAGTGCGCGAGGCCAGCGTGTACTGCGAGCTGCTGCCCGGCACCACGCCGTGGACCGAGCTGGCGGCCAGGAACCCGGCGGGCGTCATCCTGAGCGGCGGACCCGCCAGCGTGTACGAGCCGGGCGCGCCCCAGGTCGACCCCGCCGTCCTGCGCTCGGGCGTCCCCGTCCTCGGCATCTGCTACGGCATGCAGCTGATCGCCCACCACCTCGGCGGCGAGGTCGCGCCCGCCACGAAGCGCGAGTACGGGCCGGCGCTGCTGGCGGTCGCCGAGCCGGCCGGCCTGTTCGAGGGCCTCCCCGCCGAGCTGCCCGTCTGGATGAGCCATGGCGACCACGTCCTCCGGCTGCCGCCCGGCTTCCACGGCCTGGCCAGCAGCAGCAACGCGCCGGTGGCCGCGTTCAGCGACGGCGCCGGGGTGCTCGGCATCCAGTTCCACCCCGAGGTCCACCACACGCCCCAGGGCCGCGACATCCTGCGCAACTTCCTCTATCGCGTGTGCGGCTGCACCGGGACGTGGACGGCGGGGTCGTTCATCGCGGACGCCACGCGGGCGATCCGTGACCAGGTCGGCCAGGGCCGCGTCATCTGCGCGCTGAGCGGCGGCGTGGACAGCGCCGTCGCCGCGACGTTGATGCACCGCGCGGTCGGCGACCAGCTCACGTGCGTCTTCGTGGACAACGGCCTGCTCCGGCGTGAGGAGCCGCAGCGGGTCCTGGACGTGCTCCACGGCAACCTCGACCTCGACATCCGCTTCGTCGACGCGTCCCCCCGCTTCCTGGGCGCGCTGCGCGGTGTCCTCGACCCGGAGGAGAAGCGGCGGGTGGTCGGCCGCGAGTTCATCAGCGTGTTCGAGGAGCAGGCGCTGCGGCTGGCCGAGACGGGCGGCGAGATCGAGTTCCTGGCCCAGGGGACGCTGTACCCGGACGTCATCGAGTCGACGGCGCCCGACACCGTCGCCTCGGCGAACAAGATCAAGACGCACCACAACGTCGGCGGCCTGCCGCCGGGGCTGCGCTTCCGCCTGGTCGAGCCGCTGCGCTACCTCTTCAAGGACGAGGTGCGCGCGGTGGGCCTGGAGCTGGGGCTCCCGGAGGACATGGTGTACCGGCAGCCGTTCCCCGGCCCCGGGCTGGCCATCCGCTGCATCGGCGAGGTCACGCCGGAGCGGCTGGAGGTGCTGCGCGGCGCCGACTGGGTGGTGGTGGACGAGATCAAGAAGCACGGCCTGTACCGCCAGGTCTGGCAGTCCTTCGCGGTGCTGACCCCGCTGCAGACGGTCGGCGTCATGGGCGACTACCGCACGTACGCCAACGTCGTGGCGGTCCGGGTCGTGACCTCGGAGGACGCGATGACGGCGGACTGGGCGCGCCTCCCGTACGACGTGCTGGCGCGGATCTCCAACCGGATCGTCAACGAGGTGAAGGGCGTCAACCGGGTGGTCTACGACGTGACCAGCAAGCCACCTGGCACCATCGAGTGGGAGTGACGATGGTCCCCTGCTCCCTCCCCCCGTGGGGGAGGGCAGGGTGGGGGCACGCTCAGATGGTTTCTACCGCTCGGTCGTGCTCTTTCGAAACGGGTCCCCACCCCAACCCTCCCCCCACGGGGGGGAGGGAGTCCAACTGACGTGAGGATCCTGGTCGTCGGGTCGGGGGCACGGGAGCATGCCCTGGTGTGGAAGTGCCTGCGCTCGCCGCTGGCGGAGCGGGTCTACGTCGCGCCGGGCAACGGCGGCACCGCCGAGATCGCCCGCAACGTCGCCATCCCGGCCGACGACCCGGTCCGGCTGGCCAAGCTGGCCCGCAAGGAGAAGATCGGGCTCGCCATCCTGGGCCCCGACGCGGCCGTCGCCTCCGGCGTCGGGGACACGCTGCGCGACGCCGGCATCGCGGTGTTCGGCCCCGACCGCGACGCCGGCCGGATCGAGAGCAGCAAGAGCTTCGCCAAGGAGATCATGGACGCCGCCGGCATCCCGACCGCCGCGTACGGCACGTTCACCGAGGCCGAGCCGGCCCGGCGCTTCGCGCGCAAGTTCGCGGGCCGGGTCGCCGTCAAGGCGGACGGGCTGGCGCTGGGCAAGGGCGTCCTGGTCTGCGACGACCAGGGCCAGGCCGAGCGCGCGATCGAGGCCATGCTGATCAGGCACGCGTACGGCCTCGCCGGCTCCACCGTCGTGGTCGAGGAGCGGCTGGAGGGGCCCGAGGTCTCGGTGTTCGGCGTGTGCGACGGCCGGCTGGTCACGGCGCTGGCCGCGGCCCGCGACTTCAAGCGGGCGCACGACGGGGACACGGGTCCCAACACGGGCGGCATGGGGGCCTACTCACCCCCGGCTGGCGTCGCCGACGAGCTGGTGGCGGAGGTGACCGAGTTGGTGCTCCGTCCCGCGCTGCGCGAGCTCGGGCGGCGCGGGCTGGACTACCGCGGCGTGCTCTACGCCGGGCTGATGCTGACGCGCGACGGCCTCCGCGTGCTGGAGTTCAACGCCCGGTTCGGCGACCCCGAGGCCCAGGTCGTCCTGCCCCGGCTGAAGTCCGACCTGGTCCCGCTGCTGCTGGCGGCCGCGCTGGGCGACCTGCCCGACCGGCCGCGCATCGAGTGGTCGAGCCGGCCCGCCGTCGGCGTGGTCGTCGCGTCGGGCGGCTATCCCGAGGGGTACGAGACCGGCCACGAGGTGCAGGGCCTGCAGGCGGTGCCGGACGGGGTCCTCGTGTTCCACGCGGGCACGCGCCACGTACCAGGACGGGGTCTGGTCACGTCAGGCGGTCGGGTCCTGACCACCGTGGGCATGGGCGCGGACGTCCAGGAGGCGCGGATGGCGGCGCTGTCGGGAGCCGTCCGAGTACGATTTCCCGGGGCTTTCTACCGGAAGGACATTGCACAGGAAGCAGTTGGTGCCTGAGGTCGGCGTCATTCTCGGTTCGAAGTCGGATCTCCCGCTGATGGAGTCGTGCCTGCAGCAGCTGGAGGAGTTCGGCATCGAGTCCGAGCTGAAGGTGTGCTCGGCCCACCGGGATCCCGCAGGGGTGATGGAGTGGGCGACCTCGGCGCGCGAGCGCGGGCTCAAGGTGGTGATCGCCGCGGCAGGCGGCGCCGCCCATCTCCCAGGCGTGGTGGCGGCCTGGACCGACCTCCCCGTCGTGGGCGTGCCCGTGCCGACGCAGCACCTGGGCGGGCAGGACTCGCTCTACTCGATCGTGCAGATGCCGGCCGGGGTGCCCGTCGCGACCATGGCGATCGGCGAGGCCGGCGCCCGCAACGCGGCATGGTTCGCGGCCCGCGTCCTCGGCGTGACCGACCCCGGTGTGGCCGGCCGCCACATGGAAAAAAGGCAGGCGCTCGCCAATCGCTAACGCAAACGGGCCGCGACTGCGGCTGACCGACACGACGTTTCGCGACGGCAACCAGTCCCTGCTGGGCGGCCATCTGCGCGGCGACGAGATCGTCCCGGTGGCGGCCAAGCTGGACACGGTCGGGCTGTTCTCGATGGAGGCATTCGGCGGGGCCACGTTCGAGACCTGGCTGCGGCTGGGCGACGACCCGTGGCAGACGCTGCGGCGCCTGCACGAGGTGACGCCCAACACCCCCATCCAGGCGCTGATCCGCGGCCAGAACCTGGTCGGCCACCGCAACTACGCGGACGACGCGGTCGAGCTGTTCGTCGCCACGGCGGCGCGCAACGGGGTGGACGTCTTCCGCGTGTTCGACCCGCTCAACGACCTCCGCAACATGGAGGTCGCGATCCGGGCCGCCAGGCGGGCCGGCCGGCGCGTGCAGGGCGCCCTCTGCTACGCGGTCAGCCCCGCCCACGACCTGGAGCTCTGGCGCTCCCTGGCCAGGGGCCTGGCCGAGCTGGGGGTGGACGACGTCGTCGTCAAGGACACCTCCGGGCTGCTCAGCCCCCAGGCCACGCGCGAGCTGGTGACCGCGCTCCGCGAGACGGTCGACCTGCCGATCGTCGTCCACTCCCACTGCAGCAGCGGCATGGCCCCGATGGCCTACCTGGCGGCCGCCGAGGCGGGCGCCAGCGTGCTGGACACCGCCATGTCGCCGCTGGCCGGCGGCGCGTCGCAGCCGGCCACGGAGAGCGTGGTCGCCGCGCTGGCGGGCGGCCCGCACGACACCGGCCTGGACCTGGAGATGCTGGTCGACGTCAAGCTCGAGCTGGAGGAGCTGCGGCGCCGGCACGAGGAGCACCTGTCCCTGACCGCCGGCCGCACGGACTCCGACATCCTCCGCTACCAGATGCCGGCGTTCCTGCTCGAGGACATCCACGGCCAGCTGGAGCGGCACAACGCGCTCGGCCGCCTGCGCGAGGCGCTGGACGAGGTCCCGCGCGTGCGCCGCGAGCTCGGGTACCCGCCGCTGGTGGCGCCGGTCCGCCAGCTGATCGCGGAGCAGGCCGTGTACAACGTGCTCGGCGGGGACCGCTACGCGACCGTCTCGCAGGAGCTCAAGGACTACCTGCAGGGCCTGTACGGGGCGCCGCCGCGCCCGGCGGACACGGGGATCCGGCGGATGGTCCTGGGCCAGGACGAGCCGATCACCATCCGGCCCGCCGACCTGCTCGAGCCCCAGGTCGCGCCCGCGCGCGCCGAGCTGGAGCGGCTGGGCGTCGAGCCGACGGACGAGCGGGTCCTGATGTACCTGCTGTTCCCGGCGCTGGCGATGGAGCTGTTCCACGCCCCGCCGCCCACGGCCGCGCCCATGGTGGAGGAGCCCGCCGGCGAGGGCGCCGCCGAGGCCGCGCCCGACGCCGCCGCCGAGTCCCCGAACGGCACCGCCGAGGCCACGGAGGCGCCGGCCCCGCAGGCGATCAACGCCGAGTTCGACGTCGAGGTGGAGGGCGAGGTCTTCCGCGTTCGCGTGGCGGGCGCCGGGATGACGTTCGTGCCCGGCGTGGCGTCGCCGGCGCCCGTGGCCGGCGCGGCGGTGGCGGCGGCGCCGCCGCGGGCCCGCGACGGGGCGATCACCGCGCCGATGCAGGGCCTGATCGTCAAGGTGCCGGTCAAGGTCGGCGACGACGTCAAGCTCGGCGACGTGGTGGCGGTGCTGGAGGCCATGAAGATGCAGAACGACATCGTGGCCACGCAGCCGGGCAAGGTGACCGAGGTCTACGTCAAGGAGGGCGAGGTGGTCAGCCCGAACCAGGCCCTGGTCGCGGTCGGCTGATCGGCGCCCCTCCCCGCCGTCCGTACCATGTGGCGGTGAACGTCGCACTCCTCGGCACGGGGAAGATGGGCGCCGCCATCGCGCACCGGCTCGCCGGCGCCGGGTTCGAGCTCACGCTCTGGAACCGCACGCCGGACCGGGCCAGGGCGGTGGGCGCCGGCCGGGTGGCCGGCACCGCCGCCGAGGCGGCCGAGTCGGCGGACATCGTCCTCAGCATCCTGTACGACGCGGCGTCCCTGCGCCAGGTCTACGGCGGCCTGCGACCCCGCCGCGGCCAGGTCTTCGTCGAGATGAGCACGGCCGGCGCCGGCGTCCCCGACGAGCTGGCGGCCGGGCTCGCGCCGGCCGGCGCCGAGCTGCTGGCGGCGCCCATCCTGGGCAGCATCCCCGCCATCGAGCAGGGCAGCGCGCTGATCCTGGTCGGCGGCGACGCGGCGGCGTTCGAGCGCGCCCGGCCCGTGCTGGCCGCCTTCGGCCAGCCCGAGCTCGCCGGGACCCGGCTGGACGCCGCGTCTCTCAAGCTGCTGGCGAACGCCATGCTCCACGTCGGCACGCTGGCCGCGGCCGAGCTGATGGCGGCGGGGCGGCGCTCGGGGCTCGAACCGGAGGCGGTGTTCCGCCTGCTCTGCCGCACCATGCCGTACCTCCAGGCGCGCCGCCGCGGGTACCTGGAGCACGCCCACGACCACCCGACGTTCGCGCTGTCCGGAGCGGTCAAGGACCAGGGCCTGGCCCTCGACCTGGGCCGGGCGCATGGCGCCGCCATGCCGCTGCTGGCGCTGTCGCGCGAGCTCTACGCGCTGGCCGAACCGGAGCACGGGAGCGAGGAGATGACCGCCGTGATCGAGCGATATCCGAGATGAAGGCGAAGCTGTTCAAGAAGATCCTGGTCGCCAACCGGGGCGAGATCGCGGTCCGCGTGATGCGCGCCTGCCGCGAGCTCGGCATCGAGACCGTGGCCATCTACTCGGACGCGGACCGGGGCGCCATCCACGCCCGCTACGCGGACCACGCCCACCACATCGGCGCGGCCCCGCCCGGCCAGTCCTACCTGCAGCTGGACAAGATCGTGAAGCTGGCCAGCGACATCGGCGCCCAGGCCATCCACCCGGGATACGGCTTCCTCTCCGAGCGGCCCGAGCTGCCGGAGGCGTGCTCGGCGGCCGGCGTGACGTTCATCGGCCCGCCCGCGGCCGCCATGCGGGCGATCGGCTCCAAGCTCGAGGCCCGGGCGCTGGCAAAGGCGCACGGCGTGCCGGTCACCCCCGGCAGCGAGGCGCTGGAGGATCCCGAGGAGGCCGCCCGCGTGGCGAGGGAGATCGGCTTCCCGGTCATCGTCAAGCCGTCCGGCGGCGGCGGCGGCATCGGCATGAAGGTGGTCGAGCGGGACGCCGATCTCGTGCCCGCCATCGAGAGCTGCCGCAGCGCGGCCGGCGCGGCCTTCGGCGACCCGACCGTCTACGTCGAGAAGTACGTCAGGAAGCCGCGCCACATCGAGTTCCAGGTCATCGCCGACCAGCACGGCAGCGTGGTCCACCTGGGCGAGCGCGAGTGCTCGATCCAGCGCCGGCACCAGAAGATCCTGGAGGAGACGCCGTCGCCGGCCGTGACGCCCGACATCCGGCGGCGAATGGGCGAGGCCGCCGTCAGCGCGGTCAGGGCGGCCGGCTACGTCAACGCCGGCACGGTCGAGTTCATCTTCAGCGAGGGCGACTTCTACTTCCTGGAGGTCAACGCCCGGCTCCAGGTCGAGCACCCGATCACCGAGGAGGTGACCGGGATCGACCTGGTCAAGGAGCAGATCCGCGTGGCGGCCGGACTGCCCCTGTCCTTCACCCAGGACCAGGTGACGTGGACGGGCCACGCGATCGAGATGCGCATCAACGCGGAGGATCCGGCCCGCCGGTTCATCCCCAACCCGAGGCGGATCACGCGGTGGGTGGCCCCAGGCGGCCCGGGCGTGCGCGTGGACTCGGGCTTCGGACCGGGATCCGACGTGCCGCCCAACTACGACTCGCTGGTGGCCAAGCTGATCGTCCACGGCGCCGACCGGGCGGAGGCGATCGCGCGCGCCAGCCGGGCCCTGCGCGAGTTCGTGCTGATCGGCCCGGCCACGACGATCCCCTACCACCGCGCCATCCTGGAGAGCCCCGACTTCCGCGCCGGAGGCCTGACCACGCGCTTCATCGACGACCATCCGGAGCTGCTCGACGCGGTCAAGCAGTTCGTGGGCGAGACGTCGCCGATGGACTACGGCGCCGATCCGCGGCACGTGGCGGCGGCGGCCGCGGCGGTCGCCGCGGTCGTGTCGACGCAGCAGCAGTCGTGATCTGGAGCCAGCGGGTCGACGGCCTGGCGCAGGTCTGGATCGACCGCCCGCGCAAGCGCAACGCGCTGGACCTCTCGATGGTCGAGGCGCTGCGGGACGAGCTGCGCCGCGCGGTGGCCGACCCCGCCGTGCGCGGGGTGGTCGTGGCCGGCGCGCCGCCCAGCACGTGCGCGGGCGTCGACCTGGCCGAGTTCGCGGCCGGGACGCCGGACGGCATCCGCCGCCTGATCGGGGCGCTGGCGGACGCCTGCGCGGCCGTCCGCAGCTCGCCGAAGCCGGTCGCCATGGCACTCCAGGGCCACTGCTTCGGGGGTGCGCTGGAGCTGGCGTGCGCGTGCGACTTCCGCGTCGCCGCGCCGGGGACCGCGCTGGCCATGCCCGAGGTGCTGCTGGGCATCCCGTCGGTGATCGACGCGGCGCTGATCGAGCGGCACGTCGGCGCCGGCCGGGCGAGGGAGCTGATCCTGACCGGCGAGCCGGTCGGCGCGGAGCAGGCGCTGGCTTGGGGGCTGGTCAACCGGATCGTGCCGGAGGACCGGCTGCTGGACGCCTGCCGCGAGCTCCTGGGCCTGGTCACCAGGCACGACGCTGGGGCGATCGAGCGCCAGAAGCGGCTGTTCGCGGCGTGGCAGAACCTGCCCGTCGACGACGCGATCGAGCGCAGCAAGGAGGAGCTGGTGGCCTGCTTCGCGAGCGGCGTCCCCCAGCGGCTGGCGAGGGAGCGACTGGAGAGGCGATGACGCTGGAGCACGATTCGGCCCCGCCGTTCGAGGTGATCGACAGCAGCGAGACGGCGCGCGACTTCAACCTGGCGCTGCGCCGCGACCGCGTCCGCTGGCCCGACGGCCTGGAGGCCGACTACCGGTCGGTGGAGGGCCCGAGCGCGGTCTTCGTGGTGCCGTACGGCCAGAACGGCACCACGGTGCTGGTGCGGCAGTGGCGGCACACGTGGCGGACGACGTCGTGGGAGGTGCCGGCCGGCACGCTGGAGCCGGGCGAGGAGCCGCTGGCGTGCGCCCAGCGGGAGCTGCGCGAGGAGGCCGGCCTGATCGCATCGGAGTGGAAGGCGCTCGGCGCGACGCGGGGCGCGGCCCTGCTGACGGGCCAGCAGCACCTGTACCTGGCGAGGGGCCTGCGCCGCGTGCAGCGAACGCCGGAGCCGTACGAGCGGGACATGATCCTGCGCGAGGTGCCGTTCCTGACGGCCCTGGACGCCGCCCTGCGCGGCGAGATCGAGCACGCCGCGTCGATCTCGGCACTGTCCCGCGCCGCCCGCGCGCTGGGGATCATCTGACCGTTCGAGTGGTCTGAGCTGCGAGTCGTTGGGGACGCCGAGAATACGTTGGCACGCTCGATTCACGATGCGATCGTCGGAGAGATCAGATGAACAGCCTCGCCCGCCATCAGGAACATCAATGGTCGACGACGCGAACTCGGATGAGGGAGTCGCTCGAATCTCTAGCAGCCGCGGTTCGGCGAGAGCTGCCCGCGGTCCAATTCCAGGTGCTCGAGTCCTGGAACGACGTCAAGCCACTGCATCTGACTGCCACGTACGCGTTGCCCGGCCGTGGCGATGATCAGCTCGTCTTCAGCACCATGTACACCTGGCATCCCGGCACGCTGTGGCGCCACTGCGACCTGATGCAGGAGGACGGCCCCATCCTCCTGGAGCTGCCCGATCTGGACCTCGGTGATGATCCATCCGAGGAGGCGCTCACGACGTCGGTGGACGAGGTCGTGCGATTCATCCAACGCTGTGAACAGGTGATCGCCGAACGTCTCGGTGATCAGGCGCGGCAGCCCGGGCCGTGACCTCACCGGCCCTGGCCGGCCGTCCTGAGCACCCGATCCCTTTCCCCGGCGGCCAGGCCGCCCCACCTATGATCACCCCATGCAGCAGCAGCCTCCTATCGGGCACCAGTGGGTCACCACGGCGTTCGGCATCGACGGGGTCCGGATCACCCGCAGCCTGGGCATGGTGCGCGGCATCACCGTCCGCTCGCGCAGCGTCGTCGGCAGCATCGGCGCGGCGTTCCAGCAGCTCGGAGGGGGCAACATCACGCTCTTCACCGAGCTCGCCGAGCATGCCCGCGAGGAGGCGTACCAGATCATGCTCCAGCACGCTGCCGCGCTCGGGGCCAACGGCGTGATCGGCATGCGGTACGACGCGACGGAGATGGCCAGCGGCGTCACCGAGGTGCTCTGCTACGGCACCGCGGTCGTCTTCGAGGCGGCCGGGTAGGCGGAGGGGGCGCTCATGGCGATGCGGCTGGAGCGTGACGAGCTTCACGTCATGGCCATGGTGCTGGCGGGCGGCCAGGGCACCCGCCTGCAGCCCCTGACCGCGGACCGGGCCAAGCCGGCCGTCCCCTTCGGCGGCACCTACCGCCTGATCGACTTCGCGCTCTCCAACCTGGCCAACGGCGGC
>Ga0075424_100007842_pt1 | contig 10378 bp, 7 predicted proteins | sample SoiMethybrSBSTD3_FD_75301 | JGI IMG/M metagenome (GOLD analysis project Ga0075424, IMG submission 75301) | Bulk soil microbial communities from a Populus tree surrounding site in Tennessee, USA - Soil MetaG P. TD hybrid SBSTD3 | ecosystem: Environmental > Terrestrial > Soil > Tree plantation...
GCGTTCGCGTGCGCCGTCTGCTTCGCGAAGGGCAGGTACACGGCGCCCTCGTACGCGAAGACGTTGACGTCGTAGCCGCGACGGACGGCGATGTCGATGAGCCGCATGACGGTCGTCGTGCGCGCGCTCTCGTAGGGCGGGTCCATGATCGCGAAGGTCAGAGTCTTCTTTGCCATCGTTCGCCTCCCCGACTCAGTGCCACATCGTCTTTCGCCCGTCGGCGAGATGGTCGACGACGACGTCCAGCGCCGCCGGCTTGACGCCCGTCACCAGGCGGTCCGCGGTGATGCCGCGCTCCTTCAGCGAGAAGTCGTCCGCGAGAATCTCGACCCCGGAGGCCGCGACGCGCGCGAGCGCGTCCGTCGACGAGCGTCGCGCCGGCAGGACGCCGTTCTGGACGAGGAAGAGCGTCACCTCGTTGCCTTCCTTCGCGAGGCCGCTCGCGAGCTCGTAGTAGCTCGCCACGTCGTTCCACTCGAACGGGTCGCGCGATTCGATCAGCAGGTATTTCGTCATGGATCCTCCCGGCCCGGCGTCTTAGCAACCGGGCGGGGCTGTCGCCAGCGGTTCCCGCGTGGTGGTATGCCGGCGCGATGGACATCGGCATCGCCTTTCCGTCCTACGTCGACGCCTGGCGCGACTGCGAGGTCGCCGAGGCGGCGGGCTTCTCGCACGCGTGGTTCTACGACACGCAGCTCCTCTGCTCCGACGTCTACGCGACGATGGCGCTGGCGGCGGAGCACACGCGGACGATGGTGCTCGGCACGCTGGTCGCCATCCCGAGCAACCGGATCGCGCCCGTCACCGCGAGCGCCATCGCGACCATCAACGCGATCGCCCCGGGCCGGGTGATCCTCGGGCTCGGGACCGGCTTCACCGGCCGCAACACGATGGGCCTTCCGCCGCTGCCCGTCGCCCGCCTCGTCGAGTACGTGCGCCAGGTGCGCGGGCTCCTCGCCGGCGAGGACGTGCTCTTCCGCGAGGGCAAGGCGGAGCGCTGGATCCGCCTCCTCACCCGGGACCGGCACATCGGCTGCGTGAACCTCGACGACCCCATTCCGATCCACGTCGCCGCGAACGCGCCGAAGGCGCTCGCCGCCGTCGGCGAGGTGGGCGACGGCTGGATCACCGTCGCGCTCCCGCCCGACGCGATCGCGTCCGCGCGCGACGCGGTGCTCGCGGCCGCGGGCTCGGCGGGGCGCCGCTTCGACGGCCCGGGCGGGCGTCCGTACACGACCTTGCTGAGCACCGGCTGCATCCTGCGGCCGGGCGAGGGTCCGGGCGACGCGCGCGTCGTCCGTCGCGTCGGCCCGGTCGCGGTCGTCGGCACGCACGCGATCTGGGAATCGGCGCGCGGCGGCCACGGCTTCGGGATGGCGAACGATCGCCTGGCCGCCGCGTACGACGCGTATCTCGAGCAGTACGCAGGCTCACCGCCCGACCGCCGCTATCTCGACGCGCACGAGGGGCACATGATGTACCTGAAGCCCGGCGAGGAGGCGTTCGTTCAGCCCGACCTGATCCCGACGCTCACGCTGACCGGCGATCCCGCGCGCGTGCGCGAGCGCGTGCAGGCGCTCGCCACGGCGGGCGTCGACAACCTCGCGCTGCAGGTGATCCCCGGCCAGGCGCGTGAGCTGATCGAGGAGTTCGGGCGCGAGGTCGTCGCCCGCCTGTGAGCCGGTATTGACCGGCGGCCGCCGTCGCGGCGTTCCTGGAGGCGATGGCGGCACGCGCGATCTGGAAGGGCGTCATCCGCGTCGGCACCCTGCGGGTCCCGATCCGGCTCTACTCGGCGGTCGAGGATCGCGACGTTCATTTCCGGCTGCTGCACGAGAAGGACCAGACGCCCGTCCGCCAGGAGATGGTGAACCCTCGCAGCGGGAAGCCGGTCCCGTCGGACGAGATCCGGAAGGGATACGAGGTCGCGCGCGGGACCTTCGTGATCCTCACGGACGAGGAGCTCGATGCGCTCGAGCCCGACGACTCGCGCGACGTCCGCGTCACCCGCTTCGTCGGCGCCGATGCGATCGGCCACGAGTGGTTCGAGCGGCCGTACTACGTCGGTCCCGACGCGAAGGGGAGCGCCGACTACTTCGCGCTGGCGCAGGCGCTCGCCGACGCCGGCAAGGAGGGCATCGCGCGCTGGGTGATGCGGGATCGCGAGTACGCCGGCGCGCTCCGTGCGCGTGGCCCGCATCTCGTGCTCGTCACGCTGCGCCACGCCGACGAGGTCGTTGCGCGCGCGGACCTCCGGCCACCCCCGTTCCGGAAGCCGACGGAGAAGGAGCTGCGTCTCGCCGAGCAGCTCGTCGGTGCGCTGCAAGCGGACTTCGATCCGGGACGCTACCGGGACGAGTACCGGAAGCGCGTCCTCGACTTCGTCCAGGCGAAGGCGAAGGGACGCCGCCCCCGGCTGCCGCGGCCGCCGCGGCGGACGAAGCCGTCGTCGCTGCTCGGCGCGCTCGAGGCGAGCGTGCGCGGCGTGCGGAAGGAGCGGAAGCGTGCCTGAGCGGAACGGCGCAAATCGCGCATTCTGGTCCGGGACCGTGAGCTTCGGGCTCGTGAGCGTGCCAGTGGTGCTCATGCCGGCGAACCGCTCGGGCGGCGCCCGGCTCCGCATGCTCGCGCCCGATGGGACGCCGCTCGCGCGGCACTACGTGTGTCCGCGCGACGAGCGCGCCCTCGCCGACGACGACATCGTGCGCGGCTACGAGGTCCGCAGGGGCAAGTTCGTGATCGTCACGGACGAGGAGCTCGACGCGCTCGAGCCGAAGAAGTCGCGCGAGATCGACCTCCGCGAATTCGTCCCCGCCGAGGCCATCGATCCCATCTACTTCGAGCGCGCGTACTATCTCGCGCCGGCGGACGAGTCGGCGAAGGCCTATGCGCTCCTCGCGAGCGTCATGGAGCGGACCAAGCGCGCAGGGATCGCGACGTTCGTCATGCGCGGCAAGGAGTACCTGGTGGCCCTCGTTGCCGAGCGCGGCATCATCCGCGCCGTGACGATGCGCTTCGCGGACGAGGTGCGGAGCGCGAGGGACGTCGGGCTCCCGGAGCGCCCGCGGACGCCCGCGACGCGCGTCCGCGCGTTCGCACGCGCGATCGGGGCGCACCGCGGCCGCGCGCTCGACCCCGCGGAGCTCGAGGACACGCACGCCGAGCGCGTCGCGGAACTCGCGAAGCGGAAGCTCAAGCGACACGAGGACGTCGTCCGCGTCGAACGGGCCGAGGAGCCGGAAGAGGAGATCGATCTTCTCGACGCGCTCCGCTCCGCGCTACGCGCGCCGGGCCGAGCGCCGGCAGCCGCGCCGGGTCGGCGCGCCGGTGGCCGGCGGAGGACGCGGAAGGCGACGCGCCGGAAGAAGCGCGCCGCCTGACGAGTCACACGCGTTCCAGCCGACAGCGCACGTAGCGATGATGCGGGATCCCCGTGAACGGGTCCCGATCGGCCGTGTCCGTGAGCTCGTTCTGGTTCGCGCCGTGCATCTCCTCGCCGTAGATCATGCCGAAGCCGTTCGGCATCCAGACGTGCCCGGCGAGGAGCTTTCCGTCGAGCTGCGCGGGGAGCGTGACGCTGCCGCGCGCCGTCGCGACGCGGACCGTGTCGCCCTCGGCGACCCCGATCTCCTTCGCGTCGGCGGGGGAGAGGGCGAGCGCGCAGTGCGGCCCGCGACCCTTCCGCCACGCCGGGTCGCGCTGGATCGTGTTCGCGGTCCAGCGCGTGCGGAGGCCGGCCGCGAGGACGAACGGGTACGCGGGGTCCGTCCGCGGCGGCGTCGCGATCGCGCGCGCGAGCTCGGCGATCATCGGCTCGGGGACGAGGCGGATGCGGCCGTCCGCGAAGCCGACGTGGTCCTCGAGGTTCGTCTCCTCGGCGACGCGCGCGAACTCGACGCCCTCCGGACGCGCGATGATGCGGCGGTAGAGCTCCGTGCCGACCTCGAGCGGGGTCCGCTCCGCCCACTCGGGACCGAGCGTACGGAGGACGCTCGCCGCGCGGAACATCGCGTTCAGGTGGCACTGGAGCCAGATCGCGGCGAGGGCAGGGCTCGCGAGGTGCGGACCGACGGCGCGGTAGGTCCAGAAGAGAAGCCGCTCCTTGTCGAGCACGGGATCGCTCGCGGCGAGCTCCTGCGCGGTCCCGAGGAACGCCGCCGCGACGTCCGGCTCGAGCGCGCGCGCCCCGAGCGCATGGAGCGCGGCGGGGACCTCGCCGACGAGGTCCATCGCCTCCGCGAGACGGGTGTAGATCTCGGGCTCGGGCAACGCCTCGACGGGGCCGGGCACCACCGGCGGCCGCACCTGGACCCAGACCTCCGGATAGCCCTTCGGGAAGTTCGCGAACTCCCACTTCTCGTAACCGACCGGCGCCGGCAGGACGTAGTCGGCGACGCTCGCGGTCTCGGTCATCGCGGGCTCGATCACGACGAGCAGATCGAGCCGCGCGCGCGCCTCGCGCCACCGGGCCGTGTCCGAGTACGAGAGGTACGGGTTCGCGCCCTCGACGATCAGCGCGCGGAGGCGCTCGGGATGGTCGACGAGGACCTCCTCCGGCACGAGCGTCGGCGAGAACATCCCGAAGTTGCCGAGCGCCGCGATCGCCGGGATGCCGGAGGCGAGCGCGCGCTCCATCTGCCGCTCCCGGCCGGGCTCGTGCACGGGCGGCAGGAGGGTCTCGTAGAAGACGTTGCCGCCGTTTCGGCCGACATTCCCGGTGAGCGAGAGCAGCACGCGGATCAGGTACGAGATCAGCGTCGAGAAGGGCGTCTGCTCGACGCCGAGATCGTAGAAGATCGACGCCCCGTCCGCGCGCGCGAAGGCCTCCGCCGTCTCGACGATGGCGGACGTCTCGAGCCCGCAGCGGCGCGCCATCTCGGCGACGTCGACGGTCGCGAGCGCACGCTCGAGCGCCTCGAAGTCGCACGTCTTCCCGCCCACGAAGTCGGCATCCGTGAGGCCGCGCCCGACGATCGTCGCCGCCATGCCGAGGAGGAGATACGCATCCGTTCCCGGGCGGACGCGGAGGTGGCGCGTCGCGCCGCGCGTCGTCTCGGTCTCGCGCGGATCGACGACGACGAGCGTGCGGCTCCCGTCGGCGACGAACTCCTTGAAGCTCTCGGTCGGGTTGTGGCCCCGGTTGCTGATGCGCGGGTTCGTGCCGAGGACCAGCATGAACCGGGTGTGCCGCATGTCGGGATGGAAGTACGCCGCAGGCGAGGCATCGAACATCCACTGGTCCATGAGCGCGTGCTGCGTCTTCTCCTGCGCGAACGCGTTGAACCAGCGGCGCGAGCCGAGCGCGCGGAGGAAGCCGAGCCCGTACGGCGCGTCGAGGTGGTTCGCCTGTCCCCCGATGCCGACGAGCCCGATCGCGCGCGGCGAGTGTCGCTCGCGGATGGCCGCGAGCTTCGCCGCGATCTCCGCGATGGCGACGTCCCAGCCGATCCGCTCGAAGCGCCCGTCGGCGGCGCGGCGGAGCGGATGCTGCACGCGCTGGCGGTGTTCGACGTACGACGCGATCGCGAACCCCTTGTTGCAGATGTACCCGGACGTGATCGGGTTCGTCGCATCGGCGCGGACGTCGACGATGCGGCCGCCCTCGACGTCGACGCGCACGCCGCAGTTGTGGCTGCAGAGGACGCAGACCGTCGCGAGGTCCTTCGCGTCGAGCGGGATGGGCGTGCGGGAGATGGAGGGGTGGACCGACCGCGATGCGTTCATCGACGAGCCTCCTTCTTCGCCCACATCCTGGCGAGCGCTGGCCCGGGTCGCGCCTGCATGTCGCGCGCCGTGATGGGCGCGGCGCAGGCAGGACAGGCGAGCTCGGGCATGATCTCGCGGCCGCAGCCGCGATGGACGAGCTTCAGCGGGGGACCGTCGTCGTCGGCCATCCAGCGATCGCCCCAGCGCGTCAGCGAAACGACGACGGGATAGAGGTCGCGGCCCTTCTCGGTGAGCCGGTACTCGTAGCGCGTCGGCCGCCGCTGGTACGGCACGCGCTCGAGGACGCCGTGCGCGACGAGCTTCCGCAGCCGATCGGCCAGGCGATGTCGCGTCGTGCCGAGGTCGGCGTGGAAGTCTGCGAACCGGCGCACGCCGAGGAACGCGTCGCGCAGGACGAGCAGCGTCCAGCGATCCCCGATGACGGACAGCGTCCGGGCGACGGAGCAGGGGATGTCGCCGATGTCCGTCCAGCGCACGGGGAGTAAGTTCCAGATTGGAACCGTCGATGCAACAGGCGCACTCGACCCAGCAACTTACCGCACAGCCGGGCTCGTCAGTGATGGCTCGGACGCGACCGCCCCATGCGCCGCGCCGTTTCTAACGTCGCATCCGCGGTCTATCCGCACGGCATGGATGCGTCCCGTCGAGACGACATCTCGACCGCCCCCCGGTCCTCCAAACCCGCACCCGTAGCAGGTGAAGGGCACATCGATCGCACAGATGGCGGTAGGATCGCGGCCGGCGTCTATGTAGAGCGCCACGCAATCCGCGAACCGGCAGGTCGGTACGAGCCTTCGATAAAAGTTGAACTCCAAGTAGTAAAAGCTCGTCTCGCCGACTCCGAACTCGCCCGTAGCACGGACACGCTTGCGTCGGCAGCCGGGGCCGCGATAGCGCGCGTGCCCATGCGCTAGGGTGAGCGCGCACGTGATCCCGCCGTCCTCTACGATCTCACCCGACCACCGTATCGACCACGCGAGCGCGTCGCCCGCAGAGAGGATCACCAACATCAGAAGGGCGAAGCGCGCCCGATGCAGCATGACGCCGGGCCATCCTAGCACCCCGGCCGTCGTGCGGAAACGCGAGCACGTCAAGGCTGAGTGCGTCGCGCGTCTCAGCCGACGAGGAGCGCGACCGGGAACGTGCCGAGCGTCGCGCTCAGATGGATCGCACCGTGCGTCGCCGTGACCGTCTCGCCCGTGAGGACGTTCGTGAAGGAGCCATCCCCGAGCCCAGGGGCGACGACCACGGTGTCTTTCCACGCCGGCGGATCGCCGAGCGACAGCAGGAGTCGCGGGACGATCGTCACCACCGCCCGCTCGCCGGCTCGACGAGCGAAGCCGAACGCGTGGCGGCCCTTCGCGCCGTGCGTGGCGAGCGGCTCGTAGCCGGACAGCGAGGGATGCGCGCGGCGAACGGCGAGCGCCGTCCGCACGACGTGGAGCTTCACCCGTCCGTCCTCCGGGTGCGCGACGAGCTCGCGCGCGAGATCGGGGCTCGGCGCGCGTGAAGAGAGCGCGCCGAGAAGCGCGCGGCGGCGCGCGAAGTCCACCGCGCGGCGGTTGTCCGGGTCCGTGAGCGCGAAGTTCCAGAGCTCGTCTCCCTGGTAGACGTCCGGCACGCCGGGCGCCGTCAGGTGGACGAGCGTCCGCGAGAGCGCCGTCCAGAGGCCGGGGCGGGCGATGTCGGCGACGAGCGCGGCGACGTCGGCGAGGAACGCCTCCGCCGGCGGCTCGAAGAGCGCCCGCACGAACCCGTCGACGGCGGATTCGAACTCGGCGTCCGGGTCGAGCCAGCTCGTGTGCACCTTCGCCTCCCGCACCGCCTTCTGCATGTACGCGCGCAGCCGCTCGCGGAGCTCGTCCCACGCGACCGTGTCGAGCGGCCAGATGCCGACGAGCGACTGGTAGAGGAGGTACTCCGTCGCCGGATCGGGAGCCAGGCGGCCGCGGACCACGCGGCGATGGATGCGGTGCAGCGCGCGCCAGTGCGCGACGCGGGCCATCCAGCGCGTCGGCATCTCGGCGAGGACGTCGAGCCGCGCGCGCACGTCGCCGCTCCGCTTCGTGTCGTGGGTGCTCGTCGTGAGCATCGTCCGCGGCCAGCGCGTGGCGCGCGTCGCGTTCGCGGCGTGGAGCGCGGCGGGGGCGTCGTCGAGCGGCGCGCCCGGGTCGCCGCCGACCTCGTTCCGCGAGACGAGCGGCACCCAGCGGTAGAAGGCGGTGTCCTCGACGCCCTTCGCCACGACGGGGCTCGTCGTCTGCTGCAGCCGCTGGACGAAGGCGCGCCGCCCGGGCCGGGTCGGGTCGTCGAGACGCAGCACGTCCGCGAGGAGCTCGAGCGCCGCGGGCACGAGGCCCGCCCGCGCGCGCGTCCGTGCGAGCGCATCGTCGATCACGGCGCGATCCTCGTCGGAGAGGGGCCGCTCGTCGACGTAGGTCCGGTACACGGGAAAGCAGACCATGAGCTCGACGAGCGTGATGGCGACGTCGCCGGGGGAGAGCCCGGCGGCGCGGGGATCGTCGCGCACGAGCGTCCAGAGCCGCCGGGCGAGACGCCCGACGTCGGGCGCGAGCCACGTGTCGATGATGCGGCGCTTGCCCGCGCGCGCGGTCGCGTCGAACCCGGCGGCGGCGCTCGCCCGGACGAGCGCGCGATAGCCGGCGTCGATCGCCGAGAAGCCGTCGGCGTCGATGAAGAGCGCCTCCAGCTGGTTCAGGAACTCGTAGCCCGTCGTGCCCGCGACCGGCCACTCGGCGCGCAGGTCCTCGTCCGCCGCGAGGATCTTCTCGACCCAGATCGGCACGGCGCCGGCGAGCCCGCGCAGGCGCTCGAGGTACCCGCGCGGGTCCCAGAGGCCGTCGACGTGGTCGACGCGGAGGCCGTCGAGCCATCCGCGTCCGAGCCAGTCGCGGATGAGCGCGTGCGTCGCCGCGAAGACGTCGGCGTCCTCGACCCGGACGCCGACCAGGTCGCTGATGTTGAAGAAGCGGCGGTAGTTGATGTCGCCGGCGGCGGCCTTCCAGTGCGTCAGGTGATAGGCCTGTGCGTCGAGCAGCGTCGCGAGGCGCTCGGGCGGGACGTCGACCTCGATCGGGCCGTCGCCGTGGGTCGCGGCGAAGCGACGCACGGCGTCCGCGTCGGCGCCCGGAAGGATCCCCGGCCACGTCCTCGGGTCGAGCGGGAACGTGTGCTCGAAGTAGCGGACGCGGAACGCGCGGCCCGTCCACACGACGCCGATCTCGCCGCGCGCAAGCACGGCGGCGCGATGGTCGCCGAGGACGGGCACGACGACGCCACGCTCGTCCCAGTCGACGTCGAACCAGGGGGCCCAAGGCGAGCTCGGTCCGTGCGTCAGCACGTCGTCCCAGAACGGGTTCTCGGCGCTCGCCGCCATGTGGTTCGGGACGATGTCCAGGACGAGGCCCATGTCGTGCGCGCGGAGGCGGGCGACGAGCGCCGCGAGGTCGTCCGTGCTGCCGCGCTCGGGGTCGAGCGCCGTCGGATCGACGACGTCGTAGCCGTGCGTGCTGCCTCGCCGCACGCGGAGGAGCGGCGCGCTGTAGACGTGCGACACGCCGAGCGCGGCCAGGTAGTCGACGAGCTCGGTGGCGGCCGCGAGCGGGAAGCCGGCCTGAATCTGGAGCCGGTACGTCGCGGTCGGCGTCACGGTGCGCCGCGCCGGAGGAGCACCAGCGAGTTCGCGACGAGATTCAGGCCGGCGGCCTTCAGCGGGCGCGCGCCGTCCACGCGCGCGGTGTTGATCTCCTCGAACCACTGGCCTGCACCCTCGAGCCGCGGGAGCGCGAAGTAGCGCGAGCGGCTGCCGCCGTTCACCAGGAGGAGGGTGGTGTCGCCGCGCACGGGGCGGCCGCGCTCGTCCTGGTCGTTGGTTGCCGAGCCGGCGACGAACATGCCGAGGACGTGCGACCCGCCGTCACGCCAGTCGTCGTCGGTCATCTCGTTGCCGTCGGGCCGGAGCCAGGTCACGTCCTTCACGCCGGGCGCCGCGTCGCCGCGGAACCAGCGGCGACGCCGGAGGGCGGGGTTCGCCGCGCGGATGGCGAAGACCTTCCGCGTGAACGCGAGCAGCTCCCGCCGGCGCTCGTCGAGCCCCCAGTCGACCCAGCTGATCTCGTTGTCCTGGCAGTACGCGTTGTTGTTGCCGCGCTGCGTGCGGCCCATCTCGTCGCCCGCGCAGAGCATCGGGACGCCCTGGGAGCAGGCGAGCGTCGCGAGGAAGTTTCGCTTGACGCGCTCGCGCATGCGGACGGTCGGGACGGACTCCGTCGGACCCTCCTGACCCCAGTTGCGGCTCAGGTTGTCGTCGCTGCCGTCGCGGTTGTCGTCGCCGTTCGCCTCGTTGTGCTTGCGCTCGTAGCTCACGAGATCGTGCAGCGTGAAGCCGTCGTGGCTCGCGACGAAGTTGATGCTCGAGTACGGCTGGCGCGCGCTCGGGGCGAAGATGTCGCTCGACCCGGAGAGGCGGGTCGCGAGCTCGCCGACCTGCCCGGGGTCGCCGCGCCAGAACCGGCGCACGGTGTCGCGATAGTGGTCGTTCCACTCCGCCCAGCCGACCGGGAAGTTGCCGACCTGATAGCCGCCCGGGCCGACGTCCCACGGCTCGGCGATGAGCTTCACGCGCGACAGC
>Ga0075424_100007844_pt1 | contig 10378 bp, 9 predicted proteins | sample SoiMethybrSBSTD3_FD_75301 | JGI IMG/M metagenome (GOLD analysis project Ga0075424, IMG submission 75301) | Bulk soil microbial communities from a Populus tree surrounding site in Tennessee, USA - Soil MetaG P. TD hybrid SBSTD3 | ecosystem: Environmental > Terrestrial > Soil > Tree plantation...
GGTCGGTCAGCGGCGGGGGTGCCGGGCTGCGGCCCTTGCTGTGGTCGGTCAGCGGCGGCGGCGCCGGGCGGCGGCCCTTGGTGACGGGGTAGTCGTTTGCCCGGCCGGTTGTCTCGCGATTGTGCCCTGTGCTGCTTCCACCAGATTCGCGCATCTGACCCGCCGGTTCTCTCGGCAGACGCTCTCGACCCCGCCATGATCGCTATACGCCTCACCTACAACGGTAACGTGGACTGGGTCTATCCGCTCCTCTGAGTTTCCTGCAGTCGTGCCACAGCCTCGGCGGCGTGAACGTCGTCTTGCGCGGGCCAGGCATGGCCTTGACCGCTTGTATGCCATCTGCTTGCGGCAAGATCGTCTAGAGGAATCTGAGCACGTGGGAAGGTCAGCCAGGGTCGTTGACCGTACTTTGATGCTGCACCACGTGATCCACTGGTAGCCGCAGGCAGCGCAAGATGGGAGATTCGAACTCTAAGGGGCTGCCTCCAGCACGCTTTCCAAGTCTGCGGGGCTGGGTTCGCTGTAGGTCATGACGGTCTGTGACCTCGGCTGCGCGTCCTCAGTAGTGTGCGCCGAACGGTTCCGGACCGTAGCGAAGTCCGTCACAGCGGGCGCGCACACTCCCGCCGTTATGCGCGCCCTGTAGGTGGTAGGTGGCCGGTTCCGACCGGGTGCAGATGGGATGTTCTGTGCGGCGTTCGCAGCGCGGCGGGCGATGTTGCGGTCGCCGTGGAGACGCAGGATGCCGGTGGCGAGGCTGCGCAAGCTGGCTATGGCCCCTACGGCCCCGGCGCTGTCAGCGGAAGCGGCCGCCTTCAATAGGCGCTCTGGGAAGCCGAATCGCGCCGGCCACGTGGCATGGTGGGGCTGGAGGGCCTGGTCATACGGCAGAGACGCCGCCGACTCGTACAGCGGCGTGTCTATGACCCGCGGCTGCACCAACACCACGCGAACTCCGGAAGGTGCCAGTTCCATCCGCAGCGCGTCCGAGAGCGCCTCGACGGCGGTCTTCGACGTGGAGGGCAACCCCGTATCTTACGGGGCACCTCCTACCAAGGCCCCATGTAGTCGGTACCACCGTTGTGCCTCTCCATCGGCTCGCTTCCTCTGCCGGGCCGCCACCCGCTAGCGAGCATCGGCGGTCGTTTGGGGCCTCATACAGTCGCCGCCGGTCTCTTGTCGTTGTTTCGGAGCAGGAGGACACCCATGACCAGCAACCACAAGGTGATGACCGTTGGGCCGATGATCGTCAGGATCTTCGAGGCGTCGGTGGACTCGCCCGCAGATGCCTGGATCAAGCCGGCGCCGATGGAACCGAGGCCGGCGCCGAACACGACCCAGCCGAGCCATCGCGGGAAGACGCGGCTCAGGGCCACGGCGAGGCCGAACAGGATGAAGGTCACGCCGGCGAAGACGAAGTTGAACAGGCTGGCAAGGGCAAGGTTGATGGTCTCGTTGGCGTGGACAAGGCTCAACGCGGTCGCCTGCTGGCCGGGTGCCGCGCTTGCCCATTCCTGGGCGAGTTGCGGAGCGGCGACGCCATCCAAGGTGACGAGTACCAGGCCGATCGTGACGCCGACCACCGCAGCAAACAGACCGAACCGGGCGAGCGCCCCGGGGAGTCCGCCGGGGATGGCATGGTAGATGGCGACGAGCCCGCCGAGCATGAGGACGATGCCGAGGACGATCACCAGATGCATCGGAATCCAGATGTCGCTCCCGGCGATGACGCGGGCGACGCCCACCGGGTCGTTCTCGGGCGTGCCGGGGTGCAGGAGATTGCCGGCCCCGCCGAGGACCGCTCCGGCAACGGCTGAGACACCACCGATCCTGAACACCCATTTCCTAACCAGTCTCGAGTTGGAGGCACTGGATGAGAGCTGGTCCCTCGCTAGAGTTGCCATGGTCACCCTCCTGCGTCGATGGAGCTGCCGCCCCGCGTGGATTCCAATCTCGCCCGCCGCGCGAATCGTGGCCCCACGGCCACACGGCGACGTCGAGTACGGTCGGCGCTGCCAGCACGATCACCAGGCTCATCGCGGCCCCCGCTCGATATGAGGGGTGCTTGATCGCCGTCAGCCGGTTGGCCTCGCCGAGACTGCGGACCCTCGTGCGAGGTGCGTTTGGGGGCGTTCATCTCAGTCCCCCGTCTCCGCCGCGACAACCTGGTGGTGCTCGACCCGCGGGGTCAGCTCGAGCAGGACTCGTTCGTCGTCGCGGAAGTAGACCGCCCGATCGACATCCGGTCCCGCGAACCCGGCCACCGCATCCATCGATTCCCACAGGGAGAGGAACTGGAACTCCGCTCGGCCATCGACCGTGCGCTCGAGGACGAACCCGCCAAGGTTCCCCTTGACCGATCGAACCTCACGCAGGTCGGCGCGAAGCGCGTCGCGGTAGGCTCGCGAGTCCTTCTCCCGAGTGGCGCCTCGCCAGACCCGAGCGATGGCTGGTCGGTCGAGCGTGCGACTGCCATCCGCGTCCATGTTCATCTCGAGTTCCCTTCCGGTCGTGCCGCTGGTTGCGCTGGCGGCAGGCCAGCCACAAGATCAGCGCCAGGTCTGGCTGGTTCAGCGGCGTTCGCCATGCCGGCGATGCGCTTCTTGATCCGATCCGCGGACCGCGTGGGGAGCGTGGTCAGCAGGCGGGTGTTTAGACGATTTCGGAGCCCAGGTCGATATCGTGCTCGGGGGTTCGGCTCCAGCGCAGCTTTTGCCAATGTGGCTGCGATGCCGTCCACTGAGGTAGCTGCTTTGAGTAGCCGCTTGGGGAAGCCGAATCCCGCTGTCCACAACGCGCGGTAGGGCTCGAGGGCTTCGTCGTAGCCGGACAAGGAGGCAGCGGCCACCTTGTACAGGGGTGTGTCGATGACGCCCGGCTCCACCAGGACGACGCGAACCCCGAAGGGTGCCAGCTCCATCCGCAGCGCGTCCGAGTATGCCTCGATGGCGAACTTCGATGCGGAGTACAGCCCGCTCCCGGGAAGGACGAACCGTCCCAGGATGCTCGAGACGTTGACGATGCGACCGGTGCCCCGTTCGCGCATGGGCGGGAGGAAGGCCCGGGTGACGGCGAGTGAGCCGAACAGGTTGACCTCGAACTGCGTTCGGGTCTGATCGTCGGGGACGGCCTCCACCGGGCCCAGGACGAGCGTCCCGGCGACGTTCACTAGCACGTCCAGCCCGTGACCGCTGGTCGCCGTGTCGACCTGCTCGCGGGCGTTGGCGATAGAGGCCTGATCGGTCACGTCCAGGACGAGCGGCCGGATCCGGGGGTGGTCTGCAGCGAGAACGCCGAGCGCACTGACCCCCAGGGCCGCCCCAAAGACGATGTGACCGGCGTCGGCGAGTCGCGCGGCGGTTGCCCGGCCGATTCCCGACGAGGCGCCGGTGACCACGATGAACTGCGAAGCAACGGGTCCGGCGCTTTGGACTTCGCTCATTTCGTGCCTCCAGGGGCCGTGGGCGACGAAACCCGCCGAGTTGCTGGCTCGGCGAGCATGGTCGTGGTCTCGGGCTGGGCCTCCGCGGAGGGACGTGCGGGCAGCAGGAACCAGGCGAGCAGCCCACCTGCGGCCGCTACGGCGCAACCGGCGAGGGATCCGGCGGCGAAGCTGTGGAGGAACCCATCGACCGCGGCGGCGCGCAGCTGACCAGCGACGGGTCCAAGGCCTGCCTGCGAAAGGTGCTGGGCGGCGACGATGGCGCCGCCGACCGATCCCTTCGCCGTCTCGACGGCGGCTGGAGGCAGACCCGCTGGGAGGGTTGAGACGAGCCGGGATGTGTACAGCGAGGCAGAGACGCTGCCGATCACGGCGACGCCGAGGGTTCCGCCCAACAGCCGGGTGGCATCGTTGACCGCGGAACCGACCCCGGCCTTCTCCTTGGGGACCACTCCCATGATCGCCTCGGTCGCCGGCGCGCTGGTCAGGCCCATGCCGGTTCCCAGCAGGATCATTTGACCGGCGATCTCCAGATAAGGGGTCGCTGCCGACGCCGTCGAGATCCACAGCAACGCGCCGGACAACACGATCAGGCCCGAGGTCACGACCAGTTTGTTTCCGGCCCGGAGGGCGAGTCTGGTCCCGACCAGCGACGCCACCGCGACCGAGCCTGCCACCGGCAGCAGCCGGATGCCGGTGGCCAGCGGGCTGTAGGCCTTGAGGAACTGGAAGAATTGGGTGACCAGGAAGATGAAGCCCGAGAGGGCGAAGAAGGCGACGGTGACCGCCCCGCTCGCGGCGGTGAACCTCAGGTTTCGGAACAGCCCGACATCCAGCATCGGATGGCGACGCCGCCGCTCCGCCAACAGGAACCCGGCCAGGACGGCTACGCTGGTCACGAATCCCGCGATGGTCCGAGCCGATCCCCAGCCCCAGCCGGGGGCCTCGATAATGGTAAACACCAGCGCTCCCATCCCGGCGGATGACAACGCGAGCCCGGCCCAGTCGAGCGGCGGTGTCCTCGGGTCTCGGGAGGGCGGAACAACCAGCGCGACCCCGATCGCGACCGCTGCGGCGACCGGCGCCATGAACAGGAACACGCTGCCCCACCAGAACCGCCCGAGGAGCCAGCCCCCAACGATCGGTCCCATCGCGATCCCCACACCCGTCGTAGCGCCCCACAGTCCGATCGCCCTGGCCCGCTCGGCTCGTTCGGTGAAGATGTTCGAGATGAGCGAGAGCGTGGCGGGGAAGATCAAGGCCGCGCCCAGGCCCATCACGGCGCGAGCGGCGATCAGCTGTTGAACCGTGGTGCCGGCGGAGCCAGCCAGGCTGGCCACGCCGAACAGACCGAGCCCCACGATCAAGGTCCCCTTGCGACCGAGCCGGTCACCGAGACTCCCGGCGGTCAGGATCAGGGCGGCGAACACCAGGCTGTAGGCGTCGACCACCCACTGCAGATTGGCCGTGGACGCGTGGAGCTGGCGGACCAGGCTCGGCAGCGCCACGTTCACGATCGTGGTATCCAGGCTGATGACGAGCGCCGCCGTGCAAAGGGCGGCCAGGGCCAAGCCTCGGCGAGCCAGGGGCGCGGATCTCGCGTTCTCCATGTGGGACCTCCTTCGTCGTTGGCCGGGTCTCCCCTTCCGGGTCATCCGCTGTGTGGGGTCGCGAGCATCAGCCGGGCGACGTGCTGCGGCTGGTCCATCTGGACGTAATGGCGGGCGCCGGGGAGCAGGAACAGCTCAGAGGTGGGCAGCAGTTCGTGGAAGCGCCGCGCCACTCCGCTGTTGAGGTAGGGGTCGGCGGCGCCGAACACGATGCGGACCGGGCGGGTGAACCGCTGCAGCCGCGGGATGGCCGCTGTCCCGGATGCAACGGCGGACCGCAGGTCCTGGTTGAGGCCGAAGAACGCCTCGTGGGTGCTGGGGTTGGCGGCAAACTGCTGGTACAACAGCGGCACGAACTGCTCGCGGGCTTCCGGGTCGCGGAAGAAGCGTCCCACCTGCCAGTGGTACATGCGCCGGAACAGCAGGTCGCCGAACAGGCGCGACACGGGGCGGGCGACCGATCGGATGACGGGTGTGGAGAACAGCCGGATCGCCTCTGGCGTGCGCAGCCCTGGCATGCGGCAGTAATAGGTGTTGAGCAGCACCAGCGCCGCGACCTGCGGCGGGTGCTCCAGCGCCCAGTCGATCGCCGGTGGGCCGGAGGCGTCGTGGGCGACTAGCACTACGGAGGTGAGCTGCAGGTGATCGATCACCGCATCGAGGTCGCCGACCTGGTTGGCGGCGGTGTACTGGTAGCCGACGGGCTTGTCGGAGGCCCCCCAGCCGAGGAAGTCGAACACCACGACCCGGCGTGGGGCGAGTTGCGGCACGAGCCGGTCGTAGAGGTGCAGGTTGTCGGGGAAGCCGTGCAGCAGCAGGATCGCCGGCTCCGCCCCCGGGTAGTCGCGCGCGTATAGGCGATGCGGGCCGCGCGGCACGTGGTGCTCCTGGTAGTCGCGCGCGCTCCGCGCATTTGTGTCGGTAGGGCTTGTTTGCCCGTCCCGTGCCATCGGTCCTCTTCCTGCATGATTGCGGTTCATGGTGCCCGGTCACCTCCGTGGCGGGCGTCAGCCGGCCCAATGCGGCACACCGCGATCAGCGGCAGGCCGAGGTCGCGGACCTTGCAGAGCAGGCCGTGGAGCGCTGCCTGGTCAGTGACTGGCCCGGCGATGGTGGTGGTCTCGCAGCTGACGTCGCTGCTGACGCGCAGGCCGTCGAACCAGGTCGACCAGCGGGGGTCGAGGACGCCTTCGATGAGGATCTCGTAGTGCATCGGTGGCTCCGTGCTATCGATTACCTCTCGTTGGCGGGTCAGCTGTTCAGCAAGGCGATGACGGCCAGCAAGATGCCGACGCCGGAGGAGCACAGCGCCCAGATGGCGAAGCGGTGGGCCTGCCGGGCCAGCCGTTCGGCCGCTCGCAGGCTGTCCTCCTCCCGCTGCACACGCCAGTAGTGATGCAGCAGGCCGGCCTGGCGGGCGCAGGCCCGGCAATGGCCGGGGTCGAACACGCCCGTCCCGTGGTAGTGCTGGGTGAGCATGGTGGTCCTCCTCGCTGTGCTCGGACGGCGGTCGGTGAGTCGAGCAGCGCAGGTGCCGTACCGGGGGCAAGCGGCGTGGCCGTCGCTCCTGGACCCCCGATGGCGACCGCACCGCCGTGCGCGGTGTCACGCGCTGGCGCCCGCGAGCTTCCGCGCCGGCGGCCGCGCCGGCCAAAGGTGCCCGCTCGGCGTGGCGGCTAAGCTCGGCGACCCGCTGGCCGGCGAGCACGACGCTCACCTCGCCCATGACCATCTCAGCCCCTTGTGGTTGGCGGTTGGTTCCGCCAGTACGCTAGGGCTGGCCGGGGTCTGGGGCGTCACCCGAAAGTGGACCTGCGGGTGGACTCTCCTGGCGCCGCCGGGCGGTACCCGAACGGATGACCGTGAAGCGGTTGCCGGCTTACCGCAGCCCCAGCGCGGGGGCGCGGGCGGCGGCCTGGGTGCAGTCGCCGCACCGGCTGGGGGTCGGGCCCTGCTGGCTGCCCTGCCCGGCCCGCCTTGCTCGCCCGAAGGCAGCTACTGGGTGATTGTCCAACCCGGTCGGCCCGGCGCGGGCTGCGGCGAGGTTCCGCGCCAACCCGGCCGTCTGCCGACCACGACCGGCGGGCCCGCGACCTCGCCGGGACTGCTGGCCCGGACCGGCTGGTCCGGGTGCTCGCCGGCGAGGCCAGCGGCCCGGTCACCTGTGCCTGTGCCCAGATCGCCCGCCAGCGCAACTACCGCGGCCGGCCCCGAAGCTTGTGGTGTTGCGGTAGCGGTCGTCACCCTGAGCACGCGATGCGCAGGTCGGTGTCCCCGGAGCGGCCAGCCGGCGAGGAGTGAGTAGGCTGATGGGAGGCGGCTAGTGGCCTGGCCGGCCCGGATTTGCGCACTACAGTGGGCCGCGCTTGCTGTGCACGACCGGCCCTGGCCGCTTGCCGGAGTGTAGGAAGACATGGCCGAGCCGCCTACGACCAGCCCTGCCAGGGGCGCCACGCTGCAGCGGGATGTGCTGGTGGCGACCAAGTTCCATGTCCCGCGCGCGGGTTTCGTGCCGCGCCCCCGCCTGCTAGCACGCCTTGCCCAGGGAATGGGGCGCGGGCTCACCGTGGTCTGCACCCCGGCCGGCTTCGGCAAGACCACCGTGCTGGGCGACTGGGCCCGGCGCAGCCGCCGGCCGGCCGCGTGGCTGTCCCTGGATGCCGGCGACAACGACCCGGCGCGGTTCTGGCGGTATGTCGCCGCGGCGCTGGACCAAGTGCGGCCGGGGGCCAGCGCGCCGGCCGCGGCGTTGCTCCGCGGCCCGCAGCACCCGCCGCTGGAGGCCGTGGTGACCGCGGTGATCAACGAACTGACGACCCCACCGGGTGCGGATGACATCGCGCTGATCTTGGACGACTATCACCTGATCGACGCGCCGCCGGTGCACGACAGCGTCACGTTCCTGCTGAACCGGCTGCCACCGGGGCTGCGGCTGGTGCTCGCCAGCCGCGCCGACCCGCCGCTGCCGCTGGCGCGGCTGCGTGCCCGCGGCCAGCTCGCCGAGCTGCGCGCCGCCGACCTGCGCTTCACGCTGGAGGAGACGGCCGCGTTCTTGCGGGAGGCCACCGGGCTCGACCTGCCGTCGGCGTCGGTGACGGCGTTGCAGGACCGGACCGAGGGGTGGGCGGCCGGGCTGCAGCTGGCCGCGCTGTCGCTGAACGGGCACGCCGATCCGGCCGGGTTCGTCGCCACGTTCGCCGGCAGCCACCGTTACGTGCTGGATTACCTGACCGAGGAGGTCCTGGCCCGCCAGCCTGAACAGGTCGTGAGCTTCCTGCTGGAGACTTCGGTGCTGGAGCGGCTGTCGGGCCCGCTGTGCGACGCGGTCACCGGCCGGACGGACAGCCAGGCGCTGCTGGAGGCGCTGGAGCGGGCCAACCTGTTTGTGGTGCCGCTGGACGAGGTGCGCCGCTGGTGGCGCTACCACCATCTGTTCGCCGACCTGCTGCGCGCCCGCCTTGCTCATGAGCGGCCCGAGCGGGTGCCCGAACTGCACCGCGGCGCGGCCACCTGGCATGAGGAGCACGGCTTCGCCGACGACGCCGTGCGGCATGCTATAGCCGCCGGCGAGGCCGGCTGGGCGGCCCGGCTGGTCGAGCAGCACGTGGAGGAGCTGCTGCGGCGCAGTGAGGGCGCGACGCTTGACCGCTGGCTTTCCGCGCTGCCCGCGGAGGCGGTCCGCTCCCGGCCGCGGCTGTGCCTGGCCCAGACGGTCTCCGCGGTCGTCGGCAGCCGGCTGGAGGCGGCCGAGCCGCTGCTGGCCGAGGCGGAGCGCGCGTTCGCTGCCTCTGGCGATGAGCCACACGAGCCGTCGGTCGGCCGGGCGCTGAGCGTGCTGGCCAACGTCCCCGCCTCGATCGCGTTCCTCCGCGCCGACCTGGCGCGCCTGCGCGGCGATGCTGCCCGCGCGGTCGCCTGCGACCAGCAGGCCCTGACGCACCTGGGCGAGAGTGACTGGCTGCTGCGCTCCCACGTCGCCTGGAATCTGGCGGTAGCGGACTGGCTGTGCGGACGGCTCGCGCAGGCTGAGCACGCCCTGGCGGAGGTGGTAGCGGAGCGGCGGGCGCACGGCGAGGGCTATCTGGCGATGCGGGTCTGCTACGACCTGGGCCAGGTCCAGCGCGCCCAGGGCCGCCTGGGCGCGGCGCTGCGCACCTACCAGCAGGGGCTGGAGGCTGCCAGCGAGGCCGGCCACCAGCTGCCGCCCGCGGGCATGGCGCACGTGGGCATGGCCGAGGTCCTGTACGAATGGGACGAGCTGGCCGCCGCCCACGAGCACGCCACCGAGGGCGTCGCGCTGTGCCGGCAGCTCGCCTTCACCCAGCCGCTGGCCACCGGCCTTGGGATGCTGGCCCGGATCCGCCAGGCACAAGGCGATAAGGCCGGCGCGCTGGATGCGATCGGCCAGGCCGAGCGGGTCGAGCTGAGCCCACAGGTGGCCGCCCTGCTCAACCCCGTGCCGGCGTGGCGGGCGCGGCTGTTGCTCGCCCGCGGCGAGGCCACCGCCGCCGCCCGCTGGGCCAGCGAGCGCGGGCTAGGGACCGGTGACAAGCCGAGCTACCCGCGGGAGGGCGAGTACCTAGTGCTCGCGAGGATGCTCCTCGCCGAGCACCCCCCCGGCCGGGCGCTCGGGCTGCTTGAGCGGCTGCACGCCCAGGCGGCAGCCCAGCAACGGACGGGCAGCATCATCGAATTGGCGCCACTACGGGCGCTCGCGCGCGCGGCCGGCGGCGACCAGGACGCCTCGCTGGCCACCCTGGCCGAGGCGCTGGCGCTGGCCGCCCCCGAGGGCTACATACGCGTGTTCGCCGACGAGGGCCCGCCCGTGGCCCGCCTGCTGAGCAGGCTCACCGCGGCACAGCGCACCGGGCGGGCCGCGCTGCCTGGTGCGGTTCCACCGCACTACCTCGACCGGCTGGCGCGGGCGTTCCAGCCGGGCGGTGCACGCCCCGCACCGCGCACGACCCGCGGCACCGCCGGGACTGCCGGGCTGGCCGCACCGCTGAGCGGTCGCGAGCTAGAGGTGCTGGAGCTGCTGGCCGCAGGCAAGTCGAACCAGCAGATCGCCGACGAGCTCGTGGTGGTGCTCGACACCGTCAAAAAACACGTCGGCCACATCCTCGCCAAGCTCGGCGCAGCCAACCGTACCCAGGCCGTCGCCCGCGCCCAGGCGCTGCGGCTGCTGCGGTAGGCCGCTGCCCGCTTCCCGGTCATCCATTCCGGTACCGCCCAGCGGCACCGGCAGACTCCACCCTCGGGTCCACTTTCGGGTGACGCCCCCGACCCCGGCCAGTCCTACCATGCTGGCCGAACCAGCCACCAACTA
>Ga0075424_100007846_pt1 | contig 10376 bp, 7 predicted proteins | sample SoiMethybrSBSTD3_FD_75301 | JGI IMG/M metagenome (GOLD analysis project Ga0075424, IMG submission 75301) | Bulk soil microbial communities from a Populus tree surrounding site in Tennessee, USA - Soil MetaG P. TD hybrid SBSTD3 | ecosystem: Environmental > Terrestrial > Soil > Tree plantation...
CGTGTCCTTCGTGGCTCAGCGCCGAAGGGCGATCGGCAGCAGGATCGCGAGCAGCACTGCGACGACGGCGAACGAGTACGTCACCGAGATCGTGGCAGTGCTGAGGATCGCGCGCGCCAGCCCGGTCCCGTACACGCGACGAAATGCCCTCGAGAAATAGGTCCCAGCGTAGATAAGCGCCAGCAGTCCCGTGACGACGTGGATATAGGGGAGCGTGAGGAATCCCGCAGCGGCCCAGATCGTCCCCGCGAAAAACCAGGCGGCGTGCACGTGCATCGCGAAATACAGGTGCTCAGGATAGTGGCGACCCGATCGCCGCGCGGCGAGCGCGACGAGACCCGCAAACACCGGCACGAGCACGAACATCGCGCGCGGCGCCCAGTGCGGCAGCGCTTCGCCCATCTCTCGCTCGCGCTCGGCGCGGATCTCCGACGCGCAGGATGTGCAGCTCAGTCGAAAGCCGGTGTCGGGCGCGATCGCGGTTGCACCGAAGCACAACACGCTGAGCAGCAGATACAGGCGGATGGGTGCGATGTAGCGGGCGCGTCGGCCTTCGAAGTGCTCGATCGAGAGGAAGCCTGGCTTGGTGATCAGCAGCCGCAGCGTCGTGACGATTTTTCCGTCGACGTGGGCGATCTCGTGAAACAGCTCGTGCAGGAACTCGCCGAGCGTCGGGTTGAGCGGCGCGACTTTCTGGCCGCACTGCGAGCAGTACTTGCCGTCGAGCGCAGCGCTGCAGTTCGCGCACTGCGAAGGGAGATCAGCAACCGCGGTTGACATGAATGAGTGGCGGGATGGTAACCCGCCACTCACTCAGCGTCCAAGCCGAAAGGGCGCCTACGGATAGGTCCGCGACGCGGTCGCGCTGTTGCCGCTCGCGTCTCTCACCGTCAGCGTGATCGTGCCGCGAAGGCTCTCTTGTGTTCGCGTGAACGTGGCGATCGGCCCTGTGGTGATGAAATCGGGCCCGCCGCCAGTCCAACTCAGATCCCATTCGTACGACACGATGTTGCCGGTGCTGGCGCTGGCGTCCAATGTCACATCGAACGGCACCCCCGTGTTGGTTGGCTGACGGAAGACGAACGACGCCGCCAGCACAGGCGCTGGCGTCACGGTGACGGTGACCTGCGACGATGCCGTCAGTCCGTGGTCGTCGGAAACCATGACCGTATACGTCGTCGTCGTGGACAGAGTCGTCGTGACGCTGCTCGCCGAAGGGGCACTCACGTCGCCCGATGGCTGCGGTGCCCAGGAATAGTGATAGTGACCGTCGCCGCCCCGCGCGTCCGCGGACAGACGGACACTTTGCCCGGCCATCACACTACTCGGTGTTGCCGATGCGCTCACGGTCAAACGCACAGGCACTTCGATCGTCGCCACCTCCACGCTGACCACGGCCTGACCGCTGTGATTCCGTGCGTCGCTGACGACGACTCGATAGATGGTCGTAGCTGTGGGCCTCGCAATTGGAGAGGCGATGTTGGTGGCGCTCAACGTCGGGTCGATGTCCCACTCGTAGTGATACGGCCCGGTGCCTCCGCTGACCGCCACCGCGAGCTGGGACGATTCGCCGGGATTGATCGTACCTGGTGCGGCTGACGCAGTGACGGCCAGCCCACTCACCGCGGTCACCAAGAAATCGCCTTGACCTTGGGCGTCACCCTCCATGAAGAACGTGTAGTGGTACGCGGTCTGTCTCGGGATCGAGTCTTGGACGCACAAAGCCGGGGTCGCGACGGAGGCATCGACCGTCCAGTCCAGCGACAGGCCCGGGGGTTCAGGGCTCAGGGTGATGCTGGCGCCGCCAGTCCATGGCACGTGCGTGCACGGATCAACTGGCAATTCGAAACAGCTGCCAGGCGGCGTCACCACCACGATGTTGTCGCACCTCGGGTTGTCGCCTTCCGGTGGAATCAGGATGGGACACTGCATCAGGTCTCCCATCGACGCGACCGCCACACCAAGCATGAGCAGCCGTTTCATCGCACGCCTCCCTTCTGATCGCGACGTGCGTGTCCATGAAGAAACGACGTGCATGCCGTCTCGTTGCGGAACCAGGGTCGCCGGAATCGATGCCATCCACCGTGCCGGCACTCATCGTCATGTGACGGCTCACCCGATGTGTCGAGCCCCATCGACAACAACTTGCTGAAGTACGGATTGACCGAGAAGGTTGGCAGCAGGCCAGGCGACAGCGGCTCGTTGTCCGCGTCGTGAATCAGGCGCGTGCCGCTGATGGCGATGGAATCGCTTGCGTCGTTGGCGCCAGCCGCACAACTGCCTTGTTGCGTGACGTGCACGGTGCCTCCGCCGCTCGCGGATTCACCGTCGCGGCGCAGTTCGAAATCTGCGGATCCCTGCACGAGGCACCACGCCACACGAGCACCGCCATCGCACGTCGCCTCGAGCGAGTCGCCGTCGCCCTTCCACCGGCACCGCATGAAGTTCGGCAGCAGCGAGAAGCCGATCGGTTCACGCAGCCCGAGAACGTCGGTGATCGTCGCTGTTGATTCGAGCTGCTTGGTCGTGGGATCGGTGCGCGTGATTCTGAATCGCCACGTGCCCGCCCATTCGTCGGGGAGCACGAGATCGGGTCGCGCCGAGATCTTCCATCGCAGCTGACGGGGATTGAGCGGGATGCGCCGCAGCCGCTTGATGACGACAGTGTCGAGGCCGTTGACCGTCTCGCCGGCGCGAATGGTGCCGAACGCGACATCGCTGTCGACGATCTGAACGAAGCCAGGGATCGCCAATCCTGCTACGCCGCTCAGCGTCGCGCTGACGCGCGCGAAGTCGCGTGCGCCGGGTGGTCCCGAATGGTGAAGCGTGGCGCGATAGGTCTCCGTGACCAAGTCGCCGTCACCCTCGCTCGACACCAGGGCCACGCCCGTGATCTCGAGCGGATCGGCCAGATCGTGTGCGGCTCCAATTGCCTGTACGAGAAACGCGGCGCCGGCGACCGTGATGACAAACAGGGCACTGCGGACTGCGCGCATAGTGACCTCCGCTGCGGCCGATTCCGTGTGGAATCGGGCCTCACAGAGGTAAGCGCGAAACCTGGTTAGGTACTAGAACGCTCCCGATCCGCCCGAGAGCTCCCGAAATAACCAGACGCGTGCGGCGCGCCAATCACGCGCTACGGTATCGGGGGAGACCTTCAGGATGTCGGCGGTCTCTTCGACTGTGAGCCCGCCAAAGAAGCGAAGCTCGATCACCTGGACCTTGCGGGGATCGACCTTCGCCAGTCCGTCGAGCGCGCGGTCGAGAGCCACGAGATCCAGTGGCATCGGCGCATCAACGGTTGCCGTGCCCGATTCCAGCTCCACGTGCACGGCGCGCGCGCCGCGCTTCGTCGCCTGCTGCGCTCGCGCGAGATCGACCAGGACTCGCCGCATCGTACGCGACGCGACGGCAAGGAAGTGATGGCGATCCTGCCAGTCGACGTTGTGCGCGGAGGCGAGGCGCATGAACGCCTCATGGACAAGTGCCGTGGTCTGCAGGATCTCGCCGCCGCGGGTCCGACGCATGGCTTGAGTGGCATGCCGGCGGAGCTCGCCGTACAGCATGGAGGAGACCTGCCGGTAGGCGTCTTCGTCTCCTGCATGCCAAGCTCGAAGGAGTGCTGTGACGTCCCCCTGTGCGTCTGAATCCACGGTTGGGGCCTGTGGCGCTCATTGTACGGTCCGCCGTTCTAGCCCACGGACAGTTTTCTCGCTGTGAACTACGGGGGGGCGGACTATCCGGTAAGATCGGCGCCTTCGAACCAACCAGTGGCGACTTCATCCGATCGGTGGCCCGAGGTCGAGCGGCTCTTTCATGACGCGCTCGCGCATCCGGAACGCGACCGTGCGGCCTTCGTTGGCACGGCGTGCAACGGCGATGAGGCGATGCGGCTCGAGGTGATGTCGCTCGTCGACTACGAGCGCAGCCTCGCCGACTTCATGGAGGGATCGGCGCTCGACGTCCTGGCCGCGCACACTCACGCCGAGACCGTCGGCCATTCCCTCACCGGGCATCGCGTGGGTCCGTACGAAGTTGGTCCGCTCATCGGGTCGGGCGGCATGGGTGAGGTCTATCGCGCCTACGACCTCAAACTTGACCGTGCCGTTGTCATCAAGACCCTGCCAGGTGCGTTCGCGCGCGATGCAGAACGCCGGGTGCGCTTCGAACGCGAGGCAAAGATTCTCGCGTCGCTCAACCACCCGCACATCGGGGCGATCTACGGGTTGGAAGAGATCAACGGCGTCCCTTGTCTGGTTCTCGAGCTCATCGAGGGAGACACGCTTGCGACGCGCCTCCGCAACGGTCCGCTGCCGATGCGCGAAGCGCTCGGCATCGCGCGGCAGATCGCTCTGGGCCTCGAGGCGGCCCATGCCAAGGACATCGTGCATCGGGACCTCAAGCCGAGCAACGTCATGCTCACGCACGACGGCACCGTGAAGCTGCTCGACTTCGGGTTGGCCAAGGCCGAGCGCGACGCCATCGCGAGGGAAACAACCAGCGCGGGTGTCGTCCTTGGCACGCCGCCGTACATGAGCCCCGAGCAGGCGCGCGGGGACGACACCGACTCGAGAACGGATATCTGGGCCTTCGGCTGCGTGGTGAGCGAGATGCTCACTGGTCAGAAGCTGTTCGCCGGTGCGACTGCCTCCGACACGCTTGCCGCCATCCTCACGCGCGATCCTGATTGGCATCTGCTCCCGGCCTCGACGCCTGACGCCGTCATGCGGCTGCTCGGACGATGTCTCGAAAAGGATCCGCAACAACGACTGCACGACATCGCCGACGCGCGCATCGAGATCGACGAGCTCATCACCCGTAGCGGATCGCGCGCGATCACGCCGCGCTCGATGTCGCAACCATTGCGGATGCGGCTGCCGGTCGGTGTCGCCATCGCAATCGCCGCGATCGCCGCGCTCGTGTTCGTGACGCAGCGCCGCAGCGGACCAGGCCCGACGACCCGTCTCTCCATTTCTACTCCGGGGTTCATCTCTCCGCAGCTGTCGGCCGTGGTGTCTCCGGACGGTCGCCGCGTGGCGTTCGTGTCGACTGCCGGATCGGGAAGGCTGATGCTGTGGATTCGTGCGCTCGACGATCTTGCGGCGCGCATGGTACCCGGGAGCGAAGACGCCGCACATCCATTCTGGTCACCAGACGGGCGACAGATCGGCTTTCTCGCCGACGGCCGTGTGAAGATCGCCGATCCGAGTGGTGCGGCGGGCGTGCGTGTCCTCACTGACAACACGCTGCGATCGGGCGCGTCGTGGAGTGGCGAGGACATGATTCTCTTCGTGCGTCAGGATGGGCTCGCGATCATCCCGGCGTCCGGCGGGACGCCGGCCATGGTGGTCGCGGGGGATCGCGATGGCTGCCAGCCGGCGTGGCCGGCCTTTCTACCCGACGGCACTCATTTCCTCTTCCACTGTCGCGGTCGCGAGGATCAACGCGGCGTCTACGTGGGCTCGCTCGAGACCCACGAGAAGAAACTCCTGATCGCTGGCGGGATCAGGCCTGCCTATGCGTCGGGGCATCTCTTTACGGTGCGCAACGACACGTTGATGGCGTATCCGTTCGACACCGATCGTCTGCAGACGACCGGTGATCCGATACCGGTTGCCGATGGCATTTGGAACGCTCCCGGCGCCGGGCAGGCCAGCTATTCGATCTCGAACGATGGTGTGCTCGCCTACGTCAACGCGGCGGTGTCGAAAGCGCAGTTCTCCTGGTTCGATCGCGCCGGGCAGCTGCAGGGCCGCATCGGCGAGCGCGATCGATCGTTTGCCACGCCACAGCTGTCGCCCGATGCACGTCGTCTCTTGATTTCGCAGGGGCCGACCGCGGCCGATCACGTGTGGGTGATGGACGCGACGGGTGGTGGTTCATCGCGGCTGACGTTTGGCACCGGGCGCGACCACAGCCCGGTGTGGTCGCCGAATACAATGCGCATCGCCTACATCGCGAGTAGCTCGCGCGGCGGCAAGATCACGCTGAAGAACGCCGACGGCTCCGGCACGGAGCAAGCGCTGTTCGAATCCGATCGGCTGGTGTCGATCGACGACTGGTCGCCTGACGGCCGGTATCTCGTCTTCACGGCCATGGGTCCACGCAGTCTGTCGGACATCTGGCTGCTGCCGCTCGCCGGCGACAAGCGGGCAAGACCCTATCTCGAGACCGCCTTCAACAAGACGCAAGCGCAAGTCTCGCCCGACGGCCGATGGATCGCCTACACCTCATATGAATCTGGCGGCGACGAGGTGTACGTCGAGAGCTTTCCCGTGCGCGGAAACAAGAGACAGGTGTCGGTCGGCGGCGGCGTGCAGCCGCGATGGCGGCGCGACGGCAAAGAACTGTTCTATCTCGCCACCGATGGACGCCTTATGGCGACACCGATCTCCGGCGGGGCGACCTTCACGCACGGGGTCGCGAAGCCGCTGTTCAAGACCGCGGTGATTCCACACGGCAGTCAATCGATCGGACTCGTCACCTACTACGACGTCTCGCCGGAGGGGCAGCGCTTCTTGTGCGTGATCCCGTCGGCGTCCGACGAATCGTTTGCCCCGATCACGGTCGTACTGAATTGGCAGGCTGCGCTGAAGCCGCACTGAAGTAGGGGCCACCTTCAGGTGGCCCATCGTCAGGGCCGCCTAAAGGCGGCCCCTACGTACGACCTATCGGTGTCGGAGCGCGACGATCGGATCCGTTCGCGATGCGCGCCATGCAGGAATCAGCGAGGCGAGACCGACGACGATCATCACCGCGGCCGACGCGGAGGAGAAAGACACGAGATCGGTTGCGCTGACGCCATACAGCAGGCTCACGAGCGCGCGCGAGAGCGCTGCCGCTCCGACCACACCAACAACCGTTCCGACCGCACCAAGCCGAAGACCGCGCACGAGGAACTGGCGCACGACATCAGCACGGTTTGCGCCGACCGCGACGCGGATGCCGATCTCGTGCTCACTCTGTCGAGCGGAGTACGACACCATTCCGTACGTGCCCAGCGCGGCGAGCAGCGCCGCGACCACGCCGATGACCGCGAGCACGCTGGCGGCGATCTGCAGGATCGACATGCCCAGCTCGGTCTGCTCGCGCAGCGGCCGCGCGTCGAGAATCGGCAGATTCGCGTCCAGCGATTGAATCCGCGCCCGGAGCCGCGGAATCGCCGCGGCAACCTCGCTCCGTGAGCGGACGTGCACAAACATCGGCGCCAGCGGGATTTGCCGATATGGCAGGTATACGAATGGCCTCGGCTCTTCATCGAGGCGCAGATACTTCACGTCGCGCACGACGCCGGCGACGACCATCCACTCGCCGTGTGGAAAACGAAGTCGCTTGCCGACGGCGTTCTGCGGGCCGTCCCAGAACCGGCGTGCGAGCGTCTCGTTCACAATCGCCACTCTGCGGCTCGAGCCGTCGTCGGCGGTGGTGAAGTCACGGCCGCTCAAGAGTTGGATGCGCAAGGTGCCGAAGTAATCGGTGGCAATGATGTTGTACAGGAACCGCAGATCTTCGTTCGGCCGCGGCGCGTATCCTTCGATCTCGAAATCGCGGGCGCGCCCCGGCACCAGCGACATCGGCGTGTTCGTGGCGAGGGTGGCCGATTCCACATCGGCGTCGGCGCGAATCGCGTCGAGAGCACTGGCGAAGAACGCCTGCCCGCGCGCATCGTCGTAACCGCCCGACTGAAGATCGAGCGACAGCGACGCCACGCGATTGGCGTCGAAGCCGGGATTGGCGCGTCGCGCCGATTCGAGGCTTCGCAGCACGAGTCCGGCGCCCACCAGCAGCACGAGCGAGACGGCGACTTGTGCAATCACCAGTGCGTTGCGCGTATAGCCACTGGTCGACGTCCGCGGTGAAAGATCGTCGCGCATGATCGACGCAAGGTCGACGCGCGAGACGCGAAAGGCAGGCAGCAGCCCGAAGACCAGTGCGCACCCGCACGACAGGATCACGGCGAACGCGACAACGAGCCCGTCGATCGACGCGTCGATGAAGGTGCGGCCCGCCGCCCCTCCAGCATTCGACGAGCTCAGGCTCATCAGAAATCCCAATCCTTCCGAGGCGAGCAGGCCAGCAAGCGCGCCAGGCAGCGCGAGCGCGAGACTCTCGATGACGAGGAGCCGCAGCACCCGCGGACGGCTGGCGCCGAGGGCCAGCCGCGCGGCGATCTCTCCGCGGCGGCTCAAGCCGCGCACCAGGACGAGATTCGAGACGTTTGCGCAGACGATCAGGAGCACGAGCACGCCCATCGCTCCAAGGAGGACGACGGCGGGAAGGAGATACGTCTGTGCGCCGAACGGCGATCGCCACATCGGAATCACGGTGGCTCGCTGCGACACATCCCCAGTGGGATGCAGCTCGGATAGTCGTCCGAACAACACCGCAGCCTGTGTGGCTGCGGCATTCATGGTGACGCCTGGCTTCAGACGTCCGAGCCCCCACAGTGCCGGCACGAGTCGCGATGAGAGGTCGTCGCGTCGTTCCAGCTGCGGCAGCATCATGATTGGCGCAAACGCCTCGACGTCCATCGAGACGACCGAGCCGTGGAATCCTGGCTCGGCTACACCAACCACTGTGAGCGGATAGCCGCTCACGCGCACGGTTCGACCGATCACGCCTCGGTCGCCGCCAAACGATCGCTGCCACAGTCCGTCGCTCAGAACAATCACCGGGTGACCGCCAGGCGTGACGTCATCCGATGGCTGCAGCGTTCGCCCGAGCTGCGCGTGCACGCCGAGCAACTGGAAGTAGTTGCCGGTGACCACTTCGGCCCAGATGCGCTCGCCACCGCTCCCGAGACCGAGGCTGTACGACTCCATCGACGTGCCCGCGATTCCCGAGAAGCTGTCCTGCGTGCGAACCAGATCGCGGAAGTCGGGATGCGAGAGCGGCGTGATGCGCCCGGCTGTGGTCTCAGCGACGAGGACACCGAGGCGTGCGGAGTTCTCGACCCCCGGAATGGGTGCGAGCGCGAGCGGGCGAAACATCCTGAAGATCGAAATGTTCGCACCGATGCCGAGCGCGAGCACCGTGAGCACGACGAGCGTGTAGCCGGGACTGCGCCGGAGCAGACGGAACGAGTAACGGACGTCGTGACCGAAGTCGAGGAGCCAGAGACGCCAGGCGCCGGCCCACGTGTGTCGCGTCCGCTCTCGCGTGAGCGTGACGTTGCCGAACTCCTTGAGCGCAGCCAGCCGGGCGACTTCGGGATCCTCGCCGTCGCGCACGCGATCGGCGATCGCCATGGACATATGCGCGCGAATCTCGTCCTGGAGATCGTCCTCGCGATGCCGGCGGGTGAGCCACTCTATCAGTCGCATGGCGATCACCCTTTCGCGTTGTCGGGGCTGAGGACCCCACCGATGGCGGCCACCAGCTGCGTCCATCGATCGCGCTCCTGCAGCAGCTGCTTCTTGCCAGCGGCCGTCAGGCGATAGAACTTCGCGCGCTGATTGGCATCGGTCACGTCCCATTCCGCCTTGACCCAACCCTGTTTCTCCAGCCGGTGCAGCGCCGGATAGAGCGACCCCGTTTCCACCTTGAGCGCCTCGGACGACCGCGCGCGGATCGTCTGGCCGATGGCATAGCCATGCTGAGGGCCCCATTGGAGGGTCTGCAGAATCAGCATGTCGAGCGTGCCTTGCAGGAGATCGAGCGGCATGATGCCAGGCTGTAGGCAATCTACAGGCCAGGGTGTAGGCGGTCTACTGCGTGGGTTTCGACAGCGGAGTGTATGGGATCGTCCCGGGTGTGGGACGCGATGGTGCGCCAGCGGACAGGGCAAACTCCCAATTCCCAACTCCCAAATCCCAAGAAGTTGGGAGTTGGAAGTTGGACGTTGGGAGTTTCTTCGTGCTCTTCGTGCTCTTCGTGTCCTTCGTGGCTAGAAGATGAATTTCACGCTGAACTGACCCTGCAGTCCGGGGTTGAACAGATCCGCCATGCCGTAGCGCGGATCGAACGCGTTCGCCCCTTCCTGCGTGGCGCGAATCAGCGCGTTGTAGTCGTAGCCCGCAGCGAGGTTCACTCCCGAAAAGTCGATCGCATCGGCAGCTTGCGTCGAGCCGCCCGCCGGGGCGCCCTTGTTCAGGAAGTTGAAGAGGTGCGTCGCCGTCATCTGATTGAACAGGTTCTGGATGTTCAACTCCAGACGCAGCCGCTTCCGATCCGCCATCGACAGCTCGTGCGAGATGAGCAGATCGGTGCGCGTCAACACGGGCGTGCGGCCCATGTCGCCGCGGCCGTTGACCAACGGCGCGTACTGATCCTGTCCGATGACCTGCGTGCTGATCGGCGTACCGCTGCCGCCGTAGAAGAACGCGCCGATCTGCGTGCCGAAGTTGAACTGATACGCGCCGTACAACTTGACGACG
>Ga0075424_100007849_pt1 | contig 10373 bp, 9 predicted proteins | sample SoiMethybrSBSTD3_FD_75301 | JGI IMG/M metagenome (GOLD analysis project Ga0075424, IMG submission 75301) | Bulk soil microbial communities from a Populus tree surrounding site in Tennessee, USA - Soil MetaG P. TD hybrid SBSTD3 | ecosystem: Environmental > Terrestrial > Soil > Tree plantation...
GAGATCCGGGCGATGATCACGGCCATCGGGACCGGTGTGCGCGACGACTTCAAGCTCGACGAAGCACGCTATCACAAGATCATCCTGATGACCGACGCGGACGTGGACGGGGCGCACATTCGGACGCTCCTGCTCACCTTCTTCTTCCGCCAGATGCAGAGCCTGATCGAGGCGGGGTATGTCTACATAGCCCAGCCGCCCCTTTACCGGGTCGCCAAAGGGAGGGAAGAGTTCTACGCCTACAGTGAGGCCGAGCGAGACGAGTACAGCAAGCGGCTGAACGGCGATGGCAAGGGGTCGGTCAATATCCAGCGTTACAAGGGCCTGGGCGAAATGAACCCGGATCAGCTCTGGAAGACCACGATGGACCCGGCTACCCGAACGATTCTCCGGGTCGATATGGAGGACGCGCAAGTTGCGTCACAGCTCTTCGACGAGCTCATGGGCGATGAGGTCGAGCCGCGCCGTCAGTTCATCGAGCGCAATGCCAAGTACGTCAGCAATCTGGACGTCTGAATCATGGAAGTAGAAGCTCTACGGACCGCAATTCCCGCTGCCATCGACGCACTCGGCGGCGATTCGCGGGTATCCGTGCTCGGGCCCGATGCGTGGGCCATCTTTCGCGGCACCGCGCTGGGGTACGTTGCGCTGATCGTGCCCGACGACGGTGATGCGGAGCCGGACAGCATCGTGCACGTGACGTTTCCCATCCTGCGGGTACCGGACAACGGGGCCGAACCGTTGTTTCGCCGGCTGCTCGAGCTCAATCACGAGCTTGGCTCGTTCGCCTCGTTTTCGCTCGACAGCCGGGGAAAGGTCTGGCTCGGCGCGGGCCGCTTTGCGCAGGATCTCGATGAGCCCGGTCTGCGGGAGTTGATCGCGCAGGTGGCCGGCCTGGCCGACCGCTATGACGACGAGCTGCTGGAGGAGTTCGGGCAGGACTTGGCCCTCAACTAGGCCCATCTGGCCGCAACCGCTTCGGCGATGTAGCTTCCTCCCGGCGGTCTAGCCTGAGGAGATCGACGGCCAGGCCGTCCAAACGACAGCTCGCCCACGACGGCCGGTCCGACAGGGGTCGAACCGGCCGTGTTCGTTCCCGAGCGACGGTGGTGTGACCATGATTGAAGTGACGCTGAACGACGATGATCGGCTCGACTGGGCGCTCAAGACCTTCAAGCGGAAGGTCCAGAAGTCGGGCCTGCTGCAGGACCTTCGCCGCAAACGCTACTACCTGAAGCCGAGCCAGGCTCGGCAACTGAAGGCGGCCGCTGCCCGCCGCCGGGCCCGCGCGGGACGGCGCCGCTCGGATAGCTGAGCGGCGGGCCCCGGCCGGAGATCACTCCCCGCGTAGCCCATGTCCACCCCGGGATCCGGCTCCTTCGGCGTCGCGCGACAAATCGAGATCTACAAGTGCGGCTCCGCAGTGCCGGTTTCCCCCGAGGCCTTGGAGCAGCGCGCCTGCGAGATACTGAGCCGCGAAGCCTTCGGCTATCTCGCGGGTGGGGCCGGTGCCGAAGACACGATGCGAGCAAACCTCGCCGCATTCCGACGCTGGCGAATCGAACCACGGGTACTTCGGGATCTCTCCTGTCGCTCGTGGGATACCACGCTCCTGGACACTCGCCTTCCGGCTCCCGTTCTCCTCGCGCCAGTTGGTGTCCAAGGTCTTTTCCATAAGGACGGCGAGGTGGCGTCTGCCCGCGCCGCCGCCTCGCTGGGAATTCCGGTCATTCTCAGCAGCGCCTCTTCCGTCGCGCTGGAAGAGGTGGCCGCCGCTATGGGAAACGCCCCGCGCTGGTTCCAACTCTACTGGAGCGCCGATCCCGATGTAGCCGTGAGCTTCGTGAATCGGGCGGAGCAGGCCGGGTTCAGCGCGGTCGTGGTAACGGTCGACTGCCCCATCCTGGCCTGGCGCGAGCGGGACCTTTCGAATGCATATACGCCATTCCTGCACGGCCACGGCATGGCCAACTATCTCAGCGATCCGGCGTTTTGCGCTAAGCTCGAGTGCTCACCAGCGCAGGATCCTGCCGCGGCGATCCGCCGCTTCGTCGAAGTCTTCGGAAACGCCGCGCTCACGTGGGACGACCTTCGCGGGCTCCGCCGGCAAACCCGCCTGCCTATTCTCGTCAAAGGCATTCTGCACCCGGATGACGCGTCTCAGGCGCTCGATGCGGGGGTAAGTGGGATCGTGGTATCAAACCACGGTGGCCGACAAGTGGATGGCGCGATCGCGAGCATGGATGCACTACCGCGTGTGGTCGAACGGGTCTCGGGACGTGTTCCGGTGCTGGTGGATGGTGGCTTTCGCCGCGGCGCCGATGCCGTCAAAGCTCTCGCGCTGGGCGCCAACGCAATCCTGCTGGGACGACTCTACGCCTGGGGACTTGCGGTTGGGGGAGAGGCAGGGGTGCGCGAGGTCCTGCTCAATTTCCTGGCGGACTTCGATCTCACCGCGGGCCTCTCGGGCTGCGCGTCAGTGGCTGACATAAGACCCGAACTGGTACGACTCGACACATAGCCAGCCGCCCGACTCCGCACTTCCCGCTCCGCCCGGTGCAGCAATACCCAGTCGATGAGCGGCTTCCGCCCTACGAGCCGCGGACCCGGATGCCGCCGATCCCGCAGGAGCCACGAGACCACAGCCGCAACCGCGAGAGCCGCAATGGCCAGACTGCCAACTGGCGCGGACACGAGAGGCATCGGCTTCAGAGAACCTGGGTGCCCGCATCGGTGACCCGATGCGAGATAAGCGGCGACAGAGATCCTTCGTCTCCGATGACGATCGCACGGCGCAACGCGTCGAGGCCGAGCCTGATACCGGCATCATCGCGGGCGAACACTGACGCCAGCGGCTGACGTGCAGTGACCTGATCGCCGGGCTTGACTGTGATCACGAATCCCACCCCGTGATCGATCGGATCGGAGATAATCTGTCGTCCTCCTCCCAGTTCGATGATCGCCATCCCGATAGTGTGCGGATTGACCTCCGCGACCGTGCCACCGATGGGCGCCCGGAACACCTCGACCGCATCGGCCTGAGGGAGAATTCCCGGGTCTTCGATCACGCCGGGGTCACCCCCCTGCGCCTCGATAATCTTACCCAGCATCTCCAGTGCGCGGCCCGAGCTGACCGCGGATTCGAGCGAGCGGCGCGCCGCCGCCGGATCCCCCTCGACTCCGGCGAGAACCAGCATTTCCGAGCCCAGCGCGTAGGTCACCTCCATGAGATCTTCGGGCCCCTCACCCGCCAGGCCCTGGAGCGCCTCCTCGACCTCCAGTGCATTGCCGCAGGCTCGGCCCAACGGCCGATCCATGGCGGTGAGAAGTGCGACGGTCCGGCACCCTCGCGTCTCCCCGAGAGCGATCATGGTGCGGGCCAGTTCGAGCGAACGGTCCAGTTGGGGAAGAAATGAGCCGGAGCCGGTTTTGACGTCGAGTACGAGCCCGTCCAGGCCCTCGGCCAGCTTCTTCGACATGATGCTGGTTGCAAGGAGCGGTATCGACTCGACCGTGCCGGTGACGTCGCGCAGGGCGTACAGCTTGCGATCCGCCGGGACAATCTCGGGCGTCTGGGTAATCATGGCACAGCCGATTCGCGAGAGCTGCGCCTCCGTCTCCCGCAGCGAAAGTCCGGTACGAAATCCCGGGATGGACTCGAGCTTGTCGGCGGTGCCCCCGGTGTGGCCCAGACCGCGACCCGATATCATGGGCACGGCCACACCGCAGCTCGCAACCATTGGCACCAGCAGCAACGAAACCTTGTCACCGACCCCTCCAGTCGAATGCTTGTCGAGCACGGGCCGGCCGAGGGGTCCACGGTGAAACCGGTCGCCAGAGGCGATCATAGCGTCGGCAAGGGCTGCGAGCTCGTCGGCGGACAGGCCTCTCCACACTACCGCCATGAGCAGAGCGGACATCTGGTAATCTGGGATGCGACCGGCGACGTAGCCGTCTACCAGAGCGCGCCACTCGTCAGGCTCAAGTGAGCCGCCGTCGCGCTTCCGCCGGATTAACGAAGGAACGACCATGAGGCTCGGCCCCGATGGAGCCGTCGGTTTAGGATTCTACTGTATGAAGACCCTTTTTTCGGCCGCCGTGCTGGCCGTGACGACCACGGGCGTTCTGTCAGCCCAATCGCCCCCGCCGGGCATGGAGACCGCCCTCGCGCCGTCCAATCCCGCCGCGGCAATCGCCGAGGGCGTGCGGGACTTCAATGCCCGCCAGCCAGAGCTCGCTCGACGACAGTTCGAGAGCGCGCTGGCCGTCGACTCGACCAACTACGAGGCGAACTGGCGCTTGGCGCTCACCCTCATCACGCTGGGCTCCGAGACTCCTGATTCAATCAAGAGCCCCGAGCGGGACTCACTCTTTGTGCAGGCGGAACGCCTTGCCCGCCGAGCCGTAGCGGCCGACAGTCTCGGCGCGGACGGGCACTTCCTGCTTGCGCGTGCCATCGGCCAGATCGCGCTGACCAAGGGGAAAAAGGAGCGGATCAGACTCGGCGGCGAGGTTCGCAACGAGGCCCTGCGCGCCATCGAGCTGAACCCGAAGCACGACGGAGCGTACCACGTGCTCGGTCGCTGGAACGCCGAAGTGATGCGGCTTTCGGGCTTCAGCCGTTTCTTCGCGCGCCAGTTCCTGGGCGGGGACGTCTTAAGTAAGGCCTCGTGGGACGCCGCCATCTCCAACTTGGAGCGGGCGGTCAAGCTGGACTCCACCCGCATCACCCACCGACTGGACCTCGCCAAGGTCTACATCGACCGGAAGCGCTACGCCGACGCCCGGCGCCAGCTCGAAGCGGTGGAGACGCTTCCGGTGCGGGATTTCGAGGACCCGCGATACAAACAACAGGCTGCGGGACTGATGCAGCGGATCGCCAACAGGAAGGACGCTTCCTGAACGCTTACATCGGGTCGGCGTAGCTTTCCCCGGCATCCGCCGCCAAACGGTCGAGCCTGGCTCGCCAGCGACGTCGGCGCCGCAGCAAACGGCGCCGCGCCCGATCGGACGCATTCCCCATCTCTTCCCGCAACCCCTCACCGGCGCGCTCGAACCATTCCCGGGCCCTACGGCCGAGTCGCCGACGCGAGACGGCTCCCCGATTAGGGGCTACCAGCAACGCAATGCACGCCCCGACGAATGTTCCCACGATGACACCGGCGACGAATGTCGTGCCCCCAAAAGCCCGGCTGCCGGACGCAGACTCCGGCGAACTTCCAAGCTCTTTCACGTCAGACATCGGAACACCTCCTCCTGACCGACCTACGTTACTCGGTACCGGGGCGCCGTCAACCTTCTCGACATCGCGAGAATTTGCAAAGGCAACTGAAGAAGCCAAACACGGTTCCGCTGCCCCCGGGAGAACCCTTATAATCGTACGGTAATTCTCACCTCTTCCAACGGTGGTCCTGATGACCTCAGCCCCGGTCGCCGACGACCCTGAGCGCCTGCAAGCGCGAATCGAGACACTGGAGCAGGAGAAGCGGCATCTCTTGGCGGTGGTCGAGATCCTCCAGGAGATCGCGGGCTCGCTCCACTTCGTAGATGTGGTTCAGGCGGTCACCCGTCGATTGGGCGAGGCGTTCGGATTGGACCGCTGCTCGATCTTCCTGGCCGAACGAGGCGGCGAAACGGTTCGGCTGGTGGCAAGCTACGAAGACCCCAGCATTCGGAATTACGTGGTGGACCTGGCTCGCTATCCCGAGCTGAGGCGCGCGCTGGAAACCGGACAGATCGTGTTCATTCCCGAAGTGGTCGGCGATCCAGGGCTGCGCCACGCGCAGGATGCCCTCGCGTCCCGACGGGTGAAGAACATCACCGTCATTCCCATCACCTGGAGGAGCGCGCCGATCGGGGCGATTTTCTTGCGCACCTTCCGCGACGGACCGGCATTCACCGAGGCCGACGTGCGCTTCTGTCAGGTAGTCGCGAGTCTCACAGCGAAGGCATTGCGAAACGCCCACCGCTTCGAGCGGCTTCAGCTCCGTCGGGGAGAGGACCCGGCGGGGCGGGCTGCGGACCGCGAACGGGCGGCTCTGGTGGGATTCCTGCGGCGCCTGCTCGACGCGTTCGCTGCGAAGGAAGAACCCTGGGGCGAGGGAGCGCTGGCGCGCTCCAGCACGGCCGAGGTGGATAGGCTGGTCGGCGTCGCCATGACCGTTCTGTCCCAGGAGGCCGCGGCGCGGTGACCGTCGGCGCCTCCACCGAGCTCGCCGCGCGAGTGGAGGCGCTCCGCAGCCAGCTCGAACGGGCCAATCATGCGTACTACACGCTCGACGCGCCGGAGATTACCGACGCCGAGTACGATCGCCTCTTTCGTGAGCTGCAGTCGCTCGAAGCGGAGCATCCTGAGCTTCTCACCCCCGACAGTCCCACCCAGCGCGTCGGCGCTCCGCCGGCAAGCGCGCTCGCCAAGTACCGTCATCGCCGCCCGATGCTGTCGCTGGCCAACGCGTTCTCAGCCGAGGAGCTGGCCGCCTGGGAACAGCGAAACGCGCGACTCGTCGCCGAGGTCGTGAGCGCGGGTTACACCACCGAAGTGAAGATCGATGGGGCGGCCGTGAGCCTCACTTACGAGCGCGGTCGCCTCTCGATGGGTTCGACGCGGGGCAACGGCGTGATCGGCGAGGACATCACCGCCAATCTCAAGACCATCCCGGATGTCCCGCTGGTACTCAAAGGATCGGGACATCCGGCCGTGATCGAGGTTCGCGGCGAGGTGTACATGCCGTACGACTCCTTCGTTCGGGTAAACCGCCAGCGTGACAAGGCCGGTGAACCGCCGCTGGCGAACCCACGCAATGCGGCAGCCGGGGGGTTGCGCCAACTCGACCCCAACCTCACCCGGCAGCGCCGGCTGCGGATGTTCGCATTCCAGATCGAGACCATCGAGGGCAGGCTCGGTGCGAAGACGCACCAGGAAGAGCTCGACCTGCTCGAGCAATGGGGCTTTCAGGTAGAGAAGCACCGGCAGCGGCATGGCGATCTCGCAGCAGTGGAGCGGCGCGCGGAGGAGCTCGAGAGCGTGCTGGCGACGTTGCCGTTCCAGGCAGACGGGGTGGTGGTGAAGGTCGATCGCCTGTCGCTGCACCCCGAGCTCGGTGTGGTCGGCGAGCGGGAGCCCCGCTGGGCGATAGCGCGGAAGTTCGCGCCCGAGGTGGCACAGACCCGGCTCAAGGCGATCCATGTCAACGTGGGGAGGACCGGCGCGCTCAATCCGTGGGCCGAGCTCGAGCCGGTTGAGCTGGGCGGCGTCGTGGTCTCGAGAGCGACGCTACACAACGAGGATCTCATCGCCCAGAAGGACATCCGAATCGGCGACTGGGTCGAGGTGGTTCGGGCCGGCGAAGTCATTCCGCAGCTCCTCGGTCCGCTGCGGGACCGGCGCACCGGGGACGAACAGCCTTTCGCCATGCCCGACACCTGTCCCGTGTGCGGCACGCCGGTCGAGCGGCCGACCGACGAGGCGATGCGCTACTGTCCCAACATCTCGTGCCCCGGTCGCGTGCTCGAGAGCATCGTCCATTTTGCGTCCCGCGGCGCAATGGACATCCGCGGGCTGGGATACGAGCGGGTCCGCCAGCTTCTCCAGGAAGGCCTCATTCACGACGTGGCGGATCTTTACGACCTGGATGTCGACCGGCTGGTCCGGCTCGAGCGGTTCGCCGAGCAATCAGCATCGCAGCTGGTCCAGGCCATCGCAGCCTCGAAAGAGCGCCCCCTTTCCCTGCTCCTTTTCGGTCTCGGCATCCGGCACGTGGGCTATACGGTGGCGCAGTTGCTGGCCCGGAGGTTCGGCTCGATGGATGCGCTGATGAAGGCGACAGAGGCCGGGATCAACGACGTTCCGGGCATCGGCAGCGCCATCGCCGAGGCCGTGGTCCACTTCTTCGGCGAGAGCCGCAACCGGGAGCTGATCGAGCGACTGCGGCGGGCGGGTCTTCAGTTCACCGAGCCTACCGCGGTCGCCGAGGGCGGCCCGCTGGCAGGGAAGACCTACGTGCTGACAGGCACGCTGCCCACGCTCTCCCGGGCCGATGCAACCCAGCTGATCGAGCGAGCCGGCGGCCGGGTGATCGGCTCAGTGAGCAAGAAGACGGATGCGGTGGTAGCTGGTGAGGACCCGGGCAGCAAGCTGGAGAAAGCGAAGGCGCTCGGAGTGGAGGTGATTGGGGAGGAGGAATTGGTGAGACGGGCGGGGGGGTAGGAGAGCTATCAGCTATCAGCTATCAGCTATCAGCTATCAGCTATCAGCTATCAGCTATCAGCTATCAGCTATCAGCTATCAGCTATCAGTCCGCTTGGATAATCGCTTGGGTCTCTTAACTTCAAGGGGCCTCTGATAGCTGATAGCCGATTAGCTCACATTAGGAATTCCAATGGCCACCACCCCAACGTTCAAACCTGGCCGGTACGGCGTCACCCTCGGCCCGCGCGTGCTACAGCAGCTGCGCACCTCCCTCGAGCGGGATGCCGGCCTGCAAGCCGCCGGCTATCTCCAGGAAGCCGGATTCGCCGGCGGTGAGGCGCTTTATTCTGCTTACGCCGCGTGGCTGGGTGAGAACTACGGGATCGAGCGCCCGGGCGACCTGGATGCCCAGTTTCTGGGCGAGGCACTCTGGCACTTCTTCGCGGAGCTCGGGTGGGGCAGCGTCACCGTCACACCGCTCGGCGCTGCCGCGATGGCGCTCGATTCGCCCGATTGGGCCGAGGCGTTGGGAGACGCCAAGGGGGAGTATCCATCCTGCCATCTTACCTGCGGCCTGCTGGCCGACTTTCTGGGTCGAATCTCCGATGGGCTGGTTGCCGTAATGGAGGTCGAATGCAGATCGCGGGGCGATGCCCGGTGCCGCTTTCTGGCAGGATCGCCCGAAACACTGAGCACGTTATACGAGCGGATGGCGCAAGGGATGAGCTACGGTGAGGCACTCGGAATCGCAGGCGGCGGCAACCCGGCCTGACCCGCCTCGCGACGATTTCGAGGGCCCGGGCATCCCCGGGCCCTCGTCGCTTTTGGCTCGGCGCGCTGGCCCCAATCCATTGAGGTACCTATACTTTCCCCATTCCCCCAGGGAACGGTGATGCCGGAGCTTCTCGGGCAACTGGAGCACGCGCTCGGCACCGCCTACCGCTTGGAGCGAGAGCTCGGCGGAGGCGGAATGAGCCGGGTGTACCTCGCCCAGGAGCTGGCGCTGGGACGCCAAGTCGTCATCAAGGTGCTGCCGCCGGACTTGGCCGCCGCCATTAACGTCGAGCGGTTCCGGCGCGAAATCCAGCTGGCTGCCAAGCTACAGCATCCGCATGTCGTCCCACTGCTCGCGGCGGGGCAAGCCGGCGACCTGCTTTACTACACGATGCCCTTTATCGAGGGCGAATCGCTTCGGTCTCAGCTCTCCCGCCAGGGCGAGCTGCCGGTAACTGAAGCCGTTCGATACCTCAGGGACGTGGTCGACGCGTTGGCCTACGCTCACGAGCAAGGCGTTCTCCATCGCGACATCAAACCCGACAACGTGATGCTCAGCCGGCACCATGCACTGGTGACCGACTTCGGCGTGGCCAAGGCCCTGAGCGAGGCTGCGGATCAGGCCGGCGCGAGCGGATTCACTTCGGCCGGTGTCGCAATGGGCACCCCGGCCTACATGGCGCCGGAGCAGGCCGCGGCAGATCCAACGATCGACCATCGGGCGGACATCTACTCGGTCGGCGCTATGGCGTATGAAATGCTCACCGGACACCCTCCGTTCTCCGGTCGCACGCCGCAGCAGCTCCTTGCAGCCCACGTGAGCCGCGCCCCCGAGCCGGTCAATACCGTCCGCACAACTGTGCCGGCCGATCTGGCTGCTCTCGTCATGCGCTGCCTGGAAAAGCGCCCGGCGGACCGCTGGCAGAGCGCGGAAGACCTGCTCCGAGCATTGGAGGTAGTATCGACGCCCGGTACCGGAACGGCCGCAACCGGCGCATTGCCTACGGTGGTGACTCCTGTTCCCGCCCAAGTCCCCACGGGCACAGGGCGATTCCGAACCGCTCGAGGAGTCGGGGCTGGTATTCTCGTGCTGGTCCTGGCCTTCCTGGGTCTGAAAGGCGCTGGTGTGCTGTCCGGCCGCTCTCTGGTGGACCGGGGAGTGTTCCGGGAGCGCGAGTCGATCCTGGTCGCGGAGTTCCAGAGTCCGCCGGCAGACTCCGCTCTGGGCGGCGCCGTAACTGAAGCGTTCCGGGTGGACCTTGCCCAGTCGCCCAAGCTCACCGTGGTCCAGCCGGAGTATGTCCAGCAGGTGCTGCTGCGGATGCAGCGCGATCCCCGTGTCCCGCTCGATGCAGCGCTGGCGCGTGAAGTGGCGATCCGCGACGGCATCAAGGCCTTTGTCGCTGGC
>Ga0075424_100007851_pt1 | contig 10372 bp, 7 predicted proteins | sample SoiMethybrSBSTD3_FD_75301 | JGI IMG/M metagenome (GOLD analysis project Ga0075424, IMG submission 75301) | Bulk soil microbial communities from a Populus tree surrounding site in Tennessee, USA - Soil MetaG P. TD hybrid SBSTD3 | ecosystem: Environmental > Terrestrial > Soil > Tree plantation...
CCGCGCACACGGCGGCGAAACATGACGCAACCCATCTGCGAGCTAGGCGCCGTGATTCGTGAGGCGCGCCGCCGCGCAGGGATTAGGGATTAGCAGGGTTCAGGGACAAGGATTCGCCAGACACTGGCCGGGCGCGACCGCGCCCGGCCTGTTAAGAAAAGTCCTAATCCCTAATCCCTAATCCCTGATCCCTGATCCCTGATCCCTGATCCCTCTAATCCCTAGTCCCTAGTCCCTAGTCCCTGCTCCGCGCTCCCACTGCCTTGTGCAGCGCGCAGCATGAACGCGGTCCAGATTGGAAGTGCGGCCTGCGCGCCGGTCAGGCCAAGCGGCTGCGCATCGTCGCGGCCGACCCACACGACGGCGAGCAGATCGCCGGAGAAGCCGGCGAACCACGCATCGCGCAGCTCGTCGGTGGTGCCGGTCTTGCCGGCCGCGTCGACGATGAGACCCGCCGCGCGCGCGGAGCGTCCGGTTCCCTCGTTCAGCACAGCCCGCATCATGTCGGCAACCGACGCAGACGTCTGTTCGCGCGCAACGCGCCGCGGCTCGTCTCCTCCCGTCCGCGTCTCGCCGGCCGCCGAGACGATCTCCGCGATCGCGCGCAGCGGACGCACGAGGCCCCCGGTCGCGAAAGCGGCGTATGCGCGCGCGACGTCGGCCGGCGTCGCCTGAATCGCGCCAAGGGTCATCGACGGAAAGATCTGCGCGACGTGCGTGCCGGTCGCATGCTGCCACAGCGCCGCAACACGCGGAATGCCGGCCCACGTCGCGACCTTCACGGCCGCGACGTTTCGAGATTCCGCGAGCGCGCGCTGCCACGTGATGCTGCCGGCGTAGTGATTCTCGTAGTTCGCAGGTTTCCACGGCCGCAGTCCCGGGAAACGGAACTCGGTCGGTTCGTCGAGGACGAGGGTCGCGGGCGAGACGTCAGCGCCATCGTCGGCTGCGCGTTCGAACGCCGCCAGATAGTCGAAGGGTTTCATGATCGAGCCAACCTGACGCTCGGCGCTGATCGCACGATTGAACTGCGAGTCGTCGTACGAACGGCCGCCGATCATCGCGAGCACTTCGCCGGTGCGCACGTTGGTCGCGATGAGTGCCGCCTGCGCGTGTCGGGCCGAGCGGCGGGGACCGCGGTCGAGATCGCTGAGCCCTCGCTGCACGACGTCGAACGCAATCGCCTGCAGGTCCGCATCGAGCGTCAGATACACGCGCTGGTTCGGAGCGCGCGGCACGCCGGCGAGCGCGTAATCGAGATAGTACCGGCTCGTCCTGTGCAGCAGGTCGTCGCCTGCCGATGACATCGACATCGCCACCGGCTCGTCCTCGAGCGAACGCACCCACTCGTCGGAGTACTTCAGCGGCATGTTCTTGTGCATCAGCCGCAGCACGCGATTCCGCTGCCGGCGGAGGCGTGTATCGTCACCGCTGGATAAACCATCGAGGTATCTGGACGGCTGATTGAGGAGCGCGACGAGCGTTGCCGCCTGAAGCGGAGTGAGATCCCGGAGGTCGTCGACGCCGAACAGCTCACGCGCGGCGGCGCCAAATCCGTGCAGGCGGCGGCCATGCGTGGCGCCGAGGTACACGCTGTTGATGTACGAGCTCAGGATGGCGTCCTTCGAGTACCGCCGCTCGATTGCCATCGCAAGGCCGATTTCGTTCATCTTCCGCGCAATCGTGCGGCTGCGATCCTGCAGCACGTTCAAACGGGCGACCTGCATCGTGATCGTCGAGCCGCCTCCGCCAACCAGCGGCGCCAGGACGAGGCGCGTGAGGTCGAGGCCGTGGTGCGTTTCGAACCATCGATCCTCGCTCGCGATGACCGCGTCGAGGAGCGGCGTGCCAAGGAGCGGCGCGAGCGGCACGGGCGTCGAGCTGACGCGACTCGGCCCGCCGGTCGAAGAGCCGGCCAACGTCACCACCGTTTGAGGTTCGATCATCGCGGTCTCGAGTGCCGCGCCGGACGCATCGGTCAATGCCGCGATCACGGCGCCGTTCCATCGAATGGTGACGTCCGTGAGTTCGGGATATCGCGCCCAAACGGTCAGCGAATCCTCCGCCGCCTGGTAGCATCCCGGCGCATGCGCTTCCGACTCGTAATAGCCGATGCGTCGCAGGTGTTCTTCAATCGCCGGTCTACTCAGGTGTTGTCCGGCGGCGACTCGCACCGGACGCGCGAGCAGCCGCACGTCATGATTCTCAATCGACGCAGACGCGTTCAGCCGCGCGACGCCGTGGCTGTACAACACGGCGACAGCGAGGTCGCTCGAGGCCGATAGCGTCACGAAAAGCGCCGAGGCCGCGACGAGGTTGTGCAGCAGGTTCTTCACGCCGCACGACCGCGGGAGACTTTGACGCGTGAGAAGTCGAGCAGCACGGTGCCTTCGGCCGTTCCTCGCCGAACGCGCGTCGTCACAATCGGCTTCGGTGCAGGCGGCGCAGCCTGTTTCGGCCTGTGAGCCATCAGCTTCTTCGATACCGTGCGCAGCTTCCGCGAGAACATCAACGGTGTGACCGGCGCGACGAGCATCGCGCCGAACGCCAGCGGAACGCTGTACGGCAGCGGGACGCCGAGACGCCGGTCCTCGACGAGGAGAACGGCAAAGGCGCCGAGCGCCAGCAGCGAGCAGAACGTGAAGATGAAGACGATGCGCTTCATGGCCGAGCCTCCACGACCGAGAGAACGAGCGGCTCGCCTCGCAGCTGCGGCAGCAGGGGAACGTCCTCGACGACGCTCTCGCCACGCAGCGTCGAAACGCGCCGGAGCTGATACGACCCGAGCATGCCGGCCAGCGACTCAACCGCCTCTTCGAGCAGCGGCGAGCAGTCGCTCAGCGTGTACTCCGCAGCCAGCGCAACACGCACCACGCCGCGAACGTGCAATGGCTCGATCACGATTGGCAGCGCGTCCGGTTCGCGGCGTCCCTGAATCGCCTCGAGCGTGTCGCGCATCGCACGGCGCCAGCGGCCGATGCGTACGGCGAGCGGAATCCGGCGGCCGCCGCGCCACAACGAGAGCAGCGGCAGCAGTTCCACCCACAGCGCACAGGTCCACGCCGTGATCGCGCGCCAGGATCGACGCATCGTTTCCTCCGCCAGCACGCTCTGGACGTCGGTCGACGGCGCGTCGAACGGCGTGTAGGTCGGAAGCGGCGGCGGATCGGCCACGACGACGAGCGCGCTCGCGTGCACGTCGTCGAGCGCGCGGAAGACACGATCCAGTTCGCGTCCGGATTCCGCCGGATCCGCAGGCCGCTCGAGCGGCAGCAACTGCAGTGTCGACAGACGACGCTCGAGATCGCGGCCTGACGCGATCCGCTTCTGCAGCAATCGCAGCGGATCGCCGTTGTACGGCTCGCCCTGACTTCGCGCCGCGGCGGCACGGCGGCGCTCGGCATCGATTTCGGCCTGCGTGGTTTCGGCATGGCGGCGCAACGTCGATCGGAGCAGCATCACGTAGTTCGAGACTCGTTGCGCTTCGGTGGTCCAGTGCAGCGCGCGGCTCTGTTCGATGTCGCGGCGTGCCACCTCCGGCGCCATCCACGAAAACGTCGCGAGCGTTGCGAGCGCAGTCGAAAACAGGAACAGCGGTGCCCAGCAGAGCAGGAGCGAGGTGTAGCTTTGGCGCGGCGTAATGGCATTGAGGCGGTGCACGATCAGCTTGTCGAGCAGGAACGTCGCGCTGGCGACGCCGGTGCCGAGTGCGAGCATCAGGATCTGGTCCTGGCCGCGCATCAGGCGTGCGCCCGCCGTCACCGTGATTGCACTCACACCCGCGAGCAGCATCGCCGGAACGTCGGCCCAGGCGAGCCCTCCGAACGGGCGCGTCACCGCGTCGTCCTTCGGTGGCGCGACGGAGCGAGTCAGCCGGTCGGGAAACAGGACGCCGGCCTCGTGCGACCCGGGCGGGTCGTTCACGTTCCCAGCGGCCGTGTCCCGGTCATCGCCGGCCAGCTGACTCGGGTCGACTGCATAGACAACCGGTTCAAAAGGAGGGGCACTCATCGTCGAACCTCAATCCAATTGAGGGCATCTCCGCATCCGCGACCGCGACAGGACCAACGTGCACCGCGTGCTGGATCAGAATGCGTCGAAGATGGTTCAGAGCCCCCGATGCTGTCGTCGCCTGCTCGCCGTCGATCGCTTCGCTGAAGAAGATCGCCCGCGTCGTGTCGTCGGCGAGGCACGTCTGACGCGAATCCCGATGATTGAACGACCAGCACAACACGACCCGACCGGCGGCATACACGACCACGTGCGGATCGAGCGGAATGTCCGACGGACGGGCGCCGAGCGGCAGGAAGAAATCGGTCTCCGGTCGCGCGGTGCGAAGCGTCAGCGACGATGCCGGCAACATGTCGACGTCGAATCCGCGCAACGGTGCCAGATGGCGCGCCGATACCGCGGAGCAGAGCGACGCGACAGGAACGCGCGTGAACTCGCGTCCGTACGCGAGCATGCGCCGGACCACCGCTTCCACGCTGCCAGCGTATGTTGACGGCGCGACGCCGCACGCCTCGAATGTCCGCCGCCACGCCTGAACCTGCGGCACCGTCGCGATGTTGTCCGGCGTGATGCCGCGGCGCGCCAGCTCCGTTGCTGCGGCCGTCCAGGCCGCGTCGAGCTCGTCGCCGAGCAGCGGCCGTCCGACGCGATCGAGGTGCGACGCCGTGAACGCAGCGACTCGCAGCGTCGGGAAGGTTTCGAACAAGGGAGGATCGATTGAGAAGGTCAGCATGACGTGCATCCGTCAGCTTCCGATCCGATGGCAGCGGGTACGCCGGCGCGTTCATGTTCACGTCCCTCCGAGATCGCAGCGTCGCCGCATCCGCGTCGACTCGCATTGCAGGAGCAGTTCCGCGGCGTCACATCAACGATCGTCGTAAACCGGCCGACTCTCGCCGGATCGATCGCGTCGACTCGCGCAATCGGGAACTGATTCCCTCGGGGTCGGGAATGACTTCCCTCACGGCAGCGCACGCGCTCTCTTCCTTGCGTTCTTTCCTTTCTCTGTCTCTCTGTCTCATCGACGATTACGGATCTGATCTCGCGCCGCTGGCGTCCGACCGGTTCGCAGATCTCGAAATTGAAATTGGCGAGCGCTCTCGCGGGGCACCGGCGCGCGACGCGACGTGTGTCACGTCGAAAGTTCAGAATTGCAATTGAGATCGCCTGGCGCTGCGCGCCTGACCGTCAACGGCAAGTGGTACAGCGATGCGCTGCGCGGTGATTTGGATCGATCCGATCGATCGATGCGATGAGCGTGAAATTATGGTGAGGCGATGTAACAGATCAGCCCTACAATGATTGAGCTGACATGTCGGCGCCTCTGAAAAGAGCACGACAGTTGCACTCCCCCGGGTTTCCGTCTACGGCTGCATGCGGCGCAATCGTGCAGCGGATGCCACATGCAGTTGTTCTGTTCGATGAAGACCTGCGCGTGGTCGTCGGCAATCGCGCGGCCGCTCTGCTCTTCCGCATCGCGCCCCGGCGGCTTGTCGGCCTGCCGATCACGGCGCTGCTCTCCGAGAATCATCTGAATCTTCTCTCGCACGCCGAAGCCGATGGCCGCACCTCGCTCATCGAGACGTCGTTGCCGTCGCGCGCCGGATCGACGATGACGCTGAAGGTGAAGGCGGTCCCGCTTCCGTTGCGCACCCGGGAAACCGGCGCGTGCGGATTGTTCACGCTGCTCGTCCTCGAAGACATCAGCGAGAGGGTGTTGCTCGAACAGCAACTCGTCGACACCGAAAAGCAGGCCGCGATGGGTCAGCTCGCAGCGGGCATCGTTCACGAAGTCGCGAATCCGCTCAACGGAATCGGATCGAATCTGCTGTTTGCGCGCGCGGCGCTGCCGCCGTCCACACCCGACGCGGTGAAGCAGGCGCTCGACACCAGTCTCGAACAGCTGGATCAGATGCGACAACTGCTCGGAACGCTGTCGGGCTTCCCGCGCAGACCGGCGCTGTCCTACGAGCGCGCCGATCTGCACGACGTGATTCGCCGCTCGCTGATGTTCATCACGAAGGACGCGGAGCGCCGCCGCATTGCCATCGTCACCAGGTTCTCGCCCTCGGTCGGCATATGCGACCTCGATGTGCGCGTGATCAAGCAGGTGATGCTCAACCTGTTGAAGAACGCGATGGAAGCCATGCCCGATGGCGGATGTATCGACGTGCGCACCTGGTCGCGCACGGCGACGGCGACGGAGCCGGCGGCGGCAGTCGTAGAGGTGATCGACAGCGGCTTCGGGATCGCCGAAGCCGATCTCCGGAAGGTCTTCCGTCCGCTGTTCTCGACGAAGCCTCGCGGCGCCGGCCTCGGGCTGTCGATGTGCCGGCAGGCGGTCGAAGAGCACGGCGGCGAAATCCGGCTGACGAGCCGCGGGCGCGGGCACGGCGCTCGCGCGATCGTCTCACTTCCAATCGAGCAGAGGGTGACCGACACACCCTGACGGCAGGCAACGATGAACGAGACGACAGGCGTTCTCATCATCGATGACGACCCGGGCATTCAGCAGGCGCTGACGCGCGCGCTCGCGCCGACCTGTTCGATAGGCACGGCCTTCAGCGGCGAGGAAGGACTGGAGCAATGCGAGCAGCTCTGCCCTGACGTCGTGCTCCTGGATGTGATGCTGCCGCAGATGAGCGGCATCGCCGTCCTTCGCGCGCTGAAGCGGATGCGCGCCGATCTGCCGATCATCATGATGACCGCCTACGCCGAAGTCCAGACGGCCGTTCAGGCGATCAAACTCGGAGCCGCCGACTACGTCCAGAAGCCGCTCGATCCGGACGCGATTCTTCGTCAGATAAGTCACGTCGTCGGACGCACCGCGCCGAAAAAGGACGCGGTTCGCGCTCATCTGGTCGGTGACAGCGCGGTCATGAAGCGGGTGTGGCGCCTCGTCGAAGCTTTCGGGCCAACCGACATCCCGGTGCTGCTGCAAGGTGAAACAGGAACCGGAAAGGGTCTCGTCGCAGCAGCCCTGCACAAGCTGTCGAAGCGTGCACACGCGGTTTTCGTCCCCATCGACTGCGCGACGCTGCCGGAGCAGCTCGCCGAAAGCGAACTCTTCGGGTACGAGGACGGCGCGTTCACCGGCGCCGGCCGGAAGAAGCGCGGTCGCGTCGCGTTCGCCGATCGCGGCACGCTGTTCCTGGACGAAATCGGCACGCTGTCGATTGCCACGCAGGCCAAGCTGCTCACGCTCATCGAGCAGCAGTCGTTCGTGCCGCTCGGCGCGCGCAGCCTGCAGCCGACGCAGATCGACGTGCGGTTCATCGGCGCCACCAATGTGCCGCTGGAGCGCGCGGTCGAAGTGGGCACGTTCCGCGCCGATCTCTATCACCGCCTCAACGGCATCTCGATCGAGCTGCCGCCGCTGCGCGACCGCGGCAACGATGTCGAGTTGCTTTCCCGCCACTTCATCGCCGAGTTCGGCCGAAGCGCCGGAAAGCCCGATCTCGATCTCGGCGCCGGCGCGCTCGATGCGTTGCGGTCGTACCGATGGCCGGGCAACGTCCGCGAGCTGCAACGCGTGATCTCCGCTGCGGTCGTGCTGGCGGACGGAACGGTCACCGCAGATGATCTGCCGCAGGCGGTGCGGACCGCATGGGCTGCCGCACCGTTACAGCCGTCGCCGGTCCAGGGCGGCTCCGCGCCGATCGATCTCCACGAGATCAAAGAATGGGCCGGCCGGGAGGCGCAGAAGCGCGTCATCCAGGAACTGCAGCGGCGCACGAACATCACGCAACAAGAGCTCGCACGGCTGCTCGGCATCGACCCGAAGACGCTGCGATCGCGGCTGAAAGAGACTCCGTAGGGACAACGACGCTGCAAAAATCTGCAGGGCGAGGCTTTCAGCGCCTCGCGTCGGCGGCCCTGAAAGGGCCGTCCTACGTCGATTTTGGAAGACGCGAGCACACCTCAAGGAACGGGAACGATGTCGATGAAACAGATCTTGTTGGACGACGCGCCCGTGCCGTTCCTGATGGACAGTTTCCCGTCCGCAACCGTCACCAGGGCTGTTGCGTCGAGCCATCGCGACGCGCCGGTCGTCTGTCCGCTGACGACGAGCGCGCTTTCGGCGGTCAACGCGAACACGCTGCCGAAGAACGACGGATCGCCGGCAACGATGCGCACCGAGTATCTGCCGTTGGGAACGGCGATGTCCCACGACGCGGTCGGATTGCCGGGGCGCTGCATGTAGGCGAGCGTGTCGTAGCGCTGATCGGGGGAGTTCGGCGCGTTCCGGTCGCGCATCTGCGCCGTGTTGTCCGCGTTCCAGCCGTAGCTGTGCCCGTTGCCGCGGTTCCCATACACCGCGCCGGCGTCGGGCAGATAGCCTGCGGGCACCGGCGCTGACGCGGTCTGGAAGTTGATGCGGATTCCGGACGCCGCCTGCGGGAAGAGGCGCGAGGTCGGAACGACCATCTTCGGCGTCGACGCAGTGCTCCACAGCAGCCGCGCCGTTGCGCTGCCGGCGTTCTCGAAGTACTCCATCGTGATGTCGTAGCGTTTGCCGGCGACGAGCGCGATGGTCCCGCGGTTCTCGACGGTCGCGTGATTGGTCCAGTTGTTCACCAGCATCACGCCGTTCACCCACAGCCGCACGCCATCATCGCTCTGTGTGTAGAACGTGTAGGTCGTGGTCGACTCGGCTTCCACCTGACCGGACCATCGTGCGCTGAACGTGTCCGGCCCGATGGCGGGAGACGGCGATCCCGTGCCCCAGACGAAATCGACGGTGCGATCGATCCGCGTGACCGTCGTGCCGGTGAAGTTGATGTTGTTGAAGTACGTCGCCGTCAAACCAATCCCGGTCCCGGGTCCGACGATCGCGGTGACGGTCAGCGTGGCTTCGTTGCTGATGACGTTGCCGAAGTCGTTCGTGACAACAGCACGGAATCGTGCGCCGTTGTCGCTCTGCGGGACCGACGCGATGGAAAAATCCGGCGCGGTCGCGCCGGCGATGTTCACGCCGTTGCGCTGCCACTGATATCGCAGCGGCGGCGTTCCCGACGCTCGCACGCTGAACGTCACCGATCCGCCGGCGGGCACCGTGCGACTGACCGGCTGACTCGTGATTGACGGCGCGGCAGACGCAAAATCGATGCGCGACACGATTCCTGTCGCGGCGCCGGTGCCGCGCGCGAGGTAGTACAGCGCTCCGTCCTCCGATACTTTCAAATCCACGGGAAACGCGATCCCCGACGCGAAGGTGACGACATCGCCGCTGGCCACGTCGCGCTTCTTGATCCAGCCGCCGCAGAAATCGGCGAAGAAATAATCCTGGGCGTACGTCGACGGGAACTGCGGTGTGAGCGGTGTGTAGAACGCGCCTCCCGTAATCGCGCACGCGCCGTTCGCATGCGTGTACGCGAAGATCGGCGCGACGAATCGCGGATCGGTCGTCGGTCCTTCCGTGTCCGGCCAGCCGTAATTCGCACCGGCGGCGCCGCGATCGATCTCTTCCCACGTGCTCTGACCGACGTCGTTGATGAACAGCTCGCCGCTGGCGTGATTGAATGCGAAGGTGAACGGGTTGCGCAGCCCAAGCGCCCAGATCGCGCGATTCCTTCCCGCCGCAGATCCGACGAACGGATTGTCGGTGGGAATCGTGCCGTCGGCGTTGATCCGCAGGATCTTGCCGAGCACGTTCGTGAGCGTTTGCGAGTTGGACGGCGTTGCATTCTCGCCCACTGCGGCGTACAGCTTGCCGTCGTGCCCGAACGCCAGCGCGCCGCCGTTGTGGTTCGTCGCCGCGCTGAGGTTGTCGAGCTCGAAGATCACCACCTCGCTGCCCGGCACCGCGACGTCGCCGTTCGCGGTGAAACGACTGATGCGATTGTGTACGGCAGGAGTCGTCGCGGTGTAGTAGACGTACACGAAGTGATTGGCGGCGAAGTTCGGATCGAACGCGACGCCGAGCAGACCGCGCTCTCCTGCAGAGCTGACCGTCAGCGTGACGAACGGCGTCGGCATCAGCGCGCCGTTCTTGATGACGCGCAGCGTTCCCGGCTGCTCGCACACGAACAGGCGTCCATCCGGCGCGAATTGCATCGCCGTCGGGCTCGTGAGCCCGCTGGCGACCTGCGTGTCGCTGAAACCGGCGGGCACGCTCGCAGCGCGAGCTGCCGCCGGCGCGAGCGCGACGGCGATCAGAATGACGATGCGAACGGCTGGTGAACGGCGGAGGTCGGAGGCCATAGCCGGCCGCCGGAAGGAAGTTCTATGCCATTCGTGAGGCACTGCGAAGGGGACTAGAGGGATTAGGGATCAGGGATTAGGGATCAGGGATTAGGGATCAGGGATTAGGGATTAGAGGGATTAGGGATTAGAGGGATTAGGGATTAGAGGGATTAGG
>Ga0075424_100007853_pt1 | contig 10371 bp, 7 predicted proteins | sample SoiMethybrSBSTD3_FD_75301 | JGI IMG/M metagenome (GOLD analysis project Ga0075424, IMG submission 75301) | Bulk soil microbial communities from a Populus tree surrounding site in Tennessee, USA - Soil MetaG P. TD hybrid SBSTD3 | ecosystem: Environmental > Terrestrial > Soil > Tree plantation...
CACCGTGATGTCCTTGCCGACCGTGGCGCGCAGGAAGACGTCGTTCCGCGCCGCCTCCAGTGACGCCGCAACGAACTGTGAGCGACGGTCGCCGTCCTGGAGTACATCCATCGTCTCGAGTCCCTCGAACGCATCCTTGCAGTAAAACACACCGGGGGCGTATGGGCGTTCGCCTTCCACGAAGAGCGCACGTCGCCCGAAACGTCGGTTGATCGCCGCGCCCCCGATCAACACCGGAATCTGCATCCCGCGACGATCGAGCTCCTGAACACACAGCGGCATCTGCTTGGACGTGGACACGAGCAGCGCCGAGAGACCGATCGCGTCCGCGCCAACCTCGATCGCCTTGTCGAGAATCGTATTCACCGGCACCTGCTTGCCGAGGTCGAACACGGTATAGCCGTTGTTGGAGAGAATCGTGTTGACCAGGGACTTGCCGATGTCGTGCACATCGCCGTACACGGTCGCGAGCACCACTTTGCCCTTCGTGTAGCCCTCCGTCCGTTCGAGAAACTGCTCGAGGTGCTTGACCGCTTTCTTCATCACCTCGGCCGACTGGAGCACGAATGGCAGGATGAGCTCACCGGCTCCGAACTTGTCGCCCACCTCCTTCATCGCGGGCAACAGCACGTCGTTCAGCACTCGAACGGGTTGCTCGCGCACTCCGGCCGCGTCGAGTGCCGCCTCGATGCCGTCCTTCTTGCGATGCAGGACCATCCAGTGAACACGGGAACTGGGATCCGGGAACTGGGAACCGAGGTCCCCGGTTGCCTCTGTTCCCGCTTCCCTGTTCCCGGTTCCCGCGGATTCGAAGTGCTCGATGAATTTCTGAAGGGCGTCGGGAGACTTGTTGAACACGAGGTCATCGGCCAGGCGCCGCTCATCGTCGGGAATTTCGAAATACGGCTTCACATGGGCCGGATTCACGATCGCCGCATCGAGCCCCGCCTGCACGCAGTGATGCAGGAACACCGAGTTCAGCACCGCGCGCGCTTCCGGTGCGAGCCCGAAGCTCACGTTCGACACACCGAGAATCGTGAACACGCCGGGGAGCTCGCGCTTGATGAGCCGGATGCCCTCGATCGTCTCCTTCGCGCTATCGATCCACTCGGCATCACCGGTCGCGAGGGTGAACGTGAGCGCGTCGTAGATGAGATCCGATGGTGAGAGCCCGTACTCGTCCACAACGATACGAAAAATCTTCCGCGCGACTTCGAGCTTCCTCTCTCGCGTCTTCGCCATGCCGATCTCGTCGATCGTCAGGGCCACGAGCGCGGCGCCGTGTTTCTTTGCAAGGGGAACCACCGCGTCGATGCGCTTGCGGCCGTTCTCCATGTTGATGGAGTTCACGATCGCGCGTCCCGGCACGTGCTCGAGCGCCTTCTCGATCACCGACGCTTCCGTCGAGTCGATCATGAGCGGCGTCTCGACGGTCATCGAAAGCAGCTTCACGACCTTGGACATCTGCTCGGCTTCGTCGGCGCGCTCGGTGAGCGCCACACAAACGTCGAGCACGTGTGCGCCCGAATCGACCTGCTCGCGCGCGACGTCCACGATCGATTCGTAGTCGTCGGCGAGGAGCAGCCGCTTCACCTTCCGCGATCCCTGCGAGTTGACGCGTTCACCGACGAGCAGGGGAGGGGGGTCCTGATGGAGGGTGATCGCCCGCATCGCCGACGATACTCTAGGGACATGCCGGGAGACGGGAACCGGGAACCGGGAACCGGGAACAGTGCCGCCGTGAGGAGTCTCGGTTCCCCGTTCCCGGTTCCCGGTTCCCGCCGTTGCTCCGATTCCCGATTCCCGATTCCCGATTCCCGAGAGCTCGCGGACGACCGCCTCGAGATGCTCGGGGCGGGTGCCACAGCACCCGCCAACGATGCGCACCCCGAAGTCCCTCACGAATTCCGCGAGCGCTTTCGCCATCGGCTCCGGCTCGAGCGGATACACCGCCTCCCCGACGCCCGTGTTGATCGGCAGCCCCGCGTTAGGTATCACCGAGATCGGATGCGACGCGTGCTGCGCCAGGTAGCGCACCGGTTCGCGCATGTGCTCCGGGCCCGTCGAGCAGTTGAGCCCCAGCACCTCGACATCGAGTGACTCGATCGTCGTCATCGCGCTCGCGATGTCCGTCCCGAGCAGCATGCGCCCGCTCGTATCCAGCGTCACCTGCGCCTGGACCGGAACGCGGAATCCGAGGTCGGCGAACAGTCGCTCGAATCCCGCGAGCGCTGCCTTTACCTCGAGAATGTCCTGCGACGTCTCGACGAGCAGCACATCCACGCCGCCCTCGATCAGATACTTGGCCTGCAGATAGTAGTTCTCGCTCAGGTCCTCGAACGTGATGTTCGAGAGCACGGGATCGCTGCTCGAGGGCAGCATCCCCGTCGGACCGATCGACCCCGCCACGAACCGCGGTCGCTCCGGTGTCGCGAACGAATTGCACGCGGCTCTCGCGATTCGTGCGGCGGCGACGTTCATGGCCCGAACCTTGTCGCCCAGCCCCCATTCTTCGAGTCGCCGCGGCGTCGACTGGAACGTGCACGTCTCGACGACGTCGCACCCCACCGCGAGAAATGACTCGTGAATCGCCTGAATGACGTCGGGGCGCGTGAGAACCAGATGGTCGTTGCACCCCTCCAGCGATTTTCCGCCGAAGTCGTCGGCCGTCAGGTTGTAACGCTGGATGTTCGTCCCCATCGCACCATCGAATATGAGGACGCCGGCGTCGAGGGCGTCGAGGTAACCCGTATCGCGATAGGGAAGTCGGGTCCTGGTTTTCGCTGTATCAGTCATGTGCGAGGCAATGAAAACGGCCCGGATGCGTGAGCGCCGGGCCGGCGCTTTAGCGGTTGTTTTACGTGGCCGCAAGTTGCCCTAAATCGCCACGATGCTGTTGTCTCCGTCGACTTCGCCGAACGTCGACCGGCCATGCATACATAGCCGCCGCTGCGTTCAACGGCAAGCCGAATGCCGCCTCGAACGACCGCGCTGGCCTCCAGCTACACCGCCCGATTCTCCGGTGGCGTGTCGCGCGGTGCCCGACCGGTAGCGACTGCGCGCTCGGTAACTCGTTGCACCATCGTGATGAGCCGCTGTCGTTCCCACGGCAGGATCAGATCCGCGAGTGTCTGTCTCTGCACGCTTGCCGGCAGCGGCGGAGTCGGCCCCTCGTCGTGACGATACAACACAATGGCACAACCGGGCGGCAGTCGAAGGCGGAGAAATTCCGGATCCGCCGCGCAGCTTCGATCGACCAAGATCACGAGTGGGTGGATCTCCGTGAGCACTGCCGCCGCCTCGGCCATCGAACGCACGACGTGGGCTCGGTGCCCCGCCGTCGCCAGCGCCTGCGCGATGCCTTCCAGGACGCCTTCGTCCGATCCGATTACGAGCGACGTAGTCATGGTCTGCGTTCCTCCGTGCCTTGCTCGGCGAGACGTTCCACCGCCGCGGCCGAAACTCCTTCGACCTCGATCATTTTCGTCCTGCTCGTCACGCCCGTGACAATGCGAACGCCTCGCCGAGGGATCGCCAGGCGATCGGCGAGGAACGCAACCAGCGCGTCATTCGCGGCACCGTCCACGGGTGGAGCATGAAGCCTCACGCGCAGCACGCCATCGAGCACGCCCGCAATCTCGTTCCGCGATGCCCGTGGCTGTAGCCGGACCCGGAATCGTACCACCGTTCCCTGGGAATCCACAGCGAACTGCGTCACAGCGGAAGGGCGCTCACAACCAGCCCCGACAACAGTGTCAGTATGAAGTAAGCCACGAGCGGAGTCAGGTCGAGCATTCCACCAACGGGCGGAATGAATCGTCGCAGCGGCCGCAGCAATGGCTCGGTGAGCGTGTACGACCACCGGACCCACCAGCTCGCCGACGATGTGCGAATCCACGACGCGATCACGCGCGCGAACAGCGCGATCTGTAGAATCCCGAAGATCCATTGAATGATCAGTCTCAGGATGCCTCGGGAGCCGGCACCCGCGGCGAACGCGGCGGACTCCACCTGCGCTCGGATGAATCCGAGCAGCCAGATGACGAGAATTCCGCCAACGACCACAGCACCGAGTGCCCACCAGGGCGCGTTCGATGGGATGCCGCCGCCGCGAACGAGTCGGCGCTCGATGGGCGCCATCAGCGGATCGATCGATCCGCGAAAGAATCTCGCGAGCCCGGAGAATGGGCTGATGCGCCTTGTGCGGACTGCCCAATCGACCACGCAGATCGCCGCTGCCGCCACGGCCGATACGAGGAACGCATAGCGCGCGATCTCGAGGACCGCATCGAGCGTGGCGATGAATGCACTCACGCGCGAATTCTGATCGCGTGCTCCGAGGCCAGCAAGTGGTTTGTGACTGAACACTTGTCCAAAGTGGTTTTGGCAGCACCTTTGCTTGAACCGTTACTCGGACGCAATCGCTCAGTCATGTACCTCGTTACCGGCGGTGCCGGCTTCATCGGATCGGCCGTCGTCCGGATGCTGATTCGCCGCGGCGCCACGGTCGTCAACGTGGACAAGCTGACGTACGCCGCCAACCTGGACTCGCTCCGCGACGTCGAGGCCGACTCACGCTACGCGTTCGAGCGCGCGGATATCGGCGACGCCAGCGCAATGCGCCGGATCTTCGCACGATATCAGCCCGTCGGCGTTTTTCATCTCGCGGCCGAGTCGCATGTCGACCGATCGATCGACGCGCCGGCTGATTTCATCGCGACCAACATCGTCGGCACGTCGGTTCTTCTTGGCGAAGCGCGTCGATACTGGACGTCCCTTCCGGCGGATCGCGCGGGGGCCTTTCGCCTCGTCCACGTTTCGACGGACGAGGTCTACGGATCGCTTGGTCACGATGGGGCGTTCAACGAGCACTCGCCCTATGCCCCGAGCTCTCCTTATTCGGCCAGCAAGGCGAGCGCGGACCACCTCGTCCGCGTGTGGCATCGCACGTACGGCTTGCCTGCGATCGTCACGAGCTCCTCGAACAACTACGGTCCGTACCAGTTTCTCGAGAAGTTGATTCCACTCACGATTCTGAATGCGCTGGCGTCGCGGCCGATCGCCGTGTACGGGCGCGGTGACAACGTTCGGGACTGGCTCTACGTCGACGATCACGCCGACGCTCTGTTGGCGGTGATGGAGCGCGGAAGGACCGGTGCGACGTACACGATTGGTGCGCGCGCAGAGCGCCGCAACATCGATGTGGTCGAAGCCGTGTGTGAAATACTGGACGAGCTGAAGCCTCGGAGCGCAGGCGCGCGCTACCGGGAGCTCATTGAGTTCGTGGCCGACCGTCCGGGCCACGACTATCGCTATGCCATCGATCCTTCCACGATCGAGCGAGAGCTCTCGTGGCGTCCGACGGAGTTGTTCGAGACGGGACTTCGCAAAACGGTGGCGTGGTACCTCGAGAACGACGCGTGGCTCGATCGCGTTCGCAGCGGCGCGTACCGCGGCGAACGGCTCGGCCTTGGGACCGTCGTATGAAGGGGATCGTTCTGGCGGGCGGATCGGGAACGCGGCTCTATCCCATTACGCGGGTGGTGAGCAAGCAGCTGTTGCCGGTGTTCGACAAGCCGATGATCTATTACCCACTCTCTACCCTGATGCAGGCCGGCATCCGCGACATCCTCATCATCTCGACGCCCGAGGACCTGCCGCGCTTCACGCTGTTGCTCGGCGACGGGTCGCAGTGGGGCGTCTCGTTCAGCTACGCCGAGCAGCCGGTGCCTAACGGGCTGGCTCAGGCGTTCGTGATCGGACGCGAGTTCGTCGGCAACGACCGTGTCGCCCTCATCCTCGGCGACAATCTGTTCTATGGCGGTGGGCTGGGCGCGATTCTCCAGCAGGCCGCTGCGCGCCCGTTAGGTGCGACCGTGTTCGGCTACACCGTGAGCCACCCGCAGCGGTATGGCGTCATCGAGATCGCGCCCGACGGCCGCGCGCTCGACATCGTCGAGAAGCCGGAGCACCCACCGTCGAACTACGCCGTCACCGGTCTGTACTTCTACGACAACGACGTGCTGGCGATCGCGGCCGGCCTTCAACCGTCACGCCGGGGAGAGTACGAGATCACGGACGTGAACCGCGCATACCTTCAGCGCGATCGACTGCACGTCGAGCTGCTCGGGCGCGGGATGGCGTGGCTCGATACGGGCACACACGAGTCGTTGCTCGACGCGAGCAATTTCATCGGCGTGATCGAGCACCGTCAGGGACTCAAGGTCGGGTGCGTCGAAGAGGTCGCGTTTCGCGCGGGCTACATCAATGCCGAGCAGCTCCAGCGCCTCGCGGCACCCCTGTCGGGGAGTGGATACGGTGAGTATCTGATGCGAGTCGCCAGAGAGCCGAACCCGCGTGGGACGGCGTTCCCATCGATGTGAGAAAGTGGCGCCGATGGGATTCCGGCGCCTACGGAACGGGATCGGAGAGGGTGCTGACACTCGCGCTGCCGTGTCGAATAGGAAGGCGAGCCACCCGCGTCTGCCACAGCCATGCCGCGCCCCACCCGGCGAGCGCGCCTACCGCCGCGCTGACCCATTCCCACCACGCCGCGGGCGCGGTTCCAGCGAGCACGGGCACGATCAATAGTCCGATGACTAAGGCGATCGCGAGCGCTCCGACCGCCACGGACGACGCGCCTGACGAGTCCCGGTGAATTGCGCCGTCTTCGGTTTGGTCCTGTGTGCAACAGCGAATCCAGTACCCAGCCGGAAACGCGAGTGCCATCAGCCAGATTGCCCCGAGCCAGAGGTACCGAGGCAACGCCAACGCGAACGGGTCGAGCAACCGCCAGCCGAGGGACGGTGACAGCCGCAGGACCTCCTGGCGGTCGTCCATCGCTGCGACGAGCGAATTACCTTCGCGGGCGCAGGTGAACCGGACGCGGCTCGGCGTTAGGCCTGACGGCGCGAGCGCATCGGGGAGCGCCACCCTCGGCGAACGAAAAAGGAAATCCGACGAGCGAGTCTTTTCCTCACAGGTGAGATCCCACCTGTGCTGCTCGATCGATACGAGCACGGTGTACTCCTCGGCGATCCGCGCGATGACGGAGCGCCCTCGGCGGATCCCTGCCGTCTCCAACGTGACCGTCGCATGCCATCGGGGCTCCGCAAGCATGCGATCGAGTCTGAGGGATTTTGGCGGCCAGAAAGACCTCGGAAGGGCGACGTCATTCACCTTGAACTCGAGGAGTTGGCCCGTGAAGGGCACGAACGACGCTCGTTCTGGAGTCCACTGCAGCCAGAGCCTCCGAGGAATGGACGCCGGACGGAGCCCGAGACTCGTCAGCGTTGTGACGACGCCGAACGCTGCCGCTCCGGCCGTCGCGAGCACCGTCGCCGCTCGCCCGCGCGGCCGGACGAGGAGCGCCCGACGGAGCGCCAGCTCTACGCCCAGGAGGCCGCCTAACGAATTGGCGAGCAGATCGCTGAGTGACGAGTCCCGGCCCGGGACGATCCGCACCTGCATCGACTCGATGAACGTCGTAACTACCACGCACGCGAGCACGCTGCGCCAGCGGTGGCCGGACGCCAGCGCGAACGCGAAGCCCAGCGGCAGGAATAGCACGATGTTGTTCAGTACATCGAGTCCACCGAACTCGCCGCACGCGATGCACCAAAAACCGGCCGACGACGTGTCGGTGGATGGCGTGAGCGTCGCCAGGAAAACCACCAGAAGCACGAATACCGAAAGCACGATCCCCGTGCGCCGTGCGCGCAGTCCATCCGGAGCGCCGAACATTTCTCGTCCCGCCCCTATTCCGCGGCGATATGCGCGCGCTCGAGCGCTCGGCACGCGGCACTCTCGGGTGCCGGCGGTGACCCCTCCGGCCTGACCGCGAGCAGCAGCGTCTGTGGAGAGAACGCCCGCACGAGGTCGAGGCGCGCGCAGTCGCGGCGGCTGAGCCTGACGATCGCGGCACCGTCCGAGAATACCGGCGTCGTTATGATGTACGACACACGCTCTCGCCGAAGGAAGCCATCAAGGGAATCCACGGGTAGGTTCACGACCTCGTCCCAGTACAGCGCCTGATGCTTGGAATGGTAGTACAGACTCGGCGCTTTCGGTGCGATGACACGGGCATCCGGCGTCGAGTGGCTGGCCAGATATGCGACGGCGTCCAGGAAATCGAGCTCCCGAGGCAGCGCGCAATCGACCCGCGCGCGGTCGCATTCGAGCGCGCTCGTCACGAGTTGCGCGTCTTCACGCAGCGCGAAGCCAGCCAGGAGCATGGCGACGATGGCGGGTGGAAGCCACCGCCGGTTGCGTGCGAGGACGCTCGCCGCGACACCTGCCCCGATGACCATCAGCGCGACGAGTAGTGGCAACACTGGCCCGACGAAACGTTCGATCGTCCACGCCCAGACCGAGAGCAGCGCTCCATACGCGCCGAGGTACCATACGACCGCGTTCCAGCGCCCCCACGCCGAGATGAATCCAAAGGTCAGCAGCACGCCAATCGCGAGCGCCCACCCCACGTTGTCGAGTTGCGTGCGGGACGTCAGCGGCAAGGCGAGTTCCTCGAGGATGGTTCGCCCGCCGTACATCGCGATGTTCCCCTTCAGGCGCTGTACCATCGTGCTCCGCAGCGAGCCATCACCCACGCGCACGTTCACGGCGTCGTCCACGTAGGATCGGCGCACCTCTCGCGCTGGTGCGACGACTGTCCACGCCAGCCACGAACCCACGGTGACGGTCGCGGCGGCGGCAAACACGAGCACCCAGCGGTAGCGTCGCCGGACGAGCCAGTGCATGCCTAACGCCCCGATCAGCGTGACCCCCACGCTCCGTGTCAACGCGGCCGCGATCGCGAGACCGCCGGCGACCACCGCCGCCCGCGTGGTGCGCGCCCGCCCGTCGCGCAGGCCGACGGCGCGATCCGCTGCCCAGAGCGACGCGAGTGTGAGCGTCGTGTACAGCGTTTCGGACCTCACGTTACTCGCGTTTGTCAGCAACTCCGGATTCACCGCCGCGGCGGCGGTCACGAGAAACGCGAGCTCGGTCGACCAGCGGCGTCGCACGACGTCGAACAGAAACACCAGCCCCACGACCGAAACCAGAATGCCGGCGAGCGAGACCAGCCAGAGATGCTCTCCGACCGGCGCCGTGAGCACGGCGAGAAATGCCGGATAGCCTGGCGGAAAGCGCGCCGCAATCGGGGTTCCTACGAAGTACGGCTCACGATAACTGAACGCCTGAAGCGCTCGACTCAGGAGCAGATACGCCGCGTCGTCCCCGAACGTGAAGATGCCGCGCGCGCGCAATTGCCACGCGAGCAGTCCGTGTCCAACCAACAGGGCGCCCAGCAGCAGCTTGTGCCGGCGGAAGATCTCCGTCGGCGTCGAAGACTCGAACGCGGATGGATCGGCGGCACGCCCCATCAGTCGTGACGTGCGAAGCAACGCGGTCCTATCGCTGGCGTGCTGTCGCGCTGAGCTCCTCGAGCGCGTCGAACAGGCGAGCCGACTGGGTCGCCCGGTCGAAGCGGCCGTCGCGGTTGAGCGCGATCGGGCGCACACCGGCCCGGAACTGGGCGAACCGGTTGGCGATCGCGCTCTCGATCGCATCGACATCGTCGGGTGGAACGATGTCCGCATCGGTGTCGGCCAGCAACCGAGCCGTCGCACTATCCGAATCCGCAAGCGCGAGCAGCCAAGCATCGAAGCGCGTGTACTCGAACAGCTTCGCTGGCAGCGTCATCTCGGTACGCAGCGGCAAGCTCACCAGCAGGGACGCGTTCGACAGCAGCTCGAGTGCCTCGCTACGCGGGCGGAACCCATGCGAGCGAAAATGGGCACCAAGGCCTTCTTCGTGCGCGATCGTCGTCAGCGGCACTCCATCGCACGCGTCCGCACCCATGAACTCGACCGCGAACTCGTTAGGCGAGGCCCCCGTCGCGCGCGCGACCTGCGCAGCCGCCCGAAACAACGGCCGTGGGTTTCTACCAAGATAGATCAATCCGGTGAACGCGATCACGAACCGCGTTCCGGAGGATCCCGTTGGCAGAGGATCGGAGTCCGCGCCGTTCATCACGGTCATGATCCGGTGGCGCACATCCGGATACTTCGCGATCTGGAGCTCCTCGTGCGCTTTCGACGTGACCACCACCAGGCTCGCAGCCGAGACGCAGGCGCGTTCACGGGCCCGCGTCTCACGGCGCCACACGGTGCCACGCAGCTCGTCAGGCATCGCGCTTTCGTCAGACCAGGGATCGCGCATGTCCAGAACCAGGGGCAGCCCGGCTCGCGCGGCGATCGTTTTCGCCGCCTCGTGCGCGGTGTGGGGTGGACCGGAGCTCACCACCACGTCGTACGAATTCGCTGCCGTCAACTCCGCTCCGATCGCCGACGCGCGACGCGCGAGCACATC
>Ga0075424_100007854_pt1 | contig 10371 bp, 8 predicted proteins | sample SoiMethybrSBSTD3_FD_75301 | JGI IMG/M metagenome (GOLD analysis project Ga0075424, IMG submission 75301) | Bulk soil microbial communities from a Populus tree surrounding site in Tennessee, USA - Soil MetaG P. TD hybrid SBSTD3 | ecosystem: Environmental > Terrestrial > Soil > Tree plantation...
CGATTGCGGATCGGGAAGTTCTGCGGCCGCGGCTCCTCGCCGGGAGCGAACTCCGAGAGGAGAACGCCGGACCGCTCGATCTCCCGCTTCAATCTCGCGTTCTCGCGCGGATAGTCGACGTCGAGCCCGCATCCGAGCACCGCGATCGTGCCGCCGGGCCCGTCGAGCGCCGCCTCGTGCGCGGCCGTGTCCACGCCGCGGGCGAGCCCCGACACCACCGAGACTCCGACCGAGGAGAGCCCCTTGCCGAGAGCGGAGGCCACGTCGCGCCCGTATCGCGTCGCGTTGCGCGATCCGACGACCGCGACGGCCGGCGAGCGGAGGCGCTCCCGGTTGCCCAGGACGAAGAGGAGGAGCGGCGGATCGGCGATCTCGACGAGCAGGCTCGGGAACTCCGGATCGAACGGGGTCAGAAGCCCGATGCCCGCCCGCTCGATCTCCTGCGCCCACCGCCGCGGGCCCGGGTCCTCCGGCGCGCGCCGGGCGGCCCGGGCGCGGGAGGCGGATCCGAGAAGCCGTACCAGCTCCTCTTCGTCGCAGGAGAGGAGCGCCTCGACGCCGCCCCGCTCGCGGATCGCGGGCCACAACCGCTGGGGGGACAGCTCCCTCTCGCGAGACCAGGCGATCGCCGCCTGCCGCGAAATGGCGTCTTTCATCGGTCCCTAACCTTACCCTCCGGGCCGAAGCCGGCTCGCATCGGAGCCGGCCGGCATCGCCGGGAAGAACGGATGAAGGGACGGCATTTCCTATAATGCGCACCCTTGGAGCAGCTTTTGAAGCACCGTGCCCTCGCCGCCCTCCTTCTCGCCACCTCGGCCGTGGCGGGTTGCTCTTCGAGGAGCACCGGGACGAGCACGCAAATCTCCTTCGGCTCCAAGGTCGCTCGAGATGGGCTCTGGCGCGAGGCCGCCTTTCGGTTCGAGAAGGCGATTGCCGCCGAGCCGAAGAACGCCCGTGCTCACAACAACCTGGCCGTGGCCTACGAGGCGACCGGGGAATTCAGCCGCGCCCTCGAGGAGTACAAGAAAGCCCTGGAGCTCGATCCGACCGACAGCTACATCCGACGCAACTACGCGCGCTTTGCCGAGTTCTACACCTCCTACACCCGCACGACGGGCAAGGCCGCCAGTGCCAACTAGCCGCCTCGGGCGACCGGCCGGGCGGCTCGCGGCGCGCGCCATCGTGGGGGTCCTCCTCGCGGCGACGATCGCCTGTTCCTCCGTCGACCAGGTGCGCCTGAGGCTCCCCCTGCGCCCCCGCCTGCCGCTCCGGGGCAACGAGAAGATCGTGCTGGCCCCCTTCCTGATTGTCACGGAGGCCGAAAAGGCGCGCGACAAGCGCCTGGCCAACGTGGACATCCAGGGGGAGTTCCACCGGTTCCTGAAGCGCCAGATCGAGAAGAAGACGAAGCTCGAGGTCGTCGAGGCGCCGCCGGACTTGAAGCTTCCGACGCAGAACCTGATCGAGCTCGGCCGCGCGACCGAATTCTGGCGGTCGGTGGGGACGACGACCGGAGGCGAGGTCTTAGTCTCCGGGAGCCTCGAATTCCGCGTCGAGGACCGCTCGGGCTACAAGACGGAGGAGTACGTCTCGCCGATCAACGGCCAGACCTACTACCGGCAGGTCTACGTCGAGCAGAGCGGCTTCCTCTTCGACATCGTCTTCCTCGTCTTCGACGGCCGCACGGGCGAGCGTCTGCTCCAGGACGAGTTCAAGGACTTCCGGCAGACTGGCTCGAGCACGCGACAGGACGAGCTCCAGGGACTCTTCGAAAACCTCTTCTCGCTCGAGAATCAGATCTTGAATCTGTTCGTGGCGCGCGAACGGGAAGCGGACCGGTATCTCTTCACCAGCTGACGGCCTGGAGGGAGGCGGCGCAATCATGAAGCGAATCGTCACGGGGCTCCTCTTCGCGGCGATCGCCGGCCCCGCCGCGGCGCAGATCTACGTGGACAACCCTCCCTGGGAGTTCGGGCAGAACAAGATCGCGTACGACCAGTTCGCCTGGAAGACCTACAAGTCCACGCACTTCCTGATCTACTACTACGACAAGGAGGCCGGCTCGCTCCAGAAGGTGGCCTCCTTCGCCGAGAGCGCGTACGACGACATCTCGCGCGAGTTGAACTTCCAGATCCCCAAGCCCATCAACCTGATCTACTACGCGACCCACACCGATTTCGAGCAGACCAACACGCTCTTGAACTTCATCCCCGAGGGGGTTGGCGCTTTCGCGCTGCCGACGCGGAACCGCATGGTTCTGCCGATCGACATGCCCGACGAGAAGCTCCAGGAGCTGATCGCGCACGAGCTGACGCACGTCTTTCAGTTCGAGATCCTCTTCAACGGCAACTACATCCGCGCGATGACCACCAACGCGCCGCAGTGGTTGACCGAAGGGATGGCTTCCTACTTCGGCAAGGACGAGGACAGCAAGGACAAGATGGTCCTGCGCGACGCGGTCCTTTCCGACCGCGTCCCCGAGATTTCGCAGCGCGGCATCTACGGTTTCTTCGCGTACCGCTTCGGCCACGCCGTCTTCGACTTCATCGCCGCGGAGTGGGGCAAGGACGCGGTGCGCGACTTCGTCTTCGAGTACCGCAATCAGATCGGGCCGAGCGTCGAGCGCACGGTCAAGCGGACCTTCAACGTCACGGGTGAGGACTTCGACATCCGGTTCCGCCGCTATTTGCGCCAGAAGTACCTGAAGATCCTGACGGAGAAGGGGGAGCCGATCGACTTCGGAGAGCGTTTCAAGATCGAGGACACGCCGTCGGCCGAGCTCTCGCCGCGGGCCTATCCCTCGGGCGACTTCGTGGCGGCGATCTCGACGTACAAGGAAGACGCCGACGTCGTCGTCCTCTCGACGCGCGACCGACGCCTCTTCAAGAACCTGACGAAGGGGCGGAAGACCGCGTACGAGTACCTCGTCGCCCAGTGGATCACGACCGGTCCGGCGCAGGGTGTCGACCTCGCCGTATCCGGCGACGGTAACCGCGTCGCCGTCTTCGCGCGCCGCGAGCGGGGACGGGACCTGCTCCTCCTCGACGCGCTCTCGGGAGACATCCTCGAGCGGATCGAAATGCCCGATGTCGACCAGCAGCTCAATCCCGCCTTCTCCCCCGACGGGAACCGGATCGCCTTCCATGGGATGCGGGCGGGCCGCGCGGACATCTACGTCTACGACACCTCGGACCACTCGATCACGAACGTCACCGACGACGAGTCCTTCGACTTCGGCCCGGTCTTCTCGCCGGACGGCCAGTGGATCTACTACTCCTCCGTAGAGGGGACACACGCGAAGATCTTCCGGCTCCGCACGGACAATCCCGCGACGCGCGAGCAGATCACCTACGGCGAAGGGAACGACGAGGACGCCTCGCTCTCGCCGGACGGCAAGCGTCTCTACTACACGTCTGACCGGGACGCCGGCATCTACAACATCTACTCGCAGACGCTGGACAGCGGCGAGACGTACCTCCACACCAACGTCGTCGGCGGTTGCTTCGGCCCGACCGCGTTCATCGGGAAGGACAACGCAGAGAAGCTCGTCTTCACCGCCTACTACAAGGGGCGGTTCCAGCTCTACATCGCCGACCCGAAGAAGCCGGTCAAGAAGCTCCAGGAGCTCGCACCCGCGATCACGCCGGCGACACCGGTGACTGTCGAGCCGTATCAGCCGGCGATCGAAGTCTCGGTCGATCCCGAGAAGGTCGAGAGCAAGCCCTCGCGCAAGCTCTACCTGGAAGACGCGCAGGTCATCGCCGGCGTCAACACGGACCAGACGTTCCTCTCGAACACGATCCTGACTTTCGGCGACAACCTGGGAGACCGGCACTTCATCGCGGTCATCTCCTCCCAATCGAGCTTCACGCAGTTCGACCTGCAGTACTGGAATCTCCGATCCCGGCTTCAGAAGGGGATCCAGGCCTTCGACTACCGCCTCTACTACACCGGCATCGATCTGACGACCGGGCAGTTCGAGCGCGTCCGGCAGGCCGCGCGATACACCGGCGGTACGTTCATCGCGAACTATCCTCTGTCGCGCTATTTCCGGCTCGAAGGGAACATCGGCTACGTCTTCCGGGAGGTCAACTACCCCTTCCTCGTGCAGGGACCCGGCGGCGTCTCGCTCTGCTGCGGTGTCATTCCCAACGTCTCGAGCAACTATCCGATCGCCACACTCAAGTTCATCGGCGACACCGTCGAGTATCAGGAGTGGGGCCCGCGCGCCGGCTACCGCATCATGGCGGCCGGCAGCTACGCCCCCGATTTCAAGAAAGACGTCTCGGTGCCGCCCGGCGCTCCGCTCGGAACGACGCTTTCGCAGGACGTGCTGTGGGACCTTCGCGAGTATCTGCCGATCAGCCGTCGGATGCTCTTCGCTCTGCGCACGGCCGGGCTGAGCTCCAAGGGGAATCTCCCGACGGTCTGCTCGATCGGGTCGATCGACACGCTGCGAGGGATCCCGTACGGCTCGCTCTTCGGCAACGCGTGCTTCTACGCGAACTTCGAGTTCCGATTCCCCTTGATCGACCTGATCGCGCTGCCGTTCCTGGCGTTCCGCGACATCCGCGCGCACGCCTTCTTCGACATCGGCGGCACGAAGTTCAAGGGGGGCGCATTCCAGCTCTGGAATTCCGAGACCGACCAGTTAAAGGACGCGGTCGCGTCGTACGGGGGGGGAGTCGACGTGACGGTCCTCGGGCTGCCGGTCCACATCGACATGGCGCGCCTGATGAAATCCGACCAGGCGCAGCTGATCGCCGCCTCGGGAGACCCGGACTTCGCCAAGGCGCTCTCGAAGTTCGTCGTCTCCTGGTACATCGGCTTCGTCTTCTGACCGGCGGGGCCGCGGGCTAAAATCCGCCCGCGTGCCCCGCGCGAAGTCCCTCGCGGTCCGGGTCCTCGGCCCCTTCGGGGGCTCGGCACCCGGCTGCCGGCTGACGACCTTCCTGATCGATGGAGAGTGCGCCTTGGACGCCGGCGCCCTGACCGATGCGCTGCCGCTCGCCGAGCAGGCGCGCATCCGCCGGGTGCTCCTGACGCACGCGCATTTCGATCACATCGCGACGCTCCCCTTCCTCGCGGCGAACCTCCACGGAAGGCTCCCCTCCCCGCTCGAGATCCTCGCGCCCGAGTCGGTGCTCGAGGCCGTCCGACGCCACGTCTTCAACGACACGACGTGGCCGGACTTCACGCGGTTTCCGTCCGTCGCGCGGCCGACGATCCGGTACCGCCCGCTCGCCGAGGGACGTCCGTTTGCCGCGGGATCGCTCACGATCACGCCCTACGCGGTGAATCACGTCGTGCCGACCTTCGGCTACATCGTCACCGCGCGCGGGCGATCGGTCGTTTTCTCGGGCGACACGGGGCCGACCGAGCGCCTCTGGGTCGCCGCGCGCCGCGCGCGCCAGGTCCGCGCCATCTTTCTCGAATGCTCCTTTTCGGACCGCGAAGAGGGTCTCGCCGCCGATTCCCAGCACTTGACGCCGCGCCTCGTCTCGCAGGAGCTCCCGAAGCTTCCCCAGCGGGTGCCCGTGCTCCTCTATCACTTGAAGCCTTTTTCGCTGCCGCGCATCCGCCGCGAGATCCGGGCGATGGGAGAGCCGCGGCTCCGGGTTCTCGAAAAGGAGAGCCGCTTCCGCTTCTAGCTTCCGTCAGCGGACGAGCCGCGCCCAGCCGAGGAGCTCCGCGGCGGCAGAGCCGGCCAGGCGCCCGCGCAGCGAGTCGTTGCGGAGAAGATCCTCGCGGGCGCCCGCGAGCTTCCATCGCCGCACGAGAAACGTTCGGCCGTCGCGCACCGCCGTCTCGTAGAACGACTCCGACGCCGCGCCCGCCGAACGCCGCTCGACTCTCAGCCGCGCCGGCTCCGACTCGAGCCGGACCCGATCCTCGAGGAGAATCTCCCCCGACGCGGATTCGGGCGGGCGCATCCGGAAGATCCAGCCGCCGGGCGCCGTCTCGTGCGAAACGACCTCGGCCACGCCGGCGACGAGATGGCGGTATCCGTCCGGGCCGGAGATCGCCGAAAGAGCCGAGGATGCCTCGCCGGGGATCTCCAGATAGGCGGCGAGGAAGGCGTCTCCGGAAGCGGGTTCGGGGTCTCCGACGCGGTCGAACGCGGAGCGCAGGAGCTCCTCGTCCACGCCGAAGAGCTCTTCGAGACGCGGCGCGCGCGGCGACGGCAGCGGCAAGGTGAGCCTCGAGTGCGCGTCGTCCACGCGGACTTCGCCGCGGGCGAAGGAGAGCGCCCGGTTCTCCCGGGAGATCCTCATCGCGACTTCGGAGAGGAACTTCGAGTCGGGGCGAAAGGTCTCGCGCCAGCGCCGCGAGAACTCGGGCTCCGGGACCGCGGCGTCGAAGAGCTCGAGGCTTCGCGGTCCTTCCGGCACGCCGCCCAGGGCCACCCCCCAGCCCCGCGCGGTCTCTTCCACGCGGACGTCCCCCAGGACGCTCTCGAGCTCGACCGGGCGCGCCGGCAGGAGCGTCGGAAGCGGAAATCCGACGTCGGCGATCCAAGAGCCTTCGCGCGAGTCCACGACGAGGGCGGCGTGGTCGAAATCGCGTTGGACGCGCCCGAGGATCTTTCGCGCGCGGAAGCCGAGTGTTGAGAGAAGCGAGTCGAATGCGGCGACGCGCGCGAAGCACGTGCCTCCGGATCCGCGTTCGAGGTGCTCAGTCCAGAAGATCGGCGGCCGCCGGGGCTTGTCGTCGGGATCGGACACCGCGGCGTCCCGTTCGATCTTCGAGGCCGTCTCGAACGGAACGCGCGCGTTGAAGCGCGAAAACAGCGCCTCGAGGAGTCCCCGGCCCGGTTCCGCCCGCGAGAGGTCGAGCGCTTCGAGGACCGAGTCGGCGAGCGGCGCGGGAAGCGGCTCGCGGTTCGACCCGTCGGAGCGATCCAAGGGTCAGGTTTTCTTGGAGAGCCGCGCCACGAGCTCGCCGACCCGGGTCCGGGCGTCCTCGGAGTGCCAAAAGTCCACGAACGGGTCGCCCCGTCGGGCCTGATCGAAGCGCGCCAGGGCGGCGGAGCGGGAGCGCAGCTTGATGGCGGCATGCGCCTTCGCGGAACGGCCGGCGAGGGTGCGCGCGCGGGATTCCGCCTCCTCGGCAAGGGCTTCGGCCGGCACGGCCCGGTCGATCAGACCGAGAGCCAGGGCGCGTTCTACCGACAGGTTCTCCCCCGTGGCCGCCAGCCGTTCCATCCCTCGCGCCCCGACCGCGTGCCGGAAGATTTCGAGCAGGCACGCGGGCACCGGGACGCCGAGCAGAACTTCCGAAAGACCGAACTCTCCCCTTCCTTCGACTGCGATTCGCTCGTCCGCTGCCGTGGCGACGATCAGCCCTCCCGCGATCGCGTGCCCGGGAAGGGCCGCGATGACGGGGCGTTCGAAGACGAAGATCTGGCGGACGAGGTCGCAATAGGCTTCCACGAATCGTTCGAAGCTCGCGCGGGCCTGCGTGACCAGGAACTTCAGATCCCACCCGGCCGAGAACATCCCGTCGGACGAGGACGTGAGCACGACGGCGCCCGCGTCCGCGCTCGAGGAGAAGGCCTGCGCGAGATCGGCGACGAGCTCGGGCGAGAAGGCGTTGGCGCGCGGCCGGTCGAGGGTGAGGACGGCGATGTCCCCTTTCCGCTCGGCGCGGACGAGACTCAAGAGGCGACCCCGGAGAGCTCCGACGCAAAAGCGAGTTGATGCACGCGCGTATCTTCCGTCAACTCGGGGTGGAACGTGGCCGCGATCCGGTTTCCGCTGCGGACGAGGACTGGCTCTCCGCGGAGCGTCGCGAGGACTTCGACGCCCGGCCCGGTCCGCCGGATGCGAGGCGCGCGGATGAAGACCGCGGCGAGCTTTCCACCGAGAGCCGGCGCGTCCACGTCGCCGACGAAGGAGTGGACCTGCCGGCCGTAGGCGTTGCGCTCGACAGAGATGTCGAGAAGCCCGAGCCCTCGCTGCGGCGGATTCGTGACTTCCCGGGCGATCATGATGGCGCCGGCGCACGTCGCGAGGATCGGCCGGCCGCTCACCGCGAACCGCACGAGCGCGCTTTCCCACGGCTCCATCTCGAAGAACTTCCAGAGAGTCGTGGACTCCCCTCCCGGAAGAACCAGGCCGGCCGCCTTCTCGAGATCCGCAGGCCGCTTCGCCTCGAAAAACGGGATTCCCATCGACGCGAGCTTCTTGCCGTGAGCCTCGAAGTCGCCTTGAAGGGCGAGGACGGCGATGGAGCCGATTGGCGATTGGTGATTTGTGATTGATGATTTTTCAGTCACGTGCAGGCTTCTTTCCCCAAATCGCCAATCTTCAATCTCCAATCACCAATCTCTTCTCACCACCCCCGCGTCTGGAGCTGCGCCTCCGGCGCGAGGCTCGCGGCCTCGATTCCCTTCATGCCGGAGCCGAGCGACTCCTCCGCCTCGACCAGAGCCTTCGCGTCCCTCCAGTGCGTCGTCGCCTTGACGATGGCGCGGGCCCGGCGCTCGGGATCGTCCGACTTGAAGATGCCGGAGCCGACGAAGACGGCCTCGGCGCCGAGCGACATACAGAGAGCCGCGTCGGCGGGAGTCGCGATCCCGCCGGCCGCGAAGTTCGGGACGGGAAGCTTCCCGGTCTCGGCCACCTGGACGACCAGCTCGTAGGGAGCCTGCAGGCGCTTGGCCTCGTGCATCCGCTCGTCGCGGGAGAGGAGCGTCAAGTTCCGGATGTCGCGGTAAACCTCGCGGAGGTGCTTGACCGCATGCACGACGTCTCCTGTGCCCGCCTCCCCTTTGGTCCGGATCATCGCTGCGCCCTCGCCGATGCGCCGCAGCGCCTCTCCGAGGTTGCGGCACCCGCAGACGAACGGGACCTGAAAGTCGTGCTTGTAGACGTGGTTCTCCTCGTCGGCAGGCGTCAGAACCTCCGACTCGTCGATGAAATCCACCTCGAGCGCTTCGAGGATCCTCGCCTCCGCCGTGTGTCCGATGCGGCACTTCGCCATCACCGGGATCGAGACGGCCTGCTGGATCTCCCGGATCTTCGAGACCGGCGACATACGTGCGACACCCCCGTCGCGCCGGATGTCGGCGGGGACGCGCTCGAGCGCCATGACCGCCGCGGCGCCGGCCTGTTCGGCGATCCGGGCCTGATCGGCGTTGACGACGTCCATGATCACGCCGCCCTTGAGCATCTCGGCAAGACCAACTTTCACTCGGAAGGTTTCCTTGTTTTCCATCGCTGTTCTCCCTGTTGAACTCGGATCATCGGTCGATCGCCGATGAGCCGATGTTCCGATCACCCCCGATGTTCCGATTCCTCTCAAACCACCGGCACGGAATGGACTCCCCCGCTTGCGGCGACCGATCGCAGGACCTCTCCGAGCACCGAGATCCCCCGCTCGACGTCCCTCTTTTCGACTCGGGAGACCGAGACTCTCAGGTTCGGCGGATCGCCCCCCGCCGGATCGAAATCGGCGCCCGGGGCGACGCCGACGCCGCGCGCGGCCGCCGCCTCGGCGACACGCCGGCCGGAGACTCCCGCGGGCAGGCGAAGCCAGAAGAGGGGGCTCCCCATCTCCCCTCCCCACCAGGTCACGCCGGGCAAGTGTGTCTTCAGGGCCCGGACCGCCGTCAGGCGCCGCGCCTCGACCTCGAAAGCCCGGCTCCGGCGCGCTTTTCGATCCGATCCTTCCCGGAGGAAGTGCGCGACCGCGGCCTGCAGCGGGACCGGAGTCTGGAAGTCGGCCGTGCGCTTGACCCGCGCGACGCGCTCGATCAGCTCGGCGGGCCCGGCCAACCACCCGATCCGGAACCCGGGAACGAGGTCCTTCGACAGCGTCCCGAGCCAGACGGTGCGGTTCGGCCTTCGCGCGGCGAGCGGCCGGCCCCCCTTTTCCGGCTCCTCGTAGCCGTCCTCGACGACCAGCGCGCCGGCCGCCGCGGCCGCCTCCAGGATCTCCTCCCGGCGCTCATCGGGAGTCGTGATGCCCGTTGGATTCTGCCTTTCGGGCATCAGGTAGACGAGCTTGACGCGCCGGCCGAGGAGCGGCGTCGGATCCGGGCCATCCCCCCCCATCGGCAGCGGGACGATCTCGACACCGGCAAAACGCGCGAGCGCGAGCGCGCCCGAATAGGTCGGAGATTCGACGGCCACGGCGTCCCCGGGATCCGTGAACGTCCGCAGGAGCAGGTCGAGCCCCTGCTGGGCCCCGCTCGTGACGAGGATTTCTCCCGCCGTCCGCTCCACACCATGGTCGGCCAGCCGGCGCGCGATCTCCTCGCGCAGCTCCGGGAGCCCCAGCGGAGGAGCGTACTGCCAGAGATCGCGCCGGCCGCTCCACACCGCCGTGAGCGTGCGTGTGAACTCTTCGAGCGGGAAGAAGCGCTCG
>Ga0075424_100007856_pt1 | contig 10369 bp, 6 predicted proteins | sample SoiMethybrSBSTD3_FD_75301 | JGI IMG/M metagenome (GOLD analysis project Ga0075424, IMG submission 75301) | Bulk soil microbial communities from a Populus tree surrounding site in Tennessee, USA - Soil MetaG P. TD hybrid SBSTD3 | ecosystem: Environmental > Terrestrial > Soil > Tree plantation...
GCCCGTGGCGAATGCCGTCGCCGCGGAGGTTCCCGAGAACAGCTGCGTGCGCCCTCCAGGTCCGGTGCTCATCACATCAACGCCGGGCGCCGCCAAATCGATAAATGCGCCGCGCGTGGCCTGACCGTACAGATGGCTCGCAGCGTCAACAGCGGTGACCGCGATGACCTGATCGAAGCCGGCCGGATAACTGGGCTTCCCCGACGGACCGTCGTTGCCGGCCGCCGAGACGACGACAATCCCCTTGCGGCTGGCCGCGTCCACCATGCGCGCGAGCAACTTGTCGTCGGGGCCGCCAACGCTCATGTTGATCACTCGCACGTTCTTGCTTGCCGCCGCGTCGATGCCGCGTGCCAGCGTGCTCGACCAGCATCGGGCCGCGATCTGGCGCGATGAAAGGGGGACGCAGGATTTCACCGCGACGAGGCGAACCTCCGGTGCGACGCCTCCGTAAAGCGCCTCCGAATCGGGGTCGCTCGCAATGACGCCGGCGACCAGCGTACCGTGCGCATCGGGCGTAAATCCTGTACCGGTCACGTCGGTCTGCGAGGCGACCTTTTTCGCAAGCGCTGCGTGCGCGGTATCGATGCCCGCGTCGATCACTCCGACAAGAATCCCATCTCCGCGCGACACGCGCTGCACGACGTCGGCGCCAATCATCTGCAACCCGTAGGACGGTTGAGCAGCAGGTGCCGCGGACGCCTGCGACGTGTCGTACACAAAATCTGGCTGAGCCGCTACCACACGGGGATCCGCGGCGAGCGCGGCCACTTTTACTGGAACTGCCAGGCCGTCGGTGATTTCAAACACCGCCAACCCGACACCGGCCGCAGGCAGCGGCACGACCTCGACGACCGCAAGGCCATTCGCGACGGCAACAGCCTGGGCTGTCGCAACCATCGCGGCCGGTGTGCCCGCGGCAATGGTGCCGAGCACGCGCCGCGGAACAAACAGCGGTGCCGGTCGCGATGCGGAGGAGATGAACTCAGGAGCGGCCTGATCCTGGCAAGGGCAGTCCCCGCCCTCGATCTTGTAATCGACGTCGAAATCTCCCGCCCGGATGGCATTCACGCGCACTTCGAGCGCGTTCGGAGTGCCGCCCGAGGTTTGCACTTCCAGATGGTTGCCACGCGGCAGCGATATGGTTCCTGGAGTCTTGTTGGTGATCGTGAACGTCATCGCATCGGTCACCCCTTCGACACCCAGGCGCAACGTTGTCGATTGGCCTCTGATGAGCGCCTGCGCATCGATCGATCCCTGGACACGAAGTGCAATGATCGAAACTGAATCGGATGCCGGAAATCCGAGCGCTGGATCGCCTGTCACGACATGCGGTCCGGGCGCAGTGCTCGCGGGAAGACTGACCTGCAGGACGCTCGATGACGCCGCCATAATCGTGGCGGGTTGTCCGTCAATCCGGATGCCGGTCCTCGAGGCTTCCGGAAAGTTGCCGCACAGACAAAATGTCTGACCAATAAATCCGTAGCGCGCGCAGCCCGTGATCCGCGGCTCGGATGCAGACGGTTTTGCCGTGACGACCGTGTTATCCGCCGCCAGCGCGTCGACGAGCCGTTCGCCCCAGATATCGAAGTAGCTGATGCGAAGCGGCGAGCCCGGCGACAAATCGGCTGGCAGCTGAACGCGCACACGATCAGGCGCTGACGCCACCGCCGGCACTCCATCGATCACCCACTGGCCGTCGCCAGGCGTGCGCGTCGGATTCAGTACCGCCAGATCGATCGTCTCGCCGGGGCGAATCACACCGGGAAATGCGAGCAATGCGGCCGGCTGTGCGGATGTTTGCAGCGGGGGCAGCATCGACACGACCGGCTTGACATCAGACAGGTCGCGTCCTTTGAGGCGGATTCTCACCCGAATCGTCCGCAACTCTGGAACGTCGAAGAGCGACAGTCGAAGGCGCAGCGGAACATTGGCAGGTGGCCCTGAGAGTCGCGCCGCTTTGCCTTGCTTCTCTTTCGTCCACCCCTGTGGTCCTGACATGAGCACCGCGGAGTCCGCCCCGTCGCCCGGCAGCTCGATCAATATCTCGTCGACCGGCTGCGCGGGCTGCCGCACGTCAACGAGAAGTGATCGGCTTCCGTCGGGCAGCAGATGGGTCGCTACCGCGACCGGCGGCGAGGCGACTTGCTGTGCGGCAAGCGGCACGGCAATCAACAGCACGTATGCGGCCAAGGCTGCGATCTTCATGGCTCACGCTCGACGAATCGAATGACATCCTTGTTGTCCCGAAGCCTGCTGATGGCGGCGTCGACGGCCGCATCATTTCCGGGTTCCGCTGGAATCTGAACGACGTACACGCCGAGCTGTGACGGTCCGGCGACGACCGTTCCACCCACATCCAGCAGCGCCCGCCGCAATGCCTCTTCCGTGATGCCTGGCTGAAACATTACCGTAAGACGCGCGCCATTCGTTGCTGGCGTTTGAGGCCCGGAAAGTGTCGTGAACGAGTTATCGCGCACGCGTGGCACGGCGCTAAGGATAATAAGTACCGCGATCAGCGCCAGCTGTGCACCGATGATCGCGCGCGCCAGCGGCACCGGCGGATTCCACAGCGATTCCAGCCACGACGGCATCCACGCGGGAGCGGACTCTGATCGCGCCATTTGGTCACGAACCGCATAACCTCGCTGTACGAAATCCTCGGCGGCGAAGTGCGCCGGCCCTTCAGTTACGGGTCCTGTGTGCAGAAGCTCCGCGTACATCGACGAACAGGACTGACATGTCGCCAGATGCAGCACCACCGCATCGCGATCGCCGGCCGTTCCGTGATCACGAAACCGCACCAGCTCTTCCCGATTGAGGTGGGCGCTCACCGATCCTTCTCCAGGAATGCGAGATGAGCCGGCGTATCCGCCGGACCGACTGCCTGCCGCGCCAGCGCGGCCCTCAGGGCATCCAGAATGCCGCGGACACGCTGCTCCGTCAGCGTCTCGAGATGGAGCGCGTCACGAATCTGTTTGAGCGAGAGGCCTTCGCTGTATTTCAGCCGAATGATGGCGGCGTCCTCGGGAGGCAGGTCCGCGATCGCCCTTTCGAACGCCTGGCGCGCTTCACGCGTCTGCGCTTGCCGTTCGGGGTCGTCTCCAGGATCGGGAATATCGGGAGCGCGCTCGTCGTCGGCTGCGGCATCGATGCTGACAGGAACGGATGCACGCGCCGCGGTTGCCAGCAGTTCCGCCCGTTGACGGGCGGTAAGCGCCGTCTGAACGCGTTCAAGCGCGACAAGCACGGCGTCGAGCGACACAGCGCCGAATTGAGCGTGGAGGAGTCCGGTCATCTCGACGGGAGATCGATTTTCCCAGTAGAAGAGTTCGAACACGCGTTGCTCCAGCGCGGGGAGTTGTTCGACAGACTTGAACAGCCGTCGACGCCCGGCACGAGAACGGACCCAGTCTACGACCACGTGTTTGACGAGGACCGCCAGCCAGGCGCCGAGCGCGCCTTTCCCGGGATCATGTCGACGCAGCCGCGCACAATCGTCCGCGGCCAGGCGCTCACAGGTCATGACGTAGAGTTCCATCGCTTCGTCTCGATCCCGAATGCCTGCCCGCTCAATCAGCGCCAGCAAGGCGGGCGTGTACTGGTCGATGAACGCGCGCCACCCGCGTTCGGCGTCCTGCGCCAGGAGCGTACGAAGCTCGTGGTCTGAGAGCTCCGGCGAGGCCTGCGGGGAAACGCGGCGTCGGAATCTCACGGGGCCGACAGCCTAGCACAACGTTTTGCCTCCTTCTGGAGTGAACGGACACGGCGATCCCACGCCATTCCGGCCGTGTCCGTTCTCCTGAAACGTGCCGATTGGTGCACGTTTCCAGAAGGGGGCTTCGATGACTTGCCGTAGACATACTGGTCGAATCGCGCGACTCCTGGCCTGGGCCATCGTCTTCATGCTTAGCGTCGGCCAACCGCTCGAAATGCACCTGTCGGCACAGGTGACCCAGACGATGCCGCCGTCAAATGGGTCCGAGTCAAGTACCGCAAGTGCAGCAATGTTCCAGATCCTTGCGGTTGTAAAGGACGCTCTCTGGGCGGAGCACGAGAAAAATCCACTGTGCCGGCGCGCAGCCGTTCAGCTCGCGTCCGAGGTCATCGCGGACGCCTATTACTGGGCGCCGACGGCGGCATTTCTCAACGCCATCAAGAGCGCGATTTCCAACATCTTGTCGCTCGGATCGAACGGTCTGAAGAAGTACCTCGAAGAAAAAGCCGAAGCGGCAGGTGAGGCCCTGCAGGAGCGGATCGAGAACTACATCAAGGAGCAGGTGGCGGGAAAGGCCCCCGACGAGTTCTTGACTACCACGACGAAAAACAAGTGCCGCGTCACCATACGAGGGAAATGGGACATCGCCGCCGGCACGTACGACGTCTGGGTGTCTGGCGAGTGTGACTGCACGCCGCAGCTGGTCATGGGCGCGCAGCCAACGAAGTTGAAGAGTTTCTTCGTGCACATGCGCGGGCGCGTCAAGATCAACATCGATCATCGCGATTTCTCTCCAAGCCTCACCGTCGGATACCCCACGGAACGGACTATTCAGGCAGACTGCAACTGCACGCCGGCAAACGGCAACACTCAACAGCCGCCACAGGTCGCGCCGCAGCCGCCGTCCACCACGCCGCAGCCGCAGACCCCCGGCACGCACACGCCGCCGGTCACGCCGGGTCCCGCGGTTTCGCCTGTTCCCCCCGTTACGCCCGGTGGGCCAGTTCCTCCGGCTCCGCCTGTTCCTCCTGTGACGCCACCTGCGCCGGTTCCTCCACCGTCAGGCGGGTCGACGGTCTGCTCCGAATGCCAGGTCCACGTGGATGCTGTGAATGAACTGAAACGGGAGCTTGCAGCAGCGGACGCTGCACTAGAAAGCGCGAAAGCGAAACTGGCTGCCAATCGAGCGGCGCAGGCGGCGACGCAGGACGCTATCGACAGGAAGGAAGCGCAGCTCGCCGTTCCCGCCAAAGCGGATGTCGGTGGTTTCGGCTACGACCCGACGACGGGTATCACGCGCGAGGCATGGGCGCAGCCTGACGGCACTGTCAAGGTCACAGTGAAGGACGCCAACGGCAACATCATCGAGGAGTACACGAGACCGAGTGCCGATCTCAGCAAGACGGGCCCGCAACTTGAAAAGGACCGCGCCACGCTTGCGGACCTTAAGAAAGCCGAAAAGACGTTGCAGGACGACGTTCAGAAAGCGACCGAGAAGCGCGCCCGAATTGCGAGTCGTCTCGAAGACGCGGAAAAACAGCTGAAGGACTGCATCGAGCAGTACTGCAATAGGCGCACGTCGCGGCTGATCAACGAAATTCCAGGCGTCAAAGATGGCGCGTTGAACCTGGTGTTTCAAAACGTGGTTGTGGAGGGACGCAACGCTGTGATGGCGCAGGCGCAGCCACCCGCGATCTCGCCACGGTCAGCGATGTCGGCGGCACGTGCGCTCATGGAAGGGTTGTTTGCGCGACCATCGTTCGCCTCATACCGCCGGCCAGGCTTTGGAGGGCGAAACGCCACGGCATTCCAGAACCGCAATGGTGGAATCGCGTCTCGTCTCTCGCGGGTCGTCGTTTCGGTGATCGCCACGGGGCGCTCCACGGGCGATGTTTTTCAGATTCAGGCGGTGGACGAAGATGGCGCGCCCGTCCCCATCGAGATTCCGGACGGCCTTGTCATGCAGCCGATCAAGCAGGTTGCCGCTGTCGCGCTGCAGAAACTGCAAGCCACCAACGGTGCGGCATCCGTATCCGGCTACTGCCTGGACTTCGCGAAGCTTCCGCCGTCTGCCGGGACGCTATACCGGGTTGCGGACGATGCGGTGCAACAGCGCTTCGCGTCGATGCGCGCGGTGCTGCAGGCGGCACGCAGTCTTGAAGCCGCCGGCAAACTCCATCCCGACAGCGACGCGGCGGCCTACGTGACTTCGCTGAAGCAATGGGCGGTCTGGGCGAAGCTGGAAAAATGGGACGTGGCAGCATTCGAGGAGCATTTCGTCGAACACACGCGCAAAGGAGTAGAAGGCAACAAGGTGTCGTGGACGAAGGCGCTGGATCAGCGCGTCCGTCAACTAGTGCCGAATCGCTGGAACGACGTCAGATCGATCTGGGCTGAAGCGGAACGCGTGTCGGCAGCGCAGTAGTAGCGGCGACGCGAGCGAAGGCTGGCTGGGAGGCAGGGATTCGAACCCCGATAACGTGGTCCAGAGCCACGTGTCCTACCGTTGAACGACCTCCCAAGATTCACTGCGGTCCGCCTTCGCTCGTTTCGGGAGCTTCGGCGGACGCCGAGCGCTAGATACACGCGCTCGGCGGCGGCGGGAAAAGCGAATTGTACAAAGAACAACCGGCCTGGCGCAACGAGCGCTGCCCGACGCACATGCCTTTAGTTCCCTGTCGAGCCGCGTAGAATGCATGGGAATGTAACGCAAACCAGCGTTTTTGAAGAGATACAGGCGCGTGAAGATCGCTATCCTCGATGACTACTTCGACACCCTTCGGACGCTCCAGTGTTTTCGCAAGCTCGATGGGCACGACGTGGCCGTCTGGAACGACCATGTTGACGATGTGGATCTGCTCGCCGAGCGACTGCGAGAGGCCGAAGCATTAGTCCTGATTCGCGAACGGACAAAAATTTCCGCGCCGTTGCTCGAACGCCTTCCCAGGCTGCGGCTCATAAGCCAGCGCAGTGTCTACCCGCATATCGACATCGAGGCGTGTACGCGGCTCGGAATCGTCGTGTCTTCGGACCTGCATGTCGGGACGCCCTCCTATGCGGCTGCCGAACTCACATGGGGTCTCGTGCTCGCGGCGATGCGGCAGATTCCGCAGCAGATGGCCGCACTCCAGTCAGGGACATGGCAGATCGGCGTCGGCCGCACCCTTCGCGGCCTGACGCTCGGCATCTATGGCTACGGTCGAATCGGCGAAACAGTTGCGGGGTACGGAAGAGCGTTTGGCATGAAGGTGGTTGTTTGGGCCAGAGACGCCTCGCGACAACGCGCTCGAGCGGACGGCTACGAAGCGGCATCGTCGAAGGACGCGTTCTTCGAACAATGCGACGTCTTGTCGTTGCACATGCGTCTCGTCGACGCGACGCGGGGGATTGTCGCGGCCTCAGACCTCGCCCATATGAAGACCACAGCCTTGATTGTCAACACCAGCCGCGCGGGCTTGATTGAACCCGGCGCTCTCGTCCGCGCGCTGGAGTCGGGCCGGCCAGGAATGGCGGCAGTCGACGTGTTCGAGCAAGAACCTGTGCAGGATGCCAGGCATCCGTTACTCGCGATGGGTCGCGTTGTCTGCACGCCACATATTGGCTATGTGACGCGCGAAGAATATGAAGTCCAGTTCTCCGATGTCTTCGACCAGATTCTCGCGTCTGCAGCCGGGCATCCCATCAACGTCGTGAATCCCGCGGTACTGCACAGCGAAGCGTTGCGGCGGTAGCTCTCGAGCGCCCTGTACAAAGAAGAAGCGGCCTGGGCGCAATGACGCGCAGGCCGCCTGGGAAATTGAAGTGCCGCGAGGATGGACGAACTACCGGATCTGCTCGTCCGAGCTATCGTCGCGCGACATGTTCTCGGACGATGACGCCATGTTCTGGGTGTCGTCGCTGCTGCTGCCCGTCAGCTCACTGCGCCGACGATGACTCGCCATGCCACCCTTGCGTCCGGCTTCGCGCGCTTCCTCGCTGGTCCACTCGTGGGCCGTGCCCTTCTGATGGGCGGCCTTGCCGCCCTTACTGGCAATTTCGCGCTGCTTCGCGCGGTCCATCGAAGCGAATCCGCGATCCTCTTTAGCCACACTTACCTCCTGCCATGCACTCACACTGCCCGTCCCGACTCGCTTGCGCTCCCGGCGCAAGTTGTCGAATGCGGGCCTCCGCGTTCGGCTCAGTGTGGCTGCAACGGAGGTGCCACGGCTCAAGTGGTAAGTTCGGTAACCCTCAGCAATAAAGGAACTTATCTACCCATATTTCCCCTTCGGCGATCGGGCGACGCCTGATCGGGCGCACGCCGCTGGCGCGCGATCGACTCATTTTTCGGAGGAAAATGGCTGATTTCGCGAGGCGAGAAAGGCGCCGAGCCGCTCGAGTCGCGCCATGGTCCGTTCGCGCCCGAGCAGCACGAGCACCTCGAAAATGCCCGGGCTCGCGGTTCGTCCCGTGACCGCGACGCGCGTCGCGTGGATAAGAGGTGCCGCTTTAATGTCCTGCTGTTCCGCTGTTCGTCGCACCGCGGCTTCCACATGTGGCTCGTCAAAGTGCACCACTTCGCCGAGCGCCTGTGCGAGCGCGTACATATGTTCCGAAAGACGTGGGGCACTTAGGTGTTTGTTTACCGCGTCATCCTCGTACTCGACCGTTTCAACCAGGAATGGCCGCGCCTGATCGACGAAGTCGGTGAGGCGCTTGGCTCGCGGACGGAGCAGCGACAACAGCCGCAGCAGCCACTCATTCGGCGATGCATTCGCCGGCCACAGCCCGTGCTGGACGAGCAACGGCGTTACCGTCGTTGCAAGCTGCTCAATCGACATCCGCGAAATGTATTGCCCGTTCATCCAATCGAGCTTCGCGACATCGAAAACGGCATTGCTGCCGGTGATCCCCTCGAGTGTGAATGCGTCGACGAGCTGCTGGCGTGACATCAGCTCCCGGTCGTCGCCAGGCGACCAGCCAAGGAGCGCGAGGAAATTGACCAGCGCCTCTGCCAGATAGCCTTGACGCTCGTACTCGGTGACCGACGTGGCCCCATGCCGTTTGCTGAGCCGTTTCTTGTCGGGACCGAGGATCAAGGGAACGTGCGCGAAGACTGGCAGCGGCGCGCCAAGCGCATGAAACAGCAGCACGTGCTTCGGCGTGTTCGAGATGTGGTCGTCGCCGCGCACGATGTGCGTGATTGCCATGTCGATGTCGTCGACCACCACCGAGAGGTGGTAAACCGGGTGGTCGTCCGACCGGACGATCACGAAATCCTCGATGTGCGCTGCATCGAACTCGATTCGCCCATGCACGACATCGTCAAAGGCGGTCGTGCCGGGCGGCACCTTGAAGCGGACCGCGCGCGGCATGTTCGCCGCTTCGTTGGCGGCAACCTGGTCCGGTGTGAGGTTCAGGCAGCGGCGGTCGTACTGCCACGCCTCTCCCCGTCCCTCGGCGCGCTCGCGCTCTTCACGCAGACGTTCGGCGGAGCAGTAGCAGTAGTAGGCGCGTCCGCCCGCCACGAGCGTCGCCGCTGCGGCCCGGTGCCGGTCGTAGCGCTGCGACTGGAAATAGGGCGCATGGGGCCCCCCGACGCCAGGTCCTTCATCCCAATCCAGACCAAGCCACCCCATGCCGTCGAGGATCCCGGTAACCATCTCTGCAGACGATCGCTCCGCGTCGGTATCTTCGATGCGAAGGATGAAGGTGCCGCCGTGACGACGGGCGTACAGCCAGTTGAAGAGCGCTGTGCGCGCACCACCGACGTGCAGGTAGCCTGTGGGAGAGGGAGCGAATCGAACGCGAGGAGGCATGACGGACCGGGCTTCATTTTGCTCCGAAAATGAACCCCGGCTTCCTGTTCTATCGCGTTGCGGTCGCCGGCTCGAGCGTCGGTGCGGCGGTGGTCAGCGGGGGACGCGCAAACGAGAGCGACACGAATGCGATAAAGGCGAGCCCGGCCGCGCCGTAGAACGCGTACGAGTACGATCCGGTCGCCTGATAGACGCGCGCGCCGATGAACGGTCCAACGATGCCGGCGACGCCCCATGCGGTGAAAAGTGCGCCGTAATTCATGCCGAGGTAGCGCGTTCCGTAGAAGTCGGCGGTCGTCGATGCAAACACCGACAGCTGCGTCCCGTAGCACCAGTAGCCGGCGGCGACCAACGCATAGAGCGCGAGGATCTGGCTGACGCCCATGCCGAGCGCCGACATCACCAGCAGCGATCCCACAACCATCACCTTCAACGTCGTCAGGCGGCCCAGCGAGTCGGAGAGCGCGCCGGAGAGGATGCGGCCGCCGGCGTTGCCGAACGCGGCGATCGTGATCGCAAATGCCGCCGCTTCAGGCGTGAGGCCCACCGAGCGCATGAACGGCACGAGCTGGCTGATCATCATCTGGCCCGCGGTCGTCCCGAGGCAGTAGGCAATCCACAGCGCGGCAAACGTCGGCGTCGCCATCATGTCGCGGGTGCGCATATCGAGCGAGGCGCGGGCGCGCGCCGCGACGGCGGGCGCCGCTGCCGGCGCTTTGTAGCCGGCAGGCGGGTTCTTCAGAAGCGCCGTGCCGATCAGACCCATGACGAAGAAGGCTGCGCCGAGAATCTGGAACGTGGTGCGCCAGCCGTAGGCGAGGATGAGCTTAGTCGCGACCGGCCCGATGATCGC
>Ga0075424_100007857_pt1 | contig 10369 bp, 7 predicted proteins | sample SoiMethybrSBSTD3_FD_75301 | JGI IMG/M metagenome (GOLD analysis project Ga0075424, IMG submission 75301) | Bulk soil microbial communities from a Populus tree surrounding site in Tennessee, USA - Soil MetaG P. TD hybrid SBSTD3 | ecosystem: Environmental > Terrestrial > Soil > Tree plantation...
TGAATGAATGTCCAAGAGAAGCTCGCCCTCGCCTGTCGTATTCTCGCCATGCAAGGCCACAACGATATGATTTACGGCCACGTCTCGGCGCTGACCGACACTCCCGGACAATACTGGATCAAAGGTTCCGGTATCGGCCTTGAAGAAGTCACCGAGAAGGATCTGGTGCTGATCGACTTCGACGGCAATACGCTAGCCGGCAAACGGAAACGGCACAATGAGTTTCCAATCCACAGCGAAGTTTACCGTACGAACCCGGAAATTCGCTGCGTCATTCATACGCATCCGACGTATTCGACGATCATCGCATCATCCGAACATCGATTGTTGCCGATTACCAATTTGAGCTGCGCCTTTTATCCACCGGCGCTGAACAAGTTCGAGGAGTCCTCCGACCTGATCGTCACCGCAGACCAAGGTATCGCGGTGACCAAACTGTTAGGCGAGCATAAAATCGTGCTGTTGCGAAATCACGGGATTGTCGTCGCGGGTACCTCCATCGAAGAAGCATGCATTCGAGGAGTGCTGCTCGAATACAGCGCAAAAACCCAGATCACCGCGGCTTCGATGGGCGCTTTTTCATGGGCCACCGACGCCGACGCGCTGCTCAAACGCAAACGGATCTACCGGCCCGATGCGATGATCAACTTATGGGAATATTATCTGCGCATGCTGAGAAAGCACGAAGGCAAAAACTAACCGTTCAAAGTTCCATGTTCAAGGTTCGATTTCCGATAAAAGCGTTGAACTTGGAACCTTGAACTTTGAACGGAGTCAGCGATGTATGCCAACGAACGCGAATACCTTGGCCGCATCGAAGACGCTGTTGAGCGGCACCAAATCATGATCGGTGTGCTGGAACCGGATGTGGCGCGCGCCATAGTTGATCGCCTGAATACCGCGAAAATTGAATAGCCCGGTATCGTTTGCCGCGGTTGAAAAGCTGAATTTCGGCTCGTAGCCGAGCATCGAGCGAATGCCGTGCTCCAATGCCTCAACGACCTCGGCGTCTTTTTTAACTTCGCTCGGATACATGAAATCACGTTGCTCGACGATGATCTCGAAGGGTTCGATCTTGCCGATGGCATTTTTCATTTGCTGAATCGCCTGTGCCGGATCGTCGCCAGGTAACAGACGGCGGTCGAATATGATGCGGCATTCGCTTTGGATCGTATGCGTCGCCTTGGGAAAGCTCTCGATGGCATTGGGAGTCAAGCTCACTTTGCCGAGCTCGGGATGCGACTTCTCCTCTGGATAGGGCATCAAGCGCTGTAATCTTTCCAAAACTTTTACGGCGCCTTCAATGGCGTTGACGCCTTCCCACGGACGGCTGCTGTGCGCTTGTTTGCCGCGCACAATCACCAGCACGTCGACGCGGCCTTTGTTGCCAAGTTGAATTTCCGGCGGACCATCGATGATGCACCAGTCGACTTTGACATCGCCGTGGTCAAGGACGTAAGCCAGCGAGTTATGCCGCCCGGTTTCCCCCGCCGTGCTGACGACAAAATAGAGATCGCTGGGAAGTGCCACCTTGCTCGCGCCGATAAATTTGACTGCAGCGAGCATCGCCGCCAGGCTGCCCTTCTGTTCGCAGGCGCCGCGCCCCCACACGCACTCTCCCTCAAGTTTGAATGGCTCCCCGTCGACGATCTCCCCGGAGTAAGGATTTTGCATTGTGCTCGGCGCCGCGCACATGGCGTAGCCGACGAGCATCAATCGATCCGAGCTCTGTCGGCCTTTGATGTGCAAAATCAGATTTCCCTGTCTATCGACGAAGGGCTTCAAACCCGACTGCTCCAACTCCGGCTTGATGACATTGCGGATCAGCGTCCGTACCTGCGGCTCGCTCTCGAGCAATTCGGTTTGCGGGCTTGGGTGTTGCACCAACTTGACCGTCAGGCGCTTGACCTCCTCGTAGGAAAGGTTTTTTTCGATCAACTTTTTTGCCGTTCCTGAATCCATCTGACTCTCGCTTCGAGCCTCCGACTCATAATCGGTTGAACATATTGAGATCTCCAAGCCGATGGCATGCAATCACATCGGCTAGGATGACAATTTTTCCATCGCGCGGAGAATCTTTTCCGGTGTCACTGGCAAAGACCGGATGCGAACACCGAGCGCGTCATAGACGGCATTGCCGATCGCCGGGCCAACCGTGACGATGGAGGTTTGCGCCATTCCCTTCGAACCGAATGGACCGGGCCCGTCGCCTTTCTCCAACATCGATGAATAAAACTCCTCCGGGAGATCTTCCATGAGCGGCAGCCGATACTGAAACGGATCGCCGTTTTGAAACTGCCCGTCGCGATAAATCGTCTCTTCGAACAGGGCGTGACCAAAACCCATCACGGCGCCGCCGTCGACTTGGGCCTTGGCGGAGGAATAATGAATCGCTTTGCCGGCGTCCGCGATCACGGCATAGCGCAGAATGCGCAACTCGCCGGTTTCGCGATCAACCTCTAGATCGATCGCCGCGCCGCTCGGCGCCCAATGATCCATACCGGCGAAGGCGGATTCCTTCACCATCGGTGGCACGCTATGATAACCAACTGCCTTCAACACCACACCGCCGCCGATGAGGCGAACGATTTCAGAAATGGAGAAACTCGCCTCTCCCCAGCAGAGCCGTCCATCGATGAGCTGCCACTCTTCGGGTTTTCCGCCCTTGGCCTGCGCTGCTATCGTGAACAGTTCCTGTTTCAGTTTTTGACAGGCATTGTGCACGGCATTGCCCATTTGCATCGTGGTGCGTTGCGCGCTCACACCGGCGAAGGGCAAGCTCACGGCGGTGTCCGGCGTGCGGACCTGAATCTCTTCTTGCAAAATCGCGAGCGTTTGCGCGGCCACGACGCTGAAAAGATTATGCGTCCCCTGGCCGATCTCCGGCGCGTTGTGCTGAATCGTTACAATGCCGCGCGCATCCATGCTCACCAGCGCATAGGCTCGCCCGCCGCCTTGGGACCCGTGACGAAGGCTCAGCGCCATGCCGCGACCGCGCACCCAGCGCGAACCGTTGGCCAAATTTCGCTCAGGTGCCAAATTCGCTTTACCGTCCCACCCGATCCCCGCGATCGCCTCGGCCATCAAATCGAGATAGTCCGTATCCATTCGCGGCGTGCCCTTGCAGACAAAATCACCGCGCAGGAGAACGTTCTTCTTACGAAACTCATACGGATCGATGCCCAACTGCCGCGCCACGCTGTCCATCGTGCACTCAATGCCCCATGTCGTCTGGATTTTTCCGGTCGCGCGCGTGTGACCGGCTGGAACTTTGTTGGTGTAAACACACTTTCCTTTAATGCGCAGATGTGGAATTCGGTAACAGCCCCATGCGGAGATGACCGAATTGTGCGCCGCCGTGGCGCCGCCGGTGGTATACGCTCCCGTGTCGATAAGAAGGTCGACGTCGAGCGCGGTGATTGTGCCGTCGTTCTTCACCCCGACTCTAGCCTTGAACACTTCCGCGTGCCGCGAGTTCTGTCGAAAGCTATAGTGGGCGGAAGGCATCAACCGCACCGGCCGGCAGAGTCGGCGTGAAAGTAACAGCGCGGCGAAATGCGCCGTGGTCGGAATCTTCGAGCCGAAACCTCCGCCGACATACGGCACTCTGACGCGTACTCTATCCGGTTCGAGGCCGAGAAAGTGGGCAAACTCCGCGGCATCGCGCATCGGCGAGCTGGTTGGGATCCAGATGTTCACCTCACCATTGGCGTAGTACGCCAAACAGCCGCCCACGGGTTCCATGGGATGATGAAACATGGACGGTGAGCTGTAGGCTTCTTCGAAAACGCGGTCGGCAAGGCGAAACCCTTCATCGATATCACCCCATACCAAGCTGTCTTCCAGCAGAAGATTGCTGCTGCGTTGTTCGTGCAAAATCGGCGCGCCGGGCGCGAGCGCTTCGGCAGCATCGAAAACCGCCGGCAGCGGCTCGTAGTCCACATGGATCTTTTCCAGCGCCTGCTCCGCTGTGCGGAAGCCTTCCGCAAGAATCACTGCCACGAGATCGCCATCGAAGCGGACTTTATCAATGGCGACAAAATCCTGATCATCGATAATCTTCAAATGCTCGTGGGGCGCTAATTTCAGTCGCGGGTTGACGCCATCGAGATGATCGCGGTCGACAATCCCCAGAACTCCGGGAACTGACAAAGCGGCGGTCGAGTCGATGTTCAAAATCCGCGCGTGCGAGTAAGGGCTCAGCAGCACGGCGCCGTATGCCGTGTTAGGCAGATCCGGCAAGTCTTCAACGTACTGAGCGCGTCCAGTCACTTTGTCCTTCAAGTCAATACGAGGGACGGCGTGCCGAGTTTTCGAGCGTTCGACGTTGCTCATGATAGGTGTTTGGATTCGGGATTCCATCATCGTGCGTAACCCGTAAGCTTAAGGCGAAGGGAAACCCCTCACCCCTTCCGATTTACCCCTGACGTTTTTCAGTCATCGTTTGCCATACTCTGTCCGGCGACAGCGGCACCGTTCGTAAGCGTTTACCAGTTGCCGCAAACACCGCGTTCGCGATTGCCGGCGCCACCGGCAGAATCCCGCCTTCGCCCATTCCCTTCGCGCCGTAGGGTCCCGGACCGCCTTGCCCTTCCATGATGAAAGTTGTGAATGACGGTGGAATGTCTTCAAACGTCGGCAGGCGATAATCGATCAAACTGCCGTTGAGCAGCTGTCCATCCTGGTAGGCGAGATCTTCGAACAACGCCTGGCCGAGACCGAAGACCGCGGCGCCCTCGTCCTGAGCCTCGCATTGCAGCGGATTGATCATTTTGCCCGCGTCGGTGAGCGAGACGTAACGCAAAATCTTCACCTCTCCGGTCTCGCTGTCCACCTCAACCTCAGCCGCGCCAAAGCCGATCTCCCAGAAGGGCGAGAGATAACCAAGCGGAACGTTTTTATCCCTAGCCACTTTGAAGTATCCGCGTCCCCAAATCTCACCTTCAGAGTCGCGGAACTGGCGCTGCATGATTTCGCGAAAGCTAATCGTTTCCGTGCCATGTGACGCGAAGCCGTTGTCCAGGCGGACTTCGCTGGATGGTGCCTTCAACACGGCGCTTGCCGCTTCGAGAAGCTGCCGGCGCGCATCGCGAGCGGCTCGTTGCACAGCCTGGCCCATGACCGATGTGGCGCTGCTCGCATTGGTACCCTTGTCGAACGGCGTATAATGCGTGTCCAATGCGGCAACCCGCACGCTATCCGTGGCGACCGACAACTCCTCGGCAACGATCTGCAGGAAGGCGGTGCGCATGCCTTGACCGATTTCTACCGATCCGGTCGACAATAGCACGCTGCCGTCGTTGAAAATCGTCACCGCGGCATTCGCCGGTTTGTTGGTGCCGCCGCCGTCTTTCATTGCCGTCGCGATGCCGATGCCTCTGCGCTTGGAGTCAGATTGCGTTTCGCCGTTTGGGCGGCTATCCCAGCCGATCGCTTGCGCGATCCGCCTCAGGCCGGCCTTGAGATCACAATCGATCGGCGTATCGCCGGAGGAAAAACTCTCTCCTTTGTCGAGCAAATTTTTCATTCGGATCTCGAGGGCATCCATGCCGAGCCGATTAGCGATCATGTCGATGTGGGTTTCGTAGGCAAACGCCACCTGCGGTCCGCCGAAGCCGCGAAAAGCCCCGCCCGGAACCGTGTTGGTGTAAATCGAATAAGCGTCGGTCTGGAGATGCGGAATACGGTAAGGACCGTGCGCGCGATAGCCGGCTTTCTCTGCTACCGTCGGGCCGGAGTTGGCGTAAGCGCCGCCATTTAAATAAACCTCGCAACGGCGTGCGATGAACGTGCCGTTTTTCTTCACGCCGGTCTTAACAACCAGCTTAGCGCGCGGCTGACAAATCGTCCTGAATGTCTCATCGGCGCCGAAAGCGAGCTTGACCGGGCGGCCAATCCGGCGCGATAGACAGGCGGCGATCGCTTCAGTTTTAATGCCGCTTTTGGCCCCGTAACCACCGCCGACGTGAGGAACGATGACGCGGACCGCACTGAACGGCAAACCGAAAATACGCGCGAGCTCCTGGCGGACCGGAAACGGGCTCTGTGTCGCGCTCCACACGGTGAGTACGCAGGCTTCGAAGTGAGCCACGCAAAGGTGCGGCTCCATCGGATAGTGCTGGGCGCTGGGAAAATGAAAAACGTCTTCGAAGACCTGGTCGGATTGGCGAAAACCCTCTTGGATGTCACCCCGCTCGTGACGAAAATGAAAACAGATATTGCTGTGATCGTGGACAATGTGGCTGCCGCCTCGGCCGTAACCCGGGTCCTTGCGGTTATCGAGCGTGTCATGGACAAGCGGCGCGTCGGTTTTCAACGCGTCATCGATGGTGAATACCGCCGGCAGCTCTTCATACTCGACATCGATCAGCTTCAGCGCCTCTGCCGCAATACCATCCTCGGTTGCAGCGACCGCGGCCACCATGTCGCCGACATAGCGGACTTTCTCGGATGCCAAAATTTCCTGATCACGGACGTAGGCTCCGAACGATCTCCCCACGACGTCCAAATTGTCACGGGTGAGCACCGCGAGCACTCCGTGAAGAGCAAGCGCTCTGGTCGCATCAATACGGCGAACTCGGGCGTGCGGCACCGGGCTGCGTAAGACTTTAGCGATCGTCATACCTGGCAAGTGCAGGTCGCCCGCATAAATTGCCCGGCCGGCGACTTTATCGAGTCCATCGATTCGAGGCAGGCTGCGACCTACCGCCGTCATGACGGCGCCGTTTCTGCCGCGCCTTGCGACCGCAACGTTGACTTTCTGCAGAGCCTTCGGCTAAAAATCGTGGTATTAATCATGATCGCACCCGAAAGGACTTGTCCGTGGCTGACCATAGCAAACTGAGCGCGCAGGAAGCAAAACAAAAGACCGAGGCGATCCGCAAAGTCATTCTCGATACCTACCATCGCGAAGTAAAACCCTCGCCGTTTTTCACCGATTTGCGCGGCGGGACGTTGTCTCGCGCACGGCTCCAGGGTTGGATCAAAAACTGGTATTCCTTCGCCCTCGAAGTGAACACCGGAATGGCCACGGTCTATCATCAGTTCGTCGGCTTTTTTAAACGCCATCCAGAGCTTGAAGATCGAATTGCGCAAAAAATCGGCGAGGAGTTCACGACTCCGGCGATCGGCGGCCATGCGCGTATGCTGCCGGTCCTCGGCAAAGCTCTCGGCGTCTCGGCTGAAGAGTTGATCGAGTGTGAACTCATTCCGGAAGCTCGCGGCCTAGTCGATTTTTTTGTCCGCTCCTGGATCGACATTCCGCTCGCCGAGTGCTTCGCCGTGCACATGGAAGAAGAAATCTTCGGTTTCATTTCACGGGACTTCCGCCAAAGCTTGCCCAAATACGGGGTCAGCAACGAAGCGATGAAATATTTTCGCGTGCACGAGGAAGCGGATCTCGATGAAGATCATGGCGGCACAAACCAGGCGATTCTGGAAGTCGCTCTCCAGGAGGGCTACGGCAACGAACGCGCCGGTTGGCCGCTCGAATACTGCGGCAAAATCGCCGTGCAGATGATCGGCAATTTTTACGATGGGGTTTATCGACGCTACCCTTGATCAAACACAACCACCTAGTGTTCCAGCCCGCTTTGTTCTCGTACATGCCCGCCCTTTCCGGGCGTCGAAGCTTCGTTCCCTGAATCGCTTTCATGAATCGGATCGTCGCTGTCGCCGTCGGTTTGTTCCTCGGGATGACTGTTTTTGTTGTTCCTGGGCTGCTTAGCCTAGGTGACGCAGCCAATCCGTTCGCTGATTTCGCGGCGTTCTATACCGCGGCCAAAAGCGATTGGACTTCGCTTTATGATTTGGATCGGCAGTATCAGATCCAGTCCAAATTTGCTCCGGCGCCCAGAGAACGCATGGCTTTTTACTTTTATCCGCCGTTTTTCGCGGCGCTCTTTAAGCCGCTCGCCTGGCTCACGTACGGACAGGCGTTTGCAGCGATGATCCTATTCAATCTATTGCTCCTGGCGCTCGCTCTCACCATCCTGATTCGTCATCTGGATCTCTCTCGAAATCAGAGGCGATGGCTGATCTTCACAACCTTCATCAATTTTGCTGTCTATTTTTGTCTTCTGAAGGGACAGACCTCGTTTATTTCACTGCTGCTTCTCGTGCTCTATGTCCTGGCCGTGAACGGATCTACCGGACGGTATCGGGCCGGGATCTGGAGCGCCCTGCTCTGCTTCAAGCCGCCTCTGGCGATTGTTCCAGTGGTCGTGCTCTGTGTGAGGCGCTACTGGAGCGCATTGCTAACCTTCGCTATGTGCCTGACTTTACTGGGAGCCATCTCCATCGCTTTGGTCGGCTGGAGCGGCATCGCGGCATGGCTGGAAATTTCTAAGAGCGTCGCGAATGGTGAAATGATGGATTATGCGCACAACCACCACAACCTGCGCGCGATCATCTACTTTCTGGCCGGATCAGCGGTCCGGGACTTTATCTGGATTGGAGTGACGGCGCTTTTGTTTGTGCTGATCCTCGCCTACGCGCGACGACCGAACTCTGATCCCACTGCCTGGGCAATCATCTGGATCGCTGCGCTTATATCGGCACCTTATCTGCACTTTTACGACCTCACGCTTTTGATTCTGCCAGCGGCCTTCTTGATCAAATCCGCGGAACGTCTGGGTGCCGTCGTCGCGCTGGGTCTGATTAGTTTGAACATCCTCTTTGTCGCACACGCCTCGCTAGGCATCGCGACGCTCACGTCCATTCCGCTGCTGGCGTTTTTGATATGGATGGTCGTGGTCGATCAACCCTTTGTCCCGGCGGTCGCGCTCGGGGATAATACCCGTTGAGATTTGGTTATTCAGAGGAAGTGATCCATTGTGGTCTCATTGCTTGCCTGCAGTGGAGAAGTCTTGAGCCGGGAGGAACACATGGAACAGCCCAAAGAAATCAAAGAGCTGAATGAAACGCTTCGTCCGCGCTGGCTTTCTGGCCTGTGGAATGTCGACCATGCGGAGCGTCCGTCCGATCCGAAGACGCGCGTAAAGCCCCATCTTTGGAAATGGGACGATGTCTATGACAGTTTGCTTCAGGCCAAGGAAAAAATTTCTGTTGCTAGCGGCAGCGTGGAGCGACGCGTGATTCGACTGGTCAACCCGGGGCTCGCCACAACGGAGATGACGAGCCATACGATCCTGCTATCGTTTCAGTTGATTCAACCCGGCGAAATAGCACCCGCACATCGCCATACCATGAGCGCCTTTCGCTTCATTCTCCAAGGCCAGGGCGCCTATACGAATGTCGACGGTGAAAAGATGGTTATGGAAGACGGTGATCTGATTCTCACGCCGCACGGCTGCTGGCACGAGCATGGCCATGACGGCGATGAGAACATGGTCTGGATCGATGGCCTCGACGTGCCGTTCGTTCAAGCGTTACAGCAGATTTCGTTCGATCCTTACAATGGACGCCTGCCGGTTACCGAACGGGTTGATACCGCCTCGTTTTACGGCGTCATGCGACCGGTCGGAACGGTGCTGTCTCAGGCTCCAAAGCTTTTGCATTATCACTGGCGGGACACCTACCCCGCTCTGCAAAGGCTCGCCCGCCTTCCGACCAACAGTTTCGATGGCGCGGCGCTCGAGTTTATCGATCCGGCAACTGCGGGTCCGACCTTGCCGACAATGTCGTGTCGAGTGCAAATGCTGCAGCCCGGCGAAACCACCCAATCCCATCGCCACACCAGCACAGCAATTTATCACGCGTTTCGCGGCAGCGGCACGACAGTGATCAACGGCGAAAGATTTGAATGGCAAAAAGGCGACACATTCATCGTGCCCTTGTGGTCGTGGCACGACCATCGGAACGCATCAGCAACGGATGAAGCGATTCTTTTCTCAATGCATGATGAGCCGATTTTGCGGGCGTTCGGACTCTACCGGGAGGAAGCGCAAGCTAATGGCTGAGTGCTAAAACCGTCTCGCTACGCTTGCGGTTCCCCCGCTCGCCAGTCCTTACTTCCCCAGTTCACGGTTGATTTCGTCGACGATGCTAAAATCGAAGACCCGGTCTAGCGGCACGTCGCCGGTGAACTTCACCTGCCGTTTGCGCTCGTTGATGAGCGCCTCCATGCCCGGGCGACTCAATGTGCCGTCCTTCGATAGACTCTTCATGAACACATTGTAAGTGTGCTCTGCGGTCTCTTGATCCAGGCGCAGCCAGTTGGAGAGAGTGGAAATGAGTTCATTGCGGTTGCGGGCTTCGTTGGAATAGCGGATCGCGCGAACGGTGGCAGTCAAAAATTTCTTTAGCTCCCCGCGCTGCCGTTCGATCATCGTGTTTGCCGTTGCCATACCGACAAACGGTAGATCAATCTCATCGGCGACGTCGAGCAGCGTTTTCAGTCCCGCTCGCC
>Ga0075424_100007859_pt1 | contig 10368 bp, 5 predicted proteins | sample SoiMethybrSBSTD3_FD_75301 | JGI IMG/M metagenome (GOLD analysis project Ga0075424, IMG submission 75301) | Bulk soil microbial communities from a Populus tree surrounding site in Tennessee, USA - Soil MetaG P. TD hybrid SBSTD3 | ecosystem: Environmental > Terrestrial > Soil > Tree plantation...
CACCGTCGTCTTCACGGCGACATCAGCGTGCGTGGCAGGTTTGTGCGCGAAGATGTCGGTCGCGAGGACGACGATGTCCGCGAGCATGCCTGGCGCGAGCGTTCCCTTCTCCTTCTCGTCGAACGACGCGTAGGCGGGACCGCTCGTGTAGTCGTCGAGTGCTGTCGTCAGCGGAAGCCTTTGATCCGTCCCGCCCGCACGCGGCATCCTGTTCGTGATCCCGACGATTCTCCCGATCGCGTCGAGCGTCGCGACGGGCCAGTCGGAGCCGAACACGACCCTGCCGCCGCTTTCTGAAATGCTTTTCCAGAGGCCACCGCGCGCCGCGCGTTCAGGACCGAGATTCCCGGCCCACGCGCCGACGGCAGCCGGCGCCGGTCGCTGCTCCGCCGGACGAATCGGCGGAACGAAAAACCCTCCGACCGGATGCATCGACGCGATGACGGCGAGCTTCCCGAATCGCGGCACGTCCGTGAGATCGATCGTCTCGATGTGCTCGACGCGGTGACGCCGGCCGCGCGCCGGCGCCGGATTCACCGCCGCGACTCGCTCGAATCCGTCGAGCACCATGCGAACGGCGGCGTCGCCAATCGCGTGCACCATCACCTGCCACCCGCGGCGATCCATCATCGCGACAATGCGATAGAAGTCTTCGCGCGAATAGTTCGGCGACCCGGTCGTCGGCGCGTTGGCATACGGCGCGAGCATGAACGCGGTGTTCGTCTCGATGACGCCGTCCATGAACATCTTGACGATGCCGGCCTTCAAGAGCGGCGTGTCGCGATGTGACTTCCACACCGCGTCGAAGCGATCGGCGTCCTGCTCGTTGAACTGCGGCGTGACCAGCAGCGAATAGTACACGCGCGCGGACAATTCTCCGGCGCGGCGCGCTTCGTCGTAGACCTCGAGATCTTCCGGATTGCCGGCGGCGTCGGTCACGCTCGTCACGCCGAACTTCAGCGCTTCGTCGATCGCCGCCTTCAGCGCGCGACGCTGCTCGGCGCGCGTCGGCTTCGGCATGACGCGCGTGACCAGCGCCATCGCCGGCGCTTCTTTCAACAGACCGGCGGCTTCCCCTGTGTGCGGATCGCGCACGATCGTGCCGTTCGGCGGATTAGCCGTGCTCTTCGTGATACCGGCCGCCGCGAGCGCCTTCGAGTTCACCCACACGCTGTGGCCGTCATAGCAGCGCATCACCGCCGGCCGATCCGAGACGGACGCGTCGAGCTGTTCGCGCGTCGGCGTGCTTCCGGGAAACGCGCCGTATCCCCAGCCGCGGCCGCGGATCCACGCGGTTTGCGGGTGCGCCGCCGCATATGCGCGAATGCGCGACTGCAGTTCGTCGAGCGTGCTGGCGCCTTCGAGGTTGACCGTATCCATCTCGAGTCCCCCGCTCAACATGTGCGTGTGCGCGTCGTTGAAGCCCGGAAGGACTGCGCCGCCGCCGGCGTCGATGATCTCCGTCTTCGGACCGCGAAGCCTGCCGATGTCCGACGCATCGCCGACTGCGACGATGCGATTGCCTCGGACCGCGATCGCTTCCTTGAAGGAATTCGATCCGTCGGCGGGATAGGCCTTGCCGTTGAGAATGACCAGGTCGGCTGGAGCCGCAGCGTCGCCGCGCTGTGCGGCGGATTGCGCAATGACGATGAGCGCGAGCGTGGACGCGAAGAGAAGACGCTTGATCATGGTTACGACGTGCGCGTCAATTCACTCACCGCGCGATACGCCTGGTCGATTGCCTGATCGGTGTATGCCGCCGCGGCGGCATCTGAATTTGCGATCGCAATCCGGCCGAACGGCCGGCGGCCGATTTCGCACGGCGCTTCGCCCGGTTTCCAGTCGGGATCCCACAGCGGGTTGTATTCGTACGCGTAGCCGTGCGGCCACCGGTTCACGGTGATCGCGTCGATGTCGCGCGCCGGATCGAACCCTCCTCCGCTGAGAATGCGGGCCAGCTGATCCCTGATGTTCCGCTCGAACGTCGAAAACGGCGTTGTAAGCAGATCGACGTGGCCGGCGCGATGCTGATCGCGCGCGGGCAGTCCGGGCTTGCACGGCGTGCGCGTCATGCGCACGATGATCGGATCGTCGGCGCTCGCGGGCGTCGGGTTGTAGCCGCCGATCACCGTCGGCATCTCGAGGCGGACGCCGTTGTGATACATCCCGGGCGACGATGCTCCGTTGATGCCGAGCTTCTTGAACGCCGTCCAGTTCTTGAGCGCGACGCTCGTGTAGACCAGCGGCACCTTCACGCCGTACTTGAGCGCCTGTTTCTGCGCGTCGGGCAGCTCCGGACACAAGTACGGAATCATGCCGTTCCAGCACGCGAGCACAACCGACTTCGCGGTCGTAGAGTAGACCTTCTTGTCGCGGCCGTACGCGACTTCCACTTCCTTCGCGCGTGGCGCGCCAGCGTGCCGCACGCGGACGACCGTGCTGCTCAAGCGAATGCGGATGGGCGATGCGGCGCGATCGAGCTTCGAGTAGTCGACTCTCGCGAGCACGCTGTCCTGCGCCGTCTTCCCGGGCAGCGCGTCCGGCAGCAGCGCGCGCACGAGCAGCCGCGCGACCGACGCGTTGCCATCCGGAAAATGAAAGTTGTAGTCCGGTTTCGGCGTCGCGTCGCCCTTCGCGGTGAAGCTCAGGCGGCCGTTCGCCGTCGGATCGAGGTTCATGCCGTCGAACCCCGGATAGTGATACGCCGAGCATTCGAGCGCGCCGACCGCGTCGATGCCGATGCCGTAGAGGCCGTGCGTCCGCGTCTGATAGAACGGGATGACATCGGGCGGAACCTTGACAACGTTGAGCAGAAAATTCTTGTAGCTCATTCTCGACAGGCGATCTTTTTTCTCTGCCGACGAGAGGCCGGGCATGTAGTCCACATGGTCCGTCTCGAGGCGTGCGATCGCGTGCTGCGCATCGGACGACAGCGGCGTCTTCGCAAGAAATTCTTTCCACGTCGCCAACGGTGCGCTGCCGCGGCCACCGCGTCCTGCCGACGGTGTGCCGACCACCAGTCGATCGGCGCCGAACGTTTCCTTGTCGAAGAAGAACGAGCTCTGAAGACCGCGATACACCGATCGATCCGCAGCCTTGGTCGATTCGGCCGCGAGCGCCGGCGTGTCGATGCCAATCTTCAGCATCAGATCGAGCGCCTCTTTGCTGTACGGAAACGGCGAGTCGATGCCGGCCGTGCCGCCGTTCGCGATCCAGAGCTTGCCGCCCGGACGGAACTCGTTGCGCTTCGCGTGACCGCCGAAATCGTCGTGGTTGTCGAGAATCAGAATCTTCGCGGCTGCACTCGTTCGCGCGCGATAGAAATACGCAGCCGCCAGCCCGCTGATGCCGCCGCCGACGACAACGAGATCGTACGATTCGCCGGTGGACACCGGCTGACCGGCGGTCGACCAGAAGCGGCCGTCACGCAGCGCGTGCGACACTTCGTACGAGCCTTCGTGGCTGCCGCGCATGCCGGTGAGCGCCGGCGGATAGTAGCCGGGCGCGTCCTGCGCCGATTCGCCGGACGCATGCGCGTCGAAGCCGTCCAGCCACGAATGCGCCGCGAGGCCGCCGATACCGATGGCGATGCCATTCAGAAAGTCGCGCCGCGTAATCGCACGATCCATTCCGAGCGCTCGATCGTCCGTCATGTGTGTCTCTCAGTGGCGCCGGCGTGGGCCCGCTTGAACAGCATCCAACCGACTGCGGTCGGACCGGCAACACCAATGATTAATTTCAGCTCGAACAGCGCGACGCTCGTCACGTCTGCCGTGGGCAGGAACGCGGCGCACAAACCAAACATCGTCGTCAGCAGTCCCACGACGCCCGCCAGGCGCACAACCGCCGTGATCCGTTCGAGCCGGACGAGCGCAGCAAAAAGATACACGAACGGAATCAACTGGATGATCACCGCGGACTTCAGCAGCACCTGATAGCCTTCCGCGACGGTCGACCCCGCGAGCGACAGCAGCGTGAACGCCGCCGCGAGCGATGCGCACGTGATGAGCGCGACGTGCGGAGAACGCCAGCGCGGATGCACGCGTCCGAGGCTCGCGGGCAGCGCGTTCGCGACGCCGGCGACGAACGGTATCCGCGACGATCCGGCAAACCACGCCGACGCGGCGCCGCCGATCGCCACGCCCATGACAATAGCGAGCGGCGCGACGATCCAGTCAACATGCGCGGCACGCGCGCCGGCGGCGACAGCCTGCATGATGCCCTGGATGATCCCGAGTTGATCGATTGGCACCAGCATCAGCACGGCGCCGGTCACGAGCAGATACGACGCGATCGAGACGACGCCGGCAAAGACGACCGCCGGTCCGAGATCCCGCGCCGGATCGCGAATCTCGTCGCCCATCGTCGACGCGAGCTCGATGCCGACGAGCGCGTTGCACATCACGGCAAAGCTCGCCGCCATCTGCGAGCCTGTCCCGACCGCCGCGGGCGCGTGCGCGTCGACCCCTGCCGCGCGCGCGACTGCCGCGGCGGTCAGCACGAGCGCGATGCTCACGAACGTCGCCATGCCCCCGGCATTCTGAATCCATTTGCCGACGCCGAGACCTCGGATGTTCGCGGCAGCGATGAGGACGAGCCAACCGATCGAGACGCCGAGCACGAATGCTTTCTCGTTGACGAGATCCGCTGCGCGCGCCTCGCCCGCGGCGAACGCGAAAACGCCGGCCATGTAAACCAGCAGCACGGGAACGTAGAAGAGATTGTTCGTCCAGTAGCACCAGCCCGATAGAAATCCGTGGACGTCACCGAATTCTTTCCGCGTCCAGAGATAGATGCCGCCCTCGCCGGGGTAGCGGCGTCCCAGCGTCAGCACCGCAACCGCTTCCGGCACGAAGAAGCCGATGAACGCGAGCGTCCACAGCGCGAGCGACGCCCGGCCGTGAATCGCGACCGGCGGGACGTTGTTGATGTTGACGACCGCGACGACTTTCAACAGGACGAGATCCCAGCGTCCCAGCGTGCGTGGAATGGCGACCGGTTCTGTCGCGGCAACGCGTTGCATCCGTGCCCTACCGCTCGAATGCCACGCGGCCCGCGACGAACGTCATGTCGACTGTGATCGATGGCAGCGCTTCCGGCGCGGCGTCGAGCGGATTCTGCGAGAGGATCGCGAAGTCCGCCCATTTGCCCGGTTCGATGCTGCCGCGGTTCGCCTCGTCTCCGGTCGCGATCGCGCCTCCCATCGTGTAGGCGTACAACGCCTCTTCCGCTGTAATCGCCTGTTCGGCGGCGATCGCGTGTCCGCCGTCGTCCTTACGCGTAATCGCCGCCATCATGCCGACGAGCGGGTTGTCGTCTTCGACGACGGGCGCGTCCGACGAGAGCGCGACGCGAATGCCTGCGTCGAGCATCGCGCGAATCGGATACGTTCGCGGAATGAACGCATCGGGAAGATAGCTTCGGAAATTCCGTCCGAGGCTGCGAAGAAATATCGTCTGCGGCACAGCGATGACGCTCAGCCTGGCGGCGCGGGACAACTGCGCCGCGTCCGGCAGCCCGAAGTGCTCGATGCGATGTGCGAGCCCTCCAGGATGCGGACCGAGGCTCTCGTAAACGGTGAGCACCTGATCGATCGCAACGTCGCCGATGGCGTGCGTCGCAATTCGCCATCCGGCCTGCTGCGACTCGCGGCACAACGACAACAGATCGCCGCGCTCGAATCGCAGGACGCCGCGCTTCGGCTCGTGACGATAATCGACGCTCAGCGCCGCCGTGGCGCCGCTGAGACCCCCGTCCGCGAGAAACTTCACCGTGTCGACGCGCAGCATGTCGGACACGTGCCGCACCGGCAGCGGAACGGGATCCGGCACGCCGTCCACGCGGCGCAGCGGCATCACGTTCACGCGCGACGGGAGCGCGGCATTCGCATCGAGCGCGCGATACACCTCGAGGATCTGTGGTCTGACGCCGCAGTCAGACGAGGAGGTGATGCCGAGCGAGAGCTGATGATCGAGCGCGGCGACGATCATCCGCTCATAATCCGAGGCGGATGGCGCCGGCATCACCCGATTGATCAGACCGATCGCCGTCTCGCGCACCACGCCGGTTGGCTCGCCCCGCTCGTCGCGATCGATGACGCCGCCGTACGGAGCGTCGGTCGACGCGTCGATGCCGGCCAGCCTCAGCGCGCGGCTGTTCACCGCGCACATGTGGCCGCACGTGCGCGTGAGGACGATCGGCCGGTTCGGGTCGGCGCGATCCAGATCATCTCGCGTCGGCGCGTGCTGCTCGCGCAACGCGGCCTCGTTGTAGCCGCGGCCGAGGAGCCACGCTCCGTCCGGGAGCCGCGTACTGAAGGCGCGCACACGGCGGACGATCTCGTCGATGCTGCCCGTCCCGCGGACATCGAGCATCGTCGTCAGCAGCTGGCCGATCTTCCAGATGTGCGCGTGCGCGTCGTTGAAGCCGGGAACGAGCGTCCGGCCGGAAAGATCGATGACGCGGGTGCGTGCTGTCGTGCCAGCCATCACCTGGGTGTTGTTGCCGACATGAGCGATGCGTCCGTTTCTGACGCCGACCGCTTCCGCGCGCGGGGGTGCAGCTTGAGTGAGGATGGCGCCGTTGTGCAGAACGAGATCGAGCACCGGCAGCCTCAGACGGCCGCGGTCGATTGCACGGCGATCGGGCGGATTGCGCGTCCGAGTGCATCGAGTCCTTCGCGCAGCATGTCCTCGGGCATCGTCAACGGCGGCAGCAGACGGATGCAGTTGCTGTACAGGCCGGCGCGCATGATCACGACGCCGTTCGCCACGGTCTGACGGACGATCTTCAGCGTGTCCTCGGGCGCAAGCGGCTGCCTGGACTGATCCTTCACGAACTCGACGAGCATCATCGGTCCGAGGCCGCGGACGTCGCCGACGATCGGCCACTCGGACTGCCAGCCTCGCATCACCTCTCGCATGACGTCGCCGAGATGTCGAGCATGTGAGAGAAACTCCGGCTGACGAATCATGTTCACCGCTTCGATCGCCGCGGCGCATGCCAGCGGACTTCCCCCAAACGTGCCGCCGATGCCGCCGAGATGCGCGGAGTCCATGATGTCGGCGCGTCCGGTCACTGCGGAGATCGGCATCCCGGCGCCGAGCGACTTGGCCGTGACGAGGAGGTCCGGCGCGATGCCGTAGTGCTCGACCGCGAAGAGGCGTCCGGTTCGCCCGAAACCGCACTGCACTTCGTCGGCGATCATCACGATGCCGTGTGCGTCGCAGAGTTCGCGGATGCGGCGGAGGAACCGCGGCGGCACCGGAATGAACCCCGCTTCGCCCTGCACCGGCTCGATGATCATCGCCGCGACCGCCGATGGATCGACCTGCGCGATCAACGCGTGCTCGAGTTGATGAATGCCGAAGTCGACGTATTGGTCTTCGGTCATTCCCGCCGGCGTACGGTAGACGTGAGGAATCGGCAGCCGCACGATCTCGGGCGCGAACGGACCGAACCCGCTCTTGAACAATCCGTACTTGCTCGTCAGGCTCAGCGTGAGCAGCGTGCGTCCGTGATAGCCGCCCTCGAAGCAGATGATCGACGATCGCCCGGTGTGCTTGCGCGCGAGCTTCACCGCGGTCTCGACCGCTTCGGCGCCGCTGTTGGCGAGAATGGTTTTCTTCTTGAACGTGCCCGGTGCGATCTCGTTGAGAAGTTCCGCGAGCCGCACGTACGGCTCGTACGTGGCCACGAGCGCGCACACGTGAACGAACTTCTGCGCTTGATCTGCGATCGCGTTGACAATGGCTGCGGGCGAATGTCCGACGGCGAGCATCCCCAGCCCGCCGGCAAAATCGATCAGCGTGTTGCCGTCGACGTCGAACACGAGCGCGCCGTCGGCGCGTTCCGCCACCACATCGGTGGCGCGTCCCAGGCCCGCGGGAACGGCAGCCGCGCGGCGGGCGATCATGTCGCGCGCGCGCGGTCCGGGAATGTCCGTGTTCAATCGAATGTAGGACGTCGCATGCTTCCTCGATGCACCCGTCACGTTCTTGCCCGCGTCGAGCACGATGAGCACGCTGTAGTTGTCGCAGACCGGGTCGTTCAGGTAGTTCGCGACGAGCGCTCGCGGCTCGAACCCGACGCGGAGCTGCATCGACAGCGTCGGATCTTTGATGCGGCCGGTGAGAACCGCGTCGTAGTACTGCTCGGCGGTCATGCGATCCTTCACGGCGCCGTAACCGGAGATCATTCCAGCGGTGACTTGCCCTTTGAGGCCCAGCCGCCAGACCACTTCCTGGCGCGCCGCGTAGAGCGCCGTTGCGAGGCCGCGCCCTCGATACGAGGGATCGACACCGACGTCGGCGCCGTACAGCCAGTCGCCGTCAGGCTGATGCGATTTCAGCCATCCTCCCTGGATGATGTCGGCGAAGGTGTGATCGATGTGATCGAAATCGAATCGCAGGCGCAGCGTCGTCGTCGCGCCGACGACGCGATCGCCGTCGAGGGCGACGAACTGGCCGTCGGGAAACAGTTCGAGATGTTTCAGGTAGTGCGCGGCTTTGAAGCGCTCGTTGTCGTCGAGCGTCGGAAAGCAGACGCGTTGCAGCTGTTCGAGATGCGGCGCATGCTCGGGCCTCGTGTGCATCACGACGAGGCCGTCGGGAAGCCGGCGGTAGTACCACATGTCAGGCGACGCGCGGCGATCGAAGAACACCTTCGACGTTTTCTTCGTCGTGCGTCGTCGTGCCTTTCGTGTGTTCGTGGTGGCTGTGATGTCTCAACGTCAGTACGCCGCGGTGTGTGCCGCGATCGACGCGAAGCAGCCCGTCATCACGTCGAGCCCTTCGTCGAGCTCGGCTTCGGAGATCGTGAGTGGCGTGAGGAACCGGATGACGTTGCCGAAGGTGCCGGCGGCGATGAGCAGCACGCCGCGCTCGGCGGCGAAGCGGACGAAATCGTCCGTCTCCTCTTTGGCGGGCTCACGCGTCTCGCGGTTGTGGACCAGTTCGACGCCGACCATCGCGCCGCGCCGCCGCACGTCGCCCACGCACGCGAACTGCCGTGCCCATTCACGCGCGCGTTCTTCGATGCGGGCGCCGATTTCCTCGCTGCGCCGCAGCAGCTCGCCCGACTCGAACCGATCGAGCACCGCGTGAGCCGCCGCGCACGCGAGTGGGCTTCCCGCATACGTCCCGCCGAGTCCGCCGACACCGGGCGCGTCCATCAGATCGGCCCGGCCGACGACCGCGGCGAGCGGCAGGCCGGCGGCGAGCGATTTCGCGGTGACGAGGAGATCCGGCTCGACGCCCTCGTGCTCGCACGCGAACATGCGGCCCGTTCGGCCGAATCCGGTCTGGACTTCGTCTGCGATGACGAGCATGCCGTGCTTGCGGCACAGCGCGGAGAGCTGCGAGAGATAGCCGAGCGGTGGAACGACGAAGCCGCCTTCGCCGAGCACCGGCTCGACGACGACGGCGGCGAGTGTTTTCGGATCCACGTGGCGTTTGAAGTAGTCCTCGATCGCCGACACGCACGCCGTGGCGCAGTCCGGATACGTGCGCGAGTAGGGACAGCGATAGCAGTACGCGTACGGCACGCGCCACACGTTGTTCACGAACGGGCCGAAGCCCGCTTTGTAGGGGTGAACTTTACTCGTCAGCGACAACGCGAGCAGCGTGCGGCCGTGGAAGCCGTCCTCGAAGCAGAGCACGCCCGGACGTCCAGTCGCGTGGCGCGCGATCTTCACCGCGTTCTCGATCGCCTCCGCGCCGCTGTTCACGAACAAGGCTTTCTTCGCAAACGTGCCCGGGGTCAGCGCCGCCAGACGTTCCGCCAGCGCGACGTAGCTTTCGTAAGGCGCGACCGAGAAGCACGTGTGCGTGAACCGATCGAGCTGCGCCTTCACCGCCTCGAGCACGTGTTCGTCCGAGTGGCCGACGTTCATCACGCCGATGCCGCCGGTGAAATCGAGCAGCACGTTGCCGTCGACGTCGACGACGCGCGCGCCGGCGGCCGAGGCGGCGAAGACCGGCGTCGCGTGGGCGACGCCGCGCGGAACGGCGGCCGCGCGCCGGACCATCAGCGCGCGGGAGCGGGGGCCGGGAATGGCGGTGCGAAGATGGATGGCGGCCATGTGCGAGGCCCTTCTACTAAATAAAGGTAGGGGTGTCAACGCGATGCCCTTCGATGGCGTCAGGCCCACGGCCCCGCCGAATCAGGCCAATCCACACGCGCCGCGGGCGCCGGACACTGCGCACGATGACAGGTGCGAGGCGCAGTATGATCAATGAGTCGGGGCGTAGCGCAGCCTGGTAGCGCACCTGCCTTGGGCGCAGGGGGTCGCTGGTTCGAATCCAGTCGCCCCGACCACTTTTCGAGTCCGTAGGTCACATATAGGTCACAGCCCGATCTTCCGATCTT